>ODAK010008134.1_pt1 | contig 10528 bp, 11 predicted proteins | sample 1539591 | NCBI WGS metagenome assembly ODAK01 (sample SAMEA3539303, study PRJEB22396) | soil metagenome | biome: tundra; feature: field; material: soil | place: USA | collected 2010-05 | depth 0.15 m | reverse complement strand
CACGGAAGCGGAAGGAATCGGCGTTTTCAAAGGCGTGCAGGCCCGAAGCTTCATCATGGCGGGCACTCACCGAGATGCCAACCCGGCAATAAAAAGCATATGCGAACCCTGGGCAACGCATGGAACAAATCCGACGCTGTTCGACACGGAAGCGGACGCGGGGCACAACAACCTCTATATGCCGTTTCAGTCGGCCGTGCAGGCGTTGCTGGACTTCTACCAAGCCCCTAACTCCAATTTCGTGGCGATTCAATTTCACGGTCATGCTGCTTCGGCCATATGTCCGGGGGGCGTGAATGTCCATATGACGTATGGCGTCAACCAGGCACCCACCGCGGGCGACAGCCTCCTGATCCTCCAATCGAAACTGATGGCAGCCCACCCAGCCCCACCCTGGGTGGTCACGGTGCCGATGGAACCGAACGTACCCGTCTGCACCCTCAACGGCACAGACAATGTCCAGGGCCGCCTGCTCAACAACGTCCTTCCCGCGGACGTCTGCACAACGTCTGCGACGTCCCCTAGCGGCCGATTCATCCATATCGAACAGTTGCAGCCCAACCGCAAGGCCAGCGACTGGATCGCGAGCATCGAGGAAACGTGGCCGCTGGGCATTCCGTTCAGCGTTGCCGTAGTCGGCTATCCCCAATCCAAATTGGCCCATCCAAATGCCCAGTTTCCAGACGTCATGTATATCGGCAGCGCCGTCACCTTTCGGATTGCGGTCATCAACAACGACCCCTCGCAGGCCACGGGCGTGACGCTGACGGATACCTTGCCGCCCGGGCTGGAATTCGCGTCGAGTCCGGATACAGACTGCATTCATTCCGGCGCCACGGTAAGCTGCCGGATCGGCGATCTCGCGTCCGGCGCCACCGCGAGGAGAACGATCGTGGCGTCCGCCGTCAGACCCGGGGCGCTCGCCAACTCAGTTTGTGCGTCGGCGGCCGACCCGCGGTCGATCATCAGCGGCAACTGCGACTCGTGGACGACCGTGGTCGAGCTGCCGGCCCAGTTCTCTACCATGTTCCTCGATCTCGAGTCGTTGCTGGAGCGCGGGCAGCTGCGCGCTGGTCCCGGCAACGCGCTGCTGGCCACACTGCAGGCGGCGGCGCAGCAGCTCGAACGCGGTGGTCTCGGCGCCGCCGTGTACGAACTGACCGCGTTCATTGATCAGGTCGATGCCCTTCAGAGAAACCGCGAGCTCGACGGCGAATGGGCGGCCGCCCTGGTCGATCAGGCTGAGGGCGCGATCGCGCAGATTCGCGGAGACCGGCGCGAACCGCATTCGGACCCTGGGCATGCGCGCGGCGACTAATATAAATTCGATCGTGCTTGCCGGACGCTTTTGAATTTACGGCGATCACCTGGTCTTCCTATCGCTCGGAACGTAGCGCCCGCTCGGAGCGCAGCGCCAACTGGCCCAGCACCGTGCCGCAGGCTGCGGCGGCGAGCAGCACGCCCAGGGCAGCTTCCCAATTGCCTGCTGCGGATACCACGGCCGCGACCAGTGGCGGGCCGGCGAAAGGGCCGATCTGCGCTATCTGTACGATCAGTCCCTGAATGCTGCTGATCTGGCTGGCCTCGCGTGCATAGACGTGGCCGCCGGAAAGTATCGAAGCCGGGATCATCCCTCCGACCAGCATGAACAGGGCGCACAGGGATAAACGCAGCACGTCGGGCAATGTCGCGCTGAAGATGCCGCAGCTGCACGCCGCCATGACCAAAAAGGCGAGGCTGATCACGTGACCGCGCGGCGCGGCGCGATGCATCAGCCAGCCGCCCGCCAGGTTGCCGCCTGCGTTGCAGCCGATCAGCAACGCGGTGAGCAGCGCCGCCTGGGTGATGGAAGCGCCGCGCTCCTGCATCAGGAAGGTGGGCAGCCATACGGCCACTGCGTAATACATCAGCGAATAGCAGGCGAACCCCAGCGCAAGAAACCAGGGGCCGAACTGGCGCAAGGCCTGCAGGGTGCTCGAGAGCGTCGGAGCGGCTGCGGTGGCGCTGTGATAGGTGTTGCGGGAGCGCCATAGCGCGACGGTGCACCCGAGCGTCAGCAGCACGATCGCGAGCCACAGGCCGCGCCAGCCGATCGATCCGAGCAGGAACGGGCTTGCCAGGATGGTCAGGCCGGAACCGAAAGGCAGATAGCTGGCCCACAGTCCCAACGCCAGGTTGTGCTGCCGCGGCGCGCAGGCTGCGATGATCAGGGCCGGCGCTGAAACCGCGATGGCGATGAAGCCGCCGCCTTCGAGGATGCGCGAGGCGAACAACTGCCCTTCGCCTTGTGCTGTTGCGCCAAGCACCCCGCCCAGCATCATGGTGGCGAGCCCCGCGCCGCAGAAGCGCAGCGCGCCATAGCGGCCGGCGAGCACGCCGACGAAGGCGGCGGTACACACTGACAGCGTGTTGAAAATCGAGTTGACCCAGCCGGCCGCGACCAGCGACAAGTGGAACTCTTCGCGCAACAGGGGGATCGCCGGCGGCAGCTTGCCGACGTAGGCGGCGGCGACGATACCGGCGGCAATCGCTGCCCAGACGGCGGGCCAGGGGATCCGTGTCAGCAAGGGTGTGCCGGTCCGGCCATCAACTATGGCCGAAGCGCTTGATCAGCCAGGTCTTCATCAGCTGGGTGAGGCTGAGATAGGCGAGCAGATTCGCCGCCGGCTTCGTCGCCACCGTATGCACGCCGTCAGCTTGAGGGCGGAATAGCGAACGTAAAGGCGCAAATGCATCGGGTTTCAGTTCCACACTCTATTCCTTTGAATTGCCGGGATATATCAAATCGGGTCCGGGAAAAATCGTACCCTTCCTGCCGCACCGGGCTCATCGCGCAGCACATTGTCGCAGGTCAAATTGCCCGGGCCGCCACAGCGTACACTAGCCGCCTGGACGTACATTGAGCGCGTACCCCACCCCGAATCATATCAATAGTCCTTTCCTGGAGAGATGAGCATGGCCATGATGAACGCACAGCAATACCGCGACAGCCTTGCCAAGCGCAAGCCGCTTAAGGTCTACCTGGACGGAAAGCTGCTCGCCGACCCGCTAGCGCATCCGTACATCAGGACCTCCATGAATACCGTGGCCCTCACCTACGAATTGGCGCATGATCCGGAGCACAGGAAGCTCATGACCGCCAAGTCCGCGCTCACCGGCGAGACCATCAACCGCTTCTGCCATCTGCATCAGAGCACCGATGACCTGATCTACAAGGTCCGCATGCAGCGCTTGCTCGGGCAGCGCTGCGGCACCTGCTTCCAGCGCTGCGTCGGCCTGGATGCGCTGAACGCCGTGTTCGCCACCACCTTCGACATGGACCAGAAGCTCGGCACCAGCTACCACGCGCGCTTCAGGAAATTTGCCATCGCCATGGAGCAGAACGACTGGATCGTCGACGGCGCCATGACCGACGTCAAGGGCGACCGCAGCAAGCGCCCGGCCGAGCAGCAGGACAAGGACATGTACCTGCGCGTCGTCGAGCGGCGCCCAGACGGCGTCGTTATCCGCGGCGCCAAGGCGCACCAGACCGGATCGGTCAATTCGCACATGGTCCTGGTCATGCCTACCGTGTCGCTTAAGCCAGACGAGAAGGATTACGCCATCGTTTGCGCGCTGCCGTCGGACGCGGAAGGCATCACCTATATTTACGGCCGCCAGTCCTGCGACGAGCGCAAGCTCGGCGGCGGCGAAGCCGCCGACATCGATTCTGGCAGCCCGACCTACGGCGGCCAGGAAGCGCTGATGATTTTCGACGACGTGTTCGTGCCCAAGGACATGATTTTCATGAACGGCGAAACCGGGTTCGCCGGCTTGCTGGTCGACCTTTTCGCGAGCTATCACCGCCAAAGCTACGGCGGCTGCAAAGTCGGCAATGGCGACGTGGCCATCGGCGCCGCCGCCTCCATCGCCGAATACAACGGCGTCGCCAAGGCGTCGCACATCAAGGACAAAATCGTCGAGATGAACCATCTCAACGAAACCCTGTTTGCCTGCGGCATCGCCTGCTCGGCCAACGGCAAGAAACTGCCCGCCGGCAATTTCTTCGTCGATGCGCTGCTGGCCAACGTGTGCAAGCAAAACGTGACCCGCATGCCTTACGAAATCGCGCGCATCCTGCAGGACATCGCCGGCGGCCTCATGGTTACCCTGCCGTCGGCCAAGGACTGGCTGAATCCGCAGACCGCGGAAATATTGAAGAAGTACCTCGCCGGCGCGGAAGGCATGAGCACTTATGAACGCATGCGCATGCTGCGCCTGATCGAGAACCTCACCATGGGGCGCGGCGCCGTAGCCTACCTCACCGAGTCCATGCACGGCGCAGGCTCGCCGCAGGCGCAGCGCGTCCTCATCAGCCGCTTAGCCGATGTCGAGGAAAAGAAGGTGTACGCGAAGAGCCTCGCCCTCAACAACAGCCTCGAGACGGTGGAGGCCGCGATACGCACCGGGCTGAAGAAAGTTCGCGCGCCCGCCAAGGACAAATCGGCAGCACCTGCCGCCGAGCTTGCGACGGCCAAGTAGAATATATGGCCGGCGCGCCGCGCAGGGCGCGAGGGCCTAGCCGAGTTGCTTCAGGAACGTCAGCAGTTCGGTGAGCTTGCGCGCGGCTTCGGCCTTGACCTCATTGGGGTCTTCGCCGCTCCAGTCGTAGAAGCCCTTGCCGGTCTTGAGGCCGAGGTGCCCGGCGTCGTACAGATCCTGCAGCGGCCGCTGCGGTTCGGCCGAATGGCACAGATAGGGCACGAGGGCGCGCTGCACCAGAGCATGCGTGTCCAGGCCGCTGATGTCCTTTTGTTTGATCAGTCCCGCAATGCACATGCGCGGGCCGTACGATTCACGCGCGAAGGCATCGATCTGCTCCGCCGTGCATACGCCCTCCGAAATCAGGTAGTAGGCTTCGTGCAGGATTGCGTGCTGCAGCCGGTTGAGCAGCAGTCCGGGAACCGCCTTGCCGAGCCGGACCGCCTGCTTGCCGGCGCGCTCGAGGTAGCCGGCGGCGAGTTCGTAGCTCGCCGGATCTGTTTTCGAGCCCGGCGCGAGCTCAACCTGCGGCATAACGTCGGCCGGCATGAAGTAGTGAATGGCGAGAAATTTGGCCGGGTATTTGAGCGGGCCGGCGAGCAGTTCCAGGTCGAGTCCGGAGGTATTCGAACCGATCACGCAGCCGCCCTGGTATTTTTCCTCCAACTCCGCATAGCAGGCATGCTTCAGCGCGACGACTTCCGGTATCGATTCGATCACCAGCTTGGGCGTCGTCTCGGGGAGCTTTTCTGTCAGGGCGACACGTTTGTCGATGCCGGTGGCGTTCGCCCTATTGCGCGTCAGAATGGCGCTGGGAATGCCGGCTGCAGCAAAGCTCTTGGCGATGCCGCGGCCCATGACGCCGGAGCCGATGACGAGGACTTCAGCTTGTTTCATTGTCGATCTCTTTCGTATTGATAAAGTATCGGCCGGCGAGCGCGGCCGCAAGCAGGGCGAGCCCGCTCAGCTCAGCGCACCGGCGTCAGCACCGGCTTGCCGGAAAAATGCGCGCGCAGGTTGTCCACGGTGAGATCGCCCATGGCCTTGCGCGTCTCGTGCGTGGCGCTGCCCACGTGCGGCTGCAGCAGCACCTGGTCCATGCCGAACAGCGCCTCCGGCACCTTGGGTTCGGACTCGAATACGTCCAGGCCGGCCGCACCCAGGCTGCCGTCGGCAAGCGCCTTGACCAGGGCCTGCTCGTCCACCACGGACCCGCGCGCGACATTGATCAGCGTGCCCTCTGGCCCGAGGGCCTTGAGCACTTCGGCATTGACGAGGTGCCGCGTCGCGGCGCCGCCCGGGCAAATCACCATCAGCACGTCGCAGTCGCGCGCCATCTCGGTCAGGCTGGCGTAGTACTTGTGCGCAAGCCCTGCCTGCTCATGGCGGCCGTGGTAGACGATGCGCATGCCGAAGGCTTCGGCGCGTTTGGCGATGGCCTTGCCGATGCGGCCGTAGCCGAGTATGCCCATGGTCTTGCCGCCCACTTTTTGCGCGAGTGGCAGCGCGCTTTTAAGCCAGCTGCCGGCGCGCACATAGCGATCGCCGAGGCTGATGCGCCGCAGGGTTGCAACCGTCAGGCCCATGGCGAGATCGGCGACGCACTCGTTCAGCACATCCGGCGTATTGGTGACGATCAGGCCGCGCTGCCTGGCCGCATCCAGGTCGACGGCATCGACCCCGACGCCAAAGCAGGAAATGATCTCGAGCTTCGGCAGGGCGTCCATCAGCTTGGCGTCGGCGCCGTGGCCGCCGGTGGTCTGGATGCCGCGGATGCGGCCGCCGACCTCGGCGAGGAACGCGGCCTGATCCTTTGCCTGCCACAGTTTGTGCACAGTGAAGTCGCGCACCATCGACTCGAAAGACGGCGCGTAAAAAGGTCCGACAGACAGAATTTCGACATTTTTCATGATTTGAACTTGGCGCAGAGTTTTTCGGATTCGCGTGCGAGCAGGCCCACATCGGCGCCGACAGCGACGAACAGGCAACCCTGATCCAGGTAGCGGCGCGCATCGGCTTCAACCGGCGCGAGGATGCCGGGGGCTTTGCCCGCCTTGCGGATGCGGCGGATCGCATCGTCAATCGCTTTTTGCACCTCCGGATGCGGGATGTTGCCCAGATGCCCGAGGCCTGCGGACAGGTCGGCGGGTCCGATGAACACGCCGTCCACGCCGTCGGTATTGATGATCGCATCGAGGTTGTCCAGGCCCAAGCGGGTCTCCACCTGCACCAGCACGCACAACTCTTCCTCGGCGCGCTTGAAATAATCCTTGACCCGGCCGAAGCGCGTGGCGCGCGTGGTGCCGGCCACCCCGCGCACGCCGCGCGGCGGATAGCGTGTATAGGCCACGGCGTCGGCGGCTTCCTGCGGCGTCTGCACGTAGGGGATCAGCAGCGTCTGTACGCCGACGTCGAGAAAGCGTTTGATCAGCACCATGTCGTTCCACGCCGGGCGCACGATGCTCGTGGTCGGGTAGGCCGAAGCCGCCTGCAGCTGGGTGACCACGTTCTCCAGGTCATTGGGCGAGTGCTCGGTGTCGAGCAGCAGCCAGTCGAAGCCGGAGCCGGCGATGACCTCGACGCTGTAGTGGGACGACAGGCTGGACCAGAGTCCGATCTGCGGCTTGCCCGCTTTCATGTCGCGTTTGAAATGATTGACTGGCAATTCCATGTTTTCTCCGAATGGTGTGAGGGTCGTTCAGAAATCGCAGCCGCGCTGCCGCAGCAGTTCGTCCACCCAGCGGCGGTCGACCTTGCCCGCGGCGATGGCTTTGAGGGTCGCGGTTTCCTTGGCGAGCTGCGCCTTGGCCAGCGCGAGGACTTCCTCGGCGTGCGCCAGCGGCACCGCAACCACGCCGTCGGCATCGCCGACGATGATGTCGCCGGGATGCACCACCATGCCGCCCAAAGCGATCGGTGCGTTGATTTCGCCCGGCCCGTTCTTGTACGGGCCGCGGTGGGTGACGCCGCAGGCGTATACCGGAAAGCGCCTGGCGCCGATCTCGGCTGCGTCGCGGATCGCGCCATAGATGACGAAGCCGGCGACGCCGCGTCTTTCGGCATGGCTCGCCATGATGTCGCCGATGATGGCGTGTGTGACTTCGCCGCCGGCATCGACGACGATGACGTCGCCCGCTGCGGCGGCGTCGATCGCCTTGTGCACCATGAGGTTGTCGCCCGGCGCGACCTTGACCGTAAACGCCGGGCCGCACAGCTTGCCGCCGCGGTGCATCGGGCGCAGCGCTGCGCCGCCCGCGACCAGGCGGTTCATGTTGTCCGACAGATGCGCGGTTACCATCGCCGCGAGCGACCTGATGAGTTTCTTGGGCGGACGCGCCGGCATGGGCAGGATGCGGAATCCGATATTGGGCATGGCTATGGCTCCGAATGAAAATTGATCTGTAGAAGGCTTCGGGGGCGACGGCGGCGAGCTTTGCAGCCGCCGCTTAAAGTGGAGAGAACGGCGTCGAGCGCAGGATTCGGTTTTCCATGTGTTCCACGTAGCCCGCTTCGGTGTTCATCTTCACATACGCATGCCATTCCGGGTCCTGCTGCATCGCATTGCGCTTGCGCTCGCGCTCGGCCTGGTCGGCGTAGGCCCAAAGATGGACCACCTGGTTGAGCGGCCCGACCTCGGTGGTGGTGAACACCACCGGCTTGCCCAGGTAGCGCAGTTGGATCGGATAGGCGTGCTTTTCGTACATGGCGAGCCAGGCGTTCTGCATGCCCGGCTTGAACGTATAGATGCGCAGGTCAAAAATCATGATGGCTCCTCGTGAGCGATGACAGGGATAGCGGCGCAGTGCGTGTCGCGCGGGAATAAAATGGCAGCTTGAGACTGCCCGGAATGATACCAGTCATTAAGCGCCTCGGGGTTCGCCTTGGCCGGCACGCGCTGGAAATAGCGGGGGAAGCCCAGACTGGGTACACTGCGGCCATGAGCATGTACAATCTTCTTGCCACCCTGTCCGGCGCCAAGATCGATTACGTTCTGGTCGGCGGCCTGGCGGTGGCCTTGCACGGATATCAGCGCGTCACCATGGACGTGGATGTGGCCCTGGCGTTAGACGATGAGAACCTGGCGAAGTTCGTTGACTGTGCCAAGAGCGCCAACCTCGAGCCGGTGCTGCCGATTCCGATTGACTCCCTGCGCGACGCAGCCCTTATCGACCTATGGCACCGCGAGAAGGGCATGTTGGCTTTTGCCTTGCGCGGCCCGGACAGGATGGCGACCGTCATTGACGTGCTGGTGCGTCCCGTGGTTTCGTTCGATGAACTCAAGCGCAATGCGGTCATCAAACGCATCGGACCGCTGTCGATCCCAGTGGCGAGCATCGACGACCTGATAAGCTTGAAAACCGGAACTGGTCGGAGCAAGGACGTGCTGGATATCGAAGAGTTGCGCAAGATCAAGCGGCAACAGGCGGAGGGGGCAACGTGACCAGGGTTGAATTGACACCTGAAGAAAACCTGCGGCTCCTGCAGGAGATCGAGGCGAATCGCGCTTTCATCCTGCTTGCGTATCAGTCTGATCCGGAGTTGCTAAAGTTGGCGGACCCGCAGATCAGGCGCTTGTTCGAGAATGTTAATGAAGCAAAGCGGGAAACCGACGACGTATCAAGACCCTGACCATCTAACCGGAGGAACCATAGACCATGCTTTCCAAAGCCGACCGCAAAAAGGCCGCGCAGATCCTGCTTACCGCCGAAAAGGAGCGCAAGCCAGCGCTGCAGCTCTCCAAAACGTTCCCCGACATCACCATCGAGGACGCCTATGCCATCCAGAGCGAGGTAACCCGGGCCAAAGTGGCCGCCGGCCACCGGGTCCGCGGCCACAAGGTGGGACTCACTTCCAAAGCGATGCAGCAGTCCTCCCAGATCGACGAGCCGGATTACGGCCATCTCATGGACTACATGTTCATCGCGGACGGCGCCAAGATCCCGTTCGAGCGCTTCATCGTGCCGCGCGTCGAAATCGAGCTCGCTTTCGTGCTGGGCAAGCCGCTCAAGGGCCCGGGCGTCGAACTCGTGGACGTGCTGCGCGCGACCGAGTACGTGGTCCCGGCGATCGAGATCATCGATGCGCGGGTGCAGAATCCGCGCAAGATCTTCGACACCGTTTCCGACAATGGCGCCGCCGCCGGGATCGTCATGGGCGGGCGCCCTGTGGGACCGATGGATGTCGACCTGCGCTGGGTCAGCGGCCTCTTGTACCGGAACGCCGAGATCGAGGAGACCGGCGTGGCCGCGGGCGTACTCGGCCATCCGGCGATGGGCATCGCCTGGCTCGCCAACAAGATCGGCGCATTCGGCACCACGCTCGAGCCGGGGCACGTGGTGCTCGCCGGCTCTTTCACCCGCCCGGTGTGGGCGCAAAAAGGAGACACCCTGCGCGCCGATTTCGGCACGCTCGGCGCCATTTCGTTCCAATTCATCTGAGCACCTGCGCGCAGATAAAAGGGACGCGCGCCGCGGTCGCAGGGCGTCAATTCGCGGCAGGTATCGCCGCGAGGGGGCGGCGTCGCCCCGGTTCCGTTTAGAAGACGCCTGGAATGAATCGGCGCACCCGCTTGGCATAGGCGGCGTAGTCGGGGAAGAGCGCGCGCAGGCCGCGCTCTTCCAGCACCGCCTTCGCGAGCAGCACCAGGGCGAGCGCGATCCAGCACGCAATCTTCCACCTGTCGCGATAGGCGATGACCTCTGCGGCCGCAAACAGGAGCAGCGCGGAATACATGGGGTTGCGCATGATGCGGTAGGGGCCGCTGGTGACCAGCCGTCCCGAAGCCTTGGGTTCAGGGCGGATGTTGAAATTGCCGGGCCGGTTGTGGACCAGGGTCCACAGCCCGAGCGCGACCGCGCATGCAAGCAGCGCAAGCGCCGGCAGCGACCACGCCTGCGGCGTAAGCGGCCAGATCAGCCAGCCGATGAGCGCGAACTGCGCCGCGACCAGCAGGCGTCCGGCTATGGCAACTCGGGTCATGGCAGATCGCGTCGGACGTAACAGGATG
>ODAK010008130.1_pt1 | contig 10530 bp, 12 predicted proteins | sample 1539591 | NCBI WGS metagenome assembly ODAK01 (sample SAMEA3539303, study PRJEB22396) | soil metagenome | biome: tundra; feature: field; material: soil | place: USA | collected 2010-05 | depth 0.15 m | reverse complement strand
ATATTTTTAAACTCTTCCTGAAGATCTATTTTGGTTACGTTTCGCCCTAATTACCAAAGCTTAAATACGCTCAGAAAGCTGGTAATCCACATTAATAAAAGCGCCAATATCGGCCAGAAAACGAATCGTTCTGGCGCCGAAACCCACATCCGGACAGGTTTCACCTTTATCAACAGACAGCACCAGTACTACGCAGATTCTGGGCGATAAGTTGTGGCTTTTAATTACTTGCAGGATTTTTTCCTTGGCCGGTTCTATTTTTTTAATGATGATCTCCGTCATTTTATAAACGTCAATATTGTCCGTCATCGTTTCCGTTGATAACTCCCATGAACTGATCACGGGTTTATCTAGGGCACTGCGCGCGCCGGATGCATCAACCGAGGTAGGTTCGATGCCAAGCAGACGCGTGATGTCATCAGGATTGAAATGATAACCACTGAGTGTGAAGTGGGCGCGTGCTTTATTCGATGCCAAGTTATTACCCTGATCAATTGATTGTAAATAGGACGAGAGATTATAGCGTATAACGAAAAGGGGTCAAATGCGCTGTCCCTGGCTTTGCCAAGGATAGCGTGTTTGATTTAAACAGTTTGGTAGTATAGGTTTTGCGGATGATTGGCCTAGGCGAAGAAGAACTAGCGTTCCAGGATTAAACCAACATATTGCACCGCGAATGCCGCGAGCAAATAACTGGCATTGACTTGTTGCATCCCCAGCCAAAGCAGTAAGAGCGGAACCGGGAAGACTAAAATTAAAAATAGCCATTATTTAAATTTTCAGGGGAAACAGTTATCCAGTCCGACCAACCGCTTTTGGGACGGAGCAGACCTTAATTGATTGTTCGCCTTAGGTCAGATTTGGCCGATGAAGGGACAGACCGCTCCTCGGCCCTTGGGCTCACGGCTTAAAGCGGCCGCTACCTCATCGAAGACACGCGGCGTGCGTTGCTCGAGGCGACACGCGCCGGCATCCGGCCGTTCTGCATCACCGTTGACCGGGAAGCGCGCGACTACCTGCCCCATCTTTACGGAGCGGCCCATTACACAGTCGTAGATGATGTGGCGCGCTTGTCCTACAAGGTTGCGGACATTTACCGCAGGTTGACGCATTAGCTCAATACATGCTGGAATCAGACAGATTTTGAGGGTTAATGACGTTGCTGATCAGGAAATACGCCCGCCATCACTCCAGACGTTATCAATATGAGGTTTAAATGACTGACACTTGCATGGCAGCAGACCTTCCGTTTTCCGGAAGCCCCGTCATTCCAGAGATGTGCGAGGGCAACAAGACAATACAGTTTGAGTGACGCAAGGGTATCGCTTGCTGGAACGCCTGTTGCAGCAACATCGACATCTCGCTGACCCCCTACGACATCCTGCGCCTCAAGCAACACCTGGGAATCAGTTCCAGCGAATTCCTGCTCAACTACACCCTGCCCTACGAGATGTACCAGAACGGCATCGCCGGCGTGAAACTGCGCCCGGTAGAAAACGGCACGGCCTGCCAGTTCATGAACCCCGAAGGCTGCGGCGTGTATGGAGACAGGCCGACGGCCTGCCGCTACTACCCGGTGGCGCTGCTGTCTATGCGCAAGCAGGATGAATGCACCGACACCCAATCCTACGCACTGGTCAAGGAAGAGCATTGCCTGGGCCACAACGAGCCCAGAAAGATCACGATAGACGCGTACCGCAAGGAACAAGGGCTGGAGGAATACGACGAACTGGCGCGCGGCTGGCGGCAACTCATCCTCAAGAAAAAATCCTCCGGCCCCAGCATAGGCAAACCTTCCAAGCGCAGCCTGCAACTGTTCTTCATGGTTTGCTACGACATCGACACCTTCCGCAGCTTCGTGAGCAGCGAAGGATTCACCAGTCTCTACGACCTGCGCGCAGATGAAACCGCAAAGATCCTCAAAGATGACACCGCGCTGATGCTGTTCGGCTTCCGCTTCCTCAGGCAAGTGTTGTTCGGCGAAAACAGTATTACCTTAAAAAAGGAAGGCGCCGAAAAACGCCGGGAACAGGTTCAGAAAATGACCGAACAAATCGAGCGCGAAGCCAGAGAAAAACGCGCGGCAGAACAGGATGACATATATGGGGGTGACGAGGATTGATACGGGTTTGTGTGGCAAGGTTGGATGTTTTTTAGCGACGCTCACGATGGGCGATGTGGCTATAATCCACAACAAGAATATCTAGCCCCCCGTGTTACTTGGACGGGGGAGGTGATACCGGCTAAGCTATCATTGGTTCTACACTCAAAAGAACAATTACGATTCATAATATGACCAATCATGAAATGCTAGCTGCTGCGATGTCCAGTTATCGCGGGGAAACTTTAACGACAGGTGAAATTAAGAGAATCGTATGCCTAGCTTTTCCATAGTTTTCAAATGGCAGCATCCTACCAAACGACCATGCAACAGGAAATAAGAGTGCTTGCTGGTGCGCGGGCACTGATAGACAGATATTCCAAAAAATTGGAACAGATGAATATCGTGTTTTACCCGAACACGATCCAGTTCAATTCCATCAGCCGTCAAAATGCCAAGGGAAAATAATATCTAAAATTATCACTCGACCAGCCGCGCTCGTCACGCAAGGAAAATTAAGGCTATACACGACATCTCTGCGTGTATCGGATATGCGCCAACGCGGCACTCCCCAACACCTGCAGCTCATTGCCCTTTAACTCCACTGTCACACACACATAGTCTGATTCGCTGAGGCGCAGCATGACCATGTCATCGTCGCGGTGCGCTTCGAACCCCGCTGCCTTATATATCTGATAGCTATTTAGATGTAACAAATAAGTATTTCACAGGCATATGCAATATCTCTAAACTGCGCTTCAACAAGTTGGGATGAATCACTAATCGACCTATTTTTTGGAATACAGAAAGGAAGGCAGTCTATGTTTATGCTGATCAAGAATGGCCGCATCGTGTCTGATGCATGGAAGACCTTGACCCTCGCGGAGGGAGATACTCCGCAGAGCGTCAGGTTGCCGGTGGGGCCGGTGTTGGTGCCGCTATCGGTATGGCAGGCGCGTCGTGCCGAGCTGATATACCGCGAATATGAACACGGCTGGCCGCTCGGCATCTGGCTGGCTGCCGAAGAAGGCCCGGAGGAGATTGAGCACGACATTGACGACTTCACTGTGATCGGCGTCGAGTTTGATAAGTTTACCGACGGCAAAGGCTATGCGACTGCCCGCCTGTTGCGCGAGCGTTATGGCTACAAGGGTGAACTGCGCGCTATCGGCGATGTGCCGCGCGACAGGTTGTCCTACCAACATCAGGTTGGCCTTGACGCGTTCGCCGTGCGTGCCAACCAGAAAACCAACGCTGTTCTTTCTGGCGTGTTCAACTTCAACGTCGCCAAGCAGCCCAACCCGCAACTCGCCGCCGCGGGCTGATCCAACTCATATCATCACCGGGCCATGATAATCATCATCGATTTCGGCCCGCGTGACGCCGGAAGAAATGTTCGCCAGTTGCCGTTCGTGGTCTGATTGAACCTGGAGCAAGGTCACGACACAGTCCCCGAGACTGTTGTACTCGTCATGGCCGGTGCCGTATTGCTCCGTCTCCGAATAAAAAAATTGGCAGCGGTAGCGGTCGACCGCCACTTTGCACACCACGAATTGCGCGCCGCGCTCAGCCCAATAAATCGTTGGGCATAAGGTCAGTTCTTCGGAAGCTGCGTCAAGCTGCAGCTCGCTGTCTGCCAATTGAAATGGAACCAGCTTGCCATAACGCTCAAACAGAGAGGCGGAGACAAGTTTTTGTTCCGCGTCGGTGAAGTCGGGATAGTTTGGGTCATTTGGTATTTCCCAAATAAGGAAAGTAGTTAAGGAAGCCTCTAAAAATCCAGAGTTCGCCCAAATGCAAGGCGCGTAGAAAATTTCGCGGCGCCGCATATGGAATATATGTAAGCAAGAAATTTTTTACGCAACGCAGCAGTTGGGATGAAATCTGGGTTTTGAGAGGTTTCCTACGTTTGTGCCCAAGGCAGTCCTTCAAAGCGCCACCCGTTGTGGGAATTTCGGTGATGCCCGTCGTCCAGATCACCCTCAAATCCGTGCAATACGTTGTACACGTCTGTAAGCCCGGCTTTTTCCAGTGCCAATCCGGCATCCACAGAACGGCGACCGGAGCGGCAGATCAGCACGACGGGGCGATTCAGACTGGCTGCCTTTTTCACATGAGCAACGAAATGAGGGTTGATGTCCCATTCCGGTCCGTCGACCCAGGGGATCAGGATAGAGCCTCTCGGGTGACCGACAAACATGTGTTCCATCTCGCTGCGCACGTCGACAAATATCGCCTCGGGATTGGCCTGCAAGAATTCATAAGTTTGTTTGGGTGTCATGTGTTGCATGGTCTACTCCTAAAACCTGATATATTCGAATCAGGCATGGCGTGATGATAGACCCGACACAGTTGCCCGTCTAGCGGGGAGTGAACAGCGAGAACAGCCCATCCCTCACACCCAGAAAGGCGCCATGAAATGCTAAGGACGCGCTGACTATTTTTTCCGTTCGGCGATCTTCTTCAGCCTTTCCGGTTGAATGACGTGTCCGTCCAAACCGGCCTCTTTCAGGCTGCTGCCGTAGGCCACCGCCATCAACTGCGAGTAGTACACCACCGGCATGGCCAACTTGGTGCCCTTCTTTTTGTTTATTTCAGACTGGTATATCTCGACGTTGGCCTGACACAACTGGCAGGACATACCGCCGCCGACAACCAGGATGTTTTTCAGGTGGGTGGTGTTCGGATTGCCCTCGGGCAGCTTGACCTTCTTCAGTTCGGCGCAGCCCATGCGCACGTAATCATCGGCCATCTCCTGTCGTACTTCGTCATGCTCGCTGCCTTCGGCGACCACCCAGACGACACCCTCGCGCAGATTCGCGCGGGTCATGGCCACCGTTGGAAAATTAAAGGCTTCAGTCTTGGAGCGGCGCGAACAGGCCGCGATACAGATATGCGTGACAGCTTCCTTCTCGATGTCGTCACGGATCATCTGCACGCCTGCACTGTTGCACAGAAAGTCGTGTTCGCGCACCAGCGCCATCTTGCCTTCCTTCTGCGCAATCTTGCCCAGTTGCGCAACATCCAGCTTGTCGCCCAGGCCGCAGCCAGAGCAGATATATGCGGCGGTCTTTATTTCAGCCATCATCTAGTTCCCTCAATCGCGGAAGTCTTGTGCACCACTTTGATCGCGCGCAATGCCGCCGCCGTGGCACTTTGCACCGAGCGGTTCACGTCGAGCGGACTGGTCGCGGAACCGGCGCCGAATATGCCCTCTTCCCCCACCGGGAGATTTGAGCCTTCGATGAAGCCGGATGAATCGAGCAGCATGTCGTCCGGCAGTTTTATGCCGTTGGTCTCCGGCTCCATGCCGATCGCCAGCACAACCAGATCATGAACCGTGGCGTAGCGGTGATAGCCCTCGGTATCCACGCCATGCAACACCGGATTGCCATCTTTGTCCTCGACGATGTTGGCGACCTTGGACTTGACGAAGCTGACCGTCGGATCCTGCTGCACCTTCAGGTAAAAATCTTCGAGGCGGTCTATCACGCGGATGTCGATGTAGTAAATCGTCGATTTTGCGGATTCGCCGTAAGCCTCGCGCACATAATGCGTCTGCTTGAGCGAGGCCATGCAGCAGATGCGCGAGCAATGGCGCAGATGGTTCTCGTCACGCGAACCGGCACACTGGATGAAGGCGATGTTCTTCGCCTCCTTGCCGTCGGAGGGACGCAGCAGCTTGCCGCCGGTCGGACCATGGGGGTTGGCAATCCGCTCGAATTCGACGCTGGTGATCACGTTGGCAAAGCGGTCGTAACCATAGGGCTGTATCTTCGCCGCATCGTAAGGTTTCCAGCCGGTCGCCCAGACGATCGCACCGGCTTTCAACTCGACCGTCTCCTCCTACATGTCGAGGTCGATCGCGCCATATTTGCAGGCCGCCTTGGCTTTATCGGCATCCGCGGTTCCGATGATGGAAGGGTCGAGCACATATTGCATGGGGTAGGCCATGGCGTGCGGCAGATAGGCGGCCTTGGTCTTTGCCAGACCATATTCATAGGGATTGTCTATCTCCGCTTTGACTGCGGCAGCACAGTCACCGCAGGCGGTGCAGTTTGCGTTGACGTAGCGCGGGGATATTTTCAGCGTCACCGTGTAGTCGCCGCGCTGCCCGGTCACGCCAACCACTTCGGTCATGGTCATCACGCGCACGTTGCGGTTGCCCTTCAAGCGGCGCAGGTTGATCTCCAGCCCGCAGGTCGGATGGCACATCTTGGGAAAGTAACGGTACAACAGCGCGGTGCGCCCGCCCAGGGTCGCGTTACGCTCGACAAGTATTACCTGCTTGCCGCATTCGGCGGCTTCCAGCGCCGCCGTCATGCCGCCTATCCCGCCGCCCACGACCAGGATGGTCTGGTTGGTTGCGATTGAAGTCGTCACTCGAACCTCCATTGAAAATGATTTCTCAACACTCCGCTAGCCGTGATCGCTGCACTACTATGCGTGCGTGATTTGTTGTGATGAATTGTACAGGCTGGGGACATGGATTAGTGCTTCAGCGTGTGGATTTCAAAAACCATACTGGTCAAATCGCCCAATATCCAGGTGAAAGCCTCCTCCACGTTGGGCGCACCTATGCCTGAAACCGAACCCGGGTTAACCAGCAAAGTTTGCCCGCCCTTGATGTTGGGTTGCCAGATGATCTCCGCGACATGGCTGTGGCCGCAGCAAATCAGGTCGTAATCTCCGGTACAGGCGAAGGCACGGCCATAGTGGGGAAAGTGGGTTGCGAAGATGTGTCGACCGCCAAGTTCCAGCTCGGCATCCTGTCCATGATAGGTGAGCAAGCCGCCAGACTTTGCCATCATTTTGTGCATCGCCATTTGATCGCCGAGATTGTTGCCATGCACCACGTGAAGCGGCACACCGAGTTTGATGGATGCACGCAGGGTATTCGCACCAATCAGGTCGCCACAATGGATGACAGCTTGCGCCCCGGCCGCCTGTGCTTTAGCTATAGCCGCTGCTAGCGGCTCTGCACGATCATGACTGTCGGAGACGATGCAGATTTTCATTGTGTATTGTCGCGTTCCAGGAACCCCTAGTATTGATCGCTACGATCAACTTATAATGTTTTCATTAAACCCATTGGGTAGTTTTAGTGTCTATAACCACTATGGGGGAGAGTTTATATAACCCGAATGAGGGGTATACTCTATATACATGTCAAATTGAACGAAAAGCATCAATCAGCTTTTTTACTGATATACACGAAAATTCGGCATATTTAATAAACGATTTCGCAATCCCGCACCTGCTTAGTATCTTCTAAATAAGTGGCATTTAATAAGGCGCATTGTTAAATTTATGAGTAAGAAAACAAACTCCTTGAGAAATTCGGCACACACAGATTTTACGTGGGCCAAAGGCTTTCATTTTACTCCCCCTAAAAATGGCGAGGGTAGCGCAACGAACAAAATACTTGAGCCTGCGGCCTCTCGAGTGGGCGATCTTAAACCTGTAGTGGAAAAATTGCTCGAGACCCTCATCGGCACTGTAAAAGCAACCTCCGGAGTAGCTCGAATACTTCCCACCCATGGCCAGATGCATCAATTAATTAGCTCAGTCGGCTTACCTCCCGAATTACTTGAGGTCGGAAGTGTCATTGATTTAAATTGTGATGTATGCGGCAAAGCGGCTACCAGACGCCATATTTATTCAGCTGACATCAGCACATGCAAAACACGACAGGATTGCCGTTATGCTAACTGTCAGCTTCAATCAATAATCGTCGCTCCACTTGAAAACCACAGCTCCCCTGAAAATCCGGTCGGGACTCTCACCCTGTTTTTCAATACTCGACAAGAGCCCGTTGATCGCGTTTCAAAAACTGTTATGGCATTCGCCGACCTGCTTGGTACCCTCATCGAACATAATAAATTAAATCGCGAGGCTAAGCGCATTGAGCTGATCGCAGAACGGCAATCTATCGCCAACGAAATTCATGATTCATTGGCACAATCGTTGGTATATACACGGATGCGCACGAGTTTGTTACTCGAATCCATACGGACGCACAATGAACTCATGGTCACCAAATATGCGCACGATATTGATGATGCTTTAGAGAACAGTCAAAAAACGGTTCGGGAACTGATTACTGATTTTCGGTGCGCGATGAATCCATCAGGACTTCTGCATGCACTGCAATCCCTGACCGAGCAATTCCGTCATCGAAATGACATTGTGCTCGAATATATCAATCGGGTAGCCAATCTCGAATTACCACTCGAATATGAAATCCAGGTGTCCCATATTGTTCAAGAGGCGCTGGCGAATATTGCTACCCATTCGGGCGCGACTCATGCTCGCCTGATCGTGGATTTGTCCAGCAATTACTACGTTTTCACCATTGAGGATAACGGCAGCGGCGGATGCACCTTCACACCCGTTGAAGGACACTATGGCATGATGATCATGCGCGAGCGCGCACACCGTATCAGTGGCGAAATAAAAGTAGAAAGTTCGAATGGATTCGGCACGCGCGTGCAATTATTTTTTCCTGAGCCGAGGTCAGATTGGAGAGCGGTTAATGAGTGAGCAGTTAAAAGTTGTTCTGGTAGACGATCAAAACCTGTGCAGGAGCGGATTAAGTGAACTGCTCGCCAATTGCTATGGCTTTTCTGTCCTCGGCGCAACCGGCAGTGTCGAGGGACTGCGCGTGTTATTACATGAACAACCCGATCTGTTGATCATGGATTTGCGCATGAAGCCGCTGGATGGCTTGGCTATGCTCGAACAAATTCGCAAAGAGGGCTGCTCGACACCAGCTGTTATTTTGACCATGAGCGATTCCGAAATCGACCTGTCCAACGCGATACGCGCGGGTGTGCGCGGCTATCTGCTCAAAGACATGGCGCCGGAGGATGTCGTTGATGCCATCCGGCGAGTTGCGGCAGGCGAACTGGTCGTCGCCCCCACCATGACGATCAAAATGATCGAGATGCTGCGCGGTGATCAACCCGGAGAAGAACCGAAAAACTCTCTCAAGCTACTCACTGATCGTGAACGTGAAATACTGCAACTGCTATCGCGCGGAGAAAGTAACAAAGCCATCGCTCAAACACTTTCAATCAGCTATGACACCGTAAAACAGCATGTGCGTCATATCTTGACCAAGCTCAACTTATCCTCAAGGGTTAAAGCCGCAGTGCTATTTACCGTCCAACAACAAACGCAAAACACCGATGAAAAACTCCCGCGCTAAAGCACTCTGCCAGTGGTAAATGCAAAAAATTCTTCCTGAACGGCTTAGATTATTAGTCTTGGTCTGGAAAGGCCGCTTACACCGTCAACAATTATTGTTCCAAGAAAAAAACCGCTTGAGGCGGCTTTTACATGTCACAACTATTTTATTTGGTGCACGATTGCTATTGAATACATCGCGCAAAATCTGCTTGTCTGGAGATTCATTGAGCCGAACCTCGACTTCCTTGAGTCCCCGCATCTGTGTCTTCAATGCCGCGATCTTGTCTTGTAGCCGCCCGGTCCTAGCTTCTGCAACAGACGGTTCTTGTCTGTCTGCCGTATCGAGTGCTGCAAGATAGCGATTGATACTGGCTTCGATCTCGTCCATACGCCGCTGCAGCTTTGCGCTGGTGAAGTTGCGGTCGCGGTTGTTGACTGCCTTGAACTTGCTCCCGTCGATGGCGACGAGTGCTTCCGAAAACAGGCCGAGCTGCTGGCACAGCACCACAAACTGGCGACAGACACCGCGAATTGCTTTGCCGTTGTCCTTGCGGAAGTCGGCGATGGTTTTGAAGTCCGGCATCAGTCGACCCGTCAGCCACATCAGTTCGACGTTGCGTTGAGCTTCGCGCTCAAGGCGCCGGCTGGACTGAATGCGATTAAGGTAACCGTAGATGTATATCTTCAGGAGTATTGCCGGGTGATAGGAGGGCCTGCCGGTTGCAGCGGGAGTAACATCTTCAAAACCCAGCTTGCCAAGATCAAGTTCATCGACAAAGACATCGATCACTCGCCCCGGGTTGGTATCCGCAACATAGTCGTCGAGAAGTTCCGGCAGCAAAATTCCTTGAGTTCGATCCTCGCCCTGAATGAAACGCTTCATAAGAGTGCCCCCAACGTATGCCCTGACACTACTATCAAAGCATGCCGCGACATCTGCGTGTACATTGAGCATTACGTTTTTACACAGTCTGGGCCCAAAGGAGCCATTTGAGGTGTGAAGTTAGAGATTACCCGATTGCCGTCCATCCGAAAATTCGACCTTTCATCCTATATGTATGGACTCTATCGGAGCCACTCAATAATCTGTACTTACTTGGCAAACTTACCGAAAGGCAAGGGCGCAAAGTCACCGACCTAAGGGAGACTATGGCAGCGGGACTGCGGCACGGATGTTCGTCCGTGTGCATAAATTGCTTACCCCTGCGGTGTTTGAAAATATGGAAAGGAGAGCGATA
>ODAK010008129.1_pt1 | contig 10530 bp, 9 predicted proteins | sample 1539591 | NCBI WGS metagenome assembly ODAK01 (sample SAMEA3539303, study PRJEB22396) | soil metagenome | biome: tundra; feature: field; material: soil | place: USA | collected 2010-05 | depth 0.15 m | reverse complement strand
GGCTCGCGAAATCTGAGCCTGGTGACCTGCGCAAAGTGTACGTCGTGCGAGCGGTTAATAAAGCACGGGACCAGAATCAGCCCTATGGACTTGTCAAGGTACAAGAAACGGCCGCTGACCTGCATGCGAGCGCTCCCCGGCGTTGGAGTCACCACCTCAGCGCTCGCAGCTCAGATGATGACTGACCCAGCCGAGGGCAGTCTCTCATGGCGACCGAGGAACAGGAAGCGAGCGGAATCGCTGGCGTGGCCGAGGTCGATCATCATCACGCTGTCCTCGGTGGCCTTCATGAGGGCCTCGATGTCACGTCGCATGAGGACTTTCTCGTAGTCAGACAGGTCACAGACAAACACGGAGTACTGGATGCGCGTGCCGTAGCCCTCAACGCACCCGGCGATACTACGGAGCCTGCGGTCATCGCGAATGTCGTAGGCGACGAGGTAACGACGCCGAGCCACGGCAACCCTTACCTGGTGACCAGCGGCGAGTAAACCGACAGCTCACCGGTCAGCCGGGCGGCCAGGATCCTGGCCTGCAACTCGACAGCGCGGCGGTAACTCACCTGGTAGCCGAACAAAGGATGCCGTACCTGCGTTGTCATCCTCCTCTCCCACGCCCTGATGACCGTCTTTCGCCCGTCAGCAGTCAGAGCTACAGCGCCCGCGCGGACCAGGAAATCAGAGGGGCCGACCTCCCTGTTGTTCACGCAGGTAACGACTTGGTGCGCAATAGGACGATCACCGGGTAACCGTGATCTTCCCGGCGTGTCGGTCCCTGGATAGCAGACGGCCGCACAAGATCATGAACCGGTGACTAATCAGCCATGGGCTCGTGCGGCCTTGTCTCATTCTGCCTTCATCGGGATCTCCCGTCATCACCTGGGCCGGCTGGTCGCCGAGCTGGCCGGGCCGTGGCAGGCCAGCCGGGAGTCTTGCCTGCGCCAGCGGCGCGGCGCAGACCGGTGCCGCGCCGAAGGCGCCGGGCGCCGCCATGACCTGGTGTTCACCGACCGGGTGCTGGTCACGCTGGCGGTGCTGCGGCTGCAGGTCCCGCACGCCGCGCTGGCGGTGATGTACGGCGTGCACCGCTCCACGGTCACCCGGGCGGTGCGGGAGATACGGCCGCTGCTGGCCGGGCGAGGCTATGCCACCCCGGCCGGCCAGCGGCTTTCCACCCTGGCGGACGTGTTCGCCTACGCCGCCGCGCACGGGGTGAGGCTGCGGTTCGACGGCAGCGAGATCCAGGTCCGCCGCCCGAAAGCGCACCGGCCCGGGCGGCGGGCGTTCGTGTCCGGCAAGAAGAAGCAGAACACCGTCAAATTCACCAAGATCTGCGACGGGCGCGGCCGGACGCTGCTGGACGCGGTGTTCCGTCCGGGCCGGATGCACGACCAGACCGCGCTGCAGACCGACGGCATCGACGCCCTGCTGGAGCAGTTTCCCGATGTCCGCTGCGAGATGGATGCCGGCTACCGGGGCCTGCACCGCGACCACCCCGCCCAGGTCAGCGTCCCGCCCAGGTCAGCGTCCCGCCGAAGAAACCGGCCAAGGACGCGCCGCCGGAGGTGACCCAGGCCTGGGAACGGGCCCGGCACGCCCAGTCATCAGCGCGGATCTGCGTGGAGCACGCCATCGCCGGCAGCAAGCACTGGCGGCCCCTGCAGCGCTGGATCGGCCGGCGCGAGGACCTGCCAGAGACGGTCCGGGCGATCGGCTCGCTGGTGTCCGACCGCGCCGCCGCCTGGTAACACACCGCCACCCGGCGGTGACGCCAGCGCCCTGGGGAAGGACGCCCCAACCCTAATTGCGCACCACGTCGTAAGAACAGTGGAATCGGCGAGCAGCGGCCGGAATTCCTCGGCTAGGTCCAGGGCGAGGGCCGGACGGCCGAACCGGGGCCGGTGATACAGGCCGATGTACGGGTCGAAGCCAACCACCAGGCACGCCGCCAGCAACTCCTTGGTCAGCAAGCCGTAGCAAAACGACAGTAGGCAGTTCACCGCGTCCGTCGGGGGACGCCGGTTCCGCAGACCGCTGAAGCCTGGCCCGGGCAGGCGATCAGCAGCGGAAAGCAGCGAGGGGAGCGCCTCAAAGTAAAGACGTGCCGCTGTCCCCTCGATACCCAGCAACGATGCCGCATCTTCGGCCTGCTCAGCATGATCCGCGAGCGCAGCCAGCTGACCTACGCGACGCGTCATCGCGTCGCCGCCGTGGCGCCGTAGCAGCACGCGGCAGTTCCTGATCTTGCCCGCGATCATCCGCCGTGCGTCGTCCAGCTCTCCTCGCGCTGCGGCGGTGGTCTGCCGGATGCGGAGCATCACATTCTTACTCGGCAACCCGGTGGTCAGGCCGATCAGCCATCCGCCGTAGGAGAAGTGATAAACATTGGCGTCCCGCTCCAACAGGGCTCTCATCGCCTGCGCCGTTACTTGCACGTTCCCGTACGCACAGACATGCATAACATCGATGAGCCGCACGCTGGCCAATACCTCGCGGTACTTCGAGACGGTCAGCCGGCCGCCATCGATGCCCACCACCGATCCCTGTTCCATCACATATAGCGGCACCGCGTCGGGGTCGGCGGCCATCAGCCGTCGCGGTCGGCCGCCTTGGCGCGCCGCGAGCACGTTCACCTCGTCCGGCAGGCAGATGCCCGCCAGCGAGCAACGCGAGCATTTCGGGCTGGACCGAAGCGGCGGAGGCGGAGCCAGCCGGGTCGCAACCCCCCGCGCCTCGCTGACGATCTCCAGGGTGCGTCCGACAAGGCCAGGCGTCACCTCGACCGGTACCCGCTGCCGGGTTTCAGCGTAGAAGATCTCTCCGCGTTCCACCGTGTAACCGTGCTCGCGGAGCAGCAGGACCTGGGCGCAGACTTGTACGGCGTCCGCTTCCCACGGGGTGCCGCCCCGCGCGGGCCGTCCCTTCTTGGTGTCGATCGGCACGACACCGCCGTCCACGCCCTCGAGCAAGTCCAGCTTCGCCGTGATGCCAAGCTGCTCGCTCGCGAGCTCGACAGACCGAGCTGCCTTCACCTCTCCCTCGGCGGGCAGGGGGGCGGCACCGCCTCCGGCGTCGACCCGGCCGTGTAGCCGGTCGCCTTCAGCCGTGTCACTGCTGGACGCCCATAGCGAGTCGACCCACTCGAGGAAGAAGAGCCTGGGACAGAAAGCGTACTCGTTCAGCATCCGCGCAGGTATCAGCTCTGGTATCGCAGTGAACGTCATATCCCCTCCTGGCCGGTCATCCGTATCGACGAGAATCCCTGCTCCCGCCGGCAAACTGCGATCCGTAGCCTCCCGGCCCGACGTTTCGTCAGATCAACCGGCTCGGCTAGCTGATGACTCTACCATTTACCAAGAAGTTCCAGTAACTTCCAGCAATCTTATTCATCGGAACCACGCCAGAGCGGCGGTGGCTCCAGTTCAGTTATTTTCGTTTCGACATTCTCCGCATAATATAGCCGACAAGTCTGATATCATAGCTTCGACAAGTTTGACATTCTCCCCTCATGCTGGGCTATCGGGAGCATCTACGATGAATCGCCCCCGCGTTATCGCCAGGCATCTCCAGCCGGTAATCGCACAACGCCTCGCCGAGGAACCCGTCGTCATCCTCACCGGAGCCAGGACGGTCGGCAAGAGCACGCTGCTGACCGCGTACTCGCGCGAACATGGAGTGCCGGTCACCGACCTCGATGACATCGCCACCCGGCGGGCGGTAGCGGCGGACCCCACCTTGTTCACTTCCGGCAGAGCAGAGCCGGTCTGCCTGGACGAGTTCCAGCACGTCCCAGTGCTCCTGGACGCCATCAAGGCCGAACTCAACCGGGACCTCAGGCCAGGCCGCTTCCTGCTGACAGGCTCTACTAGGTACAGCACCATGCCGAGAGCCAGCCAGTCCCTCACGGGCCGGGCGCACATCATGACCATGTGGCCGCTTTCCCAGGGTGAACTGCGAGGCAGAAAGGAGACGTTCCTCGATGACCTCATGACCGATCCCGGCAGCCTGACGACGCCCGAGCCGTCGCGCACGGATCGCACCAGCTATGAGCAGATGGTGCTCGCCGGTGGCTTTCCCCTCGCGATCGCCAGGTCAGCGCGGGCCACGCGCGACCAGTGGTTCCGTGATTTTGTCGACATGGTCATCGAACGGGATGTGCTGGAGATCCGCAGGGTCCGCCAGCGCCGGGTGCTCCCGCTGATCTTGCGACAGCTCGCCGCACAGACCGCGGGCGTGCTCAACGTCAGCAACATCGCGGCGACAGTCCAGCTCGACGGTCGGCTTGCCGGCGACTTCGTTTCCTTGCTGGAATCTGTCTTCCTGGTACACCAGCTTGAGGCGTTCGGTCGCACGCTGTCCAGCCGAGTGGGCCGTATGCCCAAGGTTCACCTAGTCGACAGCGGGCTAGCGGCATACCTGCTCGGGATCAACGACTCCAGGCTTGCCGCCCGCGACCCGAGCACGCTCACCGAATTCGGCCACGTAGTCGAGACGTTCGCCGTAAATGAGCTGATCAAGCAGGCGGGGTGGTCTTCGGTCCAGGTACGGTTCGCCCATTTCAGGACACGGGATGGCTATGAAGTTGACCTCGTCGCGGAGACTACTGAGGGGAGGATAGCCGGGGTCGAGATCAAGGCGTCGGCGACGATCACCGATTCCGACTTCCGCGGGCTGCGCCTGTTGCGCGACAAGCTCGGTACGGACTTCCTCGGGGGCGTCCTGCTGAACCTCGGCCAGCGCTCATACACCTATGAGGATCGCCTCCACGTCATCCCGCTGGACAGGCTATGGACCTGACGGCATTCGGCTGGGACGAGATCCCGGTAGGCCCTGGCCCGCGGCGCTCCGGCGCCCTCATTGACCTACGTCCGGAATGAAGACGCCGTACCCGAAGTGGCTGAGCCGCCCGAGCAGCACAGGCCTGGCTACCGGTTCGCCGAACTCTAGCCGGAGGCCAAGGCCCGGCCGCGACCTGGACATGTTCTCCGTCATCCGGTAACGCCGGAAGTCCCGCGCCCACCGGTCAGGCAGCCGTGGCTCCGGATCGGCAGGGGTAACCGACGCAGGCGGGAGGTCCCGGTATCCCAGCTCGGTACGCACATCAGCCGTCAGGTAGTCCTCGAGCGACTCCCGCTTGCGGTGCCGCACCGGGAGGTAAGGCGTGAGGCTCCGCCACCGGCGCGCAGGCCCGCACAGCTCCGGCGCGACCTGCTCGATCCGCCCGGCCGCCTGGAACAGCAGCTCAACTGGCGGGAAGCCACGCACTTCATACCCGTTCTCAGCGCGGCCTCGCCGCCCGGACATCCCGCGCAGGCCCAGGACTGCGCGGACCTCCTGCGTCTGTAGCCCCCGCGGCACCCAGATAACCAGATGCCGAACGGCCTGTGGTTTCTCACCCCACGCCGTGAGGGGTATCCAGTGGGCATGCCCGTGATCGGTGGCCGCCCCGTTGCTGCCGAAAACCTCCTTCCGTTCGGCGTCGCTCAGCCCTGCCCTCGTAAGCGCGTCACCCGCCAGCCGATGCGCCTCATCGGCGAGCAAAATCCCGTGCGTCGCGTTCATCGGAATGGGCCCGGTCACCGCGAACCGGATCGCCGTCACCAGATCCGCGGTGGCCACGGTCTCGGCGGGCACTGGTTTCGTGACCCGTTCCACGACCGCGTAACTGACCCACGTGGTGCCGGGGGGAATTGTCCGCCGCCGTTTGCGGATCTCCACCGTAGTGGCCTCCAGTGCCTCCCTGCTGATGGGACGCGTGGCAGCAAGCAGCCTGACGCGGCGTGAACCATTTCCGTCGGGACGCCACCAGCTCTCGTCGGGCACCGGATCACCCTCTACCAGGCGGGCCTCACATACCGACTCCGCCCGGCCCAGGTACGGGAGCAGCTCCACGAGCTTGACCAGCACTGCACGCTGGTCGCCCGCCAGGTCGGCATCCCACCGGATAAACAGTTCATCGTCTCGGCTGACCGAAAGGAACGGGTCCAGGGTCAGGTCGGTACGGCCGGGTTCTCCCTTTCGATGCTCAAGATCGGGGAGGTAGTGCCGGCTGTGACCAGCCGTCGCGCGCGGGGTCTGGTACGACGGCGGGTCAGCCAGCGAGTCAAGCAGCGCATCCAGGACGGAAGCGGGCAGGTCGGGCCAACGGGTATGCCAGGTCGCCACGAGCGCGCGCAGCAGCCGCCACGGCGACGGTGGCCACTCCGACGCACCCTCATTGACGGCACGGTCCCACGGGTTCGCGTGGTACCGCCCGAGCGGGAACCGGATCGCGAGAGTCGTGCCCATCTCACTTACCCCGGCCTGACCATACGATCTCAGTCACCGGACCCAGCTCGTCTGCGCAGTCAGCCGCGAACTTCGCGACACGCTGGGCGGCATCGGTGGCGTCGGGCCGTTCCCCGCGAACCTCGCGTACTACCAGGTCGCACCTGGTACGCAGTCGAAGTCCGCGGTCGAGCAGCGTTGCGATCTCGTAGGCGGTCAGCGCCTCCAGCAGCGCGGTCGCTGGCTCGGACAGGCCGTAGGAGCGGAACTGCGCATGGTCGACGGTGAAGTAGGCGGTGATCTTCTCAGCGGTGTACTCCACCCGGTGATGCGGGACGGTGCCATACCCCTCGGCGGTGGCTCCGCCCTTGGCCTCGTTGATGACGACATCTTTCTTGACTCCGCCGCTGACAGCAGGCCGCACATCCGATGCTTCGATGAAGCTGGTCACGGCACGGGCGATCTTCGGCTGCCATGGCCATGCCTTGCGCGCGAAGAACACGCCGTGCACGAGCGACACCGGATCGAGCCTGAAGCAGGCCCGCGCCACCGCACGGTAGTCGAGCGGGCGGCCCTTGACGAGTCCCATCCGCTCCTCCATCCATTTCTCACCGGTAACCGAGTCGATGGTTCCGTTCATGATGTAAGCCGAGGCGAGACGGTGCGCCTCCAGCCTGCTTGAGGACAGGAAGTCGCCCTCGGGGCTGACGACACGGACGTACGGCAAGGTGCCGAGCTCGGCGACCTGATCAGACCGGGCTTCGTCCCATGTGGTGGCCTCCAGCCAGTTCGCCATCGACTGCGCGGACTCGACCAGCAGCGCGTGGTCACCGAACTCGGCCGGCCCCAAGTCGGGAAATCCCGTGGGCTGGAAGAGCGCTCCGGCCAGCGGCGCGAGGTCAGCTTCGAGCACGGTGCGGAATGTGTTCATGACAACTCTCCTGAGTCGAGTGACTTCATTCGGATTGCAATCTTGGAAAGAACTGAGCGAGGACTTAGGCAGCGGGCCACCAGGGCGGCCGCTATCTGGACGCCGTTGCCAGTACCCCCCTCTGGGGGCGCCGGCACCGCGTCCCATCCAGCCTGGCGAAGCCGGGCTATGGCTTCGCCATGCACAGCCCGGACCTGTCCGGCAACGAGCCTGACCGCCCAGTCCGGGCTCAACGCGAGTTCCGGCTCGTCGTTGTTCCCGCCTCCCGGCGCGATGCCGCCGGCCAGCGAGTGCAGCAGGCCCAGCGTGGTAACCGGAACATCAGGCGTAGCCGACGGCCATTCGTACCGCACGTTCCGCCAGCTGAGCGCGAGGCAGGCCCGCAGGTACAGGTCCAGAATCTTCTCGTCGAGGTCCCCGGACGCAAACGCATGCAGGTCGGCCGCCGGAACCGCGATACCCAGGCGGAACGTAGTGACTCCGCGGAACTTCTCCTCGCCGCGCTCGGCGGCCGCGGAGCGGGATCGCCAGATAAGCACATCGGCCAGTACCTGGGTCAGCCTCCGTGATCCGAACCCGGCGATAAGCGGAGTGTCACGCCACCGCCCGTTGGGCTTGGACTTGTCGCCGGGCACGGGCGGGTCGATCGGGAGCAAGACCTGGCGCAGTGTGCGTGAGGGTGCGGCGGCCTGGTCGGTTCCGGGCAGCGTGGCACAGGACGCAAGTCCCACCGCCACCCTCAGTTCGCGGGACTGGTCTTGGCCGAGAACGTCCAGGAATCTCCGTGCTGGAGGCGCGTAACGCACTGGCGATGTGTCCCTGGCCCGGCCGCTGCGGCCGACTGCCTGCTCCAATCCGGTCAGCGCGGCGAGCAGCCGGGCAAGGGGCAACGCTCCCCCGTCGCGCGCATAGTCCATATGCGCCGGCTCGAAAGCCCGTGCAGCTTGACCGACGGCTGCCGACGCGTCGCTACCACTGAGCCGGGACGCCCAGTCTTCAACCTCGGCCGCCAGCCGGACCTCGGCGTGTTCCTGGACATCAATGCGGGCCAGGGGGACGGCGGCGAACGCGAGCCCGTTACGGCGCTGCAGACCGTAACGGGTGAACCCGCTGATGCCCCGGGCCACGCCGAGGGTGCGGGTAGCCGCGTAGAAATCGACCGCACGCCGCGCGGGACGGCCGCGCCACGACGCGCGTGCCTCGGCGAACAGCTGTTTGATCTCCGCCAGGGTGAACTCCCTGGTCCACACCGGTGCCCAGACCTCGCCGCGCGACTCCTCGCCTGCCGCCCCGCTGGCAGAGCCGTCCGGGGAACCGTGCACTGTAAACGGCATGGCGGCCCGGCCGACGGCGTGCTGATTGCGGCGGCCGGCGCTGGCCGCAAACAGCAACGCTCCCTCAACGAACAGGACATAGCCCCACGGGTTGACAAGCGAGACAGCAGCGCCGAACGGCGATGAGCCCGGTCCGCCCGCGCTGCCCGGATTGAACTGACCAATAGCAGCGTCGGCTAGCTGCTCAGATTCCGCGTCGGCAAGCAGGTCGCGGGCGATCGCGACCGAACGGGCACGGTTCTTATCCGATGTGCCCATAACGTCAAGCAGCCGCTGATGGAAGTTGGTGGAGAAGTCGAGGCGGCCGTCGTTACCACCGGTGCCAAGCAGTGGAGGGAAGAAGATGTCATCCCCGGCGAGCACGACGGCTGCATCGATCCACGGCAGCAGAGCATCCGGGCAGCGGTTGCGGAACTCCTTTACCACGCGGTTCTTGTCTCCGCCGCCAGCCGCATCGGCGATCCATCCCGAGGCACGCGCTTTGCTGACCACTTGCTCGGCCACCTGAATCGCAGCCCTAAATGAAGCAAGCCTCGGCGAAGGATGCTCGCGCAGGGCAGTGAGGGCGCGGAGCGGCTCCTTGTCCTTGAGGCCGAAGCCACTGCCGTTGTTCCATGGACTCAGCACCGGGGTGGGCACGTACTCGTCCACCAGCCACGCTGCGATATCCGGCACGGTCGTGCCGATGACTAGCCCGCCTGGTGTCCAGGCCGCCGTTGCCGCCGGGTCGGCCTGCTCGCCGATCATCCGGATGAGGCCCAGGCCGGCCAGGTAGCTTGCCAACGGCTCGGGGCGAAGCCCGGGAAGAACGTGGCGCGCAAGGGCCGGACTTGTCATCGCGGCAGCTCCTTCACGGTGGCTGGATCGCTTGCGCGCCAATCCGCGACGCGCACCATGGCCTCTAGGTAGGCGAGCACGAAGGGGCCGTAACGGTCACGCAGTCCGAGCGCGGTGCGGGTCCACGAGCGGGCTCCGCCGAGCTGGAACTGGTCCAGATCTACGGTCAGCTCGGTTGCAGGCTGGCCAAGTAGCGGCGGGATGTCCACAGTCGCGGCATCTTCAAGTCCGAGTAGCTTGCGCTCGGACGCTTCTCCTGACGGCAGCACGGCCAGGTCGCCAGGGTCGCGGACCTGGACGCGCAGTTTGCCGTGATGCGCGAGCACGAGGTACCGGGCCAAATCAGGATCCGGCGCCTCTGCCAGCAGCTCATGCAATGGCCCGTCGAGCATAAGCAGGGAGGCAAGCTCGTGCCGGAACGCGACGCCGCCGTCGAACCGGAGCCGACCCGTGCTGTCGGATTTCGCCCAGGGCCGTCCCGCGTCGATCTCGTCTTTCCGGTCCGCCGACGCCAGGCTGCACAGGGCGTCCTGCCATATCTTGTGCGCCTTCCCGACATCGTGCAGGTAGGCGGCGGTCACGGCAGTCCGTGCGGCACCGTGTGGCAGGTCGGGCTGCAGCGCCGACAACAGCCCGGCCGCCTGGTCCCGGGTCTCTCGGCTGTGCTGCTCCAGCGAGATCCGTCCGCGCGGCTGCTCCACGCTCGCCGAGTCGGCCCGGTAGGTGTCCTCGGCACCGGTCGCCGGGTCCGCGGCCGTGACCAGTCGCGGGCATCCGGGCACGGAACCGCGCGCCGCGGGATCGAAGCCGAGCTCGGGATCGTACTTGCCGTCGGCGGCACTTTGCAGCAGAACCTCACCCGGCCGCGCCTTCGCCAAGCGGTGGACCCTCACCCAGCGGCCGGCTACCTGATCCAGCCGCCACACGGGCACGTCCCGGCTCATCTCGTTCACATGGCCGACCGGAACCCGGCACCGGTACTGCGCCGGCGGAGCCTTGGCCTCGGCCGGCGGACGACCGTCTTCCGGTTCCCAGGTCGCCCAGGCGAGCTGGACATCCAGGTCGTCGGCGTCCCGGACATACGGAGCGATGTCGATGTCGGCGCCACTGAGATCAGGCGCCGTGTCGAATAGCCCGATCAAGTCACTCCTGCGCAGCACGG
>ODAK010008128.1_pt1 | contig 10531 bp, 8 predicted proteins | sample 1539591 | NCBI WGS metagenome assembly ODAK01 (sample SAMEA3539303, study PRJEB22396) | soil metagenome | biome: tundra; feature: field; material: soil | place: USA | collected 2010-05 | depth 0.15 m | reverse complement strand
TGGTGCTGGTCTGCGGCGTGTCGCTCACCGCGCATTGGGCCTTCATGTTCTGGCACCAGCAACACCTGCGCAACCTGCCGGACGTGTTGAACTGGACAGCGGCGGAGAAAAACAAGCTGGCCAGCACAGGGATGTACTTAGTGATCGCCTCCTCCATTCTGGGAAACTTCTTCGCCGGCTGGCTGGCGCGCCTCATCGGTTATCGCACCACCATAGTGGGCATGTTCCTGATGTATTTCTTCGCCATGCTGGGCGCCTACTACCTCCCGCGCGACCATGTCGCCCTGCTGTGCTGGTTCCCGCTGATCGGGTTTTGCCAGGGCGCCTTTGCCCTCTTCACCATGTATTTGCCACCCCTTTTCCCCACGCTGCTCCGCACCACGGGGGCGGGGTTTTGCTACAACATCGGTCGCATCACCGCTGCCTTTGGCACGGTATTCTTTGGCCTGTTCTCGACGGTTGGCGATTATCGCACCGCCTTGCTCTACGCCGGGTTCCTCTTCTTGCCGGCGGCGATTATCTCCCTTCTTCTGCCGCGCCTGCGCGACTAATCTGCTGCACCCAAGCGGCGGCATCCGTGCAGGCGGATGGCCTTGAGGCTTAACCGGGCTGATCGAGGGCCTATTTGCCAATCCGATAGAACTGCCTTGGGCCATTGGCTGGGACAGTCGCCTGGAACAGGCCGGGGCTGACCTGGATGATGGTCGCGCCGGCAGCAGCGGAATAGCTTCCATTGGCGGAGACTGAGCTTAACAACGTCAACGCCGAAGGGGAATCGCTTGGTGATCCGGTTAAGTCGATCGTAGCCGTTCCACCGGCGACCCTCAGGTACGCAATATGGAGCGGGACGCTGCCCGACCTCTCAATCCGATAGAACTGCCTTGGGCCATTGGCTGGGACAGTCGCCTGGAACAGGCCGGGGCTGACCTGGATAATGGTTGCGCCGGCGGCAGCGGAATAGCTTCCATTAGCGGAAACTGAGCTCAACAGGGTCAACGCCGAAGGAGCATCGCTTGGTGATCCGGTGAAGTCGATCGTAACCGTTCCACCGGCGACCCTTAGGTTCGTGATATGGAGCGGGACGGCAGTGCCCGACCTCTCAATTCGATAATACTGCACTGAACCGCTAACTGGGACAGTCGCCTGAAAAGTGCCGCCGCTGCCCGTGATGATGGCTCCGACAGCAGGTGAATAAGGGCCCTGGGCAACAGGCGCACCGAGAAGCGAGAACCCCCCAGCCGTATCGCTCGATCCGGCGGTGAAGTGGATCGTAACCAGGCCGGCGGAGACCGTTATGCCCGTGATATTAATATTAGTCGGCTGCCCGGACGCCGTGACTTGCACGACCGGCAACGCTACGGTGGTGGCCTGATTGGTGCCCGGAGGCGAGACCGCCCGCCAGACGCCCGGCCCATCATCAAGATAATAGAGGTTGCCGACCGCGTCCCAGTCCGCATCCGCATCCATATGGTGAGTCGGATCAGTGGTTGGTCGGCTGGGATAGGAAACCCCCAGGTCCAGATTGGTGACCACTGTTCCATTGGTCGCATTGAGGATCTTAATATTGCCGCTAGTCCACGTAGCGCCGTAGTAGCCCAAGAAAGCGGCGGCCACATAGGTCCCGGTCGGATCCACTGCGATGCCGTGCCCTCCGCAATAGTCGTCGCCGGGGCCTGCGAACCAGTCAGCCGTGAGTTCCGGCGCGCCGCCGTTCGTCGCAGGATCATACGACGGAAAACGGAGCACCCATGCTGACGGGTCGCCCTGGTCCAAGAGACTCTGGATCGTATAGATAGCGCCCGCGTTGTCCAAAGCCACATCGTACGGGGCCAGGTTCAAACCGGGGGACCCGCCGACCGCCACGACCTGGGTTCCGTTGGTTGCGTCAAACGTGCCATCAGGCTGTACCGAGAACTTCTCAATGCCAAGGCTGGGCAGGAAGTCAGGCGCGTAATTAGAGTCCGCCGCCCAGAGAACGGTATTGGTGCCCTTGCCGACAAGGCAGAATCCGCTCCATTGCCCCATCGAGTAATCGTTTGGAGGAGCGAACGCATGCAGCATGGAGTTGCTCGAAATGGCCCCATCAAAACGGTAAAGGTCCCCCGCATTGGAAAAGTCCTCCACATAAACATGGTCATCGTCCGATACCCTTATTTTCCAAGGGGCAAACCCACCCCCGCGCCAGGCGATGCCTCCCGTGCTGAACCCGCCCTCGTCGGCGTAGCTGCCGTCGGCGTTCAGCTTTTGGATGCCAACATAATCTCCGTAATTGGTGCCCGCGCTGCTGTTATCGTAGGAATTGCTTACAAAGACTCTTCCATAATATGGGCTGCTGGTATTCCGGTCAACAGCGATGCCGAACGAGTAGTAACTGTAGTTTCCCTCATTGTTGTCATCGGTGGTCACTGTCCAGCCGCTGTAACCGCTGGAAGCCGCCGTGATGCTGACGGAATAGTTTCCCACGGGCACAATGTTGCTGGTGTTGTCCTTGCCGTCCCAAACCACCGTGTTCAGGCCACGCATGGCGCCCGCCCCGCCGCCAGCCAGACTGATGGTGCGAACCGCCGTCGCGCCGGAGAGGACCTTGACGGTCACACCCGCTGAAGCTGGTTCGTTGAGAACATAACTGATATTGACGCTGGTGCCTTGGGCGACTGACACATCGGTTATGCCACCATTGATCTTTACATTGGAGGCGAACACGTTGGCGTGGGCGGATGGGGCAACCGTCACGAAAGCCAGCGCGAGTGCCAGCCCCCCGATGATCGCATTACCGGGCAAGTATTGCGGGGACTTCATGGTTCTAATGTTTCAACTAAATGCGTTCGAACTGCGTCATGGGTTTATGGCCCAGATGGGCGCCGTTTTAGCACCTCGGGGAAAAGAAATAAAGACTATTCCGTGATTCCCCAGTGGGGCCGTGGCTGTGCCCCAGCAAGAGTTCGCGATACTCCACCACCGGCGAGATGCCACCGCTTCGGCAGGCGAGACGCCTACCCCACTACTTGGCGGTGGTTCATGGAAATCACCTCCCCGAGTTCTTTCTTAGGCGCGTTGGCAGCGCGGACAATAGAAGGTGCTCCGGGCCGCCTGCACCCGCCGCTTGATCACGGTCCCGCACTCCGGGCAGGGTCGGCCCGCCCGATCGTAAACCCGAAGCCGCTCCTCGTAGAAATCCGGCGCGCCGGGGGCGCGGCCGAAGTAGAAAAGCCCATCACGCGCGCCTTGGCCGGCGTACTTGAGCGGGACGGTGCTGCCGCACGCAATCGCCTCGCTCAACACCTCGCGAATGGCCCGCCAAAGCCGCCTCACCTGGGCCTGGCGCAGGTTCCGCGCCCGTAGCGCCGGCGCGATGCCCGCGCGGAATAAGGCCTCGCTGGCGTAGATATTCCCCACACCGGCAACCAGAGATTGGTCGAGTAGTTTGACCTTGATCGGCTGCCCCGAGCGGGCCAGTGCGCCGGCGAAACGCTCCACCGTGAATTCCGGCCCCAGTGGCTCTGGTCCGAGTCTCGCCAGCGCGCGCGTGTCCAGCGTCAGCCGCCCGAAGTAGCGCGTGTCCTCGAACACGAAGTCGTTCCGGCCCAGACCCAGGACCACGGCCGCGTGCCTCGGCAGGCGCGCCTGCGCTGGCAACAAATACATCCGCCCCGTCATGCCGAGATGGCCCACCAGCGTCCGCGGCTCCGCTCGTTTTGGATGGCGCAGCTCAAACAGAAGGTACTTCCCCCGCCGCGCCAGGCCGCAGAACTTCGCTCCGAGGAGGGCTCGCGTGAATATGCGCGTGGACGTGGGCGCCAGCACCTTGGCCCGATGCACGCGGACAGCGCGAATCTTCCTGCCTTCCAGCAGGGGCGCCAAGTGACGGACCAACACTTCGACTTCCGGCAATTCAGGCACCGGGTGAAATTAGCCCACCTTCGGCGAATGCAAAAGAAAATCGCGACCCCGCACCACCCAAAGCAACGCCTCACGCCTCACGCCCCGCTCACATTCGCAACAACCCCAGCACTTCCTCATCCGTCGTTTGGGCGAAGATGTCGTAATACCGGCCCACGGAGTCGAAGTCCGGGTCTACACAAAGCACCCGCACTTCGTCGGCCACCGGGGCGAGACGTTCGACCGCGTTGCTTGAGGCGACTGGCGCGGCCACCACAATGGTGCGCGCGCTCTGCTTTCTCGCCGACAACACCGCGGCCTCGATCGTCGCGCCCGTCGCGAGGCCATCGTCCACGAGCAGGACGGCCTTGCCGGCGAGAGCCGGAGCGCCCCCGGGATGAAACCGGGCCTGGTAACTGCACAAGCGCTTCTTCTCCTCCTGGATGATGGCCTCCAACTCCGCCCGAATCACGGTGTCCGCTCCGCTGACACCTTCATCGAGCACGATCACGCCATTCTCAGCCAGCGCGCCAACGGCAAATTCACGCTGCCGGGGATGTCCGATCTTGCGAACGATGAGCACATCCAGCGGCAGGTGCAATATGCGTGCGACCGCCGCCGCAACGACCACCCCGCCGCGCGGCAACCCCAGTACCAAGTCGGCCCGAACCCCCTGGTCTTGCAGGCAACGCCCCAGCTTCAACCCGGCATCTTCGCGTGAAGCGAACATCACCATACGAATCGTGCGATTGCCCCCAAAATGCAACCATTTCAGGGAGGGCGAGCGTCCCCGCGAGCCCTGACTCCTGAGTCCATCCGCGAAACTCAGGGTTCGCGGGGACGCTCGCCCTCCCCGTCAACGCCGCTCACAGCGTCACCAGTGTGCCTACCCGCTCACCCATCACCACGCGCTTGAGGTTATGCGGCCGGAATAGGTCAAAGACGATAATCGGCATCTTGTTGTCCATGCAGAGCGAGAACGCCGTCGAGTCCATGACTTTCAGTTGCTTCTGCAACGCCTCGACATACCGGATCTGCGCATACCGCTTCGCCTTCGGGTTCTTCTTGGGGTCGCTGTCGTAGATGCCGTCCACCTTCGTCGCCTTCAGGACCACCTCTGCGCCGATTTCGTTCGCTCGCAAAGCCGCCGCGGTGTCGGTGGAAAAGTAAGGGTTGCCGGTCCCGCCGCCAAAGATGACCACCCGTCCTTTCTCCAAATGCCGCACGGCGCGCCGCCGAATGAATGGCTCCGCCACCTGCGCCATGCTGATGGCGGTTTGCACCCGCGTGGCCACCCCGATCTTTTCCAGGGCATCCTGTAGCGCGAGGGCGTTGATCACCGTCGCCAGCATGCCCATATAATCGCCAGTGGCGCGCTCGATGCCGCGCTTGCTGCCGCTGAGGCCGCGAAAAATATTCCCACCGCCCATCACCAGCACCACTTGCACCCCCAAGTCGCGCACCTCGCGAATCTGGGCTGCCATGTTCTGCACGGCCTCCGGGGAAATATTCAGCCCCGTCGGGCCGCCCAGGGCTTCACCGCTCAGTTTCAATAATATCCGACTGTACTTGGGGCGTTTCGCTTGTTTCATAGCATCCATCCGAGTTGCAACCGCAGACCTGCGAGGACTATTAACATCCACCGGCTGGAAGGTCAAATCAAAGACCGGCGCAGGGCTGCGCTCAAGGCCGAGCGTTGCGGTCCAAATCCGAAGGCCGAGGCCCGAAGGTCGAAAGAAACCCGAAGCCCGAAGACCGAGGGCCGAATCAACAACCATCCCAGCGGAGGAATAGCCCATTGTATCAGCCCATACTCGGATTTCGGATTTCGGCCTTCCTTCGGGTTTCGGGTTTCGGCCCTCGGATTTCAGGGCGGCAGGTTCGCTTCTCGCCTCAATTCACAATGGGTACGACGTTCAGTGAAAGCACGGCTCTGCCCGCAACTCCGAACTCGCCGATGATCCGAATCGCTGCGGCCTCGACCCCGTTGGTGCTGACACCAGTAAGGCGCAGTGCGAGTTCTTTCCGCTCGCCGGGGGCGACTTCCACTTCGCTTGGCAACTCGGCTTCCCAAGGGGGCGACACTAGCGGCCTCGTGGAGTTGAAGCTCATGGGAGTGCTCAGCCGACCGCGGGCCGGCTTCGCGCCGAAGTTATAGAGGAAGATCGGAATCGTCGATGTCTGGCCTGCTGGAACCTTGTAAGCGGACTTCTCCAGGACAGTGCTTGCTTCCGGCATCACGGCCTGCATGACTATGGACGAGGGTTTGCCAAGCTCCAGTTTCGCCGGCTCAGGCGGCGGGACCAGCGGGAGGCGCGTTCCACGTTCCAGCACGGCGAACAGGGGCGCGCGGTTTAGCTTGAGCACCTTGCCCGTGACCTTGCGGGCGCGACCCAGGTGATCGAAACAGGCTTTGGGCGGCTTCGGCAGATCGAGCGCCGTCTCGGTCTCAGACCAGGCGACGAGGACGTCGGCGCGCTGGCCATCGGGGCTGGCTCGAAAGAGGAAGGCGTGGATTGATTTGTTCCCGTCCTTCACTTGCCCGAGCGGTTTGGCGTCCGCGAGCAAGCGGCCAGCGGCGGCGAGCGCCACAAACGCGGGTCGTGGTGTCAGGTCCGGGCGCAGCACGCCGAACTGGGTCTGGCCTTCGACAAAGTGCGGCAGGATGAAGTAATAGACAGCCTGCGCGCCTTCGTGGATTGCCTGCGCGTAGGTAATTGCCAATCGCTCGCTTTGCACGAGCAAATCTCCGTCGGTGGGCTCCTGCAACCGCTCGTCCCCATGCCATTTCACGGGCAGGCTGCACTCCGTCACCCACAGCGGCTTGCCGGCCGAGACGGCGCGGAAGTCCGCGTAAAGCCGGGGATAAGCGTTAAAGGCTTCGTAGTGGTGGAGGTTGAAGGTGTCAAAGTAAGGCCAGGCCTCATTCTCGTGCAGATCGTGCAAAGTCGCCGCGCGGTGCAAGGCGAACACATTCAGGCAGGCGATGACCTTCGAGTTGCCTGCTTTGAGTCCGAGATAGGCGGCCTTCTGGAGCGACGCCATTTCGCTGCCGGTATGGCCGCCAAACATCGGGATGTCCGCCTCGTTCCACGGCTCGAAGGCCACGACTTCTCCCTGCCAGCGTCGGGCCATGGCGCGAAAGAAGTTGTAGGAGTCGCGCAAATCCAGCGGGAACCGTTTGCCATCCGGGTTCGCCCACGCGGGCGAGAGATGATCGACCTGCAGCACCTGCAACCCAGCAGCGGATTGGGCCTGCGCCGACCAGTCATAGCGATTAGTCGCCGCGAACTCCCCTTTTCTGGGCTCCAATTCCGGCCAGCTCAACCGGTCGCGCACGCGGTTTATGCCGGCCAGCGCGCACAGGCTGGCCACGCTTCCCATCTTTTCTTTGGGATAGAACCACGCCATCGCCACATCAATGCAGATGGGCGAACTGAGCGGCGTCCGCGCGCGCAACCCCTCTAGCACGCCGACGGACAGACGATTGGTGGCGCCTGCCGCGGTGCGACGGATTTCATAGTAACCAACTGGAAGGCGCCCGAGTTCGACCGGCCCGGATGTGAATCGACCTTGGGCCACCGTTCGCCCCTCGTAATCCACCGCTCGCCAGGTATCGCCGTCGCCGGTCGGCAGCGCGGGGACAGTGACTGTCTCCCCGGCGAGAAAGATATTGCCCGGGTGAGACGGCAGCGGACGCGGAATGGTCCGGGTGGCGGCGCCCGCATCAGCCTCGACCCTGGCCCAAATCAACGTCCCAAGGACTCCGGCGATCAATGTCTGTTTCATAGAACCTGTTGCCCTCCAGAGAACGCGGGCGGACCATGCAAGTCAACCACTCTCGATAGTTTCTTGGGCGAGAACGAGATGCGGACACCTACGGCACGTGCAACAAAGGTGACTACCGCCATACGAGGGTCCTGTCCGAGCTGAACTGCTGAGCGCGGATCTCTTTGAACAACCGCCCAACCAAGGCGGTCAGCGCCATGCAAGGATTCGGAAGAGCGGCCGCAGCGCCGCGGGGAATACCACCGCAGAATGCGAAGAGAATACGAAGAGAATACGAAGGAAATACGAAGAGAACACCATAGCACCTCCAGTGCTCCTGCCTACCAGGTGGCTTGTATATGGCTTGAGGGTGGCTTGCTCCACGCTCGCCGCGCGGAGTTCCAGCCACAGAGCAACGTAGCGTCAGGCATCCTGCCTGACGTAGAGGGCGGCATCCCTGCCGCCCGGAAACAGCGTGGACTGGTCTGCAACTCACGAGAGTTCCAAAGCGTCTCGGCCCGCCTGAGGCCTTTTCCGCCTCACCCCGGAGCTTGAACCGGCTTACGGGAACCGGAACGCCCGGTAGAACCGCGTCAGGCTGTTGCCCGCATCCGGGTCGGTGTAGAACAGCACATTCGTGGGCGTGGTATTGGGGAAGACCGGCAACCAGCCCGTCAGGTTCATGCAAGCCGGGGATGCCGGACATCCACCACACCAGCACCGGCCGCGGCAATGCTGGGCCCTGCGTCCTGCCGGACGGCACCACGCTCTTGGTGGATATCGGCGAACTGCCCGGCAAGACTGCCCAACACACGCCCGACCGTCCGGTCGGCACACTCCCAGCCGGCGAATGGGTCGTGCGCTCAATCCGTCACGCCTTGGCTTCAGTCCCTCTCTGGCGCGGGCGGCAGCGGTGCTTACCGGTAGAGCGCGATGCCCACGCGGAAGGCCGAGCTCCGCTGGTCGTATTCCAGCAGGCTCTCGCCGTAGCCAGTGAAGTACTGGGCAAACGCGTAGATGGCTAGGCTGTCGCCGGTAATTCGCAGCAGCGGGTAGCTCAAGTCCAACTGCAAACTTCCCCTGTCCGCTCGGTCACCCACGCGGCCCGTGGCCGACAATTGCAGGCTCCGCCTCCACCCGGCGGTCAGGCGCAGGTCGGCATACCCGCGATACCGTGCGATATCCGGATTGTCGCTCAGATCCCCGATATAAACCCGCGGCCTGGCCGTAAGGGAGACCTGAAAACCATCCTCCGGGCCTATGAATAAGGTGGGGCGCAGGTAAGCGACATTGAGACTGCGGGAGTCCAGCCCGTCTTTCCCGTTGGATTCGTGTTGGAACCCGGTCTGTAAATCCAGCCGCAGGAAGCCGCTCTTCTCGCCCCCGAAAACACGCTCTTTCAAGTAAAGGAGTTCCGGCTTGTAACTGCTATCGAGGAAAGGCGCGGATGGCTTGTTCAAGTCCCAGAGGGAAGTCTGGATATAGGCCAGGTGGAACCCGGTCGTCCAGGGCGTCTTCTGCCCCAAAGCCCCGTATTGGGTTATAAGCTGGTACTTGAAGCTGATTTGGAACTTCGCGTTGGGGGAGTCCGGTCCGAGAATAAAATAGAAAGGCTCGTAGCCGGAGAAGTGCCTGTGGAACAGCCTGCCGGGGTCGTAAAGGTCCGGCCCCTCGCCGGAAGGCTCCCGGTCTCCGTAACGCTCGGCGGCCAACGCGGGTTGGCTGTCCTCCGGGCGGGAAACGCTTTCTTTCGGCACCGCAGCCCCGGCAAGCGGGCCGCTTTGAGTCTCGGGCGCTTCCAGTACCAGCGGGGCGGCGGGTGTTCCCGGGAATTCGAGAATCAATCTGCCTTCGAGGCGTTCCGGCAACCTGACCCGGTAATTCGCGCGCACAAAACTCCCCGGCTCGATCAGAACCTCCGGCGTGGGTTTCTCCAGGGCCAGATCAGGCAATGCGGCGGAAGCGCCGGTGCTGCGGCAGGGGATAAAGGGTGGAAACGTCCACGCCACCGCGCTGGCCGAATCGTTCAGGACATTCAGCGTCACGACGCGCCATCCATCCGCCGCTGCGGTCGTTCGCGGGCAGGTAAACGCCAGCGTGGGCGCTCCGGCCAAGGCGGGCGTGGAAGCGGCCAACCCGAGCACGCTTATTGACAATAACAAACCCAATATGGGGTTCTGACCCATTCGGAGACCCTAGCCGCGAGGGGATTGGTTCACAAGCGAAACCGACACGGCATTTCGGTATTGCTAGAGGAAGGGGAAACCCTCCGGCTTTCCCGGAGGCCCCCCAAAGTTCGACAATTCCGGGAATAGCTTGGCACCGGCATGGCCAGCCTGGCAGAGGCGCTGAGGGGCTCCCTCTCTTGCGCGAAGCGGAGGAGTGGGTCAGCGAGAGGAGGTGGCTGATCCCCAGGAACCCCCTCTCTCCGGCTCTCTCCCCGCTCGTGCCTCGCGGCGCGAGAGGGATCAGCAGCGAGTGGTCAAACGTCGCCCGTGCCAAGCGACCTGCCGACGCCCGAAGGGCTGCGCGGCTTTGAGCCGCTCGACCTTCCTCAAGCCTCCGGCTTTGCCGGAGGTTGCTGACGCGCGTGCGCTTGTCTGCCAATCCTTCATGTAATCTCCATACGCTACGCATAGTTCGGTTGCGCCTTGCCGCATCGTGGAATCTGCGGCTTAGGCCCGGAGATTGAAGCGGGTTTACGGGAATTGGAACGCCCGGTAGAACCGGCCGGGGCTGTTGCTGGCATCCGGGTCGGTGTAGAACAGCACATTGGTGGGCATGGTGTTGTTGGTAAAAACCGGCGCCCAGCCCGCCAGGTTCGTGGATGCCTCGATCACCAGCGTGCCGGGCTGCAACACATCGTCCACCCGCATTTGGAACG
>ODAK010008126.1_pt1 | contig 10532 bp, 10 predicted proteins | sample 1539591 | NCBI WGS metagenome assembly ODAK01 (sample SAMEA3539303, study PRJEB22396) | soil metagenome | biome: tundra; feature: field; material: soil | place: USA | collected 2010-05 | depth 0.15 m | reverse complement strand
GGGATTGCAGCATGAGGTTGTTCAATCATCATCAACGTCGCTGCGGAATTCCTCCGACAGCAGGGCCTGAGCGTGCTTCGAGACCACCGATTCATCCTCGCGCACGCCCGTGCTGACATAGAGCGTCTCGCCAGCGCGGCCGATGACTTGTACCTCGCGGCGTTCGTAACGGCCAGGGTTGAGTTGGACGTAGACCAGCATGCGGCCCTGATGGACCAAGAGCGCCGAAGCGGGGATCGCCATCGCGGCTTGCGAGGTTTTCGCGGGGTCGTTCAGCAGCGTCTTGACGTAAAGGCCGGGGCGCCAGTTCGGCGTCGTTCCCTCGTCGTGCGGCACGATTTCGTAAAGGTAACCGGCTTTCTGCAAGCCGATCTCTGTGTTAGGCGCTGGGCCACGCAGATGGGCGCGCCAACGAGTCGGCGCTTCTTGGACGGCGGACAGCGTTTCAACTTCGACATCGGCGGGCGGCGCGTTCGTCAGCGGAAAATCAAGACGGACCAGCACTCGGCGGAAATCGACGAGACGCATCAGCAGTTGTCCCGCTTCGACATTGGAGCCGGGCTGAGCGCCGATCTCCGCGATCTCGCCGGCGATCGGGGCCTGGATCGGCACGATGATGGACTTCTTGCCGACCGATTCGAGGGCTTGCCGCCAGATGTTCCATTGCGTCTTGGCGACGTCCTTTTGCATGCGGGCTTCGGAAAGCTGGATGGCGGCGGCGTCGAGATCGCCGCGCGAGATGCTCCCCGAGGTGACTAGTTGCAGCCGTTCCACGCGGTCCTGGCGGATTTTCAGGATCTCCTCGGCTCCATTGTAGCGCGCTTCCGCTTCAACGCTCTTGGCACTCAGATCGAGCTTCTCCAGCGGACTGAAGCGAGCCTCGAAGTTGGCCAGCGGCTGCTGGGCTTTCACCAGCGAGCCGATGCGGAAGTTCGGCATGTCGGTGTTCGCCTGGAGAACGCCCGCAAATGGCGCTCGCACCTCCAGCGTCGCATTCGGGTTCGGCAGGACCCGGCCATCGACGAAGATCTGCGGACGCCAATCGATCACCTTCGTCGGTGTCGCTTCGATGCCGTAGGACTCCGCCAAGGCGGCGCCGATCTTGAGGATGTTCCCCATCTTCTGGGAAAGGCGCTCACTTTTCGGCGTGTCGCCTTTCGGCTTGGCCGGCGAACCATAGTAAACAAACCACGTAGTGCCGCCGGTCGCCAGAACGACGAGGAAGAATAGTCCCATGGATCGCAACAGCGAGTGCGGCATAATGGCTATTCCAGATTTTTCACCGCGGAGATCGCAGAGAAAAACAAAATCTCAAGAAAAACCCGGGCGGGAGGTCGTGGCATTTGGTACCCAGGTACTTTTTTGCTCCGCACAATCCATTCCCTGCAATTTCCTCCGCGCTCTCTGCGATCTCTGCGGTGAGAAAGTCAAGGTTAATCCACGGCCTTCGGCATTGGCATGATGAACCTCCACTGGCCTTTTTGGCGTACCAGAGAGAACTTTTCCTTGTCGCCGTCTTCCTCGACGTAGTTCAAGCGGGCGGTCTCGCCTTTAACTTTGACGGACTCGAGCTTGCTGCCGGGCACTTCGTGATACTTGCCGTGGAAGCGGTTCGACTTCAGGAAGAGCTTGCCATTCATGCCGGCAAGTTCTGGGCCGGTCAAGCCGTACTTCTTTTCAAAGTCGGCCTTGTCCGATGATTTGCCGAAGGCGGTCTTGACCGCTTTGGCGGCGCGATCGGCGTCAGATTGGCTGTCGCTGTCGAGCAGGCCCCAGATTTTGTCGGCATCGCGTGTCTTGATCGCTTTTTGCAGGTTTCCCCAGGCGAGGCGGACATCGTCCTCCCCCGCCGCCGAGCGTGAATCGCTCAGGAAGCCCAGGGAGAAGACCAGCAGGACGCAACCTAATTTCCAACGCATGGAGTTCTCCCGGTCGTGCAAATGCGGTACGGTGATTGAAATTATTCTACATGATGGTGTTAAGGCAATCAGCACCAAAACCGAGAAGGTGTCTCAGTTGGCTTTCATTTTTTGCGGAGGCGAAAAGTTCCGCTGAATACGCTCGATCGCTTCCTTCGCTTCCGTGCGCACTTCGAACTCCGGGTCCTGCAACGCTTTGGCCAACGCAGGGAGGGCGGCGTTCGCCCGTGGTCCAATCCTTCCCAATCCCTCGGCGGCCTCCTGACGCACGCTCCCGCCCGAATCTTCCAGGGCCTCGATGAGCGCGGGGATGATTCCGTCGGCGTCGGCCTCAGCGAGATAGCATATCACGCTCAGAGCTTCCGCGGAGTTCGCCCGGACGATCGCCTCCGACTCCTTGAGCGAGACCAGCAGTGCGGCAACGGCTTCTTGGGCTGAGGGTCTTGCACGCCCCAGCGCTCGGGCCGCAAAGCGACGAACCATCGGCGCCGAATCGTTCTTAAGGGAATCGATCAGGTTTGGAACCGCCTGCTTGGCCTGCGCGCCGCCCAACGTGCAGAGGACGAAAGCCGCCTCTTTACGGACCTCCGCATCCTCATCACCCAGCGCTTCAAGCAAGGGAGGCACGGCGTCAGCGTTCATGTCTTGCAAGGCAACCATGGCCTGCTGGCGCACTTTGATGTCATCGTCTGTCGTGGCAACTTTTCGCAAATAACCTACCGCAGGGGCACCCATTCGTCCCGCGCCGCTTACCACGATCTCACGCACGGACGGCGATCGATAGAGCAGCCACCCGACCAAAATAATCCCCAAAATCGACACAATTATTTTAGCCAGCATCTGCACCGATGACTTCTTCATGACAGTCCCCGAGAAGTTCCCGCTAGATTTGGCTGCCTCGCTAACAAAAACCGAAGAAGAGAGCGCCCGCCCCAAACGGCGATCATCGACTCACACGCTCCACGTTCATGCGCAGGGTGGTATGCCCGGCCCGAATCAGGTCGCCGTCCTTGAGGTCCGCCGTCAGCACGCGCTCGCCGTTGAGGTAGATGCCGTTATGGCTCCCCATGTCGATGAGCCGGCATTCGGGCGGGTTGACTTCCATCATGAAATGAATGCGCGAAAAGTATTTGTCTTTGGACCGAAGCTGGAAATGCGCATGCTTGGAGCGGCCGACCAGGAACGTATCGCTCCGATCGAAGGTGAATTCTTTCCCCTCATGAGGCCCGGCTATGACCGTCAAGATGATGCGCATGCCTTCGCCCGTCCGCGCAGGAAATCTGGGATGTTTGATCCTATGGTAAACTCGCGGCGCGGCAGAAGAAATGGAAATTATCGATTTTGCGGACGTTAGTCTTCCATATGCCGTTTAGGCGCTTTCAAGGAAATAGCTGGTCCACCTGAATACCAACCCGAAGCGCCAGCGAGGAATTTGCTTCGGTCCCTCGCTTGCGCGTCGGGTAAGTGTCCCAACATGGCCAGTCCCCGGTGGACCAGTTAATTTTTTTGAAGCGCCTTAGCGTTCGCAGCGGACCCTGCGAACGCTAAACGGCATGCGGGATACGCGTTAGTCCCCGTACCTCGCCACCAGGCGGGAGATCGCCTTGATGGCGAGCGGAAGGTTCATGCCGTAATTCTGGGCAACGTCGTTGGCGGCTTCGCGGACGGCGCGGAACTCCAGCACTTCGAGAGGCACCTTGGCCTCCTTTGCCTCGGAGCGTAAACCGGGCAAGCTGAGGACAATGACGGCAGCATGAATGGCCACCGCGGCCTTGGCGATCTCGATGCCACGCACCGCGAGCCAATGGTGTTGCTTCTGCAACTCTTTCTCGAAGCGGCGCGTGAACTGGAGTTCGTCGAGCTTGCCAAGCTGGAACTGCTCAAGATGTTGATAGAGAGGCCGGGCCAAGCGAGGCAGGACGATTTCCATCAGTGGCTTGAGTTGCTTGCTCATGCGGAATGCTCCCAAAGTTTGCCCAGGTGCAATGCCAGCAGCCTCGTTGAGGTTGGGTCCTGCTAAAATCTTACCTTGCGGACGACCCTCAAGCAAAAAATCGGACGATGCGGAGCGAAAATTCAGCCCGAAAGCAGGCGGGGTTTTCCGTACCTGGAATTCGGGGTGTGCTCTCGTGTTGGGCGCTCTGTTCAAATTCTATGGGTCGGGCAGCATGCGGGAATAGTGGTCAGTGGTCAGTGGTTGGAGGCGATCGATTGCGTATCAACAGCTCGCTTGACGGTTACGCGCTCAGCAATGCGCCAGTCCGCGCATGTGCTCCGTGCCAATTTAACACTTGCACCAACGCCGGCTCCCCTCCATAATCTGTCCAGACACTGATGAACGGCAAATATTTGCATCGAGAGGACTCGCATGAAACGCTACTGGTGGCTCGTCCCCGCTCTTCTGTTGCCCTGGGCAATCTACGGCCTCGATGCCGGTGCTCAGGATAAGAAGCCGGGCAAGATCTCGTGGAAGAAAATCGTCATCGACAAGAACTTCCGCTCCGAGGGCGTCGGCGTGGCGGATGTCAACAAGGACGGCAAGCTCGACATCATCGTCGGCGATTGCTGGTATGAAGCCCCCAAGGATCCCGCCGGCGAATGGAAACGGCATATCCTGCGCGCCGACCGCGTCTGGGGCCAACTCGTTTACAGCGATTCCTTCTGCTGCTTCACCGACGACTTCAACGGCGACGGCTATCCCGACGTCATCGTCATCCCCTTCCCCGGCAATCCGTGCTACTGGTACGAGAACCCCGGCGCCAAGGGGGGCCTGTGGACGCCGCACCTCGTGACCAACAGCGCTTGCAACGAGACGCCGATCTATGTCGATCTCTTCAAGACCGGCAAGAAACTTCTCGTCATGGGCTGGAATCCGCAAAAAGACGACAAGGACATCAAGAAGGGCAACTACGACGACCGCGGCGAAATGTGCTACTTCGTCCCCACGAACGACCCGACGCAACCTTGGACGCGTGTCTCCATCAGCGGCCCCAGCGCCCAAGGCAAGACGGTCCCCGGTACCGCTCGCTTCGCTCATGGCCTGGGCCACGGCGACGTCAACGGCGATGGTCGAGTGGACATCATCGTCCCGCAAGGCTGGTGGGAGCAACCCGAGAAAGCCGATGGCTCACCGTGGAAGTTCCATGCCGCCAAGATCAGCGACGCTTGTGCCGACATGTACACCTATGACCTCGACGGCGACGGCAAGGCCGACATCATCAGCACGAGCGCCCACAACTACGGATTCTGGTGGGCGCAGCAGAAGGACGCCAAAAGCTTTGTTCAGCGGTCACTGTTTCCCAATCCGTTTGAGGTCGCCAAGCTGTCGGCCAGCGTGAAATTCAGCAACGAGGAAAAAGCATTGCACGACGCGGTCAACAAGGTACGGACCGACCATTTCAAGCGGGCGCCCTTCGCAACGAATTCCGAACTGTGCCGGATGGCTCGCGATCATGCCGAGCGCCTGGCAAAGTCGGACGCCAAGGAGGCGAACATCGCCGGGAAGTATCCGGGCAAGGTGCTGGTCGTGCATTCAAAGTCGTATGTCAAGCCGGCGACGGACGAGAAGAAAAAGGATCCGCTCACGCCTTTGCAACAGTTTGCCCTGTCGCTCTTGCCGGACCACGAGAAGGAACGGGATCTCGTGCAGCCGGGTTTCGAGATCGGCATCGGCGCCGCGAACACCGAAAAGGGCTCGACGCAATATACGCTGCTGATCGGCGACCGCGGTCAATTCTCGCTGCCCTCGCAAACGCATGCCCTGCATTGCGTCGATCTCGACGGCGATGGCCTGAAGGACCTAGTCACCGGCCGGCGCTGGTGGGCTCACGGGCCGCGCGGCGATGCAGGGCCGAACGATCCGGCGTATCTCTACTGGTTCCGGGCCAAGCGCGGCCAAGACGGCATGATCGGCTTCACGCCGCACCTGATCGACGATGACTCCGGCGTCGGCACGCAGTTCGCCGTCATTGACGTGGACGGCGACGGCTTGCTCGACATCGTCGTCTCCAACAAGAAGGGCGTACATTTGTTTCTGCAACAGCGCTGACCGCCAAGCCCCAGGATAAGCGCAGCGTTCCTGGGGGTTCGAACCCGGGATTACCCCCAGGAACGCTGCGCTTATCCTGGGGCTTGCCCTATAATGATTGAATCGCCCCCAAGACCTTTAATGAGGATCTCCAATCATGTCCGACCATGCCCCCACGCCGAATGCTTTCACTGAAGCCGAATGGGCTCACTTCCGCGCCGAAGATTTCGCCGCGGGCAAAGCGGTTGTCATCCTATTGGTCGGCATCTTCAGCACCGGTGTCATCCTGTATTCCATCGTCGCCTATACCGTGATGTATTGACGCCGCTCGTCAGATTCGGTGCCCACGCCGGACAACAACCGGCGAGCCGGCAGCGACGAACGCGGAGGTCGGCTCTCGCAAATACGGCACGAACTCCGGGCCGTAAATGCGTTCGACATCACAGTCGTATTGCACGCTTGCCGCGGACCAAACGCGCCACGGCGGATGCTCGACTTGATACTCGATAGCACCGCCGTCGGACTGTTTCGAGTAGGCCCAATAGTGCTCCGCGATGAACTCTTCCTCGGTCCCCGCGCCGAGCGGCTGCGCTTGACCGTTGGTGCGAATTGCCAGGGCGTTCCAGCGTTTGTTGTGCCGCCATTCGTACTGTACCCGGTTTTCCTCGACGCGATGGCGCATCGGCATCGTGACGTACTGCTCGTTGTAAAACCAGCGCGCCGCAACGGAGACGAGCCGCTTCGGCGCAATCTCGCGGATGAAGACGACGCCGCGGCGCGGACCGTCCACCGTCGGGCGAACGACGTAGAAGCGCAGATTCACTTCCTCGAAGTGGCGATGAAACGGGACCGGCACGCCGAGTACCGCCATATCGACGAATTGAAAACCGACCACGCTGACATAGCATCGGCTCTGCCACAGATCAAGTTCCGTCCCCGTCGGAAGGTATGGCTCCAGCAAGCCCGGGTCCACCGGAAAATTCAGCATGGCGAGGTTATACCACCCCGCCGTCAAAAAGGCGCTGGTCTTCGCTTGCGTTGGCGTCGCGGTCAACATACAGCGGCCCTTGTTCTTGGAGATTTGCCGTTTGCTCTTATACCAAAGGGTTTACCGCAATCCCATGAAAACTTTAACGGATTCGCGCCATCGATTCGACGAGCGAAAGTGATTGACGCCCAGCCTCCTCACGTTTATCATCATGTCGTGGCAATCGAACCCACGGTCTATCCGATAGAGGCAACCGATGAAACGGCTTCTCTTGTCGCTCGTCATGGTTCTCGCTGGCGTATCGTTAGCAGCGTGGCAAGGCGCCCCCACCGGCGCGATCGCTCAATCTACGCCCAGCGCTCCCAGCGGTTGGACGGCCGAGGCGCCGCGCGACGAGATTCGGCCCGCGTTCGCTTTCGATCCGGCGGGCGGGCCGGACGGCAAAGGATTCTTGTCGATCACAGCCGACCAACGCGAAGGGTTGGCCGGTTATTGGAAGAAAACGATTCCGATCATCGGCGGCAAGCACTACGGCTTCACGGCAAGCTACCAGTCCAAAGGCGTCAACACGCCGCGCCGCAGCATCCTCGTCGAGCTTCATTGGCGTGACGCTCAGGGGAAGCGGGTTCCGCTGGATGGTCCCGGCGTCACCGATTATTTGCGCGGCGCGACGGCGATGGCGGAGACCGAGTTCCCGACGACGCGCGAAACCAGCAAAACCGGCTGGACCGAAGTGATGGACACCTATCAGGCCCCATCGAAAGCAACGCAGGCGATCGTCGAGCTGCATCTGCGTTGGAGCGCCAACAGCGAAGTTCGCTGGGGCGGCGTCGCCCTGACCGAGACCAAGCCGCCGGAGCCACGCAAGGTTCGGCTGGCGACGGTCCATTTCAAGCCCACCGGCGGCAAGACGCCGATGGACAACTGCAAGCAATACGAGCCGCTCATCGCCGAGGCGGCGAAGCAGAAGGCCGACCTGGTCGTCCTGGGCGAGACGATCACCTACGTTGCTCTCGGTAAGAAGTTTCCCGAGGTTGCCGAAGCCATTCCCGGACCGAGCACCGACTACTTCTGCGCCCTGGCGAAGAAGCACGGCATCTACATCGTCGTCGGCCTCGTCGAGCGCGACGGCCATCTGATCTACAACGTCGCGGTGCTGATCGGCCCCGACGGCGTCATCATCGGCAAGTACCGCAAGGTCTGTTTGCCACGCGGCGAGATCGAAGGCGGCCTCACCCCCGGCACGGAGTACCCCGTCTTCCCGACCAAGTTCGGCAAGCTCGGCCTGATGGTCTGCTACGACGGCTTTTTCCCGGAAGTAGCCCGCGAACTGACCAACAACGGCGCCGAAGTCATCGCCTGGCCCGTCTGGGGCTGCAACCCGAAGCTGGCGAGCGCCCGGGCGTGCGAGAACCACGTCTACCTCGTCAGCAGCACCTATGAAGACGTCTCACGTAACTGGATGATCTCCGCCGTCTACGATCACACCGGCGCGGTGCTGGCGCAGGGCACCAAGTGGGGCACCGTCGCCGTCGCGGAGGTGGACCTGGGACGCCGCACCCGCTGGGTCAGCCTCGGCGACTTCAAGGCGGAGATCCCGCGGCATCGGCCGGGGGATAAGCGGTAAACGACTTGGCTCACCAGCCCGGAGCGCCAGCGACGGGATAGCAGCATCCTTCGCGATGGCTTCATAGATTTTGCAACGACAGAGGTATCCCGTCGCCGGCGCTCCGGGTTAGTGAATATTTCGCGTGATTCTTCGCCTCCCGCATGGTATTATTTTCCTTGTTGCTCTCCGAATGAGGATCTCACGACGATGCTCCACCTAACCGGCCGCGGTTCCCGTTTGTGCGACGGTATCAACCGCCGCGAGTTCCTACGCATCGGCAGCCTTGCCGTCGGCGGCCTGACCTTGCCAGGCTTGCTTCGCGCTCAAGCGCCCGAGCGCCGGCCCAAGCGGGTCCTCCAGCTATTCATGTGGGGCGGCCCTGCCCAGCAAGAGACGTTCGATCTCAAGCCCGACGCTCCCGACGGCATTCGCAGTGTCTTTCGGCCCATTGCGACGAGGACGCCCGGGGTCCAGATCTGCGAACATTTGCCTCGTCTCGCCGCGATGAGCGATCGCTACGCCATCCTCCGCTCCGTCACGCACACGGGTGTCAACCACGGCACCAGCGCCTACCACATGCTGACCGGGCACATCCACTTCACTCCCGGCCCCCTCCGGCATCCGACGCCCAACGATTACCCACACGTCGGCTGCGCGGTCGCGCGTTTCGGCCGACAGCCCACCGACCTGCCGCCCTACATCGCCTTGCCTTCCGTGGTGCTCGACGGCGATGGCGGCGAAGTCCCCGGTCAAGGCCCCGGCTTGCTCGGTCAACGCTTTGACCGCTTCTTTGTCAACGGCGATCCGACCGAGCGCGATTTCTCCATCGACACACTGACCTTGCCCGGCGACGTTCCTGGCGATCGCCTAAGGCAACGCATCAGCTTGCAAGCGGCGCTCGAGGAGCGTGCCGAGCAAGTTCGCCGCTTGCCCGGCGTGCAAGCGATGAGCAATCATTACGAGCGCGCGTATCGGCTGCTACAATCGCCGGCCGCCCGCCGCGCGTTCAACCTCATTGCCGAACCGGAGCGCGTGCGCGACGCTTACGGCTGGCATCATTTCGGCCAAAGCTGCTTGCTCGCCCGCCGCTTGATCGAGGCCGAGGTGCCGATGGTCACGGTGTACTGGAACGCGCCGACCAACACCGATAACCAGAGTTGGGACACGCACACGAACACAACGGAGCGGATGGGCAACCACCTGCTGCCGGCGTTCGACCGGGCGATGTCGGTCTTGCTGGAAGACTTGCAGCAGCGCGGCTTGCTCGATGACACGCTGGTGATGTGGATGGGCGAGTTCGGCCGCACGCCGCGGGTCAATCGCCAGGGGGGCCGCGATCACTGGGGCTTCTGTCAATCGGTGCTGATGGCCGGCGCCGGCGTGCGCGGTGGCCAAGTCTACGGCAGCTCCGACGCCCACGCCGCCTATGCCGCGGAGTCGCCGGTCAGCCCTGACGATTTGGCCGCGACGACGCTGCACACGCTCGGCGTGCCGCTCGACCGGGAGATCCACGACGCCCAAGGTCGGCCGTTGCCGCTATGTACGGGACGGCCGGTGTTGGGGGTGTTTTGAACACACACGGTCCCCGTTTAGCGTTCGCAGCGAAGGACGCTTTGATGCGAACGCTAAACGGGGAACAAAAAGGGAGCCAACCGCCATGACCAAACTCACCCGCCGCAGTTTCGGCGCCACCGCCGCACTCACCGCTCTGAGCGCCTCACAAGTCCTCGGCGCCGGCAACCGCATTCGCCTCGGCTTCATCGGCCTGGGCAATCGCGGCGATCAGGTGCTCGACGCCTTCTTGGAACACAAAGATTGCGAAGTCACCGCCATCTGCGACATCCATCAACCCTATCTCGACTTCGCCGCCAAGAAGATCGGCAACAATCCGCGCCAGTTCACCGACTACCGCCGGCTGCTCGAACTCAACGACATCGACGCCGTCGTCATCAACACGCCGGATCACTGGCACGCCTTGCAAACGATCCA
>ODAK010008124.1_pt1 | contig 10534 bp, 9 predicted proteins | sample 1539591 | NCBI WGS metagenome assembly ODAK01 (sample SAMEA3539303, study PRJEB22396) | soil metagenome | biome: tundra; feature: field; material: soil | place: USA | collected 2010-05 | depth 0.15 m | reverse complement strand
CCGGATCGAAGCCCTTGCCCGAGAGCGTCGTCGGGGCGCCGTTCGCGCACTTCATGTTGACGTAGCAGCTGAGAGGAGAGCCCGGCGGGCAATCGGGCGCGTTGCCGGAGTCGCCCGCCATGAAGCCGCTGCTCCCGCCGAAGCCGGGGCCGCCGCCGCTCGAGCTGGAAGCAATGGCGGAGTCGCCCCCGAACGACTCGGCGTCGGCGCCGTTCGCCGAGTCGTCACCGAGGCCGCCCTTGGCATTGTTTCCCCCGCAGCCGCCGGCGATCCACAAGAGGACGGTGGCCGTGAGCGCAAGTATCGCGACGAAGGGTCTTTGAATTCGCGTCATTGCGACCTCATCGAAATAATGTAGTCCCCGCGCTGTTTCCCGGAGTCCCCGCTATCGGGAGCATGGCGCGCAGCTTGTGATGAGTCCAGCCCCGGTGAGCACCAATCAACATCGGACATACCATGAGGCTCCCGGGGGCCACTCTGCCCTCGGACGGGCCGTCGTCACAGGACATTGTTCCTGCAAAACAGGCCATTCATCCGCTTCGTTTGCAAAATACCGTCGTCCACGGCCAGCGGTCCCTTGACAGCGGGCGTCCGTGCTCCGCGAACAGGTAGAAATTGCTTGCGTGGGTGCGGCGTTCAGAGCAGCTGAAGAGGGAAACGCCGAGGGACCTCGGCGCCCACCAGCGCTTCAGTGCTCTGGCTTCGTCCACGCGTCGAAGACGAGTCGCGCCGGGCCGTTGAACGTGCGGCTGACGACGAGCTCGCGATCGGATCGGCGCTCGACCGTCGTCTTGTGCGTGGTCGGCGTGGCCTCATTTGCGTTTGTTTCACATGACGTCTCGACGGTTTGCCGTGCATCTGGTCAGACAACTACGCCATTGCGGCCCAGCACGGGATCGTGTGCCCGCTGATCGGGCGTCGTCTGCCCTCTGATCGGTTGGATCGCTCTTCGGCGAGCATGTAGGGTCCGCAGGGAACAGCCGATGGCCAACGCCGCAATCGTCGATCCCGGCCGGGGACAAGGACTCCGAGCCGGTCTCACGCGGGCGGTCGGGGCCTAGATGCGCTTCTCGGCGGATCACTGGGCGCTCATCCTCGGCGGATCGAGCGGCTTCGGCCTTGCGGCGGCGAAGAAGCTCGCAGCCTGCGGCATGAGCGTGGCCGTCGTTCACCGCGACCGGAGGGGCGCGATGGGGCCGATCGAGGAGCAGTTCAGCGCGATCCGGTCGACCGGATCGACCCTGGCCACGTTCAACCTCGACGCGACGGCCGCCGAAGGGCGCGCGGCGGTGCTTGCCGGTCTTACGCGCAGCATGGGGGACCGTGGCCGCGTGCGCCTGCTCCTGCACTCGATCGCGTACGGAAACCTTAAGCTCCTCGCCCCGCTGCCCGAGGGGCCGAGCGCCGTCGCGCGCGCCCGTGCCCGCCTCGCGGAGCTGCTCGGGGTTGCCGAAGACACGATCGCCGCCGCCATCGAGACCGCGGCGAGAGAGTTCGATGCCTTCGCCGACCTGGCCTGGGAGTCGCGGTACGACGCCGAGTCTCTGCTCGAAGACGAGGACTTCGCCCACACGATCCACGCCATGGGAACGAGCCTGGCGACCTGGGCGCAGAACCTCCTCTCGCGTGGCCTGTTCGCGAGCGACGCGCGGGTCCTCGGGCTGACGAGCGAAGGCAACGAGCTCGCGTGGCGCGGATACGCCGCCGTCGCGGCGGCCAAAGTCGCGCTGGAGTCGACCGTGCGTGCGATGGCGCTCGAGCTCGCGCCTTACGGGATCCGGTCCAACGTCGTGCAGCCGGGCGTGGCCGACACGCCGGCGCTGCGCCTCATCCCGGGCAACGCGCACATGAAGGCCAGCGCCAGGAAGCGCAACCCGTTCGGTCGCCTGACGACGCCCGAAGACGTCGCGGACGTGATCTGCCTCCTCTGCACGGACGAAGCCCGATGGATCAACGGTTCAATCGTCCGCGTCGACGGCGGCGAGCACATCGCCGGCTGATCCGATGCAACCGCTCTTCCTCCATGCGCTCGGTCACTTTCACCCGGAGAACGTGATCGACAACCAGTTCCTCGGCGAGCTCGGCATCGGGACGTCCGACCAGTGGATCGTCGAGAGGGTCGGCATCCGGGAACGGCGCACCGTGCTGCCGCTCGACTACATCCGATCCACGCGCAACGCAGACGTCCGCGCCGCCCACGAGGCCTCGATTTACTCCAACGCCGAGACGGGCAAGCGCGCGGCGACCATGGCCCTCGAGCGCGCCGGACTGACGGCGAAGGACATCGGAATGGTCATCGCCGGTGGCTGCTGCCCGGAGATGGCGATTCCGTCCGAAGCTTGTCGCATCGCCGCGGCGCTCGACATCGAGGCCCCGGCGTTCGACGTCAGCGCCGCGTGCTCGAGCTTCGGCGCTCAGCTCCACTTGCTCGCGTCGATGCGGAAGCTGCAGCCCTACGTGCTGGTCGTCAACCCCGAGAACTTCACCCGCGTGATGGACTATTCCGATCGCGCGAGCTGCGTTCTCTTTGGCGACGGCACGAGCGCGGCGATCGTGTCCAGCGAAGTCCCCTCGCGCCTCCGCGTGGTCGAGACGACGCTCGGGTCCTCGCCGGCCGGCTGGGCGCAGGTCACGATCCCGCGCTTCGGACACTTCGCCCAGGAGGGAGGCGCCGTTCAGCGCTTCGCCATCAAGACGACGCTGGCGTGCCTGGAGGCGCTCCTCCCCGCCGCGCGCGCGCGGCTCCGCGAGACGGGCGGGAGCCTTCACTTCGTGGGGCACCAGGCCAACTTGCTCGTCCTCGAAGCCGTCGCCCGCCGCGCGGGGCTCGGCGAAGGCGAGCAGTGGTCCAACGTCGTCGATCGCGGCAACACGGCCGCGGCGGGGGCTCCCGGTACGCTCTCGCAGCACTGGAGCGAGCTCGCGAAGGGGGACGTCGTGCTCCTTGCGGTCGTCGGGTCCGGGCTCAGCTGGTCGAGCCTGCGCATCGAGGTCGATTGATGCTGAACGCGGACGAGATCCTCGCCTTGATGCCTCAGAAGCCGCCGTTTCGCTTCGTCGATCGGATCCTCGAGCTCGACGACGATCACGTCGTCGGCGAATACACGTTTCGCTCCGACGAGTTCTACTACGCGGGGCACTTCCCGGGTTACCCGATCACGCCGGGCGTCATCCTGGTCGAGGCGATGGGCCAGACCGCCCAAGTCCTGGCGATCCGTCTGCTGTCTCGTGAGGCTCCAGCCGAGGATCTCGGGGCCTCGCTGATCGTAGCCACGGACTTCGAAGTCGAGTTCACGCACGCCGTTCGTCCGGGCCAATCGGTGCGCGCGACCAGCCACAAGGTCTTCTGGCGGAGGCGCAAGCTGAAGTCGAGCGTGGAGCTCACCCTCGCCGACGGGCGGCCGGTCGCGCGCGCGACGCTCGGCGCCATGGTGGTGAGTCGTGATCCCTGAGCGCGTGGTAGTCACCGGGCTCGGGGTCGTCGCGCCGAACGCGAATGGCAAAGACGCGTTTGCTCGCGCGCTGCGCGACGGAAAGAGCGGGGTGCGCTTTCTCGAACACCTGCGCGAGAGCAAGTTTGCCTGCCAGGTGGGCGCCATCCCCGAAGGCGTCGAGGCCCTCAGCCGCCAGCACCTCGCGGAGGACGAGCTCTTCGCGATGAACGCGTGCATGAGGTACGCCGCGATCGCCGCCATCGAAGCGTGGACCGACGCGGGCCTCCCGAGGACCGCGCACGACGTCGACGAGGTCGACTGGGACAGCGGCGCGATCATCGGCACGGTGTTCGGGGGCATGGATACCGTTGCCCAGAAGCTCGTTCCGTGGACCGACGCGGGACGGGTCGGCCGACTGGGCAGCACGATGCCCGAGCAAACGCAGTGCAGCGCCAGCACGGCGCGGCTCGGCGGGCTGCTCGCCCTGGGGAATCGAGTGACCACGAACTCGAGCGCCTGCGTGACGGGAACCGAAGCCGTGCTCGAAGCCTTCCACCACGTTCGCGTGGGCCGCGCCAAGCGCATGCTGGCGGGGGCCTCGGAAGGACACTCGAAGCACGCGTGGGCGGGCTTCGACGCGATGAAGGTGCTCTGCCGCACGCACAACGACGCGCCCGAGAGAGCGTCTCGACCGATGAGCGCGAGCGCGGCGGGCTTCGTGCCCGGATCGGGCGCCGGGGTGTTGCTCCTCGAGAGCCTCACGTCGGCGAGGGCGCGCGGGGCGCGCATCTACGCGGAGGTGCTCGGAGGCAGCGTCAACTGCGGCGGCCATCGCATGGGCGGGAGCATGACCGCGCCGAACCTCGAGGGGATCCGCCGCTGCATCCGCGCCGCGGTCGCCATGGCGGGGGTGCGCCCCGAGGCGATCGGCGCGATCAACGGGCACCTCACGGCGACGTTCGCCGACGCCGGTGAAGTGGAGGCCTGGTCGGCGGCACTCGGCCTGGCTCCGCAGGACATGCCGCTCATTCACTCGACGAAGTCGCTGATCGGGCACGCGCTCGGCGCCGCGGGCGCCATCGAGAGCGTCGCGGCGGTCCTGGAGCTCGAGGGGGGCTTCGTTCACGGATCGCTCAACTGCGAAGACCTGCATCCGGCGCTCGAGCGATACGCCGATCGAATCCCGCACACGACGGTCGACGTCCCGGGGCTGACGATCGTCGCGAAGGCCAGCTTCGGGTTCGGCGACGTGAACGGCTGCGTGATCTTTCGCAAGATGAACAACGCACAGGAGTAGGCATGGACAAGAAGGAAGTTCTGGACAAGATCGTCGAGATTCTCACGCCCCTCACCAAGAACAAGGACGCGCTCGCGCGCCTGGGTCTCGAGGCGTCGATCCTGAAGGACCTGAAGATCAACTCGGCGCGTCTCGTCGACGTCGTCTTGGACATCGAGGAGCGCTTCGGAATCGTCGTGAAGGACGAGGAGGCCGACAAGGTACGAACCGTCCAGGACGCGGTGAACCTCGTCCTGTCGAAGTCGTGACCGCGCCGGGCGGCGGTCGGGGCTCCCTCGACCTGCCGTACTTCGACGACCTCTTCGGCAGGTCTCGGGATTCGCCCGTAGCTCGGGCATTTCAGCGCCACGTGCACTGGGGCTACTTCGCCTCTCCCGACGCGCCCGACGTCTCGGACGAGGGGTTTCTGGCCGCGGCTGCCGCGATGACCGAGCGTATGGCGCTGGCGTCGGGAGTCCGCGACGGCCTCCGGATCCTCGACGTGGGCTGCGGATTCGGAGGCACCATCGCGCATCTCAACGAGAGGCTCGTCGAGTGCCGTCTCGTCGGGCTCAACATCGACGAACGCCAGCTCGTTCGGGCGCGCGAGCTCACTCCGGCCGGCCGGGGCAACGGCGTCGAGTTCGTCGCGGGCGACGCCTGCGCGATGCCGTTCGACGACGGAGCGTTCGAGGCGGTGCTGGCGGTCGAATGCATCTTCCACTTCCCGAGCCGCCGGACGTTCTTCGGCGAGGCCCGCCGGGTGCTGCGAGCCGGCGGGACGCTGACCGTGTCCGACTTCGTCGTCGATGACGCCCGGCTCGACGAGATGAACGCCTGGATCGACGGCAACGCCTCGGCGCGAGGGACCTTCTACGGCTCCTCGACCGCCGCGATCAGCTCCGGGACCTACGCCCATATGGCCCGCGTCAAAGGCTTCGACGTGATCGCCGACGACGACATCACCGCGGCCACCATGCCGACCTATCCCGTCCTGAGGCGCCTCTACGGGGAAGCCGGAATCCCCGACGCGGTCAAGACGGTGGGGTTCCTAGAGGAGATGTCGCGGAGAGGCTTCTTTCAGTATCGTATCCTGTCGTTCCGGGCGCAGGACTCCATTCCCTAGCAGGGTGCTGAAAAGGGCGTTGAAGGAGAGAAAAACCGCCAGGACGCCAGGACCGCCAGGTGAGAAATCCTAGAGATTTTGATGGCTCCGACCCTGGCGTCGTTGGCGTCCTGGCGGTCCAATTCTGTTTTTCAGCACCCTGCTAGTACCGCTGGCCGGCGGGGGCGGGGACGGGTCGGCGCTCAGCGCCGGGCGGTGTCCACGCACGCGGCCGCGGCGACGAATCGCCCGTCGTGCGAGAGGCTCACGTCCGCGTCGAGCGGGCCGTCGAGGCGCTCGATCCGCGGCGGCCCGTAGCCGTCCCACGCGCCTGGCGCCGGGTCGCGTACGACCGCGAGCTCCGCCGCCGGGAAGCCTGTCGCACCCGCGACGAGGGCGCAGACCAGAGCCCGTGCGGCGCGCTCCAGGGGTTCGTCGGCGCGCGCGCAGGCGGCGAGGGGAGGGGCATCGCCCGCAGCGCTCCACGCCACGGCGTGCACGCTCTCGTCGTCGCGGATCACCCGGAGGCGCAGGCGGCATCCGCGCCAGGTCACGGCGTCGAGATCGGGTGCCACGAGGATCTCTCGGTGGGCGAAGCCCGGAGCGTGGCCGAGCTTCACGAGCGCCTTGTACGCGGCTTCCTTCGCGGCGAAGAGCGTCCATAGCCCCGGCGCGGTCGTGGCGCGAAGGTGTTCGCCCGGGGCGCACACGCGGGAGACGAACCGCTCGCGTCTGTGGTGCTCGGCGATCGCCGGATCGGCCAGATCGACGACGTCGTTGCCGACGATGCCGAGCCTTGGCGCTGCGTACTGCACGGCGTAGACCGCTCTCGAACGAGGCTCTCGAACGACCCCGACGCGACCCGTCAGGACGGCTTGGCCCCCTCGTTCACCGACGGCGCTGCCGGCAGGCCGCGGGCGACGGCCTCCGCGCAGCCTGCCGCGATCGCCTCGGGGTGGCTCTTGCCGTTCCGGCGCGCCTTGCACGCCTCCTGCGCTTCTCGCACGAGCTCTTCGCCCTCTAGCATGTCCTTGATGGCCTCGATGAACTGGCCGCCTTGCATGCCGTCCATGGCCGTATGGTCCGCGCAGAGGGTGAGCCACATCGTCGGACGGACGGCGGGCTGCCCGTCGATCGCCACCACGCGGTCACGGACCGCGGCCGTGGCCAGAACGGAGCCCGTATAGAAGATGAACGGCGCGCACGCGTCCCCCACGGGCAGCATCGAGATCTGAAACGTGCCGGCAATCCTTCGCCGGAACCACAACGACCGGTTGAGGCAGCGCAAGATGAACCGGCGAACGAAGGCAAACGGGATCACCCACAATCGCCGGCGCATGTTCTCGAGATCGCGCTCTTCCCGCTCGACGGCCCTGTCGATGGCCTCGATCATCGTGGGTACCAGCGTCGACAGGGGAGTGGCGTCGACGGCCGGGATCACGACCACGGGCGCGTAGGTCGTGCGACCCGCCATCGACAATCCGATATCCACGGTAGCCGGCGTGAGCCGCCGGTAGTTGCACACCAGTCGATGCCATTGCGGATTGCGCGCCAGCACCAGGGCGCAGGCCCGGACCACCAGGTGCGCCATCGTGACCGGTATTCTCGCGTCCCGCATGAGCCGGATCGCCGCGCGGGCTCGCGTCATGTCGGCGAGGCACATGACGAAGCCCCCGGCCGTCGGAAGCACGTGGAAGGCGTCGTCGATCCATCGCAGGCCGATCGGAGTTTTCTCGATTCGATCGCGGCGATCCATCTCACGCACCTCAACTTGCCGCTCGGGTCGAAGCCAGGGCGCTCCGCCGGGAGCAAGCTGCACGACTATGGCACGGCCGACCTGCCGGTTCATCGCTCCTTTGGGTCTCCTTTTGGGGGAAAGGCGGCCGAACCGTCATGCACGGAACCAGCGCGCGAGAGTAAGCTGCTTCCAAGCCATCCTAGGGAAGCCTCGTCCCGCGACTCGCGTCGTTACCCGACGCCGCCACATGGCCTCGAAGGATATGAAACTCTCGAACCTGTCCCCCTGGGTGCGGCGCTTGGTGGCCATCCTCGTCGCAGGCCTTCTCGGGTTCCCTGCGACGAGCCATCGCGCCTACGCGCAGGGGGCCTCGCAGAACGCACGCACCGACCGCTCGCCCCGGAAGATTCTACTCGTCGACAACCCCGACTCCACAGTCACGGCAATAGTCCAGATCCAATACACCGGTCCGCCGCGAGGATTCGCCTGGGCCGTACTCGTGCCGGGCAAGCCGACCGTCGGAGTCTCTTCGAACGCGGTGTTCCAGCGGCTCGAAGCGGCGACGTCGCCCCAGTACTGGGTCGAGGTCACGGTCGAAGGCAAGTGCACGCCGCAGGGCGCTCCGGACGCTTCGTTCGACTCGGGCGCCGGCGCGGACGGCGCGCCGAGCGCGGAGGACACGCGCGACTCGACCGTCGCGCCCCTCGTAGGCGACGCCGGGCCTCCGGTCGGCCGCGCCGGCAACCCGAGCGGCCGTCGATCGACGAGCGCGGTCCACGTGGTCGACCAGGGCTCGATCGGTCCCTATGAGTACGTCAACATCACGGTCGACCCGGCGATCGGCGATCGGGCCAAGGCGGCGACCGACTGGCTGACGATGAGCGGCTACGATCCGACGAGCCTCGAGGGCGACGTGCTGAGTCGGCAGCTGAACGGAGACCTCCACCTGCTCGCCTTCCGGCTCGCCGCCTCCGCGGACGCGAGCGCGATCCGGCCGGTCGTTCTGACCTACGAGAGCAAGCTGCCGACGGTTCCGATGGAGCCCACCGCGGTGTCGGCGCAGGGCGTCGAGGTCTGGGTCATCGGCCCGTCTCAGGCGGTTCCCGAAAATACCCGATCGCTCGTGCTCGACGACGCGCTGCTCGACTGGCCGACCGGCCGGAAGTACGTCGCCGGCACGCTGCCGGCGGGCGGGGTCGGCCCGTTCGATCCCTATTCGGTGAGCAAGCCGAGCAACTACGACGCGGTGGTGACCGCGGCTGCCGGCGAGGCCGACGGTCAAGGCTTCGTCACCGAGCTCGGAGCGCCAGCCAGCCGGTACAGAGACAAGCTGTGGTCGGCGCTGGACGTCCAGCGCTTCGCGACGATCTCCCATCAACACTACGCGGACGGGATCGACGCCATCGTCGCCGCGAGCGCCTACTACCGCGACTGGGACGGCTGGAGGGAGGCCATCGAGGGCGCGACCATGCTGCCGGCGGGCGTGACGGTCGACGCGTTCGGCCGCAACCCCGATCCCTACCGCGGCGCGGCCAGGGTCGACGCGGCCAGGTTCTTCCACCTCCTCGACGAAGAAGCGATCCGACCCGTGGCCGCTGCGGCGGCGATTCTCTCCAGGGCGCCCTACCTCACGCGGCTCTACGGCGCCGTGAGCGTGAACGAGACGACTCCGGCGTTCGACTACAACCCCGATCTCGCGCTGGTCAGCGACGTCCACATCGCCAGGCAGTTCATCGAGTGCGCTCCGACCCTCGACGCGCACGACGCGCCGTGGCAGCTCCAGCTGCCGCAGGGCGGCGTGATCGCCGGCTCGGGCGGCGCCTGGCCGGTGGCCGCGCGATCGATGCCGGCGAACCTCAAGATCGTGCAGCTCTCGACCACCGGCTCGGGCACGGTGGTCAAGGACAACAGCGACGACATCGGGATGAAGCTGTCCAGGCTCGCAGCGGCGACCGGCGGCCTCGCGTTGCCCCACCCGTCGCAGAACGGCGTCGTGATCGGCGGCACCCAGACGGTGACGCCGCACGGACAGAGCGGCCCCGTGCAAAGCCGCCCGCAGCCCCCGGGCGGCAACGCGTGCAGCGTCTCGCGCGTTGGCGCGGACGCGAGCTCCGCGCTCGCGCTGTGGCTGGCGCAGGCAGGTGGGGTCCTCGCGCTACGCCGGCGTCACCCGCGGCGCGGCCGTCGGTCGCGAGGAGCCGCAGAGTCATGAAGGGGTACGCCGCGTGCGGATGGGCGTGCATGCTGCTGGCGGGGTGCGGCCGCGGGCATGGCGCGCCCGCGCAAGGCGACGACGGCGGAGCGGTCACGGCCGCTTCGGCGGCGCCAGCCGCGCCGGGCAACCTGACCCGCGCGCAGCTGCTCGACCCCGAGACGTGCAAGGGTTGCCACCCGGTGCACTATCGCGAGTGGTCGAGCAGCATGCACGCATACGCGGCCCGAGATCCGGTGTTTCTCGCCATGAACCGGCGCGGTCAACGCGAGACCGGCGGCAAGCTGGGCGACTTCTGCATCAAGTGCCACGCTCCGATGGCGGTGGTCGACAAGAGCACCCGCGACGGCCTCGACCTCGCCGGATTGCCCGACAAGGACCGCGGCGTGAGCTGCTATTTTTGCCACAACGTGATCGGCGTCGAGGGCGACCACAACGCGATGGTGCGCCTGGCCAACGACACCACGATGCGCGGGCCGATCCGCGATCCGCTTCCGCCCCGCGTTCACCAGGCCGCGTTCTCGGACACGTTCGACCCCTCGAGCCCGAACAGCACGGCGATGTGCGGCGGTTGCCACGACATCGTGACGCAGAACGGCGTTCACCTCGAGCGCACGCTCGAGGAGTATCGAAGCGGCATCTTCTCGAAGAGCGCAACGGGAGCCCCCCCGGCGTTCGACAGCTGCGTGGGCTGCCACATGCCGCCCCGACAGGGGTTCGCCGCGATCGCGCCCGCCGGCGCCGGCCCGCGCGCGGTGCACGAGCACCT
>ODAK010008123.1_pt1 | contig 10535 bp, 7 predicted proteins | sample 1539591 | NCBI WGS metagenome assembly ODAK01 (sample SAMEA3539303, study PRJEB22396) | soil metagenome | biome: tundra; feature: field; material: soil | place: USA | collected 2010-05 | depth 0.15 m | reverse complement strand
AGTGCCGTGCCTTGTGTGGGTTGAAGCCGATTTCGTCGCACCAACGCCAGATGATGGAGACGGCTACAGGGCCGAGGCCACCTCGGCTACTGGTAAACACGTATTCCGCAACGGGCTTCTGGACCGCCTGCCACGCCCGTAATGCCTCGAAAACCACGTCGGGTAATACAAGCGTGCGTTCACTCTTATCCGTCTTGAGCGGTGTTATGCCGTAGCTGGTTTTCTGGCGCTCAAGGTTCAAGGTGCAGGACCGGGCCGCGGGCCGTGGCTGGCTCCGAGGCGCAGCCGAGGAAGGCGGTATTCGTGGCTATCAGATAGGGCAGCACTCGATACAGAAACCGTCCAGCATCATGGCCTGCTCGAAGACATCGTGACCATCGGACTCGTCCGAGAACGCTCGGCCACAATCTTCGCACGTAGAGACAATTTCTTGAGCAACATGCGCAACTACCCCCAAATCTGCACCTCTATCAGGGACTGGGGAACTGTCGGCCCTTGCGGATTCCGTGGTCAAGCGGCTCGGTCCGGTCACGACCGTGGTTGACGAACTGACAGACGATGCGGAGTTTCTCCGCGTCGAACTGGCCTCGTGATGGGTCGCAGCTCGCGACGTGCAACGCCAGGCCCACGTTGTCTTGTGTGTGTAGCTCGAAGCTCAAGCTGGTTGGCTTTAGCGGCCGATCCTCAATGACCTGCGTGAACGATCGGGGTGAAGGGTCGCAGCCGCCGCGCTCGACCCGAACACCTCTACCCGCGCCATCGCGATGTCGGAAATCACTCATCTACCGAAGATTCGCGCCGATACTTACAAGAGGGAGATTCGCACGCTCCCTCAAGGGTGGGGGCCATCTCACAGTCCCTCCACCTACATAACGCGACACGCCGCAGGACCACTCGCTGACCCCGGTTCTGCGGCGTGCCTGCGTGGTGTGCAACCGGCGCTCGACACCAACAGAAAGCGCACAACCATCGCTCGCCCGTTACTTAACGCGGCTCCCAGATAACCTTGACACCGGCTTGTTGCACCGCGCCTCAGCATGCCACCGCCGACTGCGTTCAGTAGATCGGGACGGCGCTAGAGCCTCCGATTCGAGGACGGTACCGGTCACGTTCGGACCCGCACCACGGTCGTACTGGCACTAGCCGAATCCGAAAGCTAACTCCCTCGCCGGTGCCCTCGGCATAAGGCGACACTTTCGTGAACAAACCCATTGATGAACAGAGGTGTTCCGTGAACGAGTTTCAAATCGTGGTGGTCATCAACCGTCCTGTGCCGAAGGTCTTTAGCGCGATGGACGACTTCGAGAAAGCTCCCAACTGGAATCCCGGCGTAATCGAGGTGCGGCGCACAGACGAGGGACCCATCAAGGTCGGCACCACCGTGGTCTACGTCGGCAAATTCTTAGGTCGAAGCTTTGAATCGTCCTCACAGTACGTCGAGTACGTACCGAACGAGCGGTCCGCCACCAGGACCGTCTCGGGACCGTTCCATCTCGAAATCGATAACACCTTCGAGGCCATAGACGGAGGTACTCGGCTTACTTCGAACTTCAGAGGGGAGAGCCGAGGTTTTTTCAAGCTGGCCGAGCCGGTCGTGGTTCGACTGACCAAGAGGCAGTTCGAAACGGCCACAGAGAACTTCAAGGAACTTCTGGAGGCAGACGCTTTGTGAACGCGCCTCGCCAAGGCGCGCTGAAGGCAAGGGGTTTGTTGTTCGAGGCAAAGGGACTTAGGGCAACAGCTTGAGGAACGGAGAGGCGCCTGGGGCCACAACCTCCACTCGACACTATGTTAACGCGCGTAAGTTTGGTGAGAGTGCTCGGGTCAACGTGGGCGTCCGTCGTCGATGCCGTAGGCCCCTGCGCCTCTCACCACCAACAGGGCGGTCCGCCGACGCACGGTCTAAGGCACGGTCTATCTACTGAAGAAGTACATGACGGGAGCTCTTAGAAAATCGTCCGCCGACGCGATGAATCGGGACATTCTCAACAGTCTCTCTCGGCCCTGATTTCGTTACGCCACGTGCGAAACTGTCGGGCCGGACTTCTATTCGTGAAACCTATTGAGCGCCGTTTCTATGTCCGCCGAAGTGCTCGAGCCGCGGATCGCGCACCTCACCTCTGACCGAGTCGGAGGCGGCGTCTGTGAGCAGTGCCTGGGCGGCCGCTTCGGCCTCGAGGCGGGCCCGATAGTGGACGATCTCGCGGTCAATCACGGCCTGGTCCCAGCCCAGCACCGGCGCCATCAGACGTGCCACATCGACAGCCGCGAGCTCGCCGCGGTCGGGAACCTCGAAGGCGATGTGGGTCCGACGGGTCAGCACGTCGTCGACGTGCAGGGCGCCCTCTTGGGCCACGGCATAAGACACCTCGGCCGCGAGGTACTCCTCTGCCCCGGCGATCGGAGCCGACAGTGCTGGATCGGCGGCGATGAGCTCTGCCAGCTCGAAGGCGAGCGTCCCGTAGCGGGCGACAAGGTGGTGCAGCTGATCAGGCGACAGTCTCGCAGCACCAGGGTGACTCCGCAGCCGCACCTCGGCACCCGCAAGGCCCACAGCGCCAAGAAGCGGGACGTCCGCACTGCGACTGGGATCGACGACGAAGCAAAGGTCTCGAGCCGCCATGTCGACGGCATCGCGGGCCATGAGTCGGTAGGTCGTGTACTTGCCACCGGCCACGCTCACGAAACCAGGTGCACTGCGCCGGACGGCGTGTTTTCGCGAGAGCTTCGCCGTCTCCTCGGCCGTGCCGCCGAGAAGCGGACGCAGACCGACGTAGACCGCGATGACGTCTTCGAACGCGAGCGGCGTGCGCAGCACCTCGTTGGCGTGGTCGAGCAGATACTCGATGTCGGCCCGTGTCGCCGCTGGTGAGTCCAGACCGAAGTTCCAATCGGTGTCGGTGGTGCCGATGATCCAGCGGTCTCGCCAAGGAAGCACGAAAAGCACGCTCTTTTCCGTCCTCAAAATGAGGGCGTAGTCGGACTCGATCCGGTCCTTGGCAACAACGAGGTGCACTCCCTTGGAGGGCCGCACGATCATCGGGTCGGCCACACCTGCCAGGCGCTCCATCTCGGTAGTCCACACTCCAGTGGCGTTGATCACGGTGCTCGCTCTTACTTCGAACTCGCCGCCGTACTCGAGATCATGTGCTCGAACACCGGCAACGCGGTTGCCATCGTGAAGAAAACCGACCACGCCCGCAGCCGAAATACAGGCCGCTCCGTGGGCCGCGGCGGTACGCGCCAGCACCAGCGAGAAACGGGCGTCGTCGACCTGGGCATCGAAGTAGCGGATCCCGCCGGTCAACGAGCCGGGCCGCAGCCCGGGCACCGCCTCGAGGCATGAGCGTCGCGTCAGATGGCGGTGGTGCGGCATCGCCGGGTGCATGCCGGCGAGGGCGTCGTAGAGGAACAGACCCGAGCCCATGTAGAAACGGTCCCAGACCTTGTGCTGGAGGGGGAAAAGAAACGGCGTGGGATGCACGAGGTGGGGGGCGAGCTTTTCCACGAGAAGGCGCCGCTCGTGCAACGCCTCCCGCACGAGCTCGATGTCGAGATTCTCGAGGTAGCGCAGCCCTCCGTGGATCAACTTGCTGGAGCGGCTGGAGGTGCCTGCGGCGAAGTCGCGTTTTTCGAGCAGGGCCACAGAAAGTCCACGGCTCGCGGCATCGAGCGCGACGCCACAGCCGGTGACCCCGCCGCCGACGACGAGCACGTCGAAGGTCTCGGAGGCGAAACGCTCCAAGGACCGGGCGCGGGCGACCGGGCCGAGACTGCTCTCGGAATCCAACCTCATCACAGCATCAACCTCCACACTTCATACACGAGACAACTACAGCCACTACAGACATGGGGCACCTAAGGACGGGGAGCATCGTTTTTGCGGCTCACGCAAAGCTCGAACACGTCCGCGACGTGCCATTCCGACGACAACATCACCGGACGCCCGAGCTCATCTGAGTCCACCTGCTCGATCTGCTGCAAGGGCGATCCGACGCGGACCTCCAAAAGCCTCGCGAGCCGGGCGCCGGCGACGACGGGGCGCAGCGTCGCCAGTGCGCTGCGCACCGGGACTCCGATGTCCCCCAGCAGATCGTAGAGCGAGCCGTCGCCGACGGCGGCGGTGGCATCGCCGAGGATCCTGGTCGGGATCCGGTCAGCCGAGTAGATGACCGGCTTGTCGTCCGCGGTACGGATCCGCTCTATCAGCACCACAGGTTCGCCGGTGGCGATCCCGAGGGTGGCGGCTTCCTTGGCGGTGGCGGGGCGGACCAGCTTTCGCAGCAGCCGGCGGCCGGGCTTGAACCCCACCTGGCGGATCATCGCCGTGTAGCTCAAGTTCGCGTTCAAGGTGTGCCGATAGCGCGAGGTGGCGGTCACAAAGGTGCCCGTACCATGACGCCTTACCAAATAGCCAGCCTCGACGAGCCCGCGAACTGCCTCCCGGATCGTTGCCCGACTCACCTCGAACCGGGCCGCCAGCTCGTCCTCGTTAGGGAGCTGGTCCCCAGCTGCGTAAACCTCGGAGAAGAGATCGCCCAACAGCGAGTCTCGAACACGGTCGGGCAGTGTTGAGCGGGACCTCCTCGTGGTGCGGGGCTGGTCAGTCACCTATAACCTCTGCGCCCTCCATCTTCAGCACGGCCGTGATCTGGGCGGCGAGGTCCGGCGCGCCCGGCAGCCGACCCTCGAAGATGGCTCCTCCGATGGTGAATCCCCAAGCGCCTGTCGCTGCAACCTGGCGGATCTGCTCCGCGGTGACGATCGAGCCGGCAACGATGACCGGACCCGAGGAGGCGTCGACGACCTGGCGTGTCACTTCGAGTGGGTCCTCCTCAGGATGCCGGTACGCCAGCAAGTCGACTCCGAAGACGCCGTCCATGGCCGTGAGGTCCTTGGCATCTTGGGCGATGTCGGCCACGCTACCGAGGAGAATGCTGGGATGGCCCTCGATGCGGCCCGGGAACGGGCAGTACTTCACTCCACTTCCCGACAAGATGCTGACGCCGTCTTCTGCGTGAGTGCCCCCCATAACCCAGTCGACGCCGATGTTGCGCCCGGCCTGCAACGACACAAGCTCAGACTCCTTGGAGGTCGACACAACCTCTAAGAAAACCTCCAGGCCGTCTGCGTGGGCCTTATCGGCAACGACAGCGAGCTCTTCTGGTGTGGCGCCAATGTCTTTGAAACCCACGCAACGAAGCCCTGAGCCGCGAATCGACTCGTAGACCTTGTCCGCGTTCGGCACGGTCGTGTCGTTGTGGGTCAGCATGAAGATGAAGTTCATCCGGATTCCTCCTCTAATAGCGACGAGCTCTCCGGCCCGTCTGGCGAAAGGCCCTCTGGCAGAAGGTCGTCGAGCGAGTTGATCATGTAGTGAGGCTGCACCGGGGCCCCGTAGAGGCTGTCGGCGCGGGTCGCCCCGGTGAGCACCAGAATGCCCGTCATGCCCAGCGAACGGGCCATCGCCATGTCGGTGAGCAGGCGGTCGCCGATCACAGCGACGTCCTGGGCGGACATTCCTAACCGCCCGAGCAGGGCGCGCGCCATATGGACGCTGGGCTTTCCGACGACCGCCTCGGCGCTGGCGCCCGAGCAGGCCTCGATGGCGGCCAGCATCGCCGCGCAGTCGGGAATCCCTCCCTCGGGCGTGGGGCAATACGGGTCAGGATTGGTGGCGACTATCACCGCGCTCCCGTAACGCACGGCTTGGAAGGCTGCGTTGAGCTTCGCGTAGTCAAAGGTCCGGTCAAATGAGACGACCACGACCTCGGCCTGCGACGGTTCGGTCGTCAGCGGGAAGCCTGCCGCAGACAGCTCGTCGATCGCTGACTGTTCGGCCACAGCGAGCACGGTGGCGCCCGGATGCGCGTGGTGGAGGTAGTCGACCAATGCGTCCACCGAAGTGACCACGTCAGATCGCGTCGTCGGTACACCAAGGCGCGTCAGCTTGTGCGCGTATTCGTCCGCGGTCTCTAGCGGCTTATTGGTCACATAAACGACGCGAGAACCTCTGGCCTTGAGCTCCCGAATTGTCTGAGCCGCGTGCGGCAGAAGCGACTCGCCGAGGTACACAGTGCCGTCGAGGTCGAACACGTAACCCGGGTAGACCCGATTCGGAGGGGTCAATGCCCTCGTCTCGGTGGCACTCACGGTGACGCTCCGAGTTCAGCTGCGCGGCCGAGCATCTCCTCGACGAGGGCCTCATCCCATACCCCCAAGAAACACGCCATATCTGCAATCGAGAACCGATCACGCATCAGATGGCAGCTCGCTACCGCCCAACGCGCCGAGTCCTCGTCGACGGGTGGGTCGAGCTCGCCGAAGCTAGCGGGGGCACCCGCACTTCGCAACGCCGCGGCGATGGACTCGGGCGGGGCGAGAAGGTGACTAAGAGCGTGGGAATGCGACGGCCATTGCTCAGCCGCCACCTCGATACGTTCGCCTGCCCGGGCCCACCGGGCGAGCTTGCGCCCGTAGTCTCGCCAACACTCCTCGGCCATCTCCCCGCTCGGGTCGACTTCGGAGAAGGCGGCTCGGACCTCCTTTTCGGAGTCAACCGCGTCGGGCACGATGACTCGCGATAGCCCACCGTCGGCAAGTTCGTCGAGAACCCTCTGCCACAAAAGGGCGGCAACGATGCTGCTCACCCCTACCTGGGCGCCGTGTAGGGCGGCCTCCCCACCGGAGCTCACCGCGGCCATCTCGAGCAGATGGCTGGTGACGTGCTCCATGCCCGAACATGGTGCCGTGGTGCCTGCGATCCCCATGGAAACACCGCTCAATGTCAAGGTGGCAGCGATCTGTCCGAGCGCAGCGCGGTCTGCGGTCGGGACGAGTGGGGCGGCCTCGAGCAACGCCGGCCCCTGCTCTCGAGCCAAGGAGACGACCGTGGGTGAGTAGGAGTCGTCCATCCCCAACAAGTTCGCCAGATACCAGTCGGACGGCGCCGTGAACATGGCAATCAGGTCGGCCAGCCCGGCTGCGTTCATCGCCACGGGCGCGTCGACGAGCACGTCGACGTCGGCGACGAGAACGTCGGCCCAAGTGCTCGGCATGGTCCGTTTCACCCCGTTCAAGAGCAGGACCGAGCGGTCGTCGGCAAACCCGTTGACGCTGTCGGCAGTCTGCACGATCACATATCCAAGCCCGTGCGCCGCAGCGACCACCTTGCCGATATCGGCAACTGTTCCGGACCCGACGGCGACTAGGCAGCTGGCACCTTCGCAGTTTTGGGTTGCCTTGGCGACAGTGGTCTCATCTGCGTGGACGTTGTGGCCCTCGGAGCCGACGAACACGCTTCGCACACCGGCAATCGAGGCCACTGACTTGGTGACGAACTCCAGGAGCTCACCGGACCGGTAGCGCTTCGGAGTCAGGTCAGACAGGATCGCCACCGGGCCGGACCGACCCCCGCCGGCGACGAGCGCGGCGACCGCATCGGGCAAACTCTCGAGGGCACCTTCTCCGAGGAGCACGGACTTGAGGCCGATCGGAGCGAGCCCGGCTCTGTCGGGCGCCATGTCAAGCCGGCGCTTGAGCGCAACGAGGTCGAAGGCTTCGGTCATGGGAGGGCCACCTCCACAGCGTCGAAAAGCGCCCGATAGCGCCGATAAGAATCCTCGTAAACGGCCACGGCATCTGGTGCGGGAACGATTGGCTCCGATGCGAGCTCCACCACCAGGGCTACTGCGTTCTCGGCGTCGCCGAACAAGCCGGACCCGATTCCCGCGAGCATCGCTGCTCCGAGGGCTGTCGGCTCCTTGGTGAGAACGGCGCGCACTGGCCTCGCGGTGACGTCGGCTTTGATCTGCATCCAAAGCGGGCTGCGGGCGCCCCCGCCTACAACGCGGACCTCCGGGCCGCCGAGTCCCATCTCATTTAGGCGATCGACGATGTCACGAAGCGCAAAGGCGCATCCCTCCAGCACGGCGCGGGCGAGGTGACTGCGGTCGTGATTGAGGGAAAGTCCGGCGAATACTCCGCGAACTCGATCGTTCCAACGTGGCGCAGTTGCGCCGCACAGCGTCGGCAGGAATAGCACGCCTTCTGATCCGGCCGGAACCTGGGCCGCCTGGTCAAACAGCTCCGCCTGCGGGGTGCCGAGAACGGTGCAAGACAGCCACAGCGTGCTTCCCCCGGAGACAAACCCGGGGTTCTCTATCAGATAGGACCCGTCCACGGCGTGAGCGTGTGTCTCGACGAGTCTCTGCGAGTCGAAAACGATCTCAGCCGCCACGGCGGTGACGGGCTCAGCGGTCCCGGTGACGTCGGTGATGGTGCCCGGGCAGGCAGCGCCCGCGCCGAGCGACGCGGCATGCTCGTCGCCAGAGCCCACGACCACTTGGCAGTGCGTCGTGAGCCCAAGTCTCTCGGCCGCGTCGGCGCGCATGCTGCCGACGATCTCGTGAGAGGGGCGGATCTCGGCCAACTGGCTAGGTTCGATCCCGGCGGCCTCGAGCATCGGCTCGGACCAGTTGCGCAGTCGAACGTCGTACAGCAGCGTCGAGGAGGCATTGGCGTGGTCCTGGGCGATCACTCCGGTCAGCCAACCGAGCAGATAACCGGCGACCGGGGCCATAATCTCGGTCGCTTTGTACGTGTCCGGCTCTTCGTCGCGAAGCCACATGATCTTCGGGGCGATGTGGGAGGCATCGGCGTTGAGACCGGTAGTGGAGAACATCCAGTCCACACCCACCTTGTCGGCCAAGTCCTTGGCCTGGGCAGAGGCCCGTCGATCCAACCAGATGATGCCTGCGCGAAGCGGGGCGCCCGATCGGTCGATGGGGACCACGCCGTCGACCTGACAGGCAAGGCCAAGGTGACTCACCGCTGCTGGATGCAGGCCTGCGGCTGCTGTCAACTGGCGGACGACCTGCTCTATGCCGTGCTCCCACGCCGAAGGTGCCTGGTCCGCCCAGCCCGGAGCGAGATTGGTCATGGTGCAGGCGGCACTTGCCACACCGAGGACTTGCGCCTCGGGAGAAAGCAGGATGCCTTTCACGCTCTGGGATCCGACATCGATGCCGATGATGTGGCCCAACTTGGCTCCTTCTGTCAGCCCTGACTGCGGTGTCGCGGAACTTGTCCTCGAAATCATTAGGAAGATTGCTGGGCCGTCCCTAAGACTGTCAGCCTAACGTCAGTCGTCTGATGTCGCTCAATCGGGAGGCCCACCGCTGCGGAGGAGCGGGTCCTGGAAGCTCCGCGCTCCTCCGCAAGCTCCCGCCTAGAGTCCCTTGTTCAACATGCGGCCCAGAACCTCGTACTTCTTCGGATTGCGTCGTTTGATGACTGCCGAGATCCCGAGCCCTATGAGGAACCAGGCCGAAGCGATCCACGGGAGGGCGAGCACGATGTTGATGTGCCCACCGCCGAGCGTCGAGATGTTGGCCCACAGCAAATAGAGCGCGTAGGCCATGCCCAAAGAAGCCAACGCGGGTGCCAGCAGCCACTTGCTCCAGTGCTCGATTGCCCTGTGGCCTTCCTGGCCGAAGTAGCGAATAGTCGCGAGGCCACTCAGGGTCATCATCAAGAGAACCCAGAAGGTCCCGAGAATTGACAGCCAACCGTAGAGCTCGGAGTACGGTGCGTTCTGGAAGTTGGCGAAGTTCTGCGTGGCCTTGCTGACGTACCACATGATGATGAACAAGAACACGAGGACGGCGGCAACGCCAGACTGGAAGAAGCTACCTGCGTACGGGCTCTGCCAGCGCTTGTGGGTGTACCCCAGCCACTTCTTCAAGATTCCTTCGCGTCCCATTGCGTAGAAGTAGCGGGTAGCGGCGGCGTGAAAAGCCATCGCACAGGCAAAGGTGCTCGTGATTATGAGCCACTCCATCACGTCTTTTGCAAAAGGGCTCACGAAGTGGCCCGTCACACCGAAGAAGAATGTGCCTCCGTTGGACAGTGCATCTGACGAGGCGTTCTTCAAGCCGTGGCCCAGCACGACAGACCAAGCCGTCAAGGTGAAAAGAAGGCCAAGGCTGACCACTGCGATGTAGGTAGCCCTCGGGACCATCTTGCGCGGGTTGCGGGCCTCTTCGGCATAGTTGGCCGTGCATTCGAAACCGACCCAGGACCAGAGGGCAAAGAAGATCCCGACCCCCGGCGCCGCGATCTTGATGTTGGCGCCACTCAAAGCAGCAAGGGGGTTCAGCGGGCCATAGCTGATCCCGTGTGCACCGCCCTTGCCGAGGACGAACAAGTCCATGACAAGCAGCAATATGACCTCGCACACGAGGGCCACACCAAGGATCTTGGCGCTCAGCTTCACATCGAAGTAGGTGAGGAATCCGACGAGAGCGAGCCCGGCGAACGCATACACGGGCCAGGGAAGGTTGATGTGCAGGAACTGGCCGATCGTGCTGCGGGTGTAGAAGGAGAAGATGCCCCACTCCCCCGCCTCGAAAACGGAGTAGGCCGCCATCCCGGACCATCCCGCCGCCATCGCCAAGGGCCGTCCTAGGCCGTGGCTGATGAAGCTGTAGAACCCGCCAGCGGTAGTGAATTGGCGGGCCATGGCGACATAGCCG
>ODAK010008122.1_pt1 | contig 10535 bp, 10 predicted proteins | sample 1539591 | NCBI WGS metagenome assembly ODAK01 (sample SAMEA3539303, study PRJEB22396) | soil metagenome | biome: tundra; feature: field; material: soil | place: USA | collected 2010-05 | depth 0.15 m | reverse complement strand
GACTAGCGGTTGCGGGCGAGGAAGGCCATCACGTCGTCGAGGCGAAAGCGTCGGTCGCCCCGCTTACAGACACGATAGAAGGGAAGCTCGCCGCGGTCCCCGAGTCGCTTCACCGTGTTCACGTGCAGGTGGAGCATCTCGGCAACTTCGCTCGCGGTAAGCATCGGTCCCAGGTCAGTGGCCGCCATTGATGCCATCGGTCGAGTTTGCCTCACGTCGGTGCGTCTTCGGCCGTTCCGGGCCCGTCCGGTTGTGACGGGTAGAGTGCGGCCTGCTGCTGGGCGGAGCGTACGGGTTGGCCATGTTCACCGCCAAGCCGTACGTTCGTCCCGTCCGGGAGTACCACGGGGCAAGTGGCGTCCCCGGCAGGGTTCGAACCTGCGACCTACCGCTTAGAAGGCGGTTGCTCTGTCCGCTGAGCTACGGGGACGTTGCAGGTCGACCTACGTTCCTGACGCCCCGCCTACTCTACGCGACTCATTTGCGCTCCTCCTCAGGGCTGCGAGGGCCGAGAAGTCGATGCGCATGTTCCTGACTGCCATCGGAACTGGCACGGCGCGATCTGCGCCTCACTCCGCCACGAAGCGGAGGACGCGGACGAGCTTCGAATCTGTGTCTTCCAGGTCGAGGCTGGTCGGCACCGAGTAGCGAGCCAGCTCGACCAGGCCCGACGCGGGGAGATGGCTTCGGCCGAGGTCCCCTGTCAGCACCAGTGCGCCGCGAGCCGCCATGGCCCGCAGCCAGCGGGCCATCCGCGCCCCGAGCTCGGGCTCGTACCAGGTGTCGCCGGCGAGCACGACGTCCCAGCCGTCGTCGGAGCCGATCGGATCGGTTTCGATTAGCCCGATCCCCGCCTGGTTCAGGTCGGCATTGAGTCGGCAGGCCTCGATCGCGAACGGCTCGACATCGATCGCACCCACGGCTTCGGCTCCGGCCAGCGCGGCAGCGATCGCCACGATCCCACCACCGGCGCCGACATCGACGACACTCAGCCCACGCACGGTCGTCGGACGATCGAGGAGATAGCGGGCCAGAGCCTGCCCACCGGGCCACGGCCACGCCCAGTAGGGCGGCGGCACGGCTGGTCGGACATCGGCCAGGGCGGCCGCCTCGCACAGGGCCATTGACGACCCGCCGATGTGCAGCAGGATCTCGGGCACGAGCAGCGCACTGCCGATGGTCGTGTGCTCGATAACGAATCTGCGCCGATCCGCGGGCGTCATGCCCTCAGTCTGACCCCGGAGAGGCGGCGACGGCGATCCCTTGGGCCCGTCGATCTATGTCTTCGGCTTGGACGGCTTACGGGGCGCACGCCTGGATGGCGCCGCTGCTGCTGCCTTGCCCGGAGGCCCCTGCTGAGCCCTGCGGGCACCTGCGGCGCCGCCCGCGCCGTCGTTCTCAAGCGCCTGGGTCAGGCCACCCATCGCCTTCGCAGCGGCGAGTTCAGCTGCCCCCGCCGCTGCCGATCGCACGGCTGCTGCGGCCATCTCGGCGCTCGCGGCGCCAAGCGCCTCGGAGGTCGCGTATTCCTCTCGGCCCTCACCCATCTCGGTGAGTCCCAGCGCCGCAAGCTCATCAGCGAGGTGCTCCGCTCCGTGGGCGACGATGGCGCCCTCGGTGGCCCGGCTGAGCGAGTCCACTGCCAGGATGCGCAGCTGATGGCTGGTGCGGCCGAGAAACGCCGCAAGAGTTGGCTGCTGGGCGCCTCGCAGCAACTCCGCTTCTACCTGTACCTGGCCAGCGATACCCGCGAGCTCCATGCCGCGGCGAAACTCATCGGTGCTCAGCGCCGCGGCGAGCTCTCCGCCAGCGGCGACCTCGTCCGCCATCGCGAGCGCCGCAGCGGCTTCGGCTGCATCGCGCACTCCTCTCCGGGCGGCAGCATCGCTGAGGGCCGAAAACGTGGCTGCGGCGGTCGCTTCGTCCTCGCCGCGGGTCACGTCGGCACCGCCACTGGCTGCCTCACGCATGGTCGCCGCTGCCGCCCGTTTGGCCGCGGCCAATTCCTGCGCACGAACCCTGGTTCCGTTGTTGGCCGTGGCCTTTCCCTTGGTCTTACGAGCCGGCATCTCGTCCTCCTGATGGTTGGCGGGCGGCGGGGAGCGCCTTCCTGAGCGCCCGGCAGAGGCCCCCGTCGGCGCGATCTGACCAAACCCCAAGAGGGATCGCCGTCGACGAGCCGAACGGGGGCCATCCGTATGCTAGCCCGCCAGCCAAATCTCATGTCCCGTTCGACGGGGCTATGCTTGGTTATCTCCGGTATCGAACGCGAAGGTACGAGCATGATTGGCTCCGCCCAGATCGTCGTGAATGGGCTGGCTCGCGAGTTGGCGCCCGAGCCAGATCGGAGTCTGCTCGACGTGCTCCGCGAGGAGTTCGAGCTCACCGGCGCCAAGCCAGGCTGCGGCGAGGGTGCATGCGGCGCCTGTACCGTGCTCCTCGATGGTGCGCCGGTTCGAGCCTGTCAGGTCCGCGCGGCAGACACGGCCGGCCATGCCATCAGCACCGTCGAGGGACTGCCAAGCAACGGCCACCTCCATCCGGTCCAACGCGCCTTCCTCGAAGTCGGAGCTCTCCAGTGCGGCTACTGCACGGCCGGGATGATCATGAGCACGGTCGCACTGTTGGAGCAGGACGGCGATCCGGACGACACACAAGTCAAGACAGCCCTGGCGGGCAACGTCTGTCGCTGTTGCACCTATCCACGCATCCTGCGCGCCGTGCATCGTGCCGCCGAGCTGGCGCGGGACGCCGACGGCTGGGCCTGGCCCGCGCCGCTCGCCACGAGCGCCAGCGTGCTGACCCCAGGGGCCCGGCCGCGGCAACCGTGGGACCTGCTACGGCCCGAGGAACGCGACTACTTCGGTGTCCTCCCTGATGGGCTGGTGGTGGTCAGGGAACCAGCCAGGACTCCGGGCCGCCCTGCAGCGTCAAGTGGCTGGACGACGAGCACGGGGGCGTGGGTCCACGTCGGCGCCGACGGAACGGTGGTGGCCTTCACCGGTAAGGTGGACATCGGGCAGGACAACCGGACTGCGCTCTCTGTGCGCGTCGCCGAGGAGCTGCGTGTTTCCCTCGCCGCGGTCCACCTCGTGATGGGCGACACCGATGTCTGCCCCTTCGACGTCGGCACGTTCGGCAGCCGCTCGATGCCCGATGCGGGCGAGCACCTTCGGCAGGCCGCCGCGTCCGCCCGCGAGTACCTGCTCGGCCTTGCCGCTGCCCGATGGAGCGTCGGCGCTGCCGAGCTCAGTGCATCCGACGGCTGCATTCGGGTATCCCACGACAGCCGCTCCGTCAGCTACGGGGAGCTCGTGCGCGGTATGCAGCGCGTCGAGATCACATCGTCCGATGCACCCGTGACGCCAGGGCCGGCGGAGCTGCTGGTCGGACGCCCGACCCCACGCCTGACGGCAGCGGAGGTCGTGACGGGCGCCAAGCGCTACCCCTCGGACGTGTCGTGTCCGGGCATGCTCTTTGGCCGTGTCCTGCGACCGCCTGCCGTTGGTGCGACGCTGCGCTCGATCGATCTCGCGCGGGCCGAGGCGCTGCCGGGCGTGACCGTCGTGCACGAGGGTTCGTTTGTAGGGGTGGCCGCCTCCGAGCCGGACGAGGCCGGACGAGCATTGCAGGCGATCGACGCGGAGTGGGACCTGGCACCCCAACCTTCCGAGGCAGAGCTGACCGACTACCTGCGCTCGCACCCCGTGGAGGAGGAGGGCTGGGAGGGCGCATTCCACCAGGAGATCGGCGACCCCGACGCGGCGCTGGCGGAGGCGCCGGTCAAGCTCGCCGCAACCTACACCACTGCGTATGTCGCGCACGTGCCCCTCGAGACGCATGTCGCATTGGCTCAGTGGGAAGGCATCCGTCTGACCGTCTGGACCGGGACGCAGGAGCCGTTCGGGGTGCGCCGCGAGCTCGCCGAGGCGCTCGGCGTTCCCGAAGCGCAGGTGCGCGTCGTCGTGCCGGACACGGGCGGCGGCTTCGGCGGCAAGCATGGGGCTGAGGTTGCGATGGAGGCTGCCCGGCTGTCGCGTGCCACCGGTCGCCCGGTCAAGGTTCGCTGGAGCCGCGGGGAGGAGTTCACCCAGGGCCACCTCCGGCCGGCCGCGGTGATCGATGTCCGCAGCGGCGCACGTCGGGACGGCACGATCACGGCGTGGGAGCTGCGCAACACGAACTCGGGCACGTTCGGCCTCGTTGGTCCGTATGAGATCCCCAACCAACGAATCGACTTCCAACCTGCCGACTCGCCGCTAGCCCAGGGCCCGTATCGGGCGTTGGCCGCAACGGCGAACCACTTCGCCCGCGAATCCCATATGGACGAGCTGGCCCACGCGCTGGGCATCGAGCCCCTCGAGCTCCGCCTCAGCCACCTCCCCGACGAGCGGCTCGTGGCGGTCTTGCGCGCCGCCGCTGAGCGCATGAACTGGGCCGGCCGACACGAGTCTGGCCTCGGGTTTGGCATCGCCTGCGGCACGGAGAAGGGCGCCCGTGTCGCCACCTGCGTAGCGCTGCGCGTCGGGGAAGGCCGACGCGTGGAGATCCTCCGGATCGTGAGTGCATTTGAGTGCGGCGCGATCGTCAATCCCGACGGCCTGTCAAACCAGGTGGAGGGAGCGACCGTGATGGGCCTGGGTGCCGCACTCTTCGAGGCGGTCCACTTCGAGGCGGGCACGATCCAGAACGCCTCCATGTCGGACTACCGCGTCCCACGGATCACGGACGTTCCGCCCATCGAGATCGTGCTCCTCGACCGACGGGATCTGCCCTCCGCGGGCGGTGGCGAGGCACCCATCATTGCGATCGCGCCGGCCCTCGCCAACGCGATCTTCGCCGCGACGGGGGTGCGCCTGCGCTCGCTCCCACTGGTGCCGGACGGGATCATCCCCCGGAACTCGTAGATCGATCAGCCCAGGGGCTGCCCCGGGCGAACGCGCGGCCTAGACTGGGTGCGGGAGATCGCGGATTCGATGATCGCCCAGGAAAGGAGGGCTGCGATGACCAGTCCCCGAACCACCGGTGTCTGGATCTCCGCCAGCTCGGCAACGATGTTGCGCTGGGGCCCTGAGCTCACCGTGCGCCATCGCATCGACTCGACCGTCCCCAGCCGGCGTCGCTCAACCGGGCGCCCACCGACCGAGGAGCACCCGAGCAGCGAAGGCCATCGCGACGAGCACATGCGGGTCTTCTTCGATCAGGTCGCCCATGTCCTGTCGGTCGACGACGACCTGCTTCTGATTGGGGACGGCGAGGTCGTCGAGCACTTTGCGAATCACATCCGCGCCGACGACGCCAACCATCGCCGCCAGCGACGGATCGAGATCGAGAAGAGCAGTTCGATCACCGAACGCCAGCTGCTCGCCCGGATCCGCACCTTTGCCGGATCGTCGGCCAAGCGCTACTTGCCGCGCTGAACAAGCGACCCCTGGCGATCCGACCTCAGTCGCCCGGCCAGGGCGAGTGCCCTGGCCGGGCGGGTACCCGCGGAACGCCTGATTCGGCGTGCTACACTCCGCCCCCGTCGCGCCCGGATGTGCGACGACACCTCGCGAGGTCCGCCTGAACGTGCCGCGCGCCCAACGCGCCAGCGCCCCCCAGTCCATCGGATCGACTGCCGCCCAGCTTGCCCTGGAACTTCCAGTAGAGCTACCCCGGCTGGCGATCGCACCCGAGTGGAAGGACCAGCAGCGGCTGTGGGGACACAGCTTCCACCCGATGTGCTCGTACCTGGCGAGCTTCCCGGCCGCTTTGGTCCATGCCTTCATTGCGCGCTGGTCCCGCCCTGGCGACGTGGTTCTCGACCCGTTCAGCGGCCGGGGGACGACACCGCTGCAGGCCTGTGCCGAGGGCCGGATCGGTGTTGGCAACGACCTCAATCCGTTTGCCTACCTGCTGACTGCGGCCAAGCTCGAGCCCGCGACACCGGCCGAGGCACGGACCCGGCTCACCGCGCTTCGATTGCGCTGGGCAAGCGAGGGCCCGGCCTGGCTGGCCCTCTCCCTGCGCCTGCTGGCCGCGCCGGGCCCCGGCGGCGCACTGGTCCCGGCGGCCGGCTCGTTGGCCTCGCCGACGGCTGGCGTGGAGCCGGTCCCGCTCGAGGTGGCCCTCGCCTTCCACCCGCGGACCTTCGCCCAGCTCCTCTTCGTGCGAACCGTGCTCCGCATCGACGACCGGGTGGATCGCTTCCTCGCCGCCGGCCTGACCGGGATCCTCCATGGCAAGTCGGCAAGCTACCTCTCGGAGGTCATGCCCAACACATTCAGCATGGCCCGGGGCTATGTCCGCGACTACGTTGCCCGAACCGACTTCCATTCGCCCGAGCGTGACGTGTTCGGTTGCCTCGATCGGAAGCTGACCCGCCTATACCGCCAGCCGCTGCCGGCCTCGACCGGGATTGCCCTGCTCGGGGATGCCCGTGACGCCGGTGCCCGTGCCCGGACGGCCCTCCGAGCCCGGGCCCTGCCCGACCGGGCGCGCCTGGTCGTGACGTCGCCGCCCTACCTGCGGGTCGTGAAGTACGGCTACTACAACTGGATGCGGGCCTGGTTGCTTGGCGAGGACCCGGTAGCGATCGACGCAGCCCTCGACGACGCTCACCACCGGACCGCCTATCTCCAGTTCATGCGCGAGGTCCTCGACGGCCTTCGGCCCGTACTGGCCGATGACGCGGTCGTCGTGCTGGTGGTCGGCGACGTTGAGCGTGATCGGGGACGAATCCTGATGGGCGGGGTGGGCCTGGCGGAGCAGGTCTGGGCCGAGGCCGCGCTGCCGACCGGCTACCGGCTGGCCGGCGTCGCCCTCGACGATGTGGCGGCCGGGCGAAAGATGACGAAGCTGTGGGGCGACGAAGCCGGGCGGGCAACGAAGCTGGATCGGATACTCGTCCTGGGTGCGACCGAAGCCGGTCGTAGGCGCGCCCTGAGCGGCGCGACTCTTCCGGTCGATTGGGACTGGCCACCTCGGCGCCTGCGCGCGCTGTAGCCAGGGCCACGTCCTCCGCCCGATGTAGGCCGATCTAGGCCGATGTAGGCCGACGCTCCCGCATCCACGAGCGCGGCCGAGCCCACGGCAGCCCGGCTAGAATGCCCCCATGCAGGAGATGTACCACCCGTCGGACCTGGCCGCGATGGACCCGCTCGTGTTGATGAAAAATCTCGACCACGTCCGGATGACCAGCCGGCGCCTGAGCTACATTCTTCAGCAGCAGCTCCATCTCTACACCCCCGAGGCGAACGAGATCCGCGACCAGATCGACCGCTACGTCGAAGCGGAGCGCCAGATCGAGGGTGAGATGGCGCGGCGCAAGATCCGGGCCTAGCGCAAGTCGAGGGTCCGGCCGCCCGGCAGTCGGCGACACAGGCCAGGTCGACACAGGCCAGCTCGTCAGCGCGTTTTCGGCCGTTCACGTTCAGTTCGTGCTCGCTCCGAGCCCGCCTGTTCGGGGCCGCCTGTTCGGCCGTTCGTGCTCGCTTGGGGCCGCCTCTTCGGGGCCGCCGAAGCGGTTCGCCCGTTCGGCGCTGCCGAAGCGTGTACTCCGTACATCAAATCTCTCGATTTGGGCTCGAAATGATGTCCGGCGAGCCGGCGCGTTGGCCGGTCAGGCGGGTTCGGTCCGTCGGAGACGCTGGCTTATGCCGAGCCACGCTCGCCCCGGGATGATTCGTCGGGCGACACTCTCATCCGAGACCCGAACCAGGTCATCCTCGGCCGCTTTGATGTTCTGAGAGGCTGTGAATCTTTCGGCTGGGGGATTCCCAACCGGGCCCGTCGCAGCTACGATTCCGAGATGGACGCCATCCTGTTCGATCTCCCGCCCACCGAGGTCAGCCCGACGGAGCCGGAAGTTCGGGGCCGACCCCGGGTGCAGCGCCCCAGGCGCAACCAGGTCGTGCTCCGTCCGAGCGATCTCGAGAGTCTCCTGCCCGAGGACCACCGAGCCCGCCTGGTGTGGGCCTTCGTCGAGAGACTCGATCTCGACCCGCTGTACCGGCGCATCCGGGCGGTCGAGCATCACTCCGGCCGGCCGCCGATCGATCCGGCGATCCTGACCGCGCTCTGGCTGTACGCCACGCTCGAGGGGGTCGGCTCGGCCCGGGCGCTCGAGACGACTCCGGTCCCGCGGCCCACGGCCCCGCCGACCACGGTGCTCGTGACTCGGCCAGCGCATGAATCCAACGACCCCTGCCGATTCAACAGGGGTCGCGTCATGGGTCAGCGATGAGACCCCCGTCAGTGGGTCGCCACCGGTGTCGGGATCGTGGCGGCAGGACGTCGGTCGGATTCCTCCCGGGCGACGTCCGCTGCGACTCGGGCAAGGGCGGGTGTCTCGAAGAGGGAGAACCCAATCCCGTGCTCGGAGAGCTCGGCCAGCCCCCAGCCGTGGTATAGCCCCCGGCTCGCAACGGCGCACATCTCGTCGTACAGCTCCGGCCAGCCGACCCGTCGTCGGCGGTAGCAGAAGCGCACGAAATCGATCGCCTCCGGGGACACTGTCACCGCGGCGGGCGTGCGCATATCAGCCAATGATTACCCTCCTCCTCTCGCGTCTGCAGGGCGCGCTCGACCGCGGAAGCGGGCGGTCTGGCCGCATCCAATCGGGATGTCGAGAGCCCCCTCCCGAGGCGTCTCAGCCCGTTCCGACCATCATAGAGGGCGACCCGGACGGGGGGCACGGTTTTGTCCACGATCTCGTCCACCAAGTTGTCCACACGCGGCCGTGCCTCAGTTCGCCCGTCGGCGGATCCCCAGACCAGGCGCATCGGTCAGCTGCCAGCGGCAGTCGGCGCCGAGCTCGAGGCCCTCGAACGGATCTCCCGAGATCAGCAGGCAGCCATCGAGGTCGATCCAGTCGGCCGCGGCGGCCACATGGGCCGAGGCGGCAATCCCGAGCGACGTCTCCTCCATGCAGCCGAGGAAGGTCCGAAAGCCGAGCTCGCGGGCACGCGCCAGCATTCGGCTGGCCGGGCCTGGGCCGCCGCACTTGGCCAGCTTCACGTTCACCCCATCCACGACCCCCACCAGCCCGACGAGGTCGCGGATCGTGACCGCGCTCTCGTCGGCCACGAGCGGTAGCGCCGAGCGCTCCTGGAGCCAGCCCAGCTGGTCAATCCGGTGGGCAGGGAAGGGCTGCTCGATCAGCTCTACCCCGAGACGGATCAGGTCCGGGATGAGCCGGGCGCCCTGCTCGGGTGTCCAGGCCGTATTGGCGTCGACCCGGATTGGACCATCAAAGACGCGCCTGACTGCCTCGAGCGTCTCCAGGTCGGACGGGCCGCCGACCTTGATCTTGAGGGCTGGAAACCTGGTCGCCCGGGCGGCTCGACCCGCCACGACCTCGGGATCGTCGATCCCGATCGTAAAGTCGGTTGGGCCGATCGCGGACGACAGGCCGAGCAGCCGGTGAACCGGCAGCCCGAGGTGCTTGCCGACGAGGTCGTGCACCGCCGTGTCGAGGGCGCATTTCGCAGCACCGTGATGGGCGATCGTCGCTTCGAACCGTTCCCCGATCCGCTCGGAGAGGGCCGCGCCATCGACTGCGGTCACCTCGAGCTCATCGGGCTCGATCGCGGCCAGCAGGAGGGGTAGGACGACTCCAATCGTCTCGAGCGTCTCACCGTAATAGGCGTCGGGATAGCCCTCGCCATAGCCGACGAGATCCGGCCACGCGTCGTTGCGCAGCTCGACGATCATCGAGCTCATCCCCTCGCCGCCATGGAAGCGGGCGATCCGGAACGGCTCGCGATAGGGCAGGTGGATGATCTCGCTGCTCAGCTGGAGGCTCATCGCCCGGCCGTTGCCTGGTCGAGCGCCTCGACCCCAGCCTGGATCGCCGCCCACAGGCGCGCCGGGCCGAAGCGGACCGGATCATCGGTTGGCAGGCCCGTCTCAGCGGCCGTCTCGGCGATCACCCGCCGGGCGGCCGCCTCCTCCGCGAACAGCGAAGTGTTGAGCGCAATGGCCAGCACCTTGGACGGAGCCACCACGCCGGCGACCTGTTCGTGGAGCCGCACGAAGTTATTGAGAGGCTGGAGTGGGAACGTCCGGCCCTCGACGTGGTCCCAATCGTGCTCGGGCAGACCTGGCTTGTGGACCATCACCATCGCCTGCGGAGTGGTGCCATGGATCAGGCCGAGCGTGACGGCGCTGTAGGCAGGATGATCGAGTGAGCCCTGACCCTCGACGATGATCCAGTCGCCCTTGGCCTCAGCCTGCTCGACCAGCCATTCGCAGGTGCCGTTGCTGAAGTCGCTGATCACCCGATCGACGGCGACGCCCCAGCCGTCGATCATCATCCCGGTCTGGCCGGTCGGCACGAAGACCGCCATCAGCCCGGCATCGATGGCAGCCTGGCGCAGCTCGAGGGCGACGCTCATCTTGCCGATCGCGCAATCCGTGCCAACAGTCAGGATCACGTGCTTGCCGGGGGCGTGGGCGCGACCGACGGCGGTCTCCTCGCGGCTTGGCGGGCGGCGATAGTCGACGATCTCCACCCCGGCTCCGCGGGCGGCCGCGGCGAACTCGGGGTCATC
>ODAK010008121.1_pt1 | contig 10535 bp, 9 predicted proteins | sample 1539591 | NCBI WGS metagenome assembly ODAK01 (sample SAMEA3539303, study PRJEB22396) | soil metagenome | biome: tundra; feature: field; material: soil | place: USA | collected 2010-05 | depth 0.15 m | reverse complement strand
CTCTCGCCGTTTTTTTGATCGCCGTTATGTAGCGTTATTTATGCGCTTCTGTATAGAGACGCCCGTTTGGACGGAAGCCCAAATCAAGCTGGCGGCCTTTTTGCAGGACAAACACGTCAACGGGGTGAAGGCCGAAAAGGCGAAGTTTGCGTTCACCGATGCGGTGGAATTGTTCAAGAAGTGTGTCGAGCAAAATTCCTCCATGAAGGAAAGCAGCAAGGGCTACCGGATGCTGTGCATCCGCAAAATCAAGTCGTCCTGGCCAGAATTGTGGAATCACACGCTGGATGAGATCACGCCCCAGCAATGCCGCGACTGGTCGGCCAAGCTCAAAGATGACATACCGGATGCGTTCGATTTCGCAATACGGACCTTTCAGCGTGAACTCGCGGCCATTGACGGTCTGCTGGTGATCCCAGTTGCGCAGATGAAACCCGGTCAGCTTCGTCGCCGGCTTGCGACCGGCTTCGATCATGTTTTTTGTGAACCCAAAAATCCGGTCAATCGCCCGCACCACGGTCTGGTCTTTGACAAAGGTTCCCTTGCCCTTGACCCGCACGACCCACCCTTCGGTTTCCAATTCGTGAAGCGCTTTGCGCGCCGTCGTGTTGCTCACCTGATATTTTTCAATGATCTCATTCTCCGAAGGCACCAGCGAACCGGGGGCAGCTTGCCTGTTTGGATCATGCCGATGACTTCACGGCTGATCTGAAAATATTTTGGCGGACTATGTTTGTCGGTGTTCACGCTGTTTCTCCGCCATTAAGGGAATCTCGACAGGCTTTGTCAAGCCGCGTCCGTCCCCCCGGCAGTGTCCGGGTGCAACTTGACACCACCACCATAATGAAGGCGTGAACGGTTCCTCACCGAGCAAACGAAACCCATGAACGAAAGGAAACTCGATGCGCCTCGAAAGCGAATCCCCGCGCTCGTTGCGGGACTTGGAACAGGCAGTGGAAGCCGAAGGCCGTGAATGGATGCGCCGACGGCTGGAGGAGAAACTCCAGGCCGAAGCCCTCCGCCACGGCGGAGTTTTTCCCCCACAGCCGGCGCAAAGCGCACCATCGGCGGGCGGAGCCGATGCAGTTGCGCACGGCCTTCGGCGTGGTGGTGCTGGAGGTCTGGCACGGAAAAGATCCCGTTGACGGCCATTGGGGCTGTCCGATGCGTGAACGCTGGGGTTTGGGTCCGCACCAGCAACTCAGTCCGGCGCTGGAAGACAAACTGGCCTTACTTTGGCACGGTGACGGTATCGTATGAGGCGGCGGCCAAGCTGGCGGCCAAGGTCGGCATCGGCGTGGAGGACTCGACCATCCGGGCGTTGGTGCAACGACTGGGGGCCAAGGCCGAAGCGCAAACGCAAATTCGGCTGGGCACCGCGCCGGTCGAAAAGCAACCCCAACGGGGGGCGACGCCGCTGGCGGTGCTGCTGTTGGACGGCTTTCAGGTGCGTTTTCGCGGCCCGGGCTGGGGGAGGCAAAGAACAGCGCAACCCCGCGTGGAATGGCACGAAGAGAAGCTGGGGGTCTTTTACCGGCAGGAACAGGCTGGGGGTAAGGAGCGTGGTGAACTCCTCGAAAAGGTGGTGGTGGGTTGGGTGGGGGAAAGCCTGGAGTTGAGTCGCCGTTTGCATTGGGAGGCGCTGCGTGGCGGGTTGGGCCGCGCCCGAGACGTGCTGGCCCTGGCCGATGGCGCGCCGTGGATTTGGAACACGGTGGGCGATCGTTGGCCGCAGGCGCATCAGTTGCTGGACTTCTACCACGCCAGCCAACATCTCTGGAACCTGGGCCAGGCGTTGCATCCCCGGGACGAAGCGACGCGCCGGGAATGGGTGGAAGCGCGGTTGCATCGGTTGCGTCACGGGCAGGAACCGGCGGTGTTGCGGGAGTTGGCGGCGTTGCCGCGCCGGCGCGGCGCCGTCGGGAAAGCGATCCGGCGGGAACAAAACTATTTTGCCGACCAAGCCGGGCGCCTGCACTACCAAACGCTGGCGCGCCGCGGCTGGCCGATCGGCAGCGGCGCCGTGGAATCGGCGTGTCGGTCCCGCCAAGGCCGGTGCAAGGGCCGCGGACAGTTTTGGACGCGCACGGGGCTGCGCCACTTGGACGCCTTGACGGAAGCTCGCGACCATGGTCACTGGGATGAACTCTGGCTCACCCATTAATGGTGGTGGTGTCAAGTTGCGCCCGCAGTGTCCTGATTTGAATGGAGCGCGGCTGTGTCGCAGACCAGCCGCAGCATTTTGGACGCGCTGCGGCTGACGCTGCGCGCACAGCCGCGCTCCGCAAAATTCCGAGTTAGGACATCACCCCGTCCCCCGGCAAAAATATAAACCACTTTGCGGGTGAGGCTTCACGTGTCGCCAGGCTTGGGTCTGCTTTTTTGCTCGTGAAGTCCTGACGTGATGTTGCGGATGGAGATTTTGCCGCTCACTTCGCAGGCGACAACCGCAGCCGGGCCGTGACCGGGAAGTGATCGCTGGGGAATTGGCCGTCGCGCGAGAAGGTGGACGTCTCGGCGCGTTCCACCGTCACGTCTCCGCGCGTCAGAATCCAGTCAATGCGCGGGCCGTCCGGCACGGCCGCCTTGAAATCGTTGAACGTGCCAACGCCCGCGCCGCGTCGCTCCGGCGCGGCCAGCCACGCGTCGGTAAAAACTTTTCGGCAGTCAAAATCTCGTAAGCTTTATTCGTCTCAGCAGCGGAGTTGAAGTCGCCAATCAGCAGCACGGGGAGTTTGGTGTTGAGCGCCGCCACACGCTTGCGGACAAGATCCGCGCTCTGCTCGCGGGCCGCCTGAACTTGGTGATCGAAGTGCGTGTTGAAGAGGAAGAACTCACCGCCGGTGATGCGGTCGCGGAATTTCACCCACGTCACCATGCGGCGGTAAGTGTTGCCCCACGTCGCTGAATTCATCACCTCCGGCGTGTCCGAAAGCCAGAAGTGATCGTAAGCGATCGGTTCGAGTCGCGCTTTGCGATAGAACACCGCCATGAACTCGCCGCGACTTCCTCCCTCGCGACCCAGACCAATCCAGTCGAACTCCGGCAGGTCGGCGGCGATGTCTTTGATTTGCGAATAGATTCCTTCCTGCGTGCCGAGCACGTCCGGCGCGAGGTTCTGGATGAGTTAGCACATGAGTGGACGCCGCTGCGGCCAGGCATTGGGCGGATTGGGACTGGCGAATCGCAGGTTGTAAGTCATCACGCAGAGCGAAGCTGGTGATGCATTGGTCGGATTGTCCGCGCGGGTTGACGTGGTGAAAATCAATAGCGCACCGACGGCGAGAGCAAGAAGTTTGTTGGTCATGGATAAATTAGGTCAGAAGTGACTTAATAACTCAATGCGAAGCCGCAAGAAAATTGTCCGCCCACTTTGACATGGTCGCACATATCTGAGCCGCTTGAGCAAGCTGGCAGCCGATCTAACATAGTCTGTCGCTTTCTATTTCCGGGCTAAAACGGCATGTGTGCTCCCGCATACGCATACAATCTTTTGAGCGGGGTGGCGTGTGGAATCAAGCCAGGCCTTTACCACCAGAAGGTGGGGCCAGTCGTGCGTGCAACCATGGGATGCGCGGGATCCTTAAATTTTCGCCATTCCGCGTGGCCATCCAACATGCCGATATTGCCGCCAGCGGGGGAACGCCCATTTATGAGATGTGAGGTCCGGTGGTATTTTCCAGACACGTCAAACCAGCCGCCTTTGACCGTTCCCATCCAGTGGTAGCCCGCTTGAAAGCCTGGGTAGGGAGAATCCTCGGAATAATCGGACAAGGTGACATCGGCTATCAGCACCCGCTCTGTCGTGCCTTGACCCGCCGTCGTGGTGGACAGCCTGTAGTTCCAGTTGGAGACCGACAAGCTGGGGGTGTTCGGAAACGTGAACGCATATCCCGCCACAGTGTAGGGCGGGCTAGTCCTCGTCCCCCAGTTCCACAGTTCATCCGCGTTTTGATCCGGGTTGGCGGGACAATACATTGTGCCACGAACGCAGCCGTTGGCGAGCATGGCCTTCTTCAGAGGGTCATCTACGATATCCCAGACCCAGTAGCCTCCACCCGCTGTGTAAGCGAACAATTTGTCATTGTTATCGGTGGCATAAACGAAGGACGCCGTGACCAGCTGCTTGACATTGTTCATGCACCTGATGCGGACGGCCTTCTCCTTGGCCTTGGCCAGCGCCGGCAAAAGCATTGCCGCGAGAATCGCGATGATGGCGATGACCACCAGCAACTCTATCAACGTAAATCCCGCACGAATGGGTTGGCCGCGTTTCATTGAGTTTTGTCTTTAAGGAGGGGAGAACCGCCACCGGGCGTGACGGTTCCCCGTTGAATGATTCAGTCTATTGGACTATGCGGAAGAACTTCTTTGAACCAATCGGCGTGAACGTGTAAGGCGACGTTGCGGTGTTCGTTGTCCAAGGGCCGGTCGCTGTGGGGGCTTCCAGCAGCGTGCCGACCGGCCAGGTTACCTTCACTTGTCCACCGGCGGCGGGTTGCGCCTTCACGATGATATTTCCGTAGGTCAACGAGGCGGCTGTGAGGGTTACGTTCCCGCCGACAATTTGCCAGTATCTTACCTTCAGGAACGCTCCGGGGTTGGGACTTGAATACCGGATGCTGTAACGGCGGAGGGGAATGCCAGAATTCCCGCTATACGACTCATCAATGAATACGGGCGCGCGATTATCGCTCATCTCCGCCTCAAAATGCATGGTGGCAAAGTATAGACCGACATAGATGTTCAAGACTCTTTCATACGATGCTGCCGCAGCATCCACCTCAAACCCCAAGCCGGCCCCGGCAACATAGATCCCAGCAGTGGTGCTTGCCGTCGCATCGGGCGTGCCATTCGTCCAAGTGAAGGTATCGGCTCCGCCAAATCCAAAATACGTCCCACCACCGATGGGGATGTAGTTGGTGATCTGATTGCCGGCGACTCCGGATATCGGATAGGTCACCATGTCTCTTTGATCAAAGCCGGACGCGCCCCCCACACCCCAATATGCCCAGTCTAGGACTCCCTCGCCGCTCAAATCAATGGTTGAACCGTTTTCAACGGTGGTGCTGCTGGCAACCAGGGTTGACGTGGCGGCCGTCACTGTCAGTGTGACCGGCGCGCTGGTAACGGAACCCGTAAGGTCGGAAACCACCACCCTATAGTTCTTGCTGCCCACAACACCGACGCTGGTAGTCAGCGTGCTCACGTTGGAGCTGGGAATGTTCGTAAAGCCGGTGCCACTGTTCAACTGCCATGAATACTGCAACGGAGCCAGGCCCGTGGCCAACTCTTGTATCTGGATCGTGCTGCCAACCGCAACGGTGCTGGCAGGCATGATGACGGGCAGACTGGCAGTCAGCGGGGGAACCGCCTCCATCGAGACGGACTCAAGGGTGACATTGCCACCACTGTTGTTAATATCCCAGATCTTGAAAATCAGGGTCTGGCCGGCTGAACCGGCTCTATACTCGATGTTGTAACGGGCACTTGTGCCGGAAGGCAGGGTTTCATCAACAAACTGCAGCGCACTGCCATCGCTCAAGCTGGCCTCAACATGCGCAATGCAGCTAAACGAGCCGACATTGATGTGCAACACGCGGTTCGTCTGGGCCGCTTGAATATCCAACTCAAATCCGTGGCCGATGCCACCTTTATAGACCGCAGTCGTATTGGTGCTCGCTGTCGTAGGAGTGCCATCATGCCACTGGTAAACACCAGGAGCATTGCCAAACTGTCCGGCAAACCCTGTGCCGACTTCGATGTAAGCGCCGATTTTGTTTCCTCCCGTGGCTTTTTGATCAAGCCCGGGGTCGCCCCCAAGACCCCAATGCTCCCAGTCAAGACCGCCCTCGGCGGTCAGGTTGTAGGTTCCTTGGGCTTCCCGGGTGAGCAGCGTAATGATCCCCGAGGCCGCACCCACCGTCAGCACCACCGGGGTGCTGGTAATCGAACCCTGCGAGTTGGTGATCACCACCTGGCAGCTTTCACTGCCGGGACTACCCGCATTGAAAGACACTGACGAGGCGGTAGCGCCCGGAATGTTCGTATAACCGGTCCCGGTGTTCCGCTGCCACTGGTAGGTGAACGGCGGGACGCCATGGGGCTGGAGGGGCGGGATTGAAACAACCATTGGCTGGCCCGCCAGAACGGTGGTGCCGGGCGAGACGGTCAAGGCGGACACGCTCAAGGCGGGAACGGGTGCCAAGGATGCCGACTGGAGCGAGATGCCGCCGGACGCGGCCGCACTGGTGACCCGCTGGGGTTCCGTGAGTCTCACATTCAGGGTCTGACCCGCCGAAGCAGCCTTATACATTATCGAGTAACGCCGAGTGCCATTGACGATCGTGGGGTCATCAATAAAGACCGGCGCGTTGTTGTCGCTTATCGAAGCCTCCAGATGCATGTTGGCGCCCGCAACTCCGACGTAGATTTGAGCGAGCCGGTTGCTGGCTGATGAGGCCGGGATATTCAGCACATACCCATTGGTCACGGGCAGGCCGGTTCCGATGTTCCACGCAGTCATCGCCGGATTGACGGTCGTGCCATCCGTCCAAGTGTAGGTGATGGTAGAATTAAATTGAGCGAATGCTCCCGATCCGATCTGGGTGAAATCGCCGATGATATTCGCTTTAGTATCATAGATCCCGGGACCGGTAGTTCCCCAATGCGCCCAATCAATGACCCCCTCAGTCGTCAGATTAACGTCCAAAGCCGTAGGGGTGAGCGCCGGAAGATCAACGCCGGCCGCAGACAGCGTTCCCACGGCCGCCACCACCGTCAGCGCCACCGGGGCGCTGGTCACGGCGGCACCACCCAGAACGCTGTTGGTGACCACCACCCGGTCGTTGTGGACGCCCACACTGCCGACAGCAATATTATTAAGGGGATTGTTCGTGCCGTTGGAAATATTGACGCCATCAACCTGCCATTGGTAAGCAAACGCGGACGCGCTTGAGGCATCGGAGTTGACACCTTTGGGGTTGGCCAACAGGCCAATGGTGCTGCCCGCCTGAACTGTGCTGGGGGAGTTTAGCTTGGGTGCAGCACAGCTCAGCGGGAGAGTCGCCCCCGAGGCCATGGCAGCGGCGAAAAGCCTGACACTCCCAACGGTGGTGCCATAGTATCTGATAGTCAGGGTCTGCCCGGCAGAATTGGCGGCAAACGCGATGGTGAACCGGCTCTGCAACGATGCTGCAGCATTGGTAACAGAAACCGCACTGCCATCGCTCAAGGAAGCTTCCAATTGATAAGCCCCGCCTCCAGCGCGACCGGCATAAAGGAATAGATATTGAGTGGTTGTTGACGCTGGAATAACCAACTGAAATCCGCTTTGGCCGGCAGTTTGGTTTACACCGAGTCCGCCTTGGTTGCCGTTCTGTATTTTATCAATCGTGCCATCCAACCAACTTTGCAGGTAGAGAGGACCTTGCGCAGGCCCAATGGAAAAGGGAATCTCCGGGCCGATCGAGGTGTAGTTGGGGATCACGGAGGTCACTCCGGCTTTATGGTCAAATTCCGCGACCGTGAAATTTCCCCACTTCGCCCAGTCAATGTCACTCTCGGCGCTCAAATTAAAGGGAAGGGCGGAGCCGAAGCTAAATCTGGTTACGGTTAAAGTTCCGGCGGTGGCACTGCCGGCCATCAGGCAGGCGAGCACCGCGAGAAGAGCGGCCCAGCGCCAGTTGAACAGCGAGCCTGACCCGCTGAGGTTCGGTTTGATTTGTGGAGTTGTCATAGGTGTCTTTATTGTTGGTTGCTTTGGTTTTAACTGGGAACTGTGGTTTGGTTTACAGGTTGCGGGCGTGAAAAATTATTTGTGTGATTGAATGAAGTTAAACGAAATTTCAAAACAAGGTAGTCGGCAAAACTGCCGATAGGTTCCAGTGGCCGTGGGGAAAGAAGCAGGACACTTCAACCAGCGCCTGATTTCAGGCTCCCAGATACTTGGCCACCGCCTGGCTGCGCGACTGGACATGCAGCTTCTGGTAAATCCGCTCGATGTGCGTATGCACCGTGCTGTAACTGATGCCCAGAAGTTCGGCGGTTTCCTTGTAACTGTAGCCCTTGGACAAAGCGTCCAGAACGCCCTGCTCGCGCGGGGAAAGATTCTCCGTTTCGCTGCGCGACGATCCCGCCTGCTTGAAAGACTGGACGACTTTGCGCGCGATGATGCTCGTCATCGGTGCCCCACCGCCGAAGACGTCTTTGACGGCGGCCACCAACTCGGCGGCGCGAATGGGTTTGAGCAGATAGCCGGAGGCTCCCGCCGCGAGTGAGTGGAAGATGGAGTCCGGGTCTTCCTGCACGGTCAGCATGAGTATCCGGGCGGCGGGAAACAACTGGCTCAATTGGCGCACACATTCAACCCCGCTCATGTCGGGCAGGTTGATGTCCATCAGGATCACGTCAGGCCGCAACGCCGGCAGTTTCCGCAGCGCTTCTTTCGCCGACCCATAGTCGCCCACGCAACGGCAGTCCGCCCCTCGCTGAAGGATGTCGGCCAGACTCGCGCGCACGGCGGGGTCATCTTCCACGATGGCAATCGAGATCGGCATGTTTTGAATTATTCTGGCAGGAAACCGACGTAATTATAGCGAAACCCTCACCGCCGTCAATGTTGCCGCCCCTCGCCGCCAGCGCGGGCCACAACTTGACACGGCCGCAGGAGCGCCGGCTTGTAGCCGGCTTTGGACGTGGTTGCAACCCGCACCCGCCGATGAACAGAAAGCACCGAAAGCCGGCTGGAAGCCGGCGCTCCGGCGGCCGTGCGTGGCGGCAGGGTTAGCTGCGCCCGTCAGCGGGTTTTCATTCATCATTCTTCAGCGGGGCAATGAGGGTGGTGATCGTCCCCCGGCCCGACTGGCTCGATTGTTCGATAGACCCGCCAATCTCTTTCATGCGTTGGCGCAAGTTCCCGAGGCCGTTGGCTCCCGGGCTGGCGTCCGAGGCGGGCTGAAAGCCGCAGCCATTGTCTTCCAAGATCAGGGTGATGGTGCCCGGCGAGAGTTTCAGTCGCAACCACACTTCCGTGGCCTGCGCGTGCTTGGCGATGTTGTGCAAAGATTCTTTGACGCCGAGATGCAGATGGTGGCGCACGCTGGCCGGCAACGGAGTGGCCGGCAGTTCATCCGGCACATCCAAGCGGCAGCTGACACCGGCCGCTTGCAGAAAGCGCGGCGCGAAGGTGCAGAGATGCGCCGCGAACTGTTCCACGGTGTCACCGGCGGGATTCACGGCCCAGACGATTTCATCCAGCGAACGCGTCAGCGATTGGGCGGTGCGAAACACTTCGTCCATGTGCCCCTTGGCCTGCTCGGGCCGGGCCGTTTTACTTTGGGCCAGTTCGCTCAACAAGGCGATCTGCGTCAGGTTCGCGCCGATCTCGTCGTGAATGTCGCGGGCGATGCGCATCCGCTCGCGCTCGACCGCCTGCTGCGAGACCGGCGGCGGTGATTGGGTCCGGAAAAATAATTGTTTCAACAGCATGAATTGTTTGCCGGTCAGGTGATGTCGCCACGCATCGAGAATCACCGCGCCCACAATCACCAGTCCGGTGATGACGCGCTTGGTCGGCTCGGACGCGCCGACTTGCGCGAGTCCCGCTTCGAGTGTGGCGATGATGAGCACGCCGAAAAAAGTGTTCACTACGGAGCCGCGGCCACCCATGAGACTCGTGCCGCCGATGACCACGGCTGCAATGGCCGAGAGTTCCAAGCCCACGCCCGCGTTCGGATCGGACGAGCCGAGTCGCGACGTATAAAAAACTCCGCCCAGTCCGGCCAATAAACCCAGTAGTGCGAAAACCGCAATCTTTACGGGCTTGGGATTGATGCCCGCCAGACGCACTGCCTGTTCGTTCGTGCCAATGGCTATGAGATAGCGGCCAAACACCGTGCGCGAAAGGGCGACTTGTCCGGCCACGATCACCAGCACGGCGATGAGAAAGGCCGGCGACACTGCCAGCCCGGCGAACGGCGTGGACAGACCTTCCACGGCGCTGCCGATGTATTTGGTCTGCGAGTTAGTAGTGAGATAGGCAAGCCCGCGCGCGATCTCCAACATCCCAAGCGTGACGATGAACGAAGGTATCCCCAGACACACGCTGACCAACCCGTTCAGCGTGCCGGCGAGAAGCCCGACGCCGAGACCGAGGAGGATGGCCGCCCAGAACGGCAGATGAAAATTAACGAGCGCCAGTCCCACCACCGCACCGCAGAGGCCGAGCACCGAACCAACCGACAGATCAATCCCGCCGATGATGAGCACCAGCGTCATGCCCGCCGCGACCACGGCGAGCGCGGGAATGCGATTGGCCAGCGTGACGAAGGTGCGCTCGCTGAGAAAATTGTGGCTTATCATGCCAAACAACAATACCAGCCCGAGCCAGATCACGAGCATGGCCAGGTATTCCACCAGTTTTTTGGGTTTAAAACTCATGGTGGGGTAAGGCCTTTCGGATATTACAACAGGGCCATAGTAATACTAGGTTAAGTCTCATGCCGTGTTATCAAAGTGTGTTTTGCACCACGGGC
>ODAK010008118.1_pt1 | contig 10536 bp, 14 predicted proteins | sample 1539591 | NCBI WGS metagenome assembly ODAK01 (sample SAMEA3539303, study PRJEB22396) | soil metagenome | biome: tundra; feature: field; material: soil | place: USA | collected 2010-05 | depth 0.15 m | reverse complement strand
TGTCGCTGCATTTGACGACTGGAAGGATGTGACGAAGAAGAGACTACCGGTATTTATTATATGTATGATACAGAAGAACAAAACGCAGGCTCCACCTTAGGCCCCGATCAGGAACAACCTGATCAAGACTGCCCGGAAGAACGAGGGCGAAACGTGTAGTTCCACTCGCCGTGAAAAGGGTCGCGGATGATGTCGAGGTCGTCCATGTCGGCGTCCGGGACGGCGATCCCCTTGGCGTAGGTTCCTGTGTCGAGCTTCGCCTTGACTCGGAGCCCGGTGGTCGTGCGTACGCTGCCGATCGATTGCACGATGGTCTCGTGATCGACCAGGGGTCGTCCTCTCCAGTTCTCGGTGATGTGGCAGAAGAGTCGGTGTTCGATCTTGTTCCACTTGGACGTGCCGGGCGGAAAGTGCGAGACGCCGATGGTGAGGCCGGTCCGGTCGGCGAGTCGCTGGAGCTCCAGCTTCCAGAGTCTTCCTCGATAGCCATTGCTACCGCCGCCGTCGGCCGTGATGAGCAGCTCGGTGGCATCGGGGTAGGCTTTCTTGCCCATGTACCGCCACCAGCGGGCGATGGACTCGACGGCGAACTCCGCGGTGTCGTGGTCGATGCCCACGCATGACCCATGCGGCGTTCGACGCGAGGTCGTAGACGCCGTAGGGAATCGCCTTGCCGAGCTCCTTGTCGATGAAGTCGTGCACGCGGACCGGAACGGGCTCTCCGGCGGGCTGCCATTCTCTCCCGGCGTTCTTGAAATCGCCGACGAGTTCCTTCTTTTTCGTGTCGACGGAGATCACCGGCGCACCGCGCGCGTGGTGGTCCTCGACGCGCTCATTGATGAACTCGAACTGCGCGTTGCGATCCGGATGCGAAGCGCCTTCGGTGGTCTTGTGGGTGGCCTGGAGGCTGTAGCCCGACGCGTACAGCAACTGGCCTACCTTCTGCGGGCTGACGCGAAGCCCTTGCGCGAGAAGCTCGCGCGAGAGTTTCCGTGTGCTCTTGGACGTCCAACGGAGAGGCGATTCCGGGTCACCACGGGTCACGGGGTCGACCAGCGACTCCAAGACCTCGACCAGGTGCGGGCTCGTTTCTTCGAGACGCGGCCTTCCGCCTCCTGGACGTCGAACGTGGACCACGTCTTCAGGGCGCGCGCCGGCGCGAAGCTCGTCGCGTCCCCCGCGGATGGTCGTGCGCGACATCCCCGTCGCCCGCTCCACCGCCGCGATTCCGCCGTCCCCGTACGCATCGGCCTCGGCTCCAGCCCACAAGCGCTTCAGCCGCTCATCCATCACCGGCTCAAGCGCCTTGAACTTCGTCCGAATTTCCCATTCCGAAGCCGCCATACTCGCCCTAGATCACACCTTCAGCCCCGTGTCGATCCGCCCGGCTGCTCGCTACCCTCCAAACCGATCGCGTGAACGGATTGTTTCTGCGCGGGGCCTTAGGGGCGACCCACGGTAAGAGCGCGAGAACCGGTCACAGGGGAATGGTGTGATCATGACTCGCTCTTGGTTTCTCTCAGTCTTCGTCTTCACCCTCGTCGTCGCCGCGTGCTCGTCGGGAGGCGCGAGTAACACGAGCGACAACGGTGGCGGCTTGCGCGACTGTCCCCCGTGCTGGCAAGAGTTGTTCTGCTGGGTGCCGCCCGACCTCGGGGACAATTTTTTAATGGCGGGCGCTTCCAACGGGGGGGGCGGGTGCACCCTCACGCCTGAGTCGGATTCCGGAGAGAGCATCAGCATCCCCCTCGAGTGCGGGGGCCCGTCGAACCCGTCGGTCCCCTGGAGCATGGGCATGCACGACACGGACGTGACGATCATCTTCAGCATTCCCAGCAAAGGCATCGTAAACTGTGTGAAGTCGTGAATATCGATTACGTGACCCCGATCGCTTTGACCGCGCCAATTTTGTGTAATCTCGGATGGAGTCGGCTCGCACGTCAGCCTCCTCGAACGATGAATGACCAGAAGCCTTCCGCGCGGCGCCGGCGAGCGCACTCCCGGTGAGACGCGTGCAGCTCCGGCTCGGTCGGGTTCTTTTTGCCGTGACTCTCTTCGGCGGCGCAGCCTGCTATGACTCGCGCTGGGGCGAGGCGAAGCGCGCCCAGCAGCGCGCCGCGGTCGCCACGAAGCCGGCGGACATCACGCCGAGCTCGTCGTCCAGCGCACCCGACGCGCAGAAGCGCACGCTCCGGATCCGCATGCGCCCGAACAATCGTTACCTCGCGCAGACCATCGACGCCCCGAAGCAGATCGCCGATCTCGTCGAAGACGCCAACCGCGTCCTCGGGCCCACCTTCGACGCCGAGGTCGAGGTGGACCGCGTGCAGCCGTGGTCGAACGAGGCCGACGATCCGGACGCGGCCCTGGCGGCGCTGAACTCCGACGATCCAGGCGCGGACGTGGATGTCGTTGTCGGGATGATCGGCGCGCTTCCGCGGCAGACCGACTCGCTCCACGAGCTCGGCGTCTCGACGCTCCTCGGCAAGCATCTCGTCGTACGCGCTGCGAGCCGCTTCGAAGAGCGCGACGCCATCGAGCAGCGCTTCTCCGAGCTCAGCGAAGACGACCGCGCGCGCATCGCGAGCCAGCGCAAGCGGCATCGCGTGCTCGCCGTCTTCTTGCACGAGATCGGACACACCTTCGGCGCGATCCACGAGGTCGATATCGAGAGTCTGATGCATCCGAGTTACGACCCCAAGATGACCGGCTTCGACGGCCGCTCGATCGCGCTGATGCGCGTCGCCATCGGCAACGCCGACCCCGTCGCTGTCGCTCGCGAACAACTGGAGATCCTCCGGACCGCGGTCCAGGCCGGCTGGGTCGAGGTCGAACGGAATCAAGAGATCGCGCGCCTCGAGGCGATGCTCCCGCGCGCTGCTGCGACGAACACCGCGGCGGGGCTGGCCCCACCGAGCAGCCCCGCGCCTCCGCCCGAGCTTCGTGGCGACGATGCAGCGCGCTTTCAGCGGGCCTCAGACCTTTTCCAGGGGGGTGCCGTGGCCGCGGCGTACGCGGCGGCGAAGCCGCTCTTCGGCGCCTATCCCGACGTGGCGGCCGTCCAGTCGCTTCGCTGTCAGCTCGCGACGGTGCGCTGGCTCGACGCCGCCGCCCTCAAAGCGGAGTGTACGCCGAGCGTGCGGCTCCTCGTAGGCGCCGACGGCGGGGCCAACGCGGCACGGTGAGCTCACACCGCGCCGGCTTCGGGGTGGTCTGCGCGCCGGTCAACTACGCCGTCAGCCGTGAGCAAATGGAGCACGAGACGGCTTATCCGTCGGTTACGACATGGCTAGCGGACTGTCTCCCCGGTCATGAACTCCCGGGCCGACATGGGTGGCGGCCGGTCGCTCGCCCGCTTCATCTTCTTGACGACCCAAGGGGCCTGCGTCCTCACCACGTCGTCGAGCCGAGCGAGGGGACCCTCGGCGTTGCGGTCACCGTCAGGCTCCCCGCGGCATCCACCGCAAGCGAGAACCGCATCGCCGCGGCGTGGCGAGCCTTGCCTCGATGCGCTTCGGAGCCCTGCGATCGGCGACTCGTTCGCGTACTTCTTCTTGATCGCCTCGCGCTCCTAGTCGGACCGGTCGGCGAAGACGTGGTCGAAAATGAGCTGCGCCGCCCTCGCGCCAAACCGGTCTTCGAACTCTTCGTTGGCGGGGACGTCCGAAGCGGGGGACGGTTCCACAATTTTGGACGAAAGCGGCGGTCGAGTCCATTGCAGCGCACGGCCTTTTGGGCGCGCGCAGAAGTGCATCGCGAACCCGCGTTGAGACCATACAGCGCACACTGAAGCGACCGTCGGCACGGGTAGTGCTCTGGGTCGCATCCGCCGACGCGTGTCGTCGGCACCCGAGTGCTCTCAACGGCACCGGCGCCTCGCACACAGGTTACGAAGGTGGACCCCATGAACTATCCTTCAAATGCAGTGGCATTCGTCGCGCTGGCGGCGCTGATCGCCTGCGGAAGCCACGACGACCCGGACGGGGCTCAGCGCGATGGGGGCCACGGTGCAGAACCGGCACCGTCCGCAACAAGCGACGGCGGCGCGGAACGGTCCTCGCCGAAAGGCATCCCCAATGACGATGCCGGACAACCTGTTCGCGCCACCGCGCCGGACGCGGAAAGCAGCAGGACAAACGACATGGATGGCTCGACAACCTGCGAGACTTCCTGTTCCGGAAAAGAGTGTGGTGCCGATGGCTGCGGCGGATCTTGCGGTAGTTGCCCCATCGGCTCGACATGCAACGGCTCCGGCATGTGTGCCTGCTCTCCTGCGTGCACCGGCCGGCAATGCGGCCCGGACGGCTGCGGCGGCTCCTGTGGCACCTGCGGATCGGGAACGGCGTGCAACGCTTCGGGGACGTGTATCTGCGCTCCCGCGTGCACCGGCCGGCAATGCGGCTCGGATGGCTGCGGCGGCTCCTGTGGCACCTGCGGATCCGACACGGCATGCAACGCTTCGGGGACGTGTATCTGCGTTCCCGCCTGCTCCGGCCGGCAATGCGGTTCGGATGGCTGCGGCGGCTCCTGCGGCTCCTGCGGCTCGGGTGATAGTTGCGGCGCCAACGGCGCATGCGAGGCCGCATGCACAACGGAGACGATTGAGCTCGTCAACGACACCGGAAACGGGGCTGGAATCTGCTCGGACGGTTCGACCTACACTCTCCCGTCGAAGATGTACATCTCGCTCAAAGGCACCCGCTACGTCGTCGACTATCTGGGGTATTTGAACGATTCCGTCGCACTGGGTAAGAGTTCCTCGGGCAGCTTCGAGTGCTGCTGGACCGACCCTGTCGGGTGCGTGGGGTACACCGCGACATGCGAAACGACTTCGGGAGGGAGCATCCCGTGCTTGTGCACGGCCGCTCGCACCTGGTCGGCTTCCGCCGATTCGTGCACGACCAAGTCGATAGTCGTTTGCAATTGATAAGTTACTCATTGACGTTCGTCAGGACGCCCAACGGGCGAGACCGGTTTGCAGGGAGATTGCGCCATGACTGGATTCTGCCAGGGTCTCGGCCGACTCGTGAGCGTTGCGATGCCTTCCTTGGCACTCGCGGTCGTCGTCTCGGCCTGCTCGTCCAGCGACGCCACCGTCGTTGGTTCGGATGATTCATCCACCGTCGGCGGCGAGAACCCCGGCGCGACCGCGGCCGAGGACGCGTCGCGCGGCCCCGGCGACCTGAGCGCCGAGAGCGGCCTCACCGAGGTCGACTCGGCGATCGAGGCCCCGATCGACGCCGGGGACCCGAGTCGCGGTGACGCTGCCCAGGCCGACGCGACCGTCGTGGACTCGTGTCCGACAAATTGTGGCGGCAAGACCTGCGGCCCCGACGGGTGCGGTGGCACCTGCGGCGCTTGCACGGCAAGCGAAACATGCAACTCCGCAGGCCGGTGCGTCTGCGTTCCGAGCTGCGCCGCCAAGGCGTGCGGCAGCGACGGGTGCGGCGCAGCCTGCGGCTCTTGTCCGCCCGGCCAAGCATGCAATTCCTCCGGCCAGTGCGCCTGCGCGCCCACCTGTGGCGGCAAGACGTGCGGCCCGGACGGATGCGGTGGCACGTGCGGCTCCTGCACGTCGGGCGAAACGTGCAACCCGACCGGCGTCTGCGTCTGCGTCCCCAACTGCAGCGGCAAGATGTGCGGCAGCGATGGGTGCGGCGGCACGTGTGGCGCCTGCGGCGCTGGCATGATTTGCTCGTCGAACCAGACCTGCGTGTGCGGCTGCGGGACGAGTTGCAGCAATTGCGGCGGCGGCCTCGGCAACACGGGGTGCAACCGACCTATGTGCGTTTCAGCCGGAACCGACGCATGCGGACACGCGTGTTCGGCTTGTCAGTGTTCGTCGGGCCCCGGCAACCAGTAGACGAGCGGGGGACGAAACGAGCCAGAGATGTCCCACGTTCATCTCCGACGTCTGGGCAGCCGCGCGGGCCTCCAGACCATTGGATGCCGATTGAGTCCCGACCACACTTGTCGTACGGCCACCGTGCTGTCTTGCTTTCCGCGCAGAATGTTCGCTAGCGTGCGCTGGACGGTGCAAGAACCAACCTCGAGACCAGGCGCGGCGGCAGTCCAAGAGGCGACTTGGCGGGCGGAGGCCGGTGATGCGTCGTTGGGTCGTTACCTTCAAGAGTGCCGCGAGCTCGTGGTAAGGGAGATTCGGCGGATCATTCCTTCGGCTTCGCCTTGGTCGGCGATCCTCTATGATCTCATGCTCGTGTATCCGCTGCGGGCGGCCAAAGCGCTCCGCCCGGCGATTTGCATCGCCACCTGCCGGGCCCTGGGCGGACGTCTCGAATTGGTGCTTCCCTCGGCCGCCGTTCTCGAGCTTTACCACAACGCGTTCTTGATCCATGACGACGTCGAGGACTTATCCGAGAAGCGGCGCGACCAGTCGACACTTCACGAAGCGTGGGGCATGCCGATTGCCGTCAACGTCGGCGACGCGATGCTCGCCCTCGCCCTGATGCCGCTCCTCGACAACATGCGCCTCGTCGGCATGGGAAAGGCGCTGCGCATCCTGCAGGCCGTCGCCGAAATGGCGCGCGAGACGGCCGAGGGCCAGGCGATCGAGCTCGCGTGGATACGCGAGAACGTGTTCGACCAAGGCGACGATGACTACGAGCGGATGGTCGAGAAGAAGACGAGTTACTACAGCTTCATGACGCCCATGAACATCGGCGCGATCGCGGCCGGCGTTGAGTCGGATTGCGTGGACGCGTTGCTGAAGTTTGCACGGCCTCTGGGCGTTGCATTCCAGATTCAGGACGACATCCTGAACCTCGCCGCTGACGAGTCACGGTACGGCAAGGAGATCGCGGGGGACCTCTGGGAGGGCAAACACACGTTGATCTTGCTGCACGCCATCCGTTCGTCGACGCCCTCCGAGCGCGCCCGGGCCCAAGCGGTCCTCGCGAAGGCGCGACCGCGTGGGGGCAAGTCCCTGCAGGCGTTGACGGGCGTCGAGGCTGCGATCGACGACCTCGTCCGGGAGGGCGAATTGAGCCCGCGAGCGGAGGCGACGTTGCGCGAACGAACCGGTCGGCTTCGCGCCTCCGTGACCCATGTGCACAAGACCTCCGAGGACATCGCCTTCCTGTCGGGTCTCATCGAACGCCAGGGAAGCCTCGAGTACGCACGCGGAATCGCTGCCAAACACGGGCGTGAAGCGAAGGTGGCGCTCGAGGCCCTTTCGGACCGCCTGGGCCCCTCTGTCCATCGAAGCTTTCTTGCGGGTCTTGCGGAATATGTCTCCGACAGGGATCGATAGGAGCCGAGCCATGAAAGCGCGACAGAATCGTCCAGCCCCAACCCTGGGGACGGAACAAGCCAACTTCCTGGACAGCGCGCGCGCCGTCGCGATCGACGTGATCGTCGAAGCGCTCGCGGACGCCCATCGTATCAAACGACTTCGCGACGACGACGCCGAGCAAGCCGCCGAGAATGACGGCGGTGACCCCACGCCCCGCCTCTCTGTCGAGACCGGGCCTACCACAGGCGACGTCCTGTTCGACTTCGCACGCCTTCAGCTCGATATCGTCGAGCGAGTCCTGCGCTTCCAGCGCAAGCATCGCGAGGTGCTGTTCGAACGCCTTCGATTGTCTCCTTCGCGACGGCACCATAGCGGCACGACCCCCGACGCGCTCCTCCTCGAGGGCGATGTAGGCAAGGACACCACCGGAACCATCGTCGTCGAGAACCGGGGGAGCAAGCCCGCCCAGGTCTCCGTCGACCTGTCGGAGCTGAGGACGCGCACCGGAGGAACGCCCGTCTTTGCCGACGTCCTCTTCAGCCCGACATCGCCCTTCGTCCTCCCCGCGGATAGCGAAGTGAGGGTGACCGTCACGGTGACCATCGGCCCGTCTTTCGAGCCGGGGCTCCGCTACCGGGGCCACCTGCAGGTCGTGATCGCGGGCGGCGACAAGCGAAGTATTCCCCTGCGCATCCAGATCACTGGTGCCGGAGCCGCAAAGCCCGGAACAGCGCAATGACCGACGCTCAATCGCCGGGACACGCTTCCCCCAGGGTGGTGCTGGGCACACCCCAGGATGACCTCGCGTCCTGGCTTCGTGAGGCGCAGATCCTGATGGTCCAGTACCCGGCGGCCGCGCAAGCCCTCTTTCGCGCCTTCGTTGCCGAAGGACGACGTTTTGCGAAGACGACCGAAGGTCGCCGCTGGCGCGACGAACTCGCCAGCTCCGAGCTGATCCGACGTGGCCGGGTCGTATGGGAGGTCGGTACACTCAACTTGCTCGAGGAAGACGGCGAAACGGTTTTGCCCTCCAAGCTCCTCGACGCCGTCGTTCAGGCCGCGGGCGTGGCTGAGCTCGAGCCGTTCCTCTCGAAGCTCTTCGAATCCCTCTGGGGGACCTCGCCATGATCGGCGTTCACCACGACGAGTTCACCCAACGGAACGAGTTTCTTTACCTGGCACTCGGATTCCTTGCAGCATCGAGCCGCTTCGATGCGTTGCTCGCGCGGTACGCCAGGACGACGCGAGAGCCCATCGACGTGACGCCGGAACGGCACGAAGCCCTGGTCTCGTTCGTGCTCGGCCTTCTATCCTTTCGCAATCAAGTCGTCGACGAACTGACTCGCGCTCGGACGCCTCCTGTCGCCGCACCCCCGGGGTGCGTCCCGCTCCCCCGAGAACTGCTCCGATGAGCCGGCACGGCGCCCCCGTCGATTCCGACGAACTCGCGATCCGTCAGGCGCTGACACGCTCGGACTACTTTCGTCGCTCGCCCGCTTCTCTTGGTGGGCCGGGCGGGCACAAGGAATGGCTGCACTTTTGCGTCTACGGTCCCGAGATCGACATCCTCGTCAACTTCAGCCTCTGCGACGACGTGCGCGCCAACGCCGAACAAGACACCGAGTTCGCCCGAATCACGGTGCTCGTGCGGGAGACGAAATGGCAAGGTGACGTCGATCTTTACCCCGCGAACGAGGTCGTCGTTCATAGCGGTCGGATCCGAGCGACGTTCGGATCGAACGAGCTTCATTTCGAAGACGGGGAATACAAACTCGTCGTGAGCCTTCGTGATCGACCGATCACGTTGCGTTTGAACCTCCGTCCCGTGACCGTACCGTCCGTCGCGAACAACATTCGACTCGACCCCGGACCTCCCATCAACTGGCTCGTCGTCCCCCGCCTCTGCGCCAGCGGAACGGTGACGGTCGACGGCCGGCGCCATGAACTGTCGAACGCACCAGCGTATCACGATCACAACTGGGGTCACTTCGCGTGGGGCCGAGACTTCGCGTGGGAATGGGGCTTCGGTCTGCCGTTCGATCCGGCGGTGCCGTGGACGTTCGTGTTCGTTCGCCTCTCGAACCGGGCTCACACGCGCTCGTTGATGCAAGCCGTCTTCCTCTGGAAGGGCTCCCGGCAGCATCGTGTGATGCGAGGGAGCGACGTCACGGTTCGCCATGAGGACTACCTGCGGCCATCCCAGCTCTTCAAGATTCCACGCGCCATGGCGCTCGTCGCCCCCGATCTCCTTCCCGATATACCGCGACAGTTGCATGTCCACGGCGGGGGAGACGGTGATCGGGTGGATTGCCTCTTCGAAGCGCGCGACGCGGCTCAAGTGATCGTTCCCAACGACCACGATCTCGGGGTGACCATTATCAACGAAGTCAGCGGTGACGTCCGCATCTCGGGAGAGGTACGCGGGGAGACCGTGTCCATGGAGGGTCGTGCAATCTTCGAATTTCTCGGCGCCTGAGCCGACGTTCGCGTCGTTTCTCGCTCGCTCGCTCTCGGCCCTGGCCACGGAGCTCCCGTGGGCCTACGCGAAGATGTGTCGAACGCTGAACGGCCGCGAGGTCTCGATCGAGCTCGACGGCGCGATAGCCGTGGTCTTGTGCTCGGCCGACTCGGCGGCCGTTGCGTCGAGCGGCGTTGCGCCCGCGGTCGAATGCCGGACGACGCGCGCCGCCGTGCTCGCTTTGGCTCGCGCCGAGACGACTCTGCTGGAAGCGGTTCTGGGCGAGCGGGTCTGGTTGAAGGGCCGCGTGGCCGATCTCCTCGCGTTTCACGATGGGCTGATGATCTACCTGGGGGGCGCGGTTCGAAGTCCGTCGTTCCCGGGACTTCTCTATGAATTCAGGGGTCTCCCATGCCAAAGACTGTAACGATTTTCGGCGGCGGTATCGCTGGCCTGACCGTCGCTCACGAGCTCGCCGTTCGCGGCTTCGACGTCACGGTCGTCGAAGAGCAGCAGGACACATCGGTCGCGGACGAGTCGCAGTGTGGTGTGGGCGGGATGGCCAGGACTCAGAATGCAGCGATCAACGCTCCCCTTGGGCCAGTGTCCCAGCCCCCATTTCTCGACGCCGCCAAATTCCGGTTCCCACCATCCCCGCGAATCCAGTTCGAGCCAAAACGTTCCGACTTGAGTCCTGAGGCTCGTGAAGCAGTCGTCCTCTTTGCCAAAGTAACCGTTCACGGCCGTCCAAGGGCGGTCGGAGCGGTGGGTCCATTCCGTACTGTGTGAGATCGATGTTGGAGGTCGCAGCCGAAAGCGCTTTCCA
>ODAK010008117.1_pt1 | contig 10537 bp, 4 predicted proteins | sample 1539591 | NCBI WGS metagenome assembly ODAK01 (sample SAMEA3539303, study PRJEB22396) | soil metagenome | biome: tundra; feature: field; material: soil | place: USA | collected 2010-05 | depth 0.15 m | reverse complement strand
GTCTATTCGCTGTCAATATCTTTGGTGATTAACCAGGTTCGGGGGCTTTTCGCCGGTACTGTATGACGGGATGTGACTGAGCCGATCCGATCGTCTAAAACAACTCTCTAGAGAGGCTTCCTGATTGCTTGGACGCGCGGTCATCTCCGATGGTATCTTCAAAAGCGCCCCGTTCCGAATAATCGGAGGCGCCATGCACAAGTGAAGATACCGGCGAGAAGAAATCCTAAGGCTTAAAACTGTAATGGGAAACAAAATGGGTCTGTCTGCGTGCTTCCCGGCCATAGCGCGGGCCGCAGTTGCGTTCGCGCTGCTGTCGCATTTCTCTTTCACATGCCTCGCCAGTACATGTACCGACTTCGGTACGCCAATTACCGGTGATGAAGCTTCTAGAAGTCTGTATTACGGCACGAGCTTCCTTCAATTGAAAGTCATGACCAAAGGAGGGGCCACCAAAACCTACACTTTTACCAATACCCCGAGTGGCTACCAAGTTTCCGAGAACGGAGGCCCCGTCAGTTTAAAGGACAATAGCGACGCCGCGTCGTTCGCCAAATCGCTATGTAAAGGTACTTCTTCGTCCGGCAGCAACTCGGCCATCGGGGCCATGGCTGTCCCGCGGCAGGCCAGCGCAAGCGTGAGCGGCACTGCCGGCGTCTCCGGTCAATATACGGGAGATTTCGCGCTGGGAGACTTCAACGGAGATGGAGTAGTCGACAGCGCCGTACTGGGCGCATCCGGATTCACGGTCAACATCTACGGCGCGAGCGGCCAGACCATTTCGTCGGCCTTTTACCCGGTCTCCAACATCACCAGCAGCATCGTGGTTGCCGATTTCAATGGCGACGGAAAACAGGATATCGCCGTCCTGTCCGTACCAGCTTCGGGCGGTGGAACCGCCCTGATATTTCCCGGCCGTGGCGACGGCACGTTTCAAAGCGCCATCAGCTCTTCGGCAGCCGCTAGCGGCTATCCATTTTATCTCGTCGCTGCCGATTTCAACGGCGACGGGAAGCAGGACCTGGCTATCTCCGTGCTGCCCCCAGGTTCGAGTGCGGGCAGCGTCGCAGTGCTGCTCGGCAAAGGTGATGGCACCTTCGCGGCGCCCGTAAACTATACAGTCGGACTAGCGCCTGCAACCATCGTTGCCGCCGACTTCACCGGTGACGGTATCACAGATGTTGCCGTGCTCGACGCCCAAACTGGAATCACCAATAAAGTATGGATTCTGCCCGGCAAAGGCAACGGCACGTTCGGAACCGCCGTCTCTACCGCAACCGGCACGAATTCCGGGAGTCTCTCGTATGCCGATCTCAAACACGATGGAACTCTCGACCTGCTCATCGCAGATCAACTCGCCAGCAGCATGGTCCTGATGTTGGGAAACGGCGGGGGCACTTTTCATGCGCCGCAGCGCTATCTGTCGGGCGCCCAAAACACTGCGCTGACCATCGTCCCGCTGGGTGATGGAAATTCGGCCATTCTGGCGTTCGACAATGCGAGCGGCGGTATAAATTATTTCTTCGCCGACACTTCCGGCGTCCTACTCAGTCCGCCGGTCCAATCCATCGGTTTGGCTCCCGCTGCCATTGCCGCCGGCGACGTAAATGGGGACGGCCAACCAGACATCGCCATCACCGATTCGGAATCCAATAATCTTTATGTGTTGCTCTCGAAGGGTAAAGGCACGTTCGGCAACCCCGCCGCCTATCCGCTTCCATCCACTCCCGGTCCCCTCGCGCTCGCCGATTTGAATAACGATGGAGCTCTGGATGCGATCGTCGCGACCAGCGGCGGCCTGGCCGTCCTGCTTGGCAGCACCACCGGTTCGCTCAGCTCCGCCCAGTCCTTCTCCACTGGCGGAAGCTTCAACTCTGTTACCGTCGCCGATTTCAATGGAGACGGAAAACTGGACGCCGCGTCCGCCTCAGGGGCGAATGGATCGGTCTCTGTTTTCCTGGGCACTGGGACAGGTGGTTTCCAGGCCCCAGCCCAGATCTCTTTTCCTAACGGACTCATCCCGCTCGCCACCGCTTCAGGCGATTTCAACCACGACGGCAAGCCCGACCTGGTGGTCGCGCTCAGCCCAAGCGATCCCACTCAGCCGGGCAGCCTTGCCATCTTATTGGGCAACGGCGATGGCACGTTTCATGCTCCGGCTCTCATCAACTTTGTCTTACCCCTGCGGCAACAGAGCGTCGGGAGTGCGACGACGGTAGCCCTGGCTGCAGGAGATCTAAACAACGATGGCAACGTGGATATCGTCACCGTACTCGCAGGCGCCGCTTCGTCAGAGGTCGCCGTCTTGTTGGGTAGCGGCACAGGGAGCTTTGGCGCGCCCATCCTGACCGCGACCAAGACCGCACCTCCTCAGCTCGTCATCGCCGATCTGAACGGGGATGGGAAACCCGACCTCATTCTCGCCGATTGCTGCGGACTGGCGGAAGCCAGCTATCTCGCCGGCAATGGCGACGGCACCTTCCAACCGGAAATGCAGTTTCTTTCCGGCCCCAACCCGCTCGGCGTCGCCGTTGCCGATTTCTATGGCGACAAGAAGTACGATATCGCCGTCGTGGGCCAAATCCAGCAGCCGGATTCCGGCACGCTCAGCATTCTGTACGACGCTTTCGCGAGCGTCACCGAGGTGGCCCAGGCCACTATTGTGTCTTCCGCCAATCCCACGCCTGCCGTTGCCGCCGTTGCGCCAAATTCGCTCGCCACCGCCTATGGCGCAGATCTCGCCTCCACCACCAATTTAACCAGCCTGCCGCTGCCCACAACAGATGCTGGAACATCGGTCTCCATCACGGATTCGGCCGGAAACACGGCCGCAGCCCCACTGCTCTACATCTCGCCCAAGCAAGTGGACTTTTTGGTGCCCGCCAATCTAGCGTCCGGCACCGCCCAGGTGAGCTTCACCAGCGGCGACGGAACCCAGTCCGCCGCAACCATCCAGATCGCGCCGGTTGCTCCCGGCCTGTTTTCCGTTAACTCCTCCGGACTCGCCGCCGGCAATGTGCTGCTCATCTCGGGGGCCACCCGCACCCAGGAGAATTTCTACATTGTGAACAGCTCCGGCGCGATTGTCGCCGCACCCGTAAACATCGGCACTGGCAGTGACCAGGCCTTTCTGATCCTCTATGGAACAGGCTTCAGGGCCGCCGGAACCTCTGGCGTTACCGTCACGATTGCCGGAGTGGCTGCCCCTGCTTCATTCGCTGGCCCACAGGGCGGTTTTGCAGGCCTCGACCAAGTGGACGTGCTGCTCCCAAGGTCGTTAGCCGGAAAAGGAAACGTGACGATCGAACTCACGGCCAACGGCCTCGCCTCGAATTCTGTGAACATCACCATTCAATGACCCGGAGTGTACGATAACGAAGAGCATTCTATCGGGAGTGGACGCCGGCTTTGACCAGCGCCCTGGTTGACGGCATCGCGTTGGCAATCAACGTAAACCTGGACGGTTCGACGACTCTCACAAATTTCTCGTCGCAAACGATTGTGGAAGCGGGCGGCGTTACAGTTCCTGAGCCGGGCGGCTTGGCTGAAGTCCTGCTGCTTTTCCTGGGGATGATATTCGTGCGCCTCGTTTCTGGCGCTTCGGCATAACGGATGGAGCCTAGGGCTCTGACCGGCTGATTTCGTTCTGAAGACAGGGCGGTCCCCTTGCTTACGCGCGGGGCTACTGGGGGCTGGGATTGTAGCCCCGCGCGTAAGCAAGGGGACAGATCAAGCGGTCAGAGACCTAGCCGCGCTAGTCCGGCAATGCTGTTATATTAGACCGACGTGGACGGCGGCGTCAGGGAATGAAGAAACCGATCGCCCTCGACGACCTGCGACGATTTGCCGTGGTCCGCAGCCTGTTCCCGCCCACCACGCTAAAACGCGCGCTCGACAGGCTGGGCTTTGTGCAGGCCGACCCGATCCGCGCGCCGGCACGCGCTCAAGACTTGATTCTGCGCCATCGCGTGAAGGACTATCGTGCCGGCGATCTGGAGCGCCGCTTCACGAAACTCGGCTTGGAGGAGGACTTCTTCGTCGTCTACGGCTTCGTGACTAAATCCATACAGACGCTGATGCATCCGCGGTCAGACGCCGGGGTTCCTGCCGAGGGATCTCAGCCGTGGTCAGCCGCAACCAAGAAGAAGGCGCAACTGCTGCTGGAGTTCGTACGGGAGCGCGGCGCGGCACATCCGCGGGAAGTAGATGATCATTTCTCGCACGGTTCGGTGACGAATTACTGGGGCGGCTCGTCGAATGCCACCACGCATTTGCTGGCCGCCATGCATTACCGCGGGATGCTGCGGGTGGCGCGGCGCGAGCGGGGCATCCGGATCTACGCCATCCACCAGCATGGGCTCGAGCCGGCTGATTCCGCCGAGCGTCACGCGCGGATGGACGCGCTGGTGGATGCGGCCGTTGGAATCTATGCGCCGCTGCCCGGAGCGTGCCTCACGGACCTGGTTCGCCGGCTGCGCTATGCCGTGCCGCAGTGGCGCGGTGAGTTGAAGAGCGCTTTAGAACGTGCAAAACAGCGGCTCTCGCATGCTTCGGTGGATGGTGTCGATTGGTATTGGCCGGCCGATGAGGATGTGGCGCGGCGTGCGGCGCCTGACACGGTGCGCCTGCTGACGCCCTTCGACCCGGTGGTGTGGGATCGCGACCGCTTCGAGCTCCTGTGGGGCTGGGTGTACCGTTTCGAGGCGTACACGCCCGCGCCCAAACGCAAGCTCGGCTATTACGCTCTGCCGCTGCTTTGGCGCGATCGCGTGATTGGCTGGGCGAATGTTTCGGTGAAGAACGGGGAGCTTGAGGCGGAGTTGGGGTATGTTGAGGGCCAGCCTCCGCGGGAGCGAGCTTTCCGGCGGGAGCTTGAGGCGGAGTTGGATCGCATGCGAGTGTTTCTGGGGCTGACTAAAGGCACCGACTCCCTTACGGTCGCGGTTCGGTAACATGTATGGAATGGTGAGTTCGTGACACAATAATTCACGTGGGTATTCGTGTTGCGATCGCGCTGGTGGGGCTGGCAGCTTTCCAGGCATGCGCTCAAACTAACGGGGCTGATTTTTTCGAAAAGAACGTTCGTCCGCTTTTCATCCAACGCTGCTTCGGCTGCCATGGCGCAGGCGCCAGTCCGATGGGTGGGCTTCGGCTGGATAACAGGGAATCGATTTTGCACGGGGGCGGGCGCGGTCCGGCTGTGGTCGCAGGGAAGCCCAACGAGAGCCTTCTCATTCGAGCGCTGCGGCAGACCGACGATAGTCTGAAAATGCCTCCGGGCAAGAAATTGTCCGATGCGGAAATCGCCACGCTGGCCCAATGGATTGCGATGGGTGCGCCTTGGGCGGCCGCGCAAACGGCTGCCGCCGATGCTCCCGCGCAAAGGTACTGGGCTTTTGTTCCGCCTAAGGATCCGGCGCCGCCGCAAGTTAAGAATTCGGACTGGGTGAAGTCGCCGATCGATGCGTTTGTGCTGGCGGGTCTGGAAGCGAAGAATTTGAAGCCGGCGCCGCCCGCGAGCAAGCGCGAGTTGATCCGGCGCGCCACGTTCGATCTGACGGGCCTTCCGCCAAGTCCCGAAGAAGTGCAAGCTTTCCTGAGCGATCAAAAACCGGATGCATTCGCGCGGCTGGTGGATCGCTTGCTCGCCTCGCCCCGTTACGGGGAACGTTGGGGCCGGCACTGGCTGGACGTGGCGCGTTACGCGGATTCTAACGGCCTGGATGAAAACCTGGTGTATCGCAACGCATTCCGATACCGCGATTACGTGATCCAGGCGTTCAATGAAGACAAGCCTTACGATCAGTTTGTGCGCGAGCAACTGGCCGGTGATCTGTTGCCGGACCCGCCGGATCTTGCGGCCACCTACGAACGATGGACCGCGACCGGATTCCTTTCGCTCGGCGCGAAAATGCTGGCCGAAGACGATCCCGCGAAGATGGAAATGGACATCGTGGATGAGCAGATGGACACGGCCAGCCGGGCGTTCATGGGGCTGACGGTGGGATGCGCGCGCTGTCACGATCACAAGTTCGATCCCATCCCGCAAGCCGATTACTATGCGTTGGGCGGCATTTTCAAGAGTTCGAAAACGATGGAGAACTTCAAGGTGGTGGCTACCTGGCATGAGTACGTGCTGGCTCCGCCGGAAGATCGCGAGCGATTACAGGCGCTCTTGGACAGGATCAAGGCGAAGAACAAAGAGGCGGCTGTTATCACGCAGGCGGAGAATCGGAAACTCTCGGCCGAAGCGCGGCAGAAACTGGGCGCATACTTGCTTGCCGCGTCGGATGTTTTGCGTTACGAGCAGATCACGCTGGCGCCCGTGCTGAGCGCCGGAAGGAGCGCGCCGTTGGGCGCCGTGATTCGCGAAGCCTCCAGTTTCGATCGGGGCAATGCTCCGCGGAAACTCGAAAAGGCTAAGCCCAATGTTGTGGAAGGCCAGAAAGGTCCCTGGTTCGCGGAATACGACTTGACGGTTCCGGCCGCTGGAGAGTACGAACTGGACATGCTGGAGGAGGAATCTGGCGCGGGCACGGCCGACGTACTGGTGAATGGCGTTCTGTTGAAAGAGGGTGCGCCGCCGGTGCAAAATCGCGCGGCATCGCCGGACGCCGGCGGCTGGTCCGTGACTGGAATTTTCCCGCTCGCCGCCGGACGAAACGCGCTGCGGCTCGAGCACAAATCCCGCTTCCCCTATTTCGAGAAATTGCTGTTAACGCCGAATCCACTGCCGAAGGGGACGGCGACGCCACTGTCGAACATCCAGATCTCGCGGCAATATGGGATCAATCCGGGATATTTGGATCACTGGGTGGAGGAGCTGCGGCGGTCCAAGGGTGCGCCGCATTCCGCGCTCTTCGCGTGGTACGCATTTCAGGCGCAGCACTCATTGGACGAAAGATCTTTGACTGGCTGGACATCGCCGGCCGCCAAACTGTTCGAGGGTTACCATCCGAAATCGGCCGAAGAACTTGCGGCGCGTTATCAAGAATTGTCCAGCGAAGCCAGCCGCCAATTTTTGGCGATCCAGGCATCGCGTCCCAGCGCGGAACAGAACAAATTGGACGACGACATGGAGGATTTGACTCCCAAGAGCGCTCCGCAACAGGTGCTTCCAGATGCTGGCCTGGACGCGCTGCGAGAGCTGCTGTATGAAAAGGCCGGTCCGTTCCGCGCGCCGGATGATTCCCGGAAGTTTTTCCCGCCGGGCGCGCAGGAGCAATTGGCGGTGATCGAAAAAGCCCGCAAGAGGTTGGAAGAATCGAAGCCCGATTATCCTCGCGCGATGGGCGTAATGGAAGGGCCAAAGCCCGCAGATCTCGCGATCAACCTGAGGGGTAGCCATTGGACTCTGGGGCGGGTGGTGCCGCGCGGATTCCTGCACGCGATTACGGTTGCGAGCCCACTGGCGATTCCCGAGGGGCAGAGCGGCCGGCTGCAGTTCGCGGAATGGCTGACGCAGCCGGACCATCCTCTCACCAGCCGAGTGATGGCCAATCGCATCTGGCGCTGGCATTTCGGACGTGGCATTGTTCCGTCTACGGATAACTTCGGGCGGCTGGGGGAACGGCCCACCAATCAGCCGTTGCTGGATTGGCTGGCGGTGAAGTTCGTGGAGCAGCGGTGGTCCGTGAAGGAAATGCACCGGCTGATGATGCTATCGAACACGTATCAGATGAGCACGAAGTATGATGCTCAGGCTGCGGAAGTGGACCCTGAGAACACGCTGTTGTGGCGGGCGAACCGGCAGCGGTTGGAAGCCGAACCCATACGCGACGCGGTGATGGCCGTTTCGGGCGATCTGGATCTCAGCATGGGCGGATCGCTGCTGACTTACAAAGATCGGCAATCCGCAAGCGATACGGAGAAGCGTGGCAGCATGGATTACGATCGCAATCGAAGGGCGGTGTACATACCAGTGGTGCGCAGCTCCATGTACGAAGTGTTCCAGGCTTTTGATATGCCGGACCCCGCGACATCCTCGGGCGATCGCGCTGCCACGGTGGTGGCGCCCCAGGCGCTGTTCATGATGAACGGCACGGTGGTGCTGAAGCACACCAGGACCATGGCGGAGCAGTTGCTCAAGCGGACGGATCTGGACGACGCCGGCCGCATTCGCGATGCATACGAACGGGCGCTTGCGAGGCCGCCGTCGGCGAAGGAAATCGACGGTGCGTTGAGTTTTATCGCGCAAGTGGAACGGGCCATGGAAAGCCGGAAAACTGATCCGGTGGAAAGACGCACGTTTGCCTGGCAGAGCTTCTGCAAGGCGCTGTTGTCTTCAAATGAGTTTATATACTTGAATTGAGGCTTCGCGCATGAATGCTCACTGGAACTCTTATCTGAATCGAGCGCTTTCGCGGCGGGAACTGTTGCGGGCGAGCAGCACCGGATTTGGCGCGCTCGCGTTGGCGGCCATGCTCGGCGAGCAAGCTCATGCGGCTACCGCGGGAGCTCAAAGTCCGCTGTCGGTGAAACCTCCGCAGTTCCCTGCGCGCGCCAAGCGCGTCATCTTCCTATTCATGCACGGCGGGCCCTCGCAGGTGGATACGTTCGACTACAAGCCGCTTTTGGTTCGTGATCATGGAAAGCCGCTTCCCTTCAAGCGCCCGAAAGTGGTTTCGAGCGAGACTTTCAATCTGCTGAAATCTCCGTGGGAGTTCAAGCAATACGGCCAAAGCGGGATGTGGGTGAGCGATTTGTTTCCGCAACTCGCCCAGCGTGTGGATGACATCTGCTTTATTAAATCGATGTGGGGATCAAACTCAAGGCACGGCGGCGCGTTGCTCGAACTGCATACGGGCAGCGATACTTTCGTGCGGCCCAGCATGGGTTCCTGGATTACATATGGATTAGGCACAGAGAACCAGAGCATGCCGGGCTTCATCACCATCTGCCCGACGCAGAGCCACGGCGGCGCGAACAATTACAGCTCCGGATTTCTGCCAGCTCCTTACGCGGGCACGCCGATCGGTTCGGTGGGAGTCGCGGCTCGCGACGCGAAGATTCCGTTCATCGCGAATGCGGAAACTCCCCGCGACATTCAACGGATGGAGTTGGATTACCTGCAAACGATGAACCGCGAGCAATTGGCTACAACAGGTCCGGATCAGGCGCTGGAAGGACGAATCGAATCGTTCGAGCTGGCGTTTCGGATGCAGTCGGAAGCTCCCGGATTGCAGGATATTTCTGGCGAGTCCCCGGCAACTTTGAAGCTTTACGGCATCGATAACCGGGTGTCGGAGGATTTTGGACGGCAGTGTTTAATGGCGCGCCGACTTTCGGAAGCCGGCGTGAGATTCGTGCAAGTGAGCCACACCTACAAGTGGGATCAGCATTCCGACCTGCTGCGGGATCATGCGCAAAATGCGCGCGAAGTGGATCAGCCAATCGCCGGATTGTTGCAAGATCTGAAAGCGCGTGGGCTATTCAAGGATACGCTGGTGCTGTGGGGTGGTGAGTTCGGACGGACGCCTACCGCGCAGGGTTCCGATGGGCGGGACCACAATCCGGAAGCGTTCACCATTTGGATGGCCGGCGGAGGTGTGAAACCTGGCATTCAATATGGTTCCACCGATGATTACGGATATTATGCGGTGGAGAATAAGGTCCACTTTCACGACTTGCACGCGACTATTCTTTATCTGCTGGGGATGGATCACACTAAGCTGACTTATCGCTACGCTGGGCGCGATTTCCGGCTGACGGATGTGCATGGCAATGTTGTGAAGGATATTGTGGCCTAGGTTTATTTAACGGTCTCGACACGAGTGTCGAGACGGCACGCAGGAGTGCGTGCGCCACATGCTGGCTAGAGGGCGTAGGCTTCGGCGGCGGTTTCGCCCATGATTCGCGCCTGCTCTGCTTTCGATAGCTTGATAATCGCGTGGTTTACTGTGCCGAACCAGCGTGCGTAGTCTGACGCGCGCAGCAGTACGGGCCAATCCGATCCGTACATGAGGCGGCGCGGACCGAAAGTCGCGAGCACGACATCGATATAGGGCTGCAAGTCCTGCGGCGTCCAGGCTCCAAGATCTGCTTCGGTCACCATGCCGGAGAGCTTGCAATAGACGTTCTCACGCTTCGCCATTTCGCGCATGTTGCGGTCCCATGGCGACAATATTCGCTCCCTGATTAGCGGCTTTGCGATGTGATCCAGGATGAAAATCTGGTTGGGATGCCGGCCCACGAATTCGATGGCGGCTGGGAGATGCCTCTCGAAGATTAGAATGTCATAGCGCAGCCCGAATTCGTGCAGCGCGCTTACGCCGGCGTTGAAATCATCGCGAAGAATGTAGCGGGGATCTGGCTCGTCGTGGATGACGTGGCGCACGCCGCGCAGCCGGCGGTTCCCGGCAAAGCGTTCCAGGTGAGGCTTCACGGCGGGGCCTTCGGTAAGCGGCACCCATCCCACCACGCCGCGAATCAAGGGATGCTTGTCTGCGAGCGATAGCAGCCAGGACGTTTCCTCGATGGTCTGGCGCGCCTGAACCACAACCGTCCCCTCAATGCCGAAGTGATGCATCAGTTCTTC
>ODAK010008114.1_pt1 | contig 10540 bp, 9 predicted proteins | sample 1539591 | NCBI WGS metagenome assembly ODAK01 (sample SAMEA3539303, study PRJEB22396) | soil metagenome | biome: tundra; feature: field; material: soil | place: USA | collected 2010-05 | depth 0.15 m | reverse complement strand
CCACGTCCCCTACGACGACGTGCCGGCCCTCGACGCCGCCCTCGACGCCGAGACCGTGGCCGCCGTCCTGCTCGAGCCGCTCCAGGGCGAAGGTGGCGTCATGGTGCCGAGCTCGGACTACCTGGGCGCGGTGCGCACGCTGTGCACCGAGCGCAACGCGCTGTTGATGCTCGATGAGGTGCAGACCGGCCTGGGCCGCACCGGCCACTGGTTCGCCTTCCAGGCCCAGGGCATCGACCCCGACGTGGTCACCATGGCCAAGGCGTTGGGCAACGGGATGCCGGTCGGCGCCTGCTGGGCCCGGGCCGAGGTGGCGGCCGCCTTCGGGCCCGGCGATCACGGCTCGACGTTCGGTGGCCAACCGCTGGCCATGGCCGCGGCCAGGGCCACCCTCGCCGTGATGGAGGCCGAGGACGTCTGCGGGCGGGCACAGCACGCCGGGGCCCGCCTGGCCGCCGGGCTGGCCACGCTGCCGGGGGTGGTATCGGTCCGTGGCGCCGGTCTGCTGTTGGCGGCGCAACTGGCGACGCCCACCGCCAAGGAGATCGCCTCGGCCGCGTTGGACGCGGGGTTGCTGGTCAACCCGGTCCGCCCCGACGCCATCCGGGTGGCGCCCCCCCTGCTCGTACGCGACCAGGAAATCGATGCCGCGCTGGAGATCCTGGCCCGGGTCATGGCCGCCCCCACCCCGTCCTCCGCCGCGGCCGCGGCCGGAGGCTGACCCTCGTGCCCGATCTCTTCGACGTCGACAATCTGTGGCCCTACGACTACGAGCGCGTGCTCGAGCTGGCCACCAAGGATGACGTGGGCCCGGTGCTCGAGGGCGACGGCGTGGCCCTGCTCTTCGAGAAGCCGTCCGCGCGGACGCGCAACTCGACCGAGATGGCGGTCGTCGGCCTGGGCGGTCACCCGATCTACATCCAAGGTGCCGAGGTCGGCCTCGATACGCGGGAGTCGGCCGAGGACGTCGCCCGCACGCTGGGTTGCTATCACCGCATCCTGTGTGCCCGGGTCTTCGATCACGACGTGCTCCTCCGGATGGCCTTCGCCCTGGAGGGCAGCGGCTTCGACGTCCCCGTCATCAACCTGCTCTCCGACGAGGCGCACCCCTGCCAGGCCATCGCCGACGTGATCACGTTGCGCGAGATCCTCGGCCCGCTCCCCGGACAGATCCTGGCGTACATCGGCGATGCCAACAACATGTGCCGCTCGCTCGTCAAGGTGGCTCTCATGGAGGGGATGGACGTGCGGGTCGCCTCGCCGCCCGGCTACTCCTTCTCGGCCGAGGAACTGGACCGACTGCACACGTTCTCGACGAAGGTGGGACGGGGCGGCACGCTTCACGTCACCGAAGACCCCGGGGTCGCGGCCGGCGGGGCCGATGCGCTCTACACCGACGTGTGGACCAGCATGGGCCAAGAGGAGGAGATGGTCATCCGCCGGGAGACGTTCGCGCCGTACGTCATCGACGACGCGCTGCTCGATGTGGCCGAGCCCGACGTCGCCGTGCTGCACTGCTTGCCGGCGCACCGGGGCGAAGAGATCACCGACGCGGTCCTCGAGGGACCGCACAGCGTCGTGTGGCGGCAGGCGGCACATCGGCGGACGGCCATGCGGGGGATCCTGGCCTGGGCGATCGAGGAATCGTGACGGCGCAGATCATGAGTACGCAGGCATGACGACCCCGACGCAGGGCAACCGGCTGAACAAGAACCAGCGGCAGCACCGGATCACCAAGCTCCTCGAGGCGCAGCCGGTGACCAGCCAGGCGCAGTTGGTCGGCTTGCTGGCCGAGCAGGGCGTGGAGGCGACCCAGACGACCGTGTCGCGGGACCTGGAGGACCTGGGCGCGGTGAAGGTCCGCCTGCCCGGCGGCGACACGGCCTATGCGTTGCCCGAGCTCCCGGTGCACCAGATCGCCCCCGAGGATCATCTACGGCGGGTCCTGGGGGAGTGGGTGGTCGAGGTGGCGTACTCGGGCAACCTGGTGGTGCTGCGCACCCCTCCCGGATCGGCCCATGTCGTAGGCTCGGCCCTCGATCGAAGCGGGCTGGACGCGGTCATCGGGACGGTGGCCGGCGACGATACGGTCCTCGTCGTGGTCGACGAGGAGTTGGGGGGAAAGGCGATGGCGGCGCGGTTGGGCGACGTGGCCGGCATTGCGCACGAAACGGATCTGAGCATGCGGCAAGGAAGGAATGACCATGGCTGAGCGAGTGGTGTTGGCCTACAGCGGAGGCCTCGATACGTCGGTGGCCGTGCGCTGGCTGATCGAGAACGAGGGCGTGGAGGTGATCGCCGTCGCGGTCAATGTCGGTCAGGCGGCCGAGCGCGGTGGCGAGGACTGGGACGCCATCCGCACGCGCGCCCTGGCGGCCGGCGCGGTGGAAGCAGTGGTGGTCGACGCCCGCACGGAGATGGCAGAGGACTTCTGCGTGCCAGCGCTCCAGGCCAACGCGCGCTACGAGGGCAAGTACCCGCTCGTCTCCGCGCTGTCGCGTCCGGTGATCGTGCGCCACCTGGTGGCCCAGGCCCGCCGCCATGGCGCGACCGCCGTCGCCCACGGCTGCACCGGCAAGGGAAATGACCAGGTGCGCTTCGAGGTGGGCACGCGTGCCTTGGCGCCGGACCTGAAGATCTACGCGCCGGCCCGGGTGTGGGGTCTCAGCCGTGAGGACTGCGTCGAGCTGGCAGCCAAGTGGGAGATCCCCATCACGGTGACCAAGGACAAGCTCTACTCGATCGACGACAACCTGTGGGGCAGGGCGATCGAGTGCGGCGCCATCGAGGACCCCTGGGCCCCGGCACCCGATGACGTCTACACCCTGACCCGGGCCACGGAGGCCGAGGCGGTCGAGGTCATCGTCGGGTTCGAGTCGGGCGTTCCCGTCGCATTGGACGGGGAGACCCTGGATCCCGAGCCGCTCATCGCCAAGCTCGGCCGCATCGCCGGGAGTCGGGGTTTCGGGCGCCTCGACATGGTGGAGAACCGCCGCGTCGGGATCAAGAGCCGGGAGGTCTACGAGTGCCCGGCCGCGCTCTCGCTGATCATGGCGCACGCCGATCTGGAGGACCTGACGCTCGAGCGGGACCTGCATCACGAGAAGGCGCGCCTCGAGCCACGTTGGTCCGAGCTCGTGTACGACGGACTCTGGTTCTCGCCGCTCAAGTCGGCGCTCGATGCGTTCATCGCCCAATCCCAGCGTCACGTCACCGGCGAGGTGCGCCTGCGCTTTGCGCCGCCGGGCACGTGCACCGTGGTGGGCCGCCGCAGCCCGGTGGCGCTCTACGACCACGACCTGGCCACCTACGACGCCTCCGACTCCTTCCGCCATGCCGACGCCGAGGGGTTCGTCCGCTTGTGGGGTCTCGGTGTGGCGACGTGGTCGGCGCGGCAAGGCCCCGGCGCCGAGAATCGCTCATGACGCTCTGGAAGGGCCGCATCTCGACCGGGATGGCCGACGCAGTGGCGACGTTCACGGTCAGCCTTCCCTTCGACAAGGTGCTGGCCCTCGACGACCTGGTCGGCTCGCGGGCACACGTCAAGGGCCTGGGGAAGGTCGGCATCCTGACCGACAGCGAGGTCACGCAACTGCTCGACACCCTGGATCTGGTCCAGGAGGAGTTCGACACCGGGACCTTCGTCTTCGAGCCGGGGGACGAGGACATCCACACGGCCATCGAGCGCCGGGTCACCGAGCACGCCGGCGAGGCCGTCGGCGCCAAGCTGCACACCGGGCGCAGCCGCAACGACCAGATCGCCACCGACCTGCGCCTGTGGTGCCGGCGTTCGCTGGTCGGCGTCGCCAGCGAGGTCATGGCCCTCCAGGACGCGCTGGCGCAGCGCGCCCTCGAGGCCGCCGACGTCTACCTGCCGGGGTACACGCACATGCAGCGGGCCCAGCCCGTCCTGCTGGCCCATCACCTTCTCGCCCACGGCTGGGCCCTGGCGCGTGACGTGGACCGGCTCTTGGTGACGGTGGACCGGCTGAACATCTCGCCGCTCGGGGCAGGCGCGCTCGCCGGGTCCTCACTCCCGCTCGACCCCGACTTCGTGGCGGCGGAATTGGGGTTCCACGGCCGCTTCGAGAACTCGCTCGATGCCGTCTCGGACCGCGACTTCGTGGCGGAGGCGCTCTTCGACATCGCCCTCCTCGGCGTCCACCTCTCGCGCCTGGGCGAGGAGCTCGTGCTGTGGTCGACCGAGGAGTTCGGGTTCTGCACCCTCGACGACGCCTACGCCACCGGGAGCTCGATGCTCCCCCAGAAGAAGAATCCCGACGTGGCCGAATTGGCCCGGGGCAAAGCAGGCCGGCTGATCGGTCACCTCAACGCCGTGTTGATCACCCTCAAGGGACTGCCCTTGGCCTACAACCGCGATCTCCAGGAGGACAAGGAGCCCCTCTTCGACGCCGTGGTGCAGGTCTCTCGGGCGCTCGTCGCCCTGCGTGGCGTCTACGAGACCGTGACCTGGAACGAGGAGCGCATGCAGCGCGCCGCCGATGGCCCGGCCGCCGCCGCCATCGATCTGGCGGAGATGCTCGTCGAGCAGGGCATGCCCTTCCGCCAGGCGCACGCGCTCGTCGGGGGGATGGTGCGCGACTCCCTGGAGCGCCACGTGCCCCTGGTCGAGTTGGTGGCGGCACATCCCGAGCTGGGCGAAGCCGCCGTCGAGCTGCTCGAGCCCGGTGTGGCGGTCACCCGCCGGCGCACCCCCGGTGGCGCCGGTCCGGGACCGGTGGCCGACCAGATGGAGCGCTTCGCCCGACGCCTCGAGGTCGACCGCACCCGCCTGGCCCAGTGGCCCGTGCGGTAGCCGTTCCGGCCGGAGAGGGCCGGGCCGTGCGGGTGAAGAGCGGCGAGGCCTTTCGCCTCGTCGATGTCGACGGCGGTCAGGTGGCGGACCTGTTCGCCTTCGTCGATGACGGCCCCGGTGCGGACCGCCGGCTCACCGAGTGGATGAGCGCCGAGCACACCCGCCCGAGCATCAAACGGCTGTTCCCCCGTGCCGGTGACGTCGTCCTGACGAATCGGCGCCGCCCGATCCTCGAGATGGTGGAGGACCGCTCACCCGGGTGGCACGACACGCTCTACGCGGCGTGCGACCCGGCACGCTACGCCCTGCTCGGCGTCGTCGGCCCGCATCGCTCCTGCGCCACCAACCTGGTCGAGGCGGTGCACGAGCTGGGCCACGAGCTCCCCGGGCTCCATGAACCGGTCATCCCGCAGCCGTTCAACGTGTTCATGCACGTCGAGGTCGAGCCCGACGGGTCGCTGGAGGTGCGTGCGGCCACGTCGAACGCGGGCGATTCGGTGACGTTCCGCGCCCTGGTCGACTGCATCGTCGCCGTCTCGTGCTGCCCGATGGACGTCGTGCCGATCGGTACCGGCGGCATCACGCCGTTGCTGATCGAGATCGTGGCGTAACGATTGCACGTGGTGCAACGATTGATCATTGCGTAACCGTTGAGTGAACGCTTGATGAAGAAGGCCGGGGAATGCTTGTAGTGCGGCGCCGGGAGGCGTACACCTAGAGGGAGAGGGGGCCCGTCCTTAATCGATCACCACGAAGCGGAGCTGGCCCATGCAGCGAATGAACGGCATCGACCCGATGTTCGTCTATTCGGAGACCCCGGTCACGCCCATGGAGGTGGCGTACGCCTGCGTCTTCGATCCCGCGACGGCGCCGGGTGGGTACTCGTTCGAGGCGGTCCGGGCGGTGCTGGCCGAGCGGGTGCCCTCGCTCATCCCCTTCCGCCGCCGCCTCATGGCGGTGCCGTTCGGGCTCGATCATCCACGCTGGGTCGACGACCCCGATTTCGACCTGGACAACCACCTCCACCGGGTGGCATTGCCCGCCCCGGGCGGCGAGGCCGAACTCACCTCCATGGTGGCCGCTGTCATGGGACGGCCCCTCGACCCCGACCAACCCCCGTGGGAGATGCACGTCATCGAGGGCCTCGAGGGCGGCAAGGTCGGCCTGATCGCCAAGATCCATCACGCCGTCATCGACGGTGTGGCCGGCGTGCAGCTGATGGCCCAACTGCTCGACCTCAGCGAGGAGGGGCGACCGGCGGTCGTCTGCCCGCCTTGGCTACCGGCGGCCCTCCCCTCGAGCGCCCAGTTGGTGGCCGCCGCCCTGCCCAACATGTTCACCAGCCCCGTGCGGGCCCTCCAGGCCGCGCGCGAGGTCGGGCGCACGGCGTTACGCCTCGCCCGTTGCGCCCTCGACGGGCGGACAGGGCCGTTGTCGATCCCCCTGGGTGCGCCGAGCACGTTCGAGACCCCCGTGGGAGCTGCCCGATCGGTGTCCTTCGCCAAGTTGAGCCTGCGCGACGTCCGGTCGCTGAAGGAGCAATTCGGCGTGACGATCAATGACGTGGTCCTCGCCGTCTGCTCGGGCGCGCTGCGGTCCCATCTGGCCGAGCACGACGGGGAGGCGGGACATCCGCTGGTGGCGGTGGTGCCGATCTCGGTGCGCGGAGAGGCGACCGACGGGGACTTGGGAAACAGGCTCTCGGCCATGTTCGTCCCGTTGGCCAACGACCTCGAGCATCCGCTGGACCGGCTGCGGGCCATCGCCTCGACGAGCACCGCTGCCAAGGCGCAGGAACGAGCCGTCGGTTACGGACCCATGGCGTCGGCCGTGTCCGAAGCCGTCCCGCCGATGCTGGCCCGACCGATGATCCAGCTCGGGATCCAGGTCGGTGCGTTGCGCCGGCTGCGCGCCGGCAACCTGATGATCTCCAACGTGCCCGGACCCAACTTCTCGCTCTATTTCGCCGGCATGCGCATGGCGGCCGCCTACCCGCTCGGGCCCGTGGTCGACGGCGTGGCACTCAACATCACCGTGCAGAGTTACGGCGACGCCGTATTCGTGGGGATCAACGCCTGCGCCTCGGCCGTGCCCGATCTTCCCGCCCTGGCGCGTTCCATCGTGGCCGAACTGGGCCACTTGACCGAGGCGGCCGACCGGGAACATGCGGCGGACATTCGGGCTGCGTGCGCCGCGGCACACCCTTCGGTCGGCCCTCGTCACCGTCCGCCGGGACGACGATCCCCGGTCGCCGTCCTTCTCGGCGAGGCCAGCTGACCCCGACCTTCTGGGGCTCCGTCCCCCGGGTTGCGTCGCCCGGGTAGGTCCCCGGGTTGCGTCCCCTGGGTCGGGCAACTGGCAGGGAGCTCGTGGCTCGGCGAGTCTTGACGTGTGAAGAGGGCGGACCTGTCCGGGGACCCGGTGGACGTGGCGCCCTGGTTGCTCAACAAGGTGTTGGTCAAGGGGGACCGGGCGGGGCGGATCGTCGAGGTCGAGGCCTACAAGGGCGCGATCGACCCCGCCTCGCACGCTTTTCGGGGAATGACCCCGAGGACCTCGGTGATGTTCGGGCCCGCCGGATTCCTCTACGTGTATTTCACCTACGGGATGCACTGGTGCGCCAACGTGGTCACGGGGCCCGAGGGTCAGGCATCGGCGTTGTTGATCCGCGCCCTCGCCCCGTTGCGCGGCGTGGACGAGATGCGCCACGCCAGGGTGGCGGCTCGGCGGGACCGTGACCTGTGCAGTGGACCGGCCAAGTTGTGCCAGGCCTTGGGCATCACCGGCGCGGACAATGGCGCCGACCTGTTGCTGCGCCGCAGGGGAGCGCGGGGTGCAGGAGGGGGAGCGGGAACCTTGGCTGCCGCTCCGGCCGGCGTCGGATCCGGTGTCCGCTTGCTCGATGACGGGACCCCGCCGCCGGAGCGTCCGGCCCAGGGGAGGCGGATCGGCATACGAGTGGCGAAGGACGAGCCATGGCGCTTCTGGGTGGCAGGGGACGAGAACGTGTCCCGCTGATCGGGCACGAGCGGACGGCCCCTCTTGACAGAAGTTGTGAGTGGTCACTAACATAGGGCCATGGTCCCTATACGACAGAGCGCAGAGGCACGGCGTGCGTCTATCTTGCGGGCCGCCGTCGTGGAATTCGCCCGATCCGGATACGCCGGGACATCGACCGAGGCCATTGCGGCGCGGGCCGGGATTTCACAGCCGTACATCTTCCGGCTCTTCGGGACCAAGAAGGACCTGTTCATCGCCACCTACGACATGGTCACAGCGGCCATCGACGACGCCTTCACCGCCGCCGCCCAGGGTCTCGAGGGCGAGGATGCCATGGCGGCCATGGGCCTGGCCTACCTCGAGCTGCTCCAGGACCCCGACCTGCTCCAGGTCCAACTGCACGGTTTCGCCGCCGCGGCAGGCGACCCGGACATCGCCCGAGCCTGCCAGGACACATTCCGGCGCCTGTGGCAGTTGGTCCGGAACTATGCCGACGTGACAGCCGAGCAGATGCGTGAGTTCTTCGCCCACGGGATGCTGTGCAGCGTGATCGCCGCCATCGATCTCGTCTCCGTGGCCGAGCCGTGGGCCGAGTCGTTCTTCGATCACGGAGCGGAGCAAGAAGAGCCCCAGGCCCTGCAGAAGCTGGGCCGGGGCCTCTCTGCCACGACGGCGGCCGACGCCGCAACCGACGCCGCAGCCGCAACCGACGCCGCAGCCGCAGTTTCATCGTCGGCGGCCTCCTAGCGACCCCAATGTCAGGCCCTGATCGGCGGTTTTTTCTCCCACGTAGTTAGTAAGCAATCACAACTTATCCCCAACCCCACTGGAGCAGGAGGGAAGCAGCAATGACCACCACGATGGATCGGATGGCTGAGGTCGGGCCGAGCCCGGCGCCCGGTCGCAGCGCGGTATGGGCCGTGATCATCACCGGCATGGCGCTGTTCATGGCGTCGCTCGACAATCTGGTGGTCTCGACCGCATTGCCGGTCATCCGGGTACACCTCCACACCGGCCTGTCGGGTCTCGAGTGGACGGTCAACGCCTACACCCTGACCTTTGCCGTGCTCCTCTTGAGCGCGGCCGCCATCGGGGAGCGGTTGGGTCGACGTCGGGTGTTCGTGGCCGGAATCGCGCTGTTCACGGCGGCCTCCGCCATGGCGGCGTTGGCCCCGAGCATCGGGATACTGGTGGCCGCCCGCGCCGTGCAAGGTGCCGGTGGCGCCATGATCATGCCGCTCTCGCTCACGCTCTTGAGCCAGGCCGTGCGACCCGAGCGCCGAGCCGCCGCATTGGGGGCATGGGGAGCCATCGGCGGTCTCGCAGTGGCCATCGGGCCGTTGGTCGGCGGCGCAGTGACGACCGGCTGGTCGTGGCAGTACATCTTCTGGCTGAATGTGCCGATAGGGGTGACGTTGCTCCCCCTGGCCCGCTGGAAGTTGTCGGAGTCGCGTAATCGTGCCGCCTCCTTCGATCTGCGGGGAGTGCTCCTGGTGAGCCTGGGGCTCTTCGGCGTGGTCTACGGCTTGGTGCAGGGCAACTCGCACGGCTGGACGAGCACCGGCGTGGTGTCGTCCTTTGCGCTCGGGCTGGTGGGGCTGGCCGCGTTCGTGTGGTGGGAGCTGCGTATCGAGGAGCCGATGCTGCCGCTACGCCTCTTTGCGAACCGGGCGTTCGCCGCAGTCAACGTCACGGCCATGCTGTTCAGCTTCGGCATGTTCGGCGCCATCTTCTTCCTGTCCCAGTTCCTCCAGACCGTGCAGGGCTACTCGCCCCTCAGCGCCGGCCTGCGCGTGCTGCCCTGGACGGGCGTGATGATGTTGCTGGCCCCGCTGGTCGGTGCGCTGATCAACCGGTGGGGCGCCAAGCCCTTGGTGGTGGCCGGGTTGATGTTGCAAGCGGTGGGACTGTTGTGGCTCGCCCTGTTGATCAACGCCGGGACGCCGTACGTGGACATGATCACCCCCTTCGTCGTCGCCGGCGTCGGGATGACGCTCTTCTTCGTGCCGCTGGCCTCACTCGTCCTCGGCTCGGTGCCCACGTCACTCGAAGGCGTGGCCTCGGGGACCAACAGCGCCTTCCGGGAACTGGGCGGCGTGCTCGGCATCGCAGTCCTCGGGGCCGTGTTCTCGTCCTCGGGCGGGTACACCTCGGGGCAGGCGTTCGTACACGGCTTCACGCCGGCCATCGAGGTCGGAGCGGCCGCGGTATTCCTCGGCATGTTGACGGCGCTGGCGATCCCGGCGGCGCGCCGGGTGCGCGCCGGCCGCTCGGTGCGGGCGACGCGGCAGGGGAGCGCAGAGGAGCTGCTTCTCGAGGAGCGCTACCTGGACCGCTGGCCGGTCGCGGCGCTGACGGAGCGGGTGGGCGCCTGATCCGTCTGATCCGCTGAACCGTCTGATTTGGAGAGCGGGCCGGTCGAGGTCGAGCTGGCGGAGGTGTGACACGGGCGGTGCCTGCGGCCTGCCCCTATCCGCGTTGGCGGATGCGCCGGCCGTTACAGTCGGGAGCACTGCGCCGGCCTGTGTGACGCAAAAGTCTTGTTCGCGTCGTGCAAGTGCGTTGACGGTACGACGCGCGCCTGGTAGAGTAAACCTCCCGTCGGAATGACCCCCCAAAAGGTCATCCGACAGCCGAAGGAGACTTTCCAGCGGAGCAATCCGTCCGGGACAGTCCTTCGGAGCACCCGGCACCAACATCGGCAGTAGTGGTGTGTGCCCGGTC
>ODAK010008113.1_pt1 | contig 10541 bp, 10 predicted proteins | sample 1539591 | NCBI WGS metagenome assembly ODAK01 (sample SAMEA3539303, study PRJEB22396) | soil metagenome | biome: tundra; feature: field; material: soil | place: USA | collected 2010-05 | depth 0.15 m | reverse complement strand
TATCCGCAGTAAACCCAATGATGCAGGGATCATCCATAGCTTACGCCAATCACTATTTCGGAGTTCGGGTTTATTGGACGCAAGCAGGATGGCGAACCGGGCTGGCAAACCATCTGGCGTGGCTGGCAGCGATTGATGTGGATGTGTGAGGGGGCAAATCTAATCAAAGGCTAGAAAGATGTGGGTAATGACAAGGCCTCGCAACCTTGGGCTGGAGGTCGCAATCCCTTTGGGATTGTCGTAATGCGGTTGCGATTTTTCCGATCCGTCACATTCACGCGCCGGGCGGCGGCAGGAATTCCAGCCCGCATTTCTTTCCAATCTCCATCATGCGCGGGCCGAGTTCGGTAGCGTGATCAAATCCACGTCTCGCGCACTTCCATGCGCGCAGACCGCAGGTTGATGTATTGCACGATGCGTGGTCGTGTGGCGCGATTCGGACGACTGCCATGTGGCAACGCGTGATGCCAGATGATGAGATCGCCCGCCCGGCGAAAGGCTCTGATCCGAGGGCATGCAGATTCTGCTGACGCGGATTCGCTCCATGAGGCAGGCTCTCGGGCTGTCGAGCCACGCATCGAGCCGACGATGAAAGCCTGGCACCAAGGTGAATGCGCCCTGCTCCGGTCCGGTGTCCGTGAGGTAAAGAATGCCCTGCGTGCCGAAGGGAATCGGTCGCGCGAGGCTCACATCCCAATGCAGATCGGGGCCGCGAAACATCCAGCCCGGACGCTCCGGCACATTGAAGCCCGCACGATCCGTGCTCACCCAGAGGTCCGCCGTTCTCCAAAGCTGGGCGAACGCTTTGTGTATCCGCCGCGACTGACGATTCGCCGTGAAGGCCGGATGCTGAAAGAATTGCACCATGATGCCGTGATCGTTGGGTTTATACGATGACTCCGGATCATCGGCCTTGGCGCCGACATGATCCAAGATCGCCTGCGTCGCGGCTGCGCGACTCGATTCCGGGACCGCGTCAGGCACGATCACATAACCCTGCTCATCCCAAAACGCGAGATCCGCCGCCGAAAGCACCGGCGCATCCGCGTCCACCTCTGCCAGCCAGCGCGCGATTTCAGGCGGACACTCCGAGCCAGTCACCATGGCATTGATGCGCGCCACCTGCGTCGCGGAAACACCGCCGGTGATCTCGATGATCCACTGCTCGAAATCCGCGAACGACAGTCCGGCTTGAAACAAATGCTGCATCGTCTGCTCCAATCCCACGCCCAGCGCATCCAGCACCACATGTTCCAACTGCGCCTCGGCGCCCGCGTTGGCCGGCTGCCCTTGTCGCTGCCGCATAACGCGCGACCAAAGCCGTTTCAGTTGATGCACGCCGAGTGCGCCGGTTTCAGCCGGTCCGGCCAGGAGTATGGTTGTTTGTTTCATTTCACCTCAAAGCAATAAGTAGGAGGGCGGCGGCAGAAATTCCAGCCTGAACTTTGTCGCAATCTCAATTATACGCGAAATGTCTTGCGGTTGCTGCGGTTTGAGCGCGCGCCAACATCCTTGTGTTGCGGCATCGGAGACTCCCAACGGGATTGACGCAATGCGATTGTAGCCCATCGCGTCCTCGCGGACGACCGACAGCGCCAGTCGGCATGGACTTATTTTCCTTTGGCTTGTATAACGAGAGCTATGACGCCCTCAATGATTATAGGTTTTTTGATTTTGCTGTTCGGTTGGATTGGAACGGGCCATTGCCAAAATATGCAGACGAATGCGCCCCGCCTGATCATACGAACGGATGACATCGGTCTCTGTCATGGCGTGAACATGGCGTTCAAGCGAATCGCGGAACAGGGCATGGTGTCGTCGGCGTCGGTCATCGTAAATACGCCGTGGCTGGATGAGGCGGTGGAGATTGAAGCAGTATCCGGAAATCAGCGTGGGCATTCATCTGAATCTGAATTCGGAATGGAAGGAATATAAATGGGGACCGGTGACACCCTATGACAAAGTGCCGAGTCTGGTGGATCCGTTCGGAAAGTTTTACGGGACGCGCAAGGAATTGTTTTCGCACCGGCCCAAGGTCAGCGGGGTGGCGAGGGAACTTCAGGCGCAGATTGATCTGGCGAAGCGGAAGGGTCTGAAGATTTCCTATGTTGATAATCACATGAGCACCGCGATCTCGACGCTGGAGTTTCAATAGGAGATGGAAAAGATCGCGAAGGAATATCATATCGGCATCTCGCGGTATTTCGGCGAGCAGGAAGTGCCGATTGTCTATGTTGTCGCGCCGGAACAAAAGTTGCCGCAGGCTTTAAAGAATCTGGAAACGGTCACCAACGGCGGGCTTTATTTGCTGGTGTGCCATGTGGGGACGGACGACTTGGAGATGCAGGCGATGACGGATTTGAACACCTTCGGTCTGAAATACATGTCGAAGCACCGTCAGGCGGAGGCCGATGTCTTATGCGATCCGAGTTACAAGACTGCATTGCAAGCGAGAGGTGTTCGCCTGATCGGTTACAAGGAAGTCCTGGAGGAGGGAAAAATGCAGCGGCCTTTCGTGTCGGACAAATATGAAAATGTGGTGAAGCGGGCCATTGGAATATAAGTCGCCGTCCGCCAAACATCCCTACCGCAAAGCGGTTGCGGCCTTTCCGTTTTCCGCAGGTCGCGCGTAATTTAATTTTTCCGTTCGTCATTCACAGTTGCCGCGCCCGGCGATTGATTTTATTCTCCCGGCATGAACCCCAAACGTCCAGGAGTTGACGCGACAAAAACAATGTCGGGCATTTGTGCGATTGCTTCGCTGGCGCTGCTGCTCGCCGGTTCCGGTTGTTGCACCACGCCATCACCGGTTGCGACAGCGGAACCGAAGCTGCTCCAACTCTCGGGCGACCTGAGCGTGCATGATCCGGTCATCATCAAGGAGAAAAACACTTACTACATCTTCTGCACGGGCGGCGGACGGCGCGGAGGAATCATTCCCATCCGTAGTTCCACCAACCTGCTCAACTGGTCGCGCTGCGGCAGTGTCTTCGAAACCCTGCCGGCATGGGCCACCAACGAAATTCCCCTCGCGCGCGGAGCTTGGGCGCCGGACATCTCCTATTTCAACGGAAAATATTTTCTGTATTATGCGCTCTCCAGTTTTGGAGTAAATAAATCCACCATCGGCCTGGCGGTCAACGAAACGCTTGATCCGGCCAGCCCGCGCTACAAGTGGGTGGATCAAGGACTGGTCGTCCGTTCGCGTCCGGGCGTGGACGACTTCAATGCGATTGACCCGGCCCTCGTCATCGCTGACAAGCGCAACGTCTGGCTCTGCTGGGGCAGTTTTTGGGGCGGAATCAAAATGCGACGAATTGATCCGGCAACCGGAATGCTCTCGACCACGGACACCACGCTCTATTCTCTGGCCAGCCGCCCGCGCTTGCATGCGCATCAAACGCCACCGGTTGAAGGCGCCATTGAAGCTCCCACCATCGTGCGGCGCGGTGATTACTGGTATCTATTCGCGTCCTATGACTTCTGCTGTCGCGGCACCAACAGCACCTACAACGTCAAGGTGGGCCGCGCCCGCCAGGTTACTGGCCCCTACTTGGATCGCACCGGCAAACCTCTGGTCGAGGACGGTGGCACGCCGGTCGTCGAAGCTGTGACGCCAAACTGGCTTGGGGCCGGACATCAAACCGTGTTCCAGGACTCCGGCCAGGATTACCTCGTGTTCCACTCTTACGACCGTCAAACGGGCCAGTCCCGATTGCAGATTTCCACGATGGTTTGGGAGAATGGCTGGCCGCGCATCGCCAGCCTGCCGTAACTTTTTGCCGCGTCTCGTCGTTCACGGGAGCTGCAACTTCCAAAGTCGTGCTTTTTTCTGCGCCAACACCGACCTCGAAACACGCCCGCAGCTTCACGAAGAAAATTCCGGGTGAAGGTTTCAAGCGGGCGCGGTCAAAGTTGATTAAATGGATGTGGCGGGGAATCCGAAGGTGGAAAAGCTTTTCAACCAGTAGCCAGCAGCCTTACGTTGGCACTTCCCAAACAAACAACCCTATGAAAAGAATCAATTGCATCGCAGTTCTGGTGACGGCTCTGGTCTTGGTTTCGACCGCAACCGCCGACGAACCAAAGGCCGGCGACAGCCCGGCGGATCATCTGCCACCGCACATCACACAAGTTGCCTGGTTTGGCGAGCGCGCGGACCGGTCGCTGGACGGGAAGAAAATTCTTTTTCTCACAAAGACGTTTGGCGATGCGATGGAACTGGATCTCGCGACCAAGCACATTCGGAACCTGACCGCGCATTATCCGCACCATGGTTATACGCGGGCGCTGTATCTGGCGAATGGCGATGTTTTGCTTTCCGGGCCGGAAGCGTTCGATCCCAGACACATCGGCGAAGCGCGCGAGCAGTGCTGGCTTTACGTGCTCGACCAGAGTCTCGCCAAGCCGGCTGCGCCGCTCGGCACCAAGTGCAGCGATGGACCGGCGGTCTCGCGCAAACGCATGCACATCGCGTGGACGCATGTTGCGGCGGAGTATCCCGACGAAATGCCGGCGCGCAGTTCGCGCATGCAGGAGGCGGACATCGTTTTTGAAAATGGCGTTCCCAAATTGGCGAACCAGAAATTGATCATCAACAGCGGTGACCTGCCGTTTCGCTGCACGCTGGAGACGCAAAATTTCCGGCCGCCGGATGAAAAGGAAATGACCTTCAGCGCCTATGGTTATCAGGGCACGGACGTGTGCGGCATTGATCTCACCACGAAGAAAGTGACCGATTATTCCAACTCGCCCGGCCAATACGACGAGCCTGAGGGCATTTTCCCCGACGGCGAGTTCACCCTCGTCGAGTGCGACATACAAAATCATAAAGGACCGAGTTTCGTGGATCTCTGGAAACTGAAGCTCGACGGCAGCGGCGACTACGAACGGCTCACGCACTTCAGCGACTATCCCGGCTTCAAGGCGTCCAATCCGGTCGTGAGTGATGACAGTAAATTCTTTGCTTTTCAAATGGCGACCTCGCGCGTGGCGGCGGGAGTCGGCCACGGCATTTTCGTTTACGACATTGAAAAAGCACTGGCGGCTGAACATTGATGGTCTTTGTTTGGCGGTCGCCCGCACGCTCAGCGCCAAATGGAAAGTCTGTTGCCAATTTCATACGGCTCAACAATCATGCACTGATGCGAAACAAAGTTCCTCTGTCCATTACCCTTCTCTCTCTGGCCTTTGCCTTGAATGCTTTCGCCGGGTTTGGCGTCAAACAGTTGCGCTGTGAATATTTGGAGAACCCGCTCGGAATTGATGCCGCCCAACCGCGCTTGAGCTGGATTCTGGAAGCCGGCGGGCGTGGTGAAGAACAGACCGCCTACCAAATTCTGGTCGCCAGCAGCGCAGCCGAATTGAATCATGACCACGGCGATTTGTGGGACAGCGGCAAAGTTGCCTCCGATGAAACCACCTTCGTAGCTTACAGCGGCAAGCCGCTCATGTCGCGACAGGCGTGCTTCTGGAAAGTTCGCGGCTGGGATCAGGGCGGCAAGGTTTCACCATGGAGCGAAGTCGCCCGCTGGGAAATGGGTTTGCTCGCGTCCGCCGACTGGCAGGCGCAGTGGATCGCCCGCACGACAAACATTGATGAATTGCCAGCGCCTTACTTCCGGCATGAACTGACGCTGGACGGAAAAATTAAGACTGCACGCGTCTGCATCTGTGGCCTTGGCTATTATGAACTGCACATCAACGGCCAAAAGGTCGGCGATCATTTGCTGGACCCCGGCTATACGCGTTACGACCGGCGCGATCTTTATGTCACGCACGACGTGACCGCGCTGCTCAAGCGCGGCCCGAACGCCGTTGGCGTGATTCTCGGCAACGGCTGGTTTAATCCCCAGACCAAGGCCGTTTGGAATTTTCACGAGGCACCGTGGCGGGAAGCACCCAAGCTGCTCTTGTCATTGGTCATTGAATACACCGATGGCCGCACGATGGTCATCGGCAGCGATGGCACCTGGAAAACTGCCACCGGGCCGATTGGGTTCGACAGCATTTACGGCGGCGAGAATTACGACGCACGCCTGGAAATTCCCGGTTGGGACAAACCCGGCTTCGACGATTCCACCTGGCAGCCCGCGCAAATTGTTTCCGCGCCGAAGGGAAAGCTCGTCGCGCAAATGGCTCCACCAATCAAGGCCGATCAGGTAATCAAGCCCATCAAGTTGACCGAACCGAAGCCCGGAGTTTTTGTTTTCGACATGGGACAGAATTTCGCGGGCGTCACGGAACTGAACGTGCGCGGCCCGGCCGGGACAACCGTCACGCTGCGTCATGGCGAGCGGTTATCTCCGGATGGCTCGCTCGATACGCGCGACATCGCGCAACATGTGAAGCGCATGGGTAAAGATCAGTCATACCAGACCGACAACTACACGCTGAAAGGCGGCGGCACGGAAACGTGGCGGGCGCGCTTTACTTATTATGGCTTTCAATATGTCGAGGTCACGGGCTTTCCCGGTCGGCCCACGCTCGACTCGGTGCGCGGCATTTTCACGCACTCGGCTGTGCCGGTGGCCGGTGAATTTGAATGTTCGAATCTGCTCCTCAACAAAATCTGGCGGGCAACGCGCTGGGCTTATTTGAGCAACTTGCAGGGCATCCCTACCGATTGTCCGCATCGCGAAAAAAATGGCTGGACGGGCGACGCGCATCTCGCCGCCGAGCAAGCCATTTACAACTTCATGCCCGCCGGCGTTTACACCAAATGGATCAACGACCTCGGCGACGAACAAAAACCGAGCGGACAATTACCGGGCATCGTGCCGACGAGCGGCTGGGGTTACACTTGGGGCAACGGCCCGGCGTGGGACAGCGCGTTCGAGCTGATCCCGTTTTACCTCTACGAATATTACGGCGACACGCAGCCGTTGCGCTACCATTACGACGGCCTAAAACGCTACGTGGATTATCTCACGAGTCGCGCGACGAACGGCATCGTCAACATTGGTCTCAACGACTGGGCACCGTTCAAGACGCAGACCCCCGCCGACATCACCGACACCGCTTACTACTATCGCGACACCAAGATCGTGGCGCTGGCCGCATCATTGCTCGGCAAAACGGATGACGCCGCCAAATACAACCAACTCGCGGAGCAGATCAAAAAAACTTTCAATGCCCATTTTTTCAACGCGGACGCCGGCACCTACGGCAATGGCAGCCAGACTTCATTGAGCTGCGCGTTGTATCAGGGATTGGTAGAACCGGAGAATCAGGCGCGGGTGCTGCAAAATCTCGTCGCCAGTGTTGAGCGAAAAAACGGTCACATTGACACCGGCATTCTCGGCGCGAAATACATTCTCAACGCTTTGACCGATCACGGCCGCGCCGATGTGGCCTACCGGATGGCGTCGCAAAAAGATTTGCCAAGCTGGGGCTGGTGGATTGAGCAGGGTGCCACGACGCTGTGGGAACAGTGGAACGGTTCGGAATCGCGCAACCACATCATGTTTGGCGACATCAGCGCGTGGTTTTACAAGGCGCTCGCCGGCATCAACGCAGATCCCGCCGTGCCCGGTTTCAAGCATATTATCATCCGTCCGCAGCCGGTCGGCGACCTCACGTCTGCGCGGGCCGAATATGATTCCATCCACGGCAAAATCGTGAGTGATTGGAAAATCGCCAAGGGCAAATTTAATTTGCAGGTGGTGATTCCGCCGAACACGACGGTGACCATCTATATGCCTAACGCAATACTGGCAGACGTGCGTGAAGGCCGCCGCCCGGCCATCAAAGCGGACGGCGTGACCTCGTTCTCGCAGGCAGCGAATGCGGCGATCTTTGAAGTCGGCTCCGGTGAATACCATTTTACTTCGCCGTGCAAGCCGGCTGCCGGTTTCTGAAGCATGTGCAGCTTGAAACTGTTTTTACCGAAGGGGCAGGCGAGACGCACTGCCCTGCTTTGCGGCGGCTTTGCCGCCAAGGTAGGACAGCGCGTTTCGCCTGTCCGGGCAAACTGGGTTTTGTCTTCTCATTCGAAATTTAAGAACAGTGATCAAATGCACCTTCCTAAAGCCGATGCACGAAAATGCGCTCGCCTTTTCACCGGCTTCGTGGCAAAACAGAAGCTCAACCATCAACCCAAGGAACATTATGAGCAAAGCGAAGAAGAAAACGGCGGCGAACCTCATCTGGTTCGAAATCCCGGCGGACAAGCCCGAACGCGCGCAGAAATTTTACGGCAAGCTGTTCGGCTGGAAGATCACGCCGTTTCCCGGCATGACGGATTACTGGCACATTGACACCGGCGGCGACGACGCCACGCCCGACGGCGGACTGATGACACGGATGCATCCCGGCCACACCATCACCAGCTACGTCAACGTGCCGTCCGTGACGCGAGCGGCGGCGAAAGTAAAAAAACTTGGCGGCAAAATCTGCAAGCCCAAGACCGCCGTGCCGGGCATGGGTTATCTGGCCATCTGCCAGGACACCGAGAACAACACGTTCGCGCTTTGGGAAATCAACATGAAGGCGAAATAAGTGAGCCGTGCATTAAGGCGGCGGAAGCGGGGCGGAAGAAACTCAATTCCCGGTCCGGAAATGCCGCTGACAATTTTTGAGAAACCACCTGATAGCGGGGATTGATGCGAGTGGAGACAGACGCTGCGGCCGGGACACGTGAAAAAAACGGGCTTGTTCCGAAACGTCGGGTTCTTTTTACCTGGCAAAGTAGGATTTGCGACGAAACCGTCTCCCAGATGCGGGCATGATGGCGTGATCAAGAGTGGTTTCAAAAAATCTGTAGCCCAAAGATGGTTTGGGGTGGCGAACTGCGCGCCAGCGTCTTGGACTACGGCAGCCCTCTGCCGCTTTGTGTCGCCATTCGTGTGGGGGAAAAGCGGCAGAGGGCTGCCGCAGTCCAAAACCTCGCGGAACGATCCAGCCGGGCTTTCAGCTACGGCCACAGTTTTTAATAAACTGCCCCAGCCTAAGAGTGGCTGGTTCACCACGGTTTGAGACCAAACACGCCGTTGAAAATCCGCCTTGGTCGCTGGGATAAAACGCCAAAGCTATTGTGGCGCGTGGCAAATTTAACAGGATTCCTCGGCCGGTGGCCTATGGGCGGTAGCCGGCTAAGGCTCCTTGTAGAATTCCCATGGCTAAATTCAAACCGCGAATTGAAACATACGCTTTGACGGATTCGGAATTCACGGTTTTGATTGCGCTGGTTTCCCTTCTTCCTTCAAATCTTTTTGCAGCCGGGCAAAGGCGGATTCAAAGGCGTCGTGGTTTTTCCAGTTGGAAAAGTCCGGGGCGAAATACTCGCGCACTTCCACCGCCAAATCCTTGCCGGTATCGGCATCAAAATAAGTCCAGTCGCGCAGGGTTTCAAAATCGGTCAGCCGGATGGGAAACAGCTTGCGGCGTTTTTCTTTCTTCTCCGCTTCGCGGGCTTTGCTTTGCGGAATGCGCTGAAAATCCCCAGGGGATTTAATCGTATCCGTCGGAGCCGCCACACATGGTTTCCCGGATTGAATTATGAACTTAAGTTGAACTTGAAACCGGGAACAGCTTTAACCGTAAACAATAAACTCATTTTAACTAAATGCTGGCCGACAAATTGCTGGCTGAATGGGCGGACGTTCGGCGCGGTCAAGCACCGGGCCGGATTAACCGACAAACAAGGTATGAATGATCTCATCGCAAAATTAGTGCCGCCAAAACAGCAAGCCCACGCGCAACTCTTGCTGGACGACTCCGATTCACGGAACCTCATCCGGCAGCAATTAAGCCAGCTCGCTGAGGATGAAGCCGAGTTGATCCCGCAAAAATCGTTCTGTTGGATTTTGTGCAAGCTGTCCACCTTTGGGGCCGAAGAAACCTACACCTTGAGAATCTATCAGGCATTTTTATCCCAGCTCAATCAACTGGGAGTCATGTGCCGCCAGCTATCCGGCGACGGCGCCCACTGCAAACATGACCCACCGGCGGCAGTCGCCAACCGGATTACGATTGGCCTCGGTCTGTTCTACGAACAAGCTGCCCGGCGTCCTCAGTATCATGCCGCGCCGTCCCCGCAATATTATCAACAACTGGCGGCCGGATGCTTTGAAGTTACCGGCTACAAAACCATCGCCTCAAAGCTGCCACAGTGGCTAAAATTCCTCCACGAAAACTTTGTATTGCCAAGACTATAGTGTTGGCTGATCCGCGCTGCGTCAAGCCGGTGCGAAACGCGCGGCAGTCACCGTGCCGTCGCTGGCGGATTGGGAAAAGGATTGGCAGGAAAATCCGCAACGCAGCGCAGCCGAAACTGTTGCCGGTGGATTTCCGGTTGCCGTTGGCGGCCATCGCACAATCCAATTAACGCGAGCGGCCTTCGGAAACGGGACTGCTTTTGTTCCGGCAAATACAGCCGCGCGCAATTTCAGTCCTCAATCAAGCGGGTTGCATATCGGCGGGAAAAAAGGAGCGATACTTCGTGTGCGGGTCGGTGGGATGAGCGCCGAACGGATTGAATATCCCACACGGATGCTGCCAGACGCCGCGCCGCTGATTCCAGTGGAAGCCCAAAGCCCAAA
>ODAK010008111.1_pt1 | contig 10542 bp, 6 predicted proteins | sample 1539591 | NCBI WGS metagenome assembly ODAK01 (sample SAMEA3539303, study PRJEB22396) | soil metagenome | biome: tundra; feature: field; material: soil | place: USA | collected 2010-05 | depth 0.15 m | reverse complement strand
CGACGGGAAACCAGGGCTCCGGCGGCTCGGGCGGGGGCGATTTCGGGCTGAGGTCGTGCAGCATGGTGGTGATTTCGTCGCCGCGCTCGAGATCGATCGCCGCATGGTGAATCTTCAACAGTATCGCGAAGCTCCCCTGCGGCAGGTCGGAAAAGCTGTCGAGGCCTTCGATGACGTACATCTCCCAGAGCGGGCGGTTGAGGTCGAGCGGCCGCGCATGGATGCGGGACGCCTGGATGCAGAACTGGCGCCAGTCGCCGGGCTTGGGCAGCGCGATATGGCGCACGTGGTATTCGAGGTTGAAGTCCACGTCTTCAACCCAGTAGGGCCGGTCGAGGCCGAAGGGTACCTGCCTCAAGCGCTGGCGCAGAATCGGCACGCGCTCGAGGCGGTTCTCGACGTGGGCCAGGATGCTCTTGAAGCGCACCTTGCCGCCGGGTGCCGTGGTCTGGTCATAGATGTGCAGCAGCGTGACGTTCGCGTTGGACCGCGCGGTTTCCGAATACAGGAACACCGCATCCTGGTTGCTGAGCTGGCGCATATGCAGGTTTTTTCTCAGATGGAACACGAGGTCTGGGGGCGGCTAAGAATCTGTTTGAAAATGAGGGGATATCCCCCGAGGGGACTTTCCCCACAAGAGGGATCGATACCTTCGGGGCGCTTCCTCTCGTACTCCCCTAAATTGTCCCGTTGCAAGAAGATTCATTTTGCAACGGATTCTAAGAGGCTTTTGCTTCGCGCATCATGGCCCGATACACCCGGCGCAGAATGCCGGACGGGTTGAAGGGCTGCCAGGCGTCCTCGGGCTGCGCCAGGCGATCGGCGACGATGGCCAGCACCAGGCCATTGAAGCCGAGACCGACATGGCTGCCCGGAACGCGGATGTTCTCGTGCAGCGCCAGGTCGCCGTCGATGGTGGCCTCCTGCGGCGGCACCACGCCATCGCTGAGGGAATACAGGCAGGTGGTTGGGATCGGCAAGCGCTTGTGCTCGCGCAGGTCCTTCGCCCGCGGCTGCATGGCGTGGGCGGCCGATCCATGCGGATGCGCCACCAGCCGGTAGAGCGCCTTTACAATCGAGGGTGTCTGGCTGCCTTCGCGATCCATGCTGACCGGGCTGCCCAGGGTGATGACCGAGCGCACGCACTCGGTGGCCTCTTGTGCGCCGAGCAGCGCAAACACCCCGCCTAGGCTCCAGCCGACCAGGCTTACTTTGCGTCCGGTCTTGTGGTGCAGGTGGCGTATCTTCTGCGGCAACACCTTCACGTACTTGCTCTGGAAGCCGACGTTGCGCCCCAAACCCCAGGTGCGAACGTCGTAGCCCTTGCGCATCAGGAACAGCTTCAGCGCGATCAGCGATTTTTCGTCGGCGAGAAATCCGGGCAGCAGCAGCACCGGGTGTCCATCGCCTTGGGGGGCCTGCAGCAGCAGCGGCAGCGAAGCCGGCAGTAAGGCCGCCTCGAGCAGCCCGCGCGGCTCGAGCAGGGAATCGAGCAGGCGCGGCGGGCCGACGTGGGGATGACGGGAAACCGTTGTCGCATTAAACATGTTGTCGACCTGCCTTGCTTCTGCCGAGCTTGGACTTTACTTCAGTCCGCGTGATAGTGGTCTTGAGCGGGGCCTTCCGCACAACGGCGAGCGGGGCCGTGGCAACGTGCGCCCTCTTGCGTCTGCCGCGCGCCGGCCGCGGGGTTGGAGCGGGCTCGGCCGTGACCGCCCTGGCCGCGGCCCGCTTGCGCGCCGTTACCGGCAACTGCGGCAACGCGCGGAGCTGCAATTCCTGGTGCGCCGCCAGGATATCGGCGACCAGCTCCTGCGGCTGGGGAACGACGCAGCTCGCCACGGTGAAGCCTATTCCCAACTCGCCGTTGTAGCTCATCAGCGTGATGTTGAGTCCGATGCCGTGCTCGACGATGGAAAGCGGCCAGTAGCCTGTCATACGCGTCCCGGCGACATACAGCGGCACGGTCGGACCAGGGATATTGGAAATCACCACGTTGGCGATGGGCGGGATGGCGTCGGCAAGGTGCGTCTTGCCGTATATCGAGGCCAGCGCGCCGATGATCCAGTCCCAGCCTATGGTCGGAAAGTCGAGCGGGATGACCGACTTGACGCGCTTCGCCACCGACTTGGTGGCGCCCGCCGCCGCACGTATCGCCCGCAGGCGCCGCACTGGGTCGGCGATATGGGTGGCCAGACTCACCAGGCTCAGGGTCGCCTGGGTGGTGAATTCGCGGTTTCCCGGATCACGCAGCGAGATCGGCATGGTGGCAACCAGCGGTTTGCGTGGAATCCCGCCGTGCCGCGCCAGGTAGCGCCGCAGGGCGCCGCTGCACAGCGCCAACACGACATCGTTTATGGTCGCCTCCTGCGCTACCGCGATCGCCTTCACCTCGCCCAGCGGAATCGACGCCGCGGCGAAGCCGCGTTCGCCCGTGATAGCGGCGTTGATGGGCGTGCGCGGCCCGAAGGAAATGTTGCGCCACAATTCGCCTCCGATCGAAGTCTTTGGCGAGCGCCGCCGGGACGCGGGCTGGTCGCCACCGCCGAAAACCAGGCCGGCGAGGGCACGCACCACGTCCGGCAGGTGGCGGACCAGCTTAACATACAGCGCCGCGTCATGGCGGAAGGCCGCGCCAGCGAGCGTTAGTACTCCTGGCAGCCGCTCCGTGCCCTTGGTCTTCACCCGTATCGGCTTGGCGCGGCCGGGTGTCGGCGACAGATCGACCAGTGCTCCGGCGAGCGAGGCACCAGCCTGGCCGTCGAGCAGCGAGTGATGGACCTTGATGTAGTAGGCCTTGTCGCCGCTCGCCAGCCCTTCGAAGCAGTACAGCATCCACAGCGGTCGGCTGCGGTCGAGCACCTCCGCGTGCAGCTTTCCCACGCATTCCTGCAGCTGCTGCCAGCTCCCTGGCGGCGGCAGGTCGATGCGGCGGATGTGGTAATCGAGATCGACCCCTTCGTCGATCCAGGCCGGATTGGCCAAATGAAGCGGCAGCTGCGCCAAGCGGCGGCGGAAGATCGGCGCCACGTTCAGGCGCGAGGCGATCATCCTCTTGACGGAATCGCGAAAATCCCTGCGATAGCCTGGCGGCGGCTCGAACAGGTGCAGCGAGCCTACGTGCATCGGCGTGGCCGGGGTTTCGAGGTTCAGAAATGTTCCGTCGAGTCCGCTCAGGGGTCTCATGTTCTTTTCGTTTTTGCTTGCGCTCAGGCGTATTCTCACATTCGCCGCCGAATGCTACAAGTGCCGCGTGAAGCCATGTTGCCGATAATTGCGCGGTACGCGCTGGCCGAACTGGCCGCGAGCCGTCACTGCTTCCCGGACTTTACGCGCCGCGGCGCACGCTCGCCGGCCGCCGCGCTGTGAAAACTCACCGCCATGTCGAAGCCAGCCTTGACAAAGCCGAGCACCGCGGTGAAGTCCTGGTCGGACAGCCGGCGCGCGGCATCGTTGGCACGGTAGAGGTTGGCGAGCTCGCGCTCGCGTCCGGCTTGCACTGCCAGGCGGCCGATGCCAAGGTCGTCGAGCGCCCTCCACAGCCCCGGATTGTACGAGCGCGCCAACTTCATCACGAAGGTCACGGGGTCGTGCCGGCCCAGCACGCCTGCCAGGCGCAGGATCACCTCGAACGGCAGCGCCACCTTGCCAATCTCGGCTTGCTCGAGCAGATCGTGGTCGGTGATGTCGATCGCACGGCCCAGCTCCCGCGTTGTTATACCGGCAGCCTCGCGCGCCTGGCGTAACATCGAGCCAGCCTTCTCGATCGCCGCCTGCTGCCGTGGCTCGCGTGCTCGCGCCTTCACCAGGTTCAGTGACAGGTCGGTCGCGCTGGCGGCGATACCAAGCACAGTGTCGGTCCAGCGGCGCAGCTCGTGCGCGATTCTGAACACCGGCAAGGCGGCCGACGCGGCGGCGGCGCGCGGTGCCGCGGTCGCCTTTCGCGCGGGGCGCGCCGGCCTTGCTCTGCGTGCGCGTGAAGTCGAGGGCATGAACCGTCTCCTGGAGTCCTTGGCAGTAACATCGCGGCGGCGCGTTGGGCGCCGGGATGGGTATCATTGTAACTGAGCGCTTGGGGTCACAACGGCGGCCATCGGGTTTGCGTCGACCTCCGCGAGCGGCGCGAGCCATACCTTTCAAGACCGAATCACCGCTGCCACAGGATATGAGCATCTTCCAATGGAACCGCCACGTCATCGTGTTGCGGAATGAGTCGCGCCGTATAGTCCGTCGCCGGACGGGCTGCAGGCACCTCTGCGCGATAGGCGTAGCCGCTTGTTGCACCCACCAGTTGCCGCACGCGCTTCATCTCCACTCGCTCCGCTGCGGTACCGTTGAAGCCATCCGCGTATAGTTCGACCCGCACGGCCTCCGGGTCGAGATCATCGAGATACATCTGAACCTCAAATACGTGTTGCTCGCCGTCGGTTTCAACCTTCACGTCGCCGAAGCGTAGTGCGGTCCATTCCTGGTCCAAAGCGTGCCGCCAATTCACTATATCCACGCCGATTTCGCCTTTATCGGCAGCCCGCTTACGGTAGGCTGTGGCAGCCGGGAGGGAGCGTTGCTCGGTGTATTCGCGCACTGCGCGGTTGGTGGAAAAGCGCGGCGTCAGCCGTGACATGCTTTCCCGCATGCGCGCCACCCAGGCGATGGGGATACCCTGTTCATCACGAGTATAGAACTCAGGGATCACATCATGCTCGAGCAGGTCATAGAGGGCTTCAGCTTCGATAGCGTCCCAGGCCGGATCGCTATCATGTTCCCGGCCATCCCCCAACGCCCACCCTACCTCCGGCGTGTACGCTTCCGCCCACCAGCCGTCCAATTCAGACAGATTGATGCCGCCATTGACCAGCACTTTCATGCCGCTCGTTCCACACGCTTCCCACGGGCGTCGCGGCGTGTTGAGCCAGACATCCACGCCCTGCACCAACTGCTCGGTCAAATGCATATCGTAGTCACTGAGAAAAATCACATGCGGACGCGCCTCGGGGCGACGAATGAAATGCATCCACTCCTGAATCAGGGCCCGCCCTGCCTGGTCTGCCGGATGGGCCTTGCCGGCCATGATGAGTTGCACCGGATGTTGCGGATTGGTTAACAAGCGCAGCAGCCGCTCCGGATCCTGCAACAATAAGTTCGGCCTCTTGTAGCTTGCAAAACGACGTGCAAACCCCAGCGTCAACGCACTGGGATCGAGCAGATGTTTCGCGGCCTCAAACACTTCGGGCGGCGCCGCTGACGCGGCGAGTTGCTGGGACAACCGTTCGCGGGCGAATTCAACCATCGATTTCCTGGTGGCGCTGCGAAATTGCCAAAGACTGGCATCGGAAACGCAGCGAATGTCCTGCTCCAGGGTTTCCATCACTCCTAACCAACGATCCTTGCCACAAGCCTCCGTCCAGAACTTGTCGGCCGCCGCCGAGTCCCAAGTCGGGATATGAACGCCATTAGTTATGTGTCCCACCGGCACTTCGTCCGCCGGCCAGTGCGGAAAAAGCGGCTCGAACAGGTGCCGGCTGACCTTCCCGTGCAAGCGACTCACACCGTTGACCGCCCCGCTCCCGCGGATCGCCAGATAGGCCATGTTGAAAGGTTCCGATGAATCGTTCGCGTTCTGGCGGCCCAGAGCCAGCAAATCGCGGCGGGTTATACCGAGCTGCGTGCGTGCATAACCTGCGAGGTATTGCTCGATGAGCGCGGGAGCGAAACGATCAAAGCCGGTAGCCACCGCCGTGTGGGTGGTGAAAAGATTGCCCGCCCTGGTGACGGCCAGCGCGACCTCGAACGTCCGCCCGGATTCCTCCATGAAACTTCCCGCGCGTTCCAGCACCGCGAAAGCCGCATGCCCTTCATTCAGGTGGCAGACTTCCGGCTTGATGCCGAGAGCCGCGAGCAGTCGCCATCCGCCCATCCCGAGCAGCATGTCCTGCTGCAGGCGCAACTCCGGCCCGCCTCCGTAAAGTTCGCTGGTAATGCCTCGGTGCGCTGGATAATTCGCCGTGTCATTGCTGTCGAGCAGGTACAGCTTCACGCGACCGACCTGAACCTGCCAGGCGCGCAGCCAAACCGAGTAACCGGGTAACGCGACCTCTAATCGCAACCACTCCCCATTCGGTTTGCGCAACGGTGTGATCGGCAACTGTCCGGGGTCGTTATACGGAAAGAGGGCCTGTTGCGCGCCATCCCTGTCGATTACCTGGCGAAAATAGCCTTGCTGGTAGAGCAACCCCACGCCGATCACCGGGACGCCCAAATCGGCGGCGGCCTTGAGTTGATCGCCAGCCACGTTACCAAGTCCGCCCGAATAAATAGGCAATGCTTCGCTCAACATGAATTCCATACTGAAATACGCAACACAGCTCAGCGCAGACTGCGGGTAGGTTTGCTGAAACCACGCGGGCGCCTCCGCCGCATCCCGCCTGGCTTGCACCAGATCGTCAACGTCTTTGCGGAAAGCGGGGTCGGCTAGAACACGCTGGAGTTTCTCCCGCGACACCGTCTGCAAGACGACCCAGGGATTTTGAGTCAGACCCCAGAGCGCCGGATCAAGCTGCCGCCACACGTGGTCAGCGCCATGATTCCACGACGAACGCATATCCAGGGCAAGCTCCGCCAGGGAATCGAATCCCTCCACGTCCGCGGATAAAAGACGCTCTTTCGGCTGACTGAGCCGTGTCTGTTCGGTCATAGCCTCTCCTTCAAATTTGTCGACCAATAACGTGATCGAGTGCATTCGGGGAATTACTCGACCGTCCTCTTCTGGTCCAGACTAGATACACGTGATACATCCAAATTTGGGTGTACTCGAACCGTTTCCGAGGTGCCGATCGTCGATTTCGTCCGTAGGCATAGCTCAGCTTGATCCGAAGGAGGCGGAACCAAGGTGTGGACGGAGCGCGTCGCGTACGCAGGTCTATTTGCTCTTCTTCAGGTAACCGACCATGTAGCCGAACTCGTCGGCGCAACCCTGCTCCACCTGGCCGAGGGCGAATTTCTCCACTGCGCCGCCGATTAACGGCACGCCGGACCTGCACTTGTGCGAGATGCGATAGACGCAGCCCTTGCCCGACGGCACGAGTTCGAACTCAGCCGTCATCTTCACCGGCTGGCCGATCGCGTCCATGGTCAGCGTGCCGTTCCGACCGCCATCCCCATCGGCCAGCCAGGTTTCCTCGAACACCAAGTCCGACTCGGGCGACAGCACCCTGGCCAACAGGCCGGGAAGGTCGCGCCGCACGCGCCGCTTCATCGTCAACACCACTTTGCCGCCGCTCTTCTTGGTCTTCACGCTCGCACTGATTTCGCCCAGCGCCAGGCTGCGCGCCTCGAGCCACTTCGGGTCGGTGAGCAGCGAGAACACATTGTCTATCGGGGCGTTGTACTTCTGTTCCATCCTGTATCTCCCTGTCGGTTGTGTTTGTCGGCGGCTATCCCCGGTCGGAGCGCAGTTCAGCCAGCGCCGGTTTGCGCATGATAGCTCCATATCCACCATTAAAGTCGAGGCACTAGCGCCTGCTGATCGGCGCGGGCAATGGGCGCGCCGCCCAGGCCGCCGATCTGCACGTTTGCCTCGCGCAAACTCGCACTCTTGATTTGGTGGAACGACTCACCCGAAACATGCAAACTCCAAGGAAGTGCACAACACCGACCAACCCCGTTTACACTTATGCACGGCCGCGGGCCATGACAAGCGGCTTTCGACTCTGGTCAAGATTCAAACGGCGCCGGCAGGCAAAATTGAATGGAGAATATGATGGCTCGTACAAAGGGACTGTCGATGCTTGATCTGGCGATGTTCGTTCTCGAGTCGGCCGAGCGAATGGCAAATGTCGGACCGCTGGCGATCCTCAAGCCACCCGCCGGGTACAAGAGCAGCGGCCATTTTGCCGACTGGCTGATGGACCGGATGCAGAAGAAACCGGTCGGCGAACCGTTCGACTATGTGTATCAACCACCGAGCTTGCGTCGCCTGCCGCGACTCGAAGCCACCGACGACGTCGATGTTCCGAGCCATTGCCAGCGCCTCACTCTGCCGGCGCCTGGCACCGATAAACAACTTTTCGAATTGATCTGCCGGCTGCACGTCAATCGACTCGATCGCTCGCGTCCGCTCTGGGAGTTCTACATCATTGACGGACTGGAACGCGGCCGCATCGCAATCTATGCGAAGGTGCATCACGGCATCATCGACGGCAAGGCCTTTGTTGATGTGTGCACGAACTGGTTCTCGACCGACCCCAAGCGCCGTGAAATTCGTGCCCTCTGGCAGGGCGTGCGTCGGCCGGGGCGCGGCAACAGGACTGTCGACGAGCAGCGCTCGCTGATTCTAAGTGCAACCACACTCATTAAACAGATAGTGGGCGGAGGCTTCACTGTCGCCGCCTTCTACCGCATTCTCATCAAGCAGGCGCTCAAGACCATCGGTTTGGGCGACGGCACCCCGTTGCCATTCCTGAATACACCGTCCGTCTTTCGCGCTCCGCCGGCAGTGCGCCGCAGCTTTTCCTACTGCATCGTGCCGCTGCAAGCCATGAAAGAATTCGGCAAAGCCCATGGCGCGACCATCAATGACATCCTGCTGACTATACTGGACATGGCGCTCCATCGTTACCTCAATGAGAAGGGCCGACACAACCGTAAGCCTCTGGTGGCCGACATGCCCCTCGCGCTTGGACGCGGCGGTGGCGGAAACCAAATTGCCATCCTGCAGTTTCCGCTCGGCGGCGCCAAGGCAAATCCGGTAGAACGCCTGCGTGAAATCAGCCAGCAGACGCAAGAGGTAAAACACCAGGTCATGGGAGAATCCGCAGGCGCCATGATTCTGTACACCGCGGCGATCCACGCCGTTCCAGCAGTGGCGGAATTGCTCGGCATCAGCAACATGCCTACCCTAGCCAACATGGTCATCTCCAACGTCCCCCTTGGGCTGCCCGGCCGAAATTATTTGGCCGGTGCGGAAGTGGAAATGATTCTGCCGCTTTCCGTGCTGGCGCCGGGGCAGTCGCTCAACATTACTGCAGCGACCTACGACAAGGGGCTTCAAATCGCCTTCCTCGGCATTGCCAAGGAATTTTCCGACATTCAGAAACTGGCGGACTACACGGCCGCGGCGTTTGAGGAGTTGCGTGCGGCATTTGGTGAATTCACGACTAATGAACTTGCCGCGAAGAAGAAGACAAAGAAACTGACAGCGGCCAAGAAGCGTGCAATCCCCAAGCCGCCGAAGCCGGCCGCAGCAAAACCGGCAAGGGCTGCGATCAAACCTGCCGAAGCCGGCAAACGCCCGCCGCCCAAGCGCGTCGCGCGCAAGGCAGTTGCCGCCTGAAATGGCGCCCGCCCATCTGCTGGCCGACGAGCTTGGAGCGTCGTCGATCCCATGCACCGACTCGCACGGCCGATATCGCACATCAACTTGCTTGTTTGAGCAATTGTCTCTCGCGCAGATAGAAAAAAAACGGCAAACCACACACGGCACCAAATAACAGGGTGATAACGATGGGCAACCAAAGCCGGGGCATGCTCAAGCGCAAACCTTCGCGTAGCGTAAGCACCAGCAAGGTCAACAGGACAATCGCAACGCCGCCCTGGCTCCACTCCATCGACATCGACGTGGGCAGTCCCGGAAACCAGTGCGGCGGTACATCGGCAGAAATCAATCCGCCGTGGAAAGTGAAAAGTCCGGCCAGCGCCAGAAGCAGGTAGACGGTTGCCCATGCTGCACTGCCGCGCGCGTGCGCCTGCCGATCCACAATGCGTTCATTTGCCGGAGCGTTAGCCATGACTGCGGCGGGCACCTGCGCAGAGCTCAGCGGCTTGACGTCGCCTGGGGTATTTGCCGCAGCAGCAGCCGCAGCCAGTACGGTGCCGGCGAATTGCGCCATGCGTTTCAGTGCTTCCCGCGCTTCCGGCAGGAAGGAGAATAAGGGAAACACGTGAGGCATGTCATGCCAGACTTCGACTCTTGCGCTGGGACATTTGCAGGCGAAGCGAATGGAGTCGTCGAGAAGCAATTCAGAACTGCCGACAAGCAAAAAAATGGGCGGCAAACCGCTCAGGTCGGCAAGCACGGGCGAGGCGAAAAACTCGCCACGCCGTTCAGCTTGCGGCATGTAATGCGGTGCCAAGTTATGAAATGCGCTCCGGGCGAACATTAAATCGTGACCGTCGTTACGTTCGATGGAATCACTGCCGAGAGTACCGTCGGTCAGAGGCGACAGGGCAATCGCACCCGCCGGCAGCGGCAGCCCGTCATCGCGAATGCGCAGCAGCGTGACGAGTGCCAGGTTGCCTCCGGCTGAATCGCCGGCGATGATGATTTTTTCTGCCGCGTAACCCTTATTCACGAGATAACGGTAGGCATCCAGGCAATCCTCGGGTGCCGCAGGATATGGAAATTCAGGCGCGAGGCGGTAATTGAGCATGAACCCCCGCATTGCGGTTGCGCGACACAGGCGCGCCAGCAGTCCGCCATGCAGCCGCGGCGTTTCCAGGACGAAGGCGCCGCCATGGATGTAAAGAATGACATGGTCCTGCCTT
>ODAK010008110.1_pt1 | contig 10544 bp, 15 predicted proteins | sample 1539591 | NCBI WGS metagenome assembly ODAK01 (sample SAMEA3539303, study PRJEB22396) | soil metagenome | biome: tundra; feature: field; material: soil | place: USA | collected 2010-05 | depth 0.15 m | reverse complement strand
GGACCAGGTTGACGCACGCGTAACCCAGAAGATAGACCACCACAAAGCCGGTCATTTCAAAGAACGCAAACGCAAAACGCAAACGCGGAGACGATAGAATCTAAGAGCGAGATTTTCTCCTCACGTTCTACCTCTCCCATGCACGCCAGACCACGAACCCGCAACCGGAGTTCTCCATTCCCATTTGCTCCCTCCTTTGTCAGAAAGACATACCAGTTTTTCGGACAGAGTTCTCCACGGTTTGCTCCCACTTCTCCCAAGTTCTCCATTGTTTCTCCCTATTATTCCCACGCTGAAAATTGCTCCCAACTCTTGAAATAAAAAAAGCGGCCCGGATTGCTCCGAGCCGCTTCGGGTTGGTTGTGGTCATTTGGGCTTTCGCCCCGCATTTACTACTACGGGCTTGCGCCCGTCAAATAAAAATAGCCCCGGATTGCTCCGGGGCTATATGGCTGGAAGGTTAATCCGTAGCGGGAGCCACGGATTCAACGCGTGTTTCGGGCGTTGCTCCAACAAAATTCATGCGTCGTAAAGCAGATGACGCCAATGCTGCTTATTGATGATATAGCGGACAGTGCTCTTTCCGACGTGAAATTGTCGCGCTAAATCCATCAGGCTATAACCGACGGTGCCATCTCCATAGAGGCGCCGAATCTCAATAACCTGTTCATCCTTCAGTATTGACATACCGCTAATCTCCCCCATTGGGCGGAAGATGCGACCCTTTCGCACGGAATCCTGAGAGTTTACGGACCTACTTCCAGCAAACAAATGCTCCAACCGAACGCATGGGGGATTATCGCATACTTGTCAAGCCCGATCTACTCATTTGCGGCCAGGAGCGTTTGCTCTGGCCACAATGAACAGACAATTAAACCGCAACGGCAGTGGCCGGAGTGGTTTCTCCCAGCAGACTGGCCTTGCCATCCGTCCAATCGGACGGATCAATGCCGTTGGCATTCAGAGATTCTTCGATCTCCGTTACCAATGCGACCGCAGCGGCATAATCCGCGCGCTTGTCGTCTTCTGTGATGTTGCGCGGGGCTTCCCCGGCGCTACGCCACGCAAACAGTTGCTCCGTAGAGAAACGGCGTGTCGTTGTTTTGTCGGCGTTTTCCACGGTGTTCTCCCCAAGCGCAGTATCCAGACGGGCTGGATATTGGCAGAGGGTTTGCGCCGTGCCGGCGTCGGACGTGTTGTGTGCTACCGCCAGGATCGCGCTTAACATCGCAGATAAACCAGTGCTCGACGATGATAATTGATCCGCGATTGGCTGGCATTCCAGCACGCCGGGATTCGCCTGACGTTTCTCCAGTTCTTCCTTGGTAATCAAAACGATTTTAGTGATCGCCTTTTCCCCCTCGCCGTCGGTCGTCTCCACGATCCGCGACTGGAGTTCTGCGAGTTCCTTGAGCAATTTCTTGCTCCGCTTCTTGAGAAGCGTTACAGCTTCCGCGATTGCCGGATGCTCCAAGTCATCGTTGACGGCGGACAGAATGCGACTGGCGCGCTGAAGCGCGTCAACCGGAATCAATTCGTCGTACTCCTCCTCCGTGATACGGTCCGTAAGGACATACGCGGAAAACGTGATACTCAGGCTGTAAGCCTGAGTATCCATCGTTTTCTCCCCGTACAGATTCTCGAAGTAGGTGTTGAACTTGGCATCGCGCCGCACGGCACCGTTTTTCCTCATCTCCTCAAAGCGCGACCGTTGCACGCACAAGAGCTTCCCAAGGATGGGAAGATTATTGCGGTAACTGTCATTCGCCTTGACGGCCCGGGTTTTGTAACCCAGTTCCTTCTTGACGGTCTCCATGAATTCGGGCGCGGCCTTGATGGCCAGGTCCAGCAATTCGGCGTAAGCCAATGTTTTAGTGTCCATGAGTTGCACTTTCTACTTTGAATGCCCGATACGTTCGAGCTACGTTTCTGGTTTCTGGCAACGGCAATAGCCGTGTCAGCAGAAATTCTTCAAGTGCTACTCACGAGGATTTTTGGTATTATCCTGAACCATAATGTTCTCCCTTTGTCATTCCCTACCGGTTGCGCCAGAACGCCATGACGGCGGGCGCAACTCGTAGAGGATGTTCTGAGGATGTTCGGTGGGTCTCCACTGTGGAGAATTGGCCGGGAGCATTGCTACGTTGGAGACACGCCCTAGGTAACGTGTATGTTGAAGGGGTCTCCGAAGTAGCTAGAGGCTGGATGGCCGGCCAATTCTATACAGTGAAATCTAAAAGTGAATCTCCCTTATGATCCCTTTAACGTGCCATAGCACGTTTCCACCTGCCCAAAGGCAGGCCAGGTGCAAGGCGATTCTGTAAAGTTGCGACATAAAGTTCTCCTTCAATTCAGCCCAAAGGCGACTGTGAGGTTGAACGGATACCAGTGGTACCCAAAATACCCGTTGAATTGCTCCAACGGGTAAAAGTGGAATTTCAGCATAAAAATGTCCCGGTAGTGACTACGCCGCCGGGGCAGCGTTCTCCATTATGTCAGCCCCAAGGGCAGGATTCGGGCATGTGGTTCATCTCCGCTCCGTCCAAAGACGGGACTGTCCACGCCAAAAGGCGCAAGCGAAAAGTATTAAATTGCGTTCTCCATTGCGACCCAGGCACTATCGGTCATTACAACCGCTGTGCCATATCCCATTGGACAATCGGAGTTTTGCCAGTAGGCAATGTCTCCATCATCCAGCATGATGTAAGCATCCATATTTTTCCTTTTCTCCATCCCGCCGCACAAGCGACGGGCAAAGCAAAACGCAACCAACACGCCCTAGATTCCAGGGCGCATGTTCTCCATGTTGCTCCTCAGTCCTGCCGTTCAGGACCGCCAGGCCAAGCGGGGCGGGCAACCGCCGCCGCAACCGCAAGGCATAACATAACGCAACGAAGCGTACACACTTACTACACGCGGAGCGCTTGGCGGAATTATTGCGTACGGCGGGGCAAACGGCAACCCGCCGCCGCCCCGCCCGCGCAAGCGCCGCCCGCAAGGGGCAAGCGCAACCGCCGCCCGCCGCCGCCGCCCGCAAGCGGGAAACGACAACGAACACTATGTATGCAACGTACTGTACACACTTGCCCCATGCCGCCCCGCCGCCCATTGTCAAGCGGTCTTGCGGTCTTGCCCGCCGCCGCAACCGCCCGCCATGCCGCCGCAACGGGGCGGATGCACCAAGGACCGCCCCGCCGCCCGCCCGCAAGACCGCCGCCCCTTGCGGGCAAGCAAAACGCCCCTCGTGAAACTAATCACGAGGGGCGTTAAACCGCCGCCGTTGTCCTATGTCACCAGGAGACTGGCCATTGCCTTGTCAATCTTGCTTGCCGCCTTGCCCCGCCTCGATTGCCCCGCCCATAATCCCGTTGTCACCGCTTGCCATGCCGCCTTACGCCCCGCAAGACCGCCCGCCGCCCGCCGCCCTAATCGGCAGATTGAGCCGACTGTTTGATATTCCCGCAAGACCGCCCCGCCCGCCGCCCGCCGCATAAGCGGGGCACGATCCGCAATGAAGTTCCCGACTGTTTCCCAGTCACCGCCCGCCGTTGTGCCGATAATTTCACCGTAAACCCTATGTCCGACAATTCCGCCCCGTATGCCATGCCCCTTGCCGATTGGAGTTGACTTGCGAACGCCCCGCAACCGCGCAACCGCCGCCGCCCGTTGGTTGCGATAATGGCCAGCATCCTTGCCCGCCACCGTTGCCAGTCTGATTGCCATTGCGGCCGCCGCCACTTGCCCCGCCGCCACACGCTCAATGTCACTTGGCAATGATAGTGCCGCCGCCGATAATTTTTTCCATGTTTCACCGCGAATAAACGACAAACGCAAAGCATCCGCATCCGCAAAATGCCCCGCCGCCGCCGCCGCCGCCCATGTAGCATCCTGGTCTTGCCCGTCACTTGCCGCGAGTAGCAAGGCGATCATAGCCGCCGCCCGATTGCGGGCGGTCTTGCCCGCAATCCCGCCGCCGTCACCCTGGCAATCGCCCGCGAGTACCGTTTCAATCCATGCCGCCGCCGTTGCCAGCGCTTCATTTTGCGGTTGCCCCTCGGGTACGCCCGTATCTTGCCCGCCCGTTGCAAGCCAATCTTGGTAGGATGCAATATCATCCGCCGTTGTCGCACCTCTTTCAATCGCACCATGCCGCCCGCCCGCCCCGATTGGCTTGCACGCATCATAAACATCAAGCGCTGGCAATCTATCAGCGCCGTCCCCCGTACGCCCGCCACGAGATTCCCAGTTAACAACATTCCTTGCCGCCCGACACGCCACTTTCCATAACAGCGCCCGCAACGTCGGTTCATTGTCAATCGGCGCTGTATCTTCGATATCATCCGCTTGCCCGCCTTGCCATTGCCCGTAGTAATAATGCCATGCCGCCGCCGTTGCCGTGGCGGCCATATCTTGCAAGACCGCCGCCGGAAAGTCACGGCGGCCAAAACGCTTAATTGTGTACCTGACAACGGATGCAACCGCCCCGCCGGATGGTACTCGAGACACCAGGCGGCGGTCTTGGCCAGTCTTAACGGTTTGCGTGCCGCCTTGCCAATCAAGACCGCCCGCAATCGCCATAATCCGCCCCTCGATTGTCTTTTCATGGGCCAGCGCCGTTGCGGTTGCTTGGCAAAACTGTAACCCATCACTTTCAAGCGCCGATGATTCCGCCGTTGCATCCGCCAGGGACTCGTAAACGGGCGTATCAAACTCCGCAACCGCCCGCCGCCCCGTCAACATGATGGGCGGGGCAATGTCCTTGCCGCCTATCAATCGGCGCTGGCCACGACGTCTTGCCGCCTTGCCCAACCCTTCCATGGTAGCAAGCGCCCCATTAGAATGATTCTCTAACCATCCATGCGTGGATGGATGCGGCAAGACCGCCGCCATGCATTCCCTTGCAATGTCGTTTTCCGTTGTGCCGAATGTCATTCTTGCCCCGCCGCCAGTAATGTCACCGCCCCGATTGCCAGCGCTGGCATATTCCGCCGCGAGTAGATCCGCCGTCACCGCCCGCCGCCGATTGATTGCAACGGGCAATGTCGCCTTGCAAAACGTTGTCAAACTATTGTTTTCAGTATTCGTTGTCATATAGAATCAGGTGTTATGGGTTAAATGCAAGACAAGTCACCAACGGGTACGCGTAGGATTGCGTTTGTGTCATCCGGCGATATTGCAATCAAGCCAAAACGCTTTTCCAAAGCAATCGCCGCGCGTCCTTTGTACTCAACGCGCAAGCCAAGCGGAAACGGTTCATTCAACATGCAATTCGCCGCGCGATTTGTTTCTTGAAAAAACGCTCTGTCAGGAATACGGATAACGTCTTTAGCGTGCTTTGTGGCGCGCTTGTAAACCGATAACATCAGCGTGCTAGTACGCTTGTATTCGTTTGTCACGAATCGAATCGTGATTGTGCGTTTGAATAGTCGTATTGTCATATGTTAGTCGGATCAATCTGCTATCGGATTAGTGGTAAATCCGACGGTTGCAAGCAACCGGAAACACCTAGCAAACTATCACCGTGCATATAATAGACACTGTCGGCGCAATATTATCAAAAGATATTATGGTTTTATTGCAAGTATATCTTGCCATGCACGAGCCGATTGGCATAGGTCATGCTAGTCCAGGCCGACTGGATACTGGCAACGGCTTGCCTTGTCCGCCACGGTGGGCGCAGAGTTGCTCGCGCTGGCGCAATGGCACAGCGCCGGCCATTGCCAATCTCACATGACCGGCACTGTTTAATTGACGTTTGATTGACAAGCCATTGTGTCAACTATACGGAGCGCCATTATGGCCCTGTCCCATTCTTGGGCAGCCATTGTGTCACGCTGTCAATAATACGAGTGCCTTTATGGCTCACTGTAAAGCAACCCGACACGCTGTAAAGAAACCCGACACAAGTGAGACATATTGTCCCATAGGTTCTTTCCGGGACATTTTGACCCACCGTGGTGACCCAACAGGCGCCCCCCGCCTGCTCACAAAGTTTTGTTGTCCCGCATCAAACATGCTGTTGCGTGGAATTCACGCCTAATGTCTGTAGGAAAGACAATAAATTTCACTACTTATGATTGCGTAAAGCACTCAATAGCAGTTGCTTGAATGAAAACAAAACTCCTTTTCTCTCCGTGTGTGCGCCTTCCCTTCCTTCCCCGATCTCCACGGCCTGCGCAGCAGGACGGCCCCCAGGCACGCTCACGAGCGGGGCGCGAGGAGGTGCTGGTGAGGACGGAGTGCCGAAAATTTACTTCTTATGACGCTGCCTCTGCATGGCATTACAAACGAGCACAGGTAATGCGTGTAATGCAGCGTGCTGGTTGACTCTGTCTGTAACGGTAGTGAGTTACAAGTAATGTATAACAAGCTGTTCACAACGATCTTGGATTCGTCAATTTGGCTGGAGCCAACGCATGTGCGAATTGTTTGGATCACCCTGCTCGCGGCAATGGATAAGGATGGGTTTGCACATTTCAGCGCAGTCGGAAACTTATCTGGGCGCGCTCGTGTAAAGGACGAAGAAGCTGCTGATGCGATCACCATATTGATGAACCCAGACCCTCACAACCAGGACCAGCCAAATGATGGGAGACGGATTGAGCGCGTGCCCGGGGGATTCCTTGTGCTTAACGCGCCGAAGTACAGAGCCATCCATGATGCCGAAATGCAACTGGAGGCGAATCGTAATCGCGTGGCAAATTGGCGAGCGAAGCAGGCGGCGAAAGAGGCAAAAAGAGCGGCGCGAGCGAGCAAGGCTGAATCCAAGGCGCTTAATGAGGCGGCTGGAAGGGCCTATCAGAAAGACGTGGCCAACGGGAAGTCCGACATTGAGGCGATGGCACACGCAAATCGAATCACGAAAGACGACCGGCGCTTTAAGGCCGCAGAGGAGGAATCGTGATTAAACGCAAGGCCATCTCCAAGCGGTTGAGATTTGAGATCTTCAAGCGGGACTCTTTCACCTGCCGGTATTGTGGTCGCAATTAAGGATGGCGCATGACCAAGCTCCAGACCAAGCTCCATGGAATTGGAAAGTGCTTTACACCCCGCGCTTGGGCGTGTAGAAAGAGCGCCATGCTAAGTTTAGGAGCGCGAGTTAATTGATGAACCAGCAAGAACCACAATTTTTCCCGGCTAAAAGCCGATCATGCGAGACGTGCCGGAACATTGAGGGGCATCATTATTGCCTGCTGTATTCCTTCAGGATTAAGAACGCGAACCTGATTGTGTGCTCAGACTGGCAGGAGCAGGAGGAGATGAATATGCCGGCCGCACAATCAAAGGAGTGGTCCGCGTTAATGGGCAAGCGATACTTGCGCGACCTGGGTTACGTGCTGCTGGCGCTGGGCATCGCGGCCGTCGTGTGCCTGGTCATACTGGCGGTGATGAAGTGATCCATTCGTATCCATCCGTTTACAACCTCGGCCACGCGGCCATTGCGGATCTGCTCAAGGGGCCGGTGATTGTCGAAGAAAAAATTGATGGCAGTCAGATTTCTTTCTGTCTTGGAGAAGACGGCAACGTCCAACTCAGGTCCAAGGGCGCCCAGATCAACGTCATCGCACCGGAGGGCATGTTCGGGGAGGCCGTGGAGACAGTGCAGGCCCTGGCGCCAAAACTCACGCCCGGCTTCACCTACCGAGGTGAGTACCTTCGTTCGCCGAAGCATAATGCGCTGGCCTATGACCGAATCCCGGCGCAGCACATCATCCTTTTCGACGTGAACTCAGGGCTGGAACATTACCTGCCGCCGGATCAGAAGCGCGAGATCGCCGCCGCGCTGGGTCTGGAATGCGTGGCTGAACTGTTCCGAGGCATCGTGGAGGATGTGAATCAATTCCGCGCGCTGCTGGAAACTCAGTCGGCCTTGGGCGGCCAGAAGATCGAAGGCGTCGTCATCAAGCCGATTGGCTACGACCAATTCGGGCGCGACAAGAAGTGCCTTATGGGCAAGTTCGTTTCTGAGTCGTTCCGCGAGGTCCATGCCGCGTCCTGGGAGGCCGAGCACAAAACCAAATCCAGCGCGGACATCATCGAAATTCTCGCGTCCAAATACGGCACAGCGGCGCGCTGGAATAAAGCGCTGATTCATCTCAAGGAGGCCGGCAAGATTGAAAATGATCCACGGGACATCGGCCAACTGATGAAGGAGGTGCCGGAGGACGTTGAGAAGGAATGCCTCCAGGAGATCGCCGACGACCTAATGAAGTGGGCATGGCCGCAGTTGCGCCGGCGGCTGACGCGCGGCCTTCCTGGATATTACAAAGAGCTTTTGTTGAAGCGCCAATTCGAGGGCGGCGGAGAACCGAAGCAACCATGAGCACCACCAATAGTTGGCTGGATCGCAGCCTTAATCACCATAGCGCATCGAAAAATGGGCATCCCATTCCGACGGTGAACGGGATCGGGTTCGAGGACGGCCATCCCGTGGGCGTGCAACAGTTCGATTACGATGCAGCGGACCGGGTGTTCATCAACGAGCAGCGCGAGATTGGCCGGCGCGAGGCGCTCATGGATCAGTTCAAGACGGTGGAGGACCTGCAAGTGATCAGCCAGGATGAGAACCCAAAGCTGGCTATTGATTGCTATAATTTCGCCGCGCAACTGACGGACCTGTCCGAGGTGCAGATTGCCAAGAGGCACGGGGTTCATAAAGCGGCCGTCAGCAAGCGGGTGAAGCAATGGCAGCGGCGCCGCGCGTTGCCGCCATCGGCGGCGATGCGAAGCGATAAAGCGTGCGAAACATTCAAGGAGGCAACGACAAAATCATGGAAAAAAAAGAAACAAAATCAGAAAACGATCAAAGTGCAAAAGTCACCGCGGCTGATGGAAATGCTCCTGCGCAAGCCAGGGCTGGCGACGTAAAGGACATAAATCGCCATCATGTTGGCGATTTGGCAGTGGCCACAACGGACGCCGAAGCGGCGGCGCTACTGCATTTTCAGCAGGTCAATGAGGAGCGAGAGGCGGCGCTGCCGCTCCATGAACAGATCAACCACGCTTATGACCGGAGCACTGGCCATGCGGTGGAGGCCGTGTACGAAGCCGTCCGCACGGGCAACCTTTTGATACGATCCAAGAGCGAACGGAAGCATGGCGAATGGCTGCCCTGGCTGGAGGCCAACTGTCCAAAGCTCTGCCAGACCACAGCGAAATACCTGATGCAGGCCGCACTCTATGCCCAGAGCCATGCCTATGTGGATTTCTCCACCGTGCGCCAGCTTTTCCTGGCCGCCGGCGCCATCAAGCCCGCGGACGCCGGAGACGACGAAACGAAAGGGCCGAAGCCGCTCCCGACAATCCTGACGCCGCTCCAGCGCGTGTTCGAGACAATGCGAATGTTCTACACCGACGAACGCATTGCCGCGCTGAACGCGGACAACGCGCCGCATGTGCTGAATTGGGTGCGCAAAGGGAAAGCTGAACTGGTGGACCTGGAAAGCCGGCTGGTGAAACGGTTTGGTGATAAGAAAGTGGAGGTGGAGGAGTGACAAGAGCACAGCGCCGATCTCATAAGCAAGGCATCCAAGAGCGCAAGGCGTTCTTGGTTGCGGCATCCTACAAGAAGCAGCCCGGAAAAGGCAACCTCGTGATATGGCTCGGCGGGGTTCCGCAGAACGGAAAGTATTCTCGAAAGCCATGAAAACAGTAATATTGACTCTAATCTTGACTCTACCTTACGTGATGGGCGGCATAATACTCGCGTTCATCGGCTGTAATTTTATGGTGTGGCTGATCGGCCCGCATGAAGCCTGTAAGAAATGGGGCGACAACGGCGAGCCTCCGTCCCGCCGGCCACCACCACCGCCTGCTCCGCCCACTGGCAATCCTAACCACTTAATGGCGAACAAACCACGGATATGCCCGCACTGCGGAATGGTTATCCTATTCTTGACAATGCTTGGACTTGGACTGGCTCCGGGGGCTAGTGGCCAGAGATCTACGGAGGATATTATCCAGCGGTTGCCCCCTGCGTACAGGCTACAGTTTGATGGGCAATTATGGCGTTATGTTTGCGATGGGTTTGTATCTGTGATTGAATTCAATACAGCAGACGAAGCTATCTCTGCTGCTCGTCGATTGTATGCGAACATTCCTGACGGAGTATTACATGAAGTCTATGAGCGGAAACCTGACAATAAGTTCAACTTTACCAACTGGCCACCCATTGATCTTTCACCAGCCAAGGACGTTCCGAAACCGATGACGGCGAGGGAAGTCGGATTGGCCCTTATTGCCGCCCAAAAGGACGCCACGGATGTCTTTTTTGTTCCACCTCAGCCGGTTGATCCTCCTCCAACCAAGCCCGACACCAACTCCGCCGGCCTCGCGCTGCAATACGCCTTCTCCCCGTGCGGCGACGCGGACATAAAGTGCTGGCATGTGCCAGAGGTGTTGACCAATTGGCACGATCTCCAGGAAGAGGGAACCAACATGCTCCAGGCGGGCGTCATCACGAGTAACTACCTGCTGCTGGCGCAGTGGCGCGACACGCCGATCCACACCAACGTGCTGTTTACATCGAACCTCGTGCTGCAATC
>ODAK010008109.1_pt1 | contig 10544 bp, 8 predicted proteins | sample 1539591 | NCBI WGS metagenome assembly ODAK01 (sample SAMEA3539303, study PRJEB22396) | soil metagenome | biome: tundra; feature: field; material: soil | place: USA | collected 2010-05 | depth 0.15 m | reverse complement strand
TCACTCAGCACAACCTGCACATATCCCAGTACGGCTTCAGTTGCTCGGTATGCCACACTGCGCACGGTATGGGCGCAACTTCACCGAACATCACTGGGGCGCGGCTCGTGAATTTTGACGCCAACGTAGTTGGAGAAAACAACGGCGCTCTAATTGCCTACAATCGCGGTACCAACACGTGCACGCTGATGTGCCACGAGGTCGCGCACAACGCCGATGGTTCAGTCTCCAATACCCAAAAGCCGATCCACCACCAGCCGAAAATGAAGTAGGTCACAAGGCACTGTCCGAAACAGATGAACTCCGGCCCGCGAAGAACAGATCGTCCCAACTCGCGACACGGTCTGTTCGACACGGCAATGCCGCGGATCGGGACGATGGTGCTGTTGTTCGCTTCAGCCGCGGTTTTCGAGGCCAAAAACCTCTCTTCCCTATCGGCTCTCTCGAATGGCGACATCTGGTGGCACCTGCGCACGGGGATTTGGATCATCCAAAACCACAGCGTGCCGCATAGTGGGCTTTTCTCGCAGTCGCCGGAGCTTCCCTGGACTGCTTCAAGCTGGGGCTATGATCTGCTGGTTGCTTTCGCCTTCCGGATGCTGGAACTGCGCTTCATCCCAGTCTTGCTGATGGCCTTCAAATCGGTACTTGCCGTGGTGACATTCCTTTTGGCGGGTGGCTTACGCGGGAGGTTTTGGCTTGCGGCCGCACTGTCGGCCACCGCACAATACATACTCGGCAGCGTTCAGCCGGGTCCCGGCTACTGCTCGATGCTCTTCTTTGGTGTCGAATTGCTTGTGCTGAACGAAAGCCGCGGCACAGGCAGCGTTCGACCTCTTTTTTGGTTGCCACCGCTTTTCCTGGTGTGGGCCAATCTGGACATTCAGTTTGTGTACGGGATCCTGCTTCTTTTGCTGTTCCTGATCACTTCTTTCCTCCCGGATCTTGGACGTCGCTCGGGAGTCGCGGGCTGGCAACAAAAGTCGGCTACTGTTTCGCCAGCGAACGCAGGAATTGTGGCAACGCTATGTGGGATCGCCACCTTCGTTACGCCTTATTCCTATCACCTCTACGGAGTTTTTTTTGCGAGTGTCACCAGCGCGGCAAACCGTTACTTCCCGGACTTCCATGCCATGACCTTCCACCGGCCGCAGGACTACATTCTGCTGCTGCTGACGATGGCAGCGTTTCTGGCGCTCGGTTTGCGCCGTTCGCACGACCCATTCCAAATCGCACTCATGGCCGGCTGCGCGATGCTCTCGTTCCATGCGCAGCGCGACGCCTGGCTTGCCGCGCTGGCAGCGATTGCGGTGATCGCCGAGGCGATCCGCGACGATGCAATCCGCGATCCGACCGGAACTGCAGACGCGGACCACAAGCGCGCGTGGAACCGGCAGTTGCTGATTGCCGGCGGATTGTCGGTCGCGATTTTGATGCTCGCGGCCGCGCTCGGAATTCCCCGCAGCCACGAAGCGCTGCTGGCAAAGGCCGCTCAAACCTATCCCGTTGCCGCGTGCAATTACATTCGCGAACATCATCGCGAAGATCAGCTTCCGCAGCCGCTGTTCAACGCCTATGAATGGGGCGGATTCCTGACCTGGTATTTGCCGGAATATCCCGTGGCCATCGACGGCCGCGCCGGCTTGTACGACGACGACTTCATCATCCAATATTCCAAGGTGATGAACGCCGATCTGCCTTACACGGCCTATCCTTCGTTGAACCAGGCTGGGACGCTCTTGTTGCAGCGAAATTCGTTGATGGGGGAGGCCCTCAGCACATTGCCGGCGTTTCGAGTGGCGTACCGCGACAGTGTGGCAGTGGTGCTGACCAGACCGTAGTTCTTATAGTGTTCGTTGTTTTCGCTGGGACTAGAATCAAGGCGCAATGGTAAGTCACACTCCGAATTCGCCTGCGACGACCTTCATCTCACTGCCTTGCCGGGCTAGGGGCGAACGCGGCGGAGGATGAGATAGACCTGACGGACGTAGACTCCCTGCTTGTAAATCATGTATCCGTCGGAGACGTGCATGATTTCGTATCCTTCGGCACGAATCACCGGTATGCCAAATTCCATCATCACTTGCGGTTGCTCCGTAAACGCAATTACGTACTCGGGACTGATTCGCCTGAATTCGTCCACGTCTAAACTGAAGCCGTACAGAGGCATGCCATGGTGATAGTACGCAGTGGGAATATTGGCTAGGATGTTGTGGTCGAAATAAGGCTGTACTCCGACAACCCCGTAAAGGAATCCGACTATCGGTCCTCGATCCGCGCCGACTGACTTCAGGTAGTTCGCCGCGTCCTCGGCGCCGCTGTAGGGATATAGATACTCGTGACGGATTGCGACCTCTGCGTCCCAGATGTTCAGCGCACACAGGCAAAGCAGTAAGGCCGCCATGCCTTGAAAAGCGCGACGCTGAAACACGTTAAAGCCGCGCTGTTCCTCTTGCTCTGGCCACGCAATCCAGAGCGCCGTAATCGCAGCAATGAACACGGTTCCGTGATGGTGCGCGTAACCGTGGATCAGACAATAGAGGGCGATCAACGACACCACCGGCAATGCATAGATCAGCAACCTACGACGCAGGAAACACCACCAGCCGGCAAGCACGATGAACAAACCCGAAGGGAGCCAATAGTCAAAGAAGGCGCCAGAGATAACCGCCTCTAACTTGACCAACTGGGTGGGCTGCTGAGCTCGAACGGACGCGGGCAGCTGCCCGAATTCCTTCTTGACTGCGAACTCCCCAACGTCCGGCGTCGGTTTCAGGATGACGAAGAGGAACAGAAAGGTGAGTGCCATCACGGCGATGCTGATTGCGTAGCGGTTCCGGACACGCGGGTCGAGCGTGCTCCAGGATGGGAGCGCTTCGATCAGGTAGGCGAGCCCGAGGCAGCCGGCGAGAATCGTACCGTGGAGGCTCAGGTTCGCCAGCAGCACCAGCACGACCGTCATGCGCTCAGGATGCTCGAGGTCTTTGAACAGCAAAGCGGCGGCGAAGGCCAGCAGCGGCAGCAGCGTGTAGGGGCGCGCGATCACCGCGTACTGGTAGACCATAAAGTAGGTGAAGGCGAGCGGCCAGCGGATGATCCGAGGAAACGGGGCTTTGAAGATCAGCAACGCCACTCCGGCCGTGGCGCAGACCATGCCGATGTAGCCGATCGCGCCATATCTCGCGTGGAACACGTGCTGCGCCACCCACAGGATCGTGTGCCACAGGCCTGGCGACCCTTCGTAGCGCAGTTCATGAAACCAGATGGTGCGCAGATCGAGATCACGCGCAATCAGCCAGGCTTGGGCTTCGTCCGCCCACTTCTCGTGGTAACTGAGGGTGAAGCCGACGATCGCGATCCACAGGCCGAGCACACCGAAATCCCCGATACGCCACCAGGGGTTGAATGAAGAAGCGGTGGAGGAAGATGGAGACACGGGGCTGGAAGCGGGAGCGGGCGGATCAACTCGTGCTTCGCGGAGAACGTTGGTCGGGTCAGTCATGGGGTACCTGGCGCCGCGCGAAAACGGTCGCAATCTCATCCCGGAAGACGAGCTGGAAACGCGGATCAGCGGTCAGAATTTTAGCCAGCGGAAGCTGCGAGTCCAACAGCACCACGCCCGCCTCATTGAGATAAGGGTCGGTGGTATACGACTTAGCCGCGATCTCGGAATTGAAGAAGAGGCGGTCGAGATCGTCTCCATAAAGATCGTTGCGTCCGTCGATCGCCACGGGGTAATCGGGCATGTACCACATCAGGAAGCCGCCCCAGTTGAGATTGTTGTAGAGTGGGCCGGGCACCGGATTTCGTCGCAGGAAGTTGATCGCGTTCACCGGATATTGGGAACTGATCGCCTGATCGAAGCCACGCTGATTGAAGTCGGTGCCACGAGAGAAGAGCACCAACAACAGCACGACGGCGGCGGCTACTCCAGTTTTCTCGAACCAGCTCTCGGGACGGTCGCATTCCGCCACATCGTGCTCCGCCTCCGGCGCGGGAGAGTCCGCGATGCACGCCGCGGCCGGAATGCAGATGAACCAGGCATCGCGCATGGTGCGATAACCAACCACGCTCGCGATCGTCAGCAACGCCAGCTTGTATGGGTCGAGCTTCTTTTGCCATCCCACGGCGAAGAATCCGGCAGCGGTGAGCAGGAGCTCCGCGTAATGGCTATAGCCACGGAAGCTGAGCGGCTGGAGTTCGATGATGATGGAGTAGGCAAACTTCGCTTTCGAATATTCGTAAACCGCCTGATAGGGATGATAGAAGTTCGGGCCCACCAAGGTTGCAAGTACGCAGGCAGCGAACAAAACCACTAGATTCCAGGCCGGAAGCATGGGAGCAAGCAGGAAACCGGGAGCAATCCCGAGCCTGCTCGCCAGCCGCTGCGCCAGCGATACGGCAACGAACAGACCTACGAGGAACAAACCATAGATGAACTGGATGTGCAGGTTGGCCCACACCAGAAAAATCAGCGGCAGCCAGTAGAGGGTTTGCACGCGGCCACTGCGATTCGCCTTCAGAAGGAGAGTCAAAGTTACCGAGAACAGCACCATGGAAAAAAAGAAAGGCCGCGGCATTCCGTTGAAGAGGAACGCCGAGCAGACGACCCCGGTCAACACACCCGACAGCCAGAACTGGCCCGAGAGACGGCGAAGCATCCAGTAGATGGCATATGCGACAGCCAGGGTAAGGAGGACTCCAAATACGCCAACGCCAAGCAGGCCGAACCAGGCGTAAGCCCGCGACAGCAAGACCTCATAGCCCCAACTGTAGGCGACCCAGGGGCGATTCGCCGCCGTGCGCGACAGGATGCCAGAGTGCGGAACCGCCAGATGCTCGACAATCCAGTCACCTACTTTGAGATGCCACCAGATGTCGAGGTCGAGCACGCAGAACTTCAGTTGGAATGCGATGACTCCCACTCCGGTCAGCAGCGCGACCAAAGCGCATAACTGCAGCAACCGGATTCGCAGAAGGGCGCGCAACTCCTGCATAGTACTCAAAGCTCGGGACTCCTCGGTGCGGACAGAATGACGTGACGAAACAGCTCAGGTCCCTGAGATGGAATGCGCCGCGACCCCCAGTCGGAGGAGTGGCAATCGCCATGCCAGCCGCAACATAAGAGCTAAGTGCATGATTCACAAGGACTTGGACCTTCAATCTGGCGCAGACGGCAAATGGGCGAAGGGGCAAAACGCGCCCTTTGGTGAGGAGAAAGCCCCGATTCGGGACCTCTTTTCACCTCGAAAACCATGTGCAGCCCTACTCATAACTAGCTGAAATCAGAGCTGCAAGCGGCCCAGCCGAGGTGAGCTGCAGTTTTGGCAATTCCGATGCACTCCGAGTGAACGGGTCTTTGTGTCTGCCCGGATACTTACCCTCAAGTGATCACGCAGGCGAAACGGAGCGCGAAGACCGCGAACGAGGGACAAAAGACGTAACCTCCATAGCAAGTCGAATTACGGCGAGATTGATCGATGCTGAACTGGATGTGTGGATTTTCGCTTTCCTCGGCCTGACGTTATCCACCGCAAGCTGCTTAACGTTTTGCCTTGGGGACAATGCAGGGCTGGATCACGACGGGTTTGAGGACGCGGTTAGGCCCACGAAATCAGATCCGATCCAGCCCTGTTTCGTCAGCCAATGGCGGTCACGGGCCGGCGTCGCGGACCGCCGCAGATTTGGGGAGACCTGGCATCAGACTCGGAAAGAATGACGACATCCGCTGAAACAGAAAAGCCCGTGCGTGGCTGGCGCTTCTGGGCGCCACGCATTGCTGCGTCGGTCTTCGTTCCCGTGCTGTTACTCGGCATAGCGGAAGGGGCGTTGCGCCTGTTTGGCGTTGGCTTTCCGACCGACCTTACCGTCCCGTGCACGATGCAGGGCCGGCCTGCCTCTTGCTACAACCTGTTCTTCCCTGCTCCCTTTTTTCCTCCGGGCATGATCAAGACACCGCAAGCGTATGCGATTCCGGCCGAAAAACCGCGGGGAACTTTCCGAATCTTTGTACTCGGAGAATCCGCGGCCATGGGCGATCCCGATCCCGCCTATGGATTCAGCCGCTACCTGGAGGTGATGCTCCGGGAACGCTTCCCTTCCATGAAGTTCGAGGTGGTCAATACGGGCAGCGTCGCCATCAACTCCCACGTCCTGCTGCCGATCGCCAAGGGGTTGGCGAACGAGCACCCCGACCTGTTCATCATCTATTCAGGCAACAATGAAGTCGTCGGACCCTATGGTCCCGGGACTGCGCTTACGTCCTCCGGCATGAGCCTCCCCGTCATCCGCACCAGTATCTTCTTTCGCTCGACCCGCATTGGCCAGCTGCTCACCAAGGTGGGGACGCAAAAGCGGGAATGGGGCGGGATGGAAATGTTTCTTGACAAGCAAGTCCCAGCCCGTTCGCCGCTCATGCAGCATGCGTATGAGAACTTCGAAAGCAATCTGCGGGACACGATCGCCATCGCTCGCAGCTCGGGTGCCAGGGTAATCGTCGCCACCATAGCTACGAATCTGAAAGACTGTGCCCCGTTCGCGTCCCTGCACCGCGAGGATTTAGGGCAAGATGCTTTGCGTTCCTGGTCGGCACTGGTGCAACAGGGATCCGACTTGGAAAACGGCAGGTCGTACGCGGAAGCATTGAAAACGTATCTCTCCGCGGCGAAGATTGACGACCAGTACGCCGAACTCGAATTCCGGATTGCTCGCTGCCTGTGGATGCTGGGGGATTACCGTGCGGCCCGGGAACATTTTCTTCGCGCCCGCGATCTCGACACGCTTCGGTTTCGCGCGGACAGCAAGATCAATGACATCAATCGTACGGCAGCCTCTTCGTCCGCAGGCGCTGAACTGGTGGACGCCGATGAAATCTTCGCGAAGGAGAGCCAGAACGGGATCGTCGGCAGCGATCTCGTGTATGAGCACGTCCACCTGACTCCCGAAGGCAACTACATTTTGGCGCGTGCCATGTTCCTCCAGATCGCGAGCAAGCTGGCGGGGGAGACGGGGCAGGCCCCGTCTCTACGGGACGGCGATGTCCGTCCTGATCTTCTTTCTCAAGTTGAATGCGAGCAACTGCTGGCTTTCACCAGTCATGATCGTCTCCGGATTACCCGGGAGATGCTGCAGCGATTGCAGAAGCCTCCATTCACAAATCAACTGAATCACTCGGATCAGGTCTTGAGGTTGACGATGAAGGCGGGCGCTCCAGACGAAAGCCCGGACGAGACAGCGGCTGAGTATCAATGGGCGATCCGGAGAAAGCCGGACGACCGCATCCTGCATTACAACTTTGGACTCTTCCTCTTCGATTACAACCGCGGTGCGGCGGCGGAGCAGTTGCGCCTGTCTCGGCCGTGGGATGGATTCCCGGTTTTTGCTCCCAACGGCACGCTGATCGAATAGAAATGAAGCTATCGCTTCCCACGCCACAATGAGTTGCAACCAAGTGGCGCTTCGCGGCTAAAGCCCGCGGTGTGCTTGGCTCTGAGCGGCACGAAGGAATGGAAATTGGCGAAAGATCGCGTTTTACGCCAACCATTCTTAGTTAGCGTAAACGAACTAAGGGGCGCACGCGATTCATTCGGACTGTGTTCCTGCGTCTTTGCATTCGTGCGCGTCGAACTGAGCCTTAACTTCCCGCTCAGCTTGTTCGTAGTCTCGCGATGACGATTTGAAGGACGCGGAGCACGCCTCGCAAACACAAAACAATTGATTATCTGAATTCAGTGCTGTCCGGTTAAGTGACAAGGTGCTGGCTGCAAGTAATAGCTGCGCAACAAGTTGAAGTCATTTCTGGCTTGCCGCGATTTGAATGCGAGGAGAGCAGACAATGGCTCATGAATCAGGGGCGCATCGTCTTCTCGCAATTGATCAGCTTTCTTCCCGACCGAGAGTTCCGTCGTTGCGTCGAGCGTTATCAGGGCGACCTGCGGCTGCGAGGCCTCACCTGCTGGGATCAGTATCTGGCGATGGCCTTCGCCCAGTTGACCTATCGGGAGAGTCTGCGCGACATCGAAACCTGTTTACGTTCGTTGCAGGGCAAGCTCTATCACTTGGGATTCCGTGGCCAGGTGGCGCGTTCGACGCTGGCGGACGCGAACGAATCGCGCGACTGGCGCATCTTCGCCGACTTCGCCCACCGGCTGATTGCGACCGCGCGCGGATTGTATGTCCGAGAGCCCATGGGCGTCGATCTGGAGCAGAGCCTGTATGCTCTGGATTCGACAACCATCGATCTGTGTCTGGCGCTGTTTCCGTGGGCCCGGTTCCGGCGAGGCAAAGCTGCCGTCAAGATGCACACGCTGCTGGACCTACGCGGCAACATTCCGACGTTTATTCGCGTTACCGATGGCAAGGTGCATGATGTCAACATACTGGACGAGATCATGCCGGAAGCCGGAGCCTTCTATGTCATGGATCGCGGCTACATTGATTTCGAGCGGTTGTTCGTGCTGACGCTCAGCTCGGCCTTGGCTGTAGTCGCCCGCTTGATCGCGGCCCGGACGCGTTTCGCTTCGGCTTCATCCACTTTTTGAAAGTCGATCGGATTCTTTTCCAGGCAGGCCAGAATAACGGCCTCGATGAGCTTGGGATCGGTGGGGATTGCGTTCAGGTTGTTCATGGCGTCGGTACGGAGGAAAGGTTTGCGGACGTCCAAGCCTCGATCAAATCCAGCAGATCGCCGATCGCGGTCAGCGCTTCCTGGTATGTCACGAGCCTTCCGCTGTAAATGCCCTGCGGCTCGTGCTTCAGCTCGTTGACCTGGCTGTGAACCTTATGCAGCTTGATGCTGTTCCACGAGCCAAAGCGGGCCAATGCTTCGCTCTGCAGCGTGGGCACGTCGTCCTTCCTGCCTCTGCGCACGGGACCCGCAACGATCTTTAGGATGCGGTGATAGACGGCTGCCATGCGGAACAGAGCATTGTTGAAATAAAACCCGGCAATCCATTGGCCGTGCGTGCGGACGCTTCCGGCCGCTATGCGGGTTGCCCGTTGCGCCACGGGCTTGATGTCGATAGGACGGCCCGCACGGTCCTGGAATTGGTGATGCTTCGCCAGGATGAGGGCATAGACGGCGCCGAGAAAATCATCGAGGGAACTTTCCACGTCGGAATTCGCCTTGACGGGCGGCGCGGCGAGCAGCTTGCTGATCCTCCCGGCGCATTTGGAAAGCGTGGCATCGGTCGGCTGGCTGAGATCGAGGGTGAGGCCCGGACTGATTTTTTCCGTAACCAGTGGCTGCATCGGATTCCTGTCCGCTTGCACAACCGAGTGTTATAAAGGAGGTTATCATTCACTATTGCGAAAGGCCGGTACTTCGGGATTCGGTCGCCGATCACCCCATCAACGCAGCCTCTACCCTCGCTGCTGCGTCATCCTGCATGTGCGGTAGGACGTGAGAGTATACGTCCAGAGTAAACGCTGCGCTGGAATGCCCTAGTTGTTCGGACACAACCTTGGGAGAGACGCCAACCGTCAACGCCAATGTCGCCGCTGTATGTCGGAGATCGTAGAGCCTGATCTTGGGTAACCCGGCTCGTTTCAAAATTGGTTTGAAATGCTTGTAAGCCAGGCTATTTGCATTCACCGGCTTCCCAAATTCCGAAACGAATATCAGATCCTCCGCTTCCGGACATTCCTCCGCATCGACTACTGGATGCGCCGCCTGCAAGTGTTTCAGTTGCTTCGAGTCGTTCGATGACCCAGTTCTGCAGTCTGATTACTCGCCGACTTCCTTCGCGCTTGGTTTCTCCAAACTCCCACCGACCACGACTGTTCTTCCGCAGCGTCCTCTTCACGCTGACCGTTCCCTCTCCCAATCGATGTCCTGCCATTTGAGACCGATGTATTCGCTCGGGCGCATCCCTGTCGTAATGGCCACCGAGAACAGCGTTCCATACAGAGTTGGGAGCGCAAACTTAAGAAATACCTTTGCCTGCTCCACACTCAACACCTGCATCTCCCGTCTCCGAATGCGCGGCAGATTCAGACCTTTGGTTGGCGGCTCCACAATCATCTCCCACTGCGCCGCCTGGCGGAATGCTGCATTGAGTACCCAGTGTGCGCCCTGAACCGTGACCGCCGACAACCCACGCTCCGTCATTTGTTGATACGTGGTTTGAATTTCGAGGGGCTTAACCGCTACAAGAAACTTTTGGCCGAGCGAAGGGCGGATGTATTTTGCCAGCAATCCCACATAGCCTTCATAGGTCTTGTCACGAATGCGGCACTTGATTGTTCCAAGCCACTGATCGAGGTACTGATTCAGGTGAATCTTTCCTCCATCCCTTTGGCGGTTAGCTCCCAATTGCTTCACCTTCTTATTGAGGAACCGCTGTGCCTGTCGAAGAGAACCGTGAATCGTGCGGTTGTAGTAATTGCGTTGATGGGTCTGCGGATCGCAACCTAGCGGAATGCGAACCATCCAAGTATTCTCGCGAACTGCGATGATCTGGCCTAGTTTTCGAGCCATACGTGACCTGCCCCCCAAAAACTAGTCCAGCGGAAATGTGACTTCTCCATTTACGATGGCCCGCCAG
>ODAK010008108.1_pt1 | contig 10545 bp, 12 predicted proteins | sample 1539591 | NCBI WGS metagenome assembly ODAK01 (sample SAMEA3539303, study PRJEB22396) | soil metagenome | biome: tundra; feature: field; material: soil | place: USA | collected 2010-05 | depth 0.15 m | reverse complement strand
AGGAATCGTTGTTCGTCAGGCAGGACATCCCGCTCATTGCTTTGGCCGACGGAACGATTCTGGACGGCGAGCGCAGGTGGCGTGCGGCGCCCCTCAAGGGCCGCATCAAGAGCCTGGACGTCGTCATCACGGATAAGCCGATGACGCCGACCGAACTCAGGCTGTTTCAGATTACCTCCTCGGTCCATCGGGCCTCGCTCACCGGCTATGAAATGTGGCAAGCCTGTGTCGATCTGCTCGCCTTGAATCCGAATTGGCAACTCAAAGATCTGGCGGCCCATCTTCAGATGGAAGCCAGTTCGATCACGCGCTACCTGAGCCCGTCGAAATGTATCACGGCGTGGCAGGAGGCACTCAAGGCCGGGACAGTCGGGGTCAGCGACTGCTATGAGGCGAGCAAATTGCCGGAAGCCGATCAGCCAGCCGTGCTGGCGCTCAAGCTCTCCGGTGCCAGCCGCAACGCTCTTGCGGCGGTCGGCAAGAAAGCTCGCAACGGAGCGACGCCGTCGGTGAAGGTAAGCAACATCAAGGTCGCTCTCGGCGGCGGCATCAGCGTCGTCATAAAGGGTCAGGACATCGACCTCGATCAGGCCATCGAATCCTTGGGCACTGCGATCAAGGAAATGAAGAAGGCTGTCGCGGACGGGCTTGATGCACGGACCGCCCAGAATGTGTGGAGAGACAAAGCGAGAGCGGGTGTGTGAGCGAGGTTTTACATCGTTAAGCGGTTCTAGCGGTGAAAGGGGAAACATGATCGATAAGGGACCAATAAGCGCCGCGATCCTGGCCGTGATGATCCTCTATCTGGTTTGGGTGGCGTTCCGGGGAATACGGAAGAAGAGAACCTTGGCCGGTGACGCGCTGGACGCGGTCTTGTTTTTATGGACGGCCAGCGACCCCTTCACCGTTCGCAATCTGCTCAATGGCGGCGTCTCCATCATCGGCAGGGCGGGAAGTGGCAAGACCTCCAGCTCTGGAAAGCTCCTAGGTAATTCTATTGTACGGCACAAAAAAAGCGGCGGGCTAATTCTTTGTGCCAAGCCGGAAGATGCCGCGATGTGGAAGGAGATATTCGAGAAGGCGGGCCGGAAAGATGACCTGATCATTTTCTCGCCGGATATGCCGCACCGGTTCAACTTCCTCGATTACGTCATCACGTCTGGGGGGCATACGAGGGATGTGACGCGGTGCATTACCACCATAGGTGAAACCCTGCGGTCGAGCGACACGAAGGGAGGGGAAAACGCGGATTTCTGGGAGCGGGAACAGGAACGCACGATCTACAACGCCGTTGTGGTTCTCAGGCTCGCTTATGGCAAAGTGTCGGCGCCCGACATTCAGAAATACGTCAGCGGGGCTGCGTTGAATCCGGCAACGATTGGAACAGCCGAATGGCAGGCGGGCTTCCATAACCAGTCCCTCAAGAAAGCGTTCGATGCCAAAAAAACGCCTATCGAGGAAGCCGACTTTCAACTGGCGATTGATTACTGGTTAAGCGAATTCCCCAACATGGCGGACAAGACGCGCTCGTCGATCCTCACGGGCGTGATGGGGATTCTGCACACCTTCAACACGGGTATGGTGCGGGAGTTGGTATCGGGCGATACGAATTGCAGCCCGGATGACATGCTCGCCGGCAAATGGATTCTGGTGAATATGTCGCCGGCGGAATGGGGGGATCAGGGCGCGTTCGTCTGCGGGGGATGGAAGTTTCTCACGCAGAAACGGATTATCAGGCGGGAAGCCAAGGAGGGGGACTGCATCAATGTGATTTGGTGTGACGAAGCCCAGCAATTCGTCACCAGCTATGACGCTCATTACCTCGCCCAGTGCCGGTCGCATAGGGGGTGCATGGTGTATCTGACGCAGTCCTTGCATTCCTACTACAGCACGCTGCACGGGCAGACGGGCAAGCACCAGGCCGACGCGTTGTTGACCAATTTTCATCACAAGATTTTTCACGCGGTCGGTGATGAACAAACAGCGACCTATGCGGCGAACCTCGTGGGGAAATCCTTGCAGACGTTCATCGGAACAAGCAATGCCCCCATTGAAAGCCTCTACGACGAAATGATGGGGATGAGCAAGGTCACCACCAGCACAAACGCACATTATGAGTTAGAACTCCAGGCGGCCGTCTTCCAAAATGGGCTGAGAACGGGTGGAAAATCGGCGGGATATATCTGCGACGGAATTGTCGTGAGGTCGGGCGAACCGTTTGCCTCGGGAAAGAATTACCTGTGGGTTTCATTCTCTCAGAAAGGATAGGTCATGGACAGCGCCAGATTGCAACATGATTGCGCCGTCGCCATGGCCACGGCCCTGATCGACCTTTTCGGACCCGTCCTGCGCGACGAAGAAAAGAACGATGCGTTTTGGGAAATGGTCCATGTGTGCAAAACAGGAATCGAGTCTTACGTCATCCAACGCAACAGAGAACAGGCGATGCGGAATCCTTCTCGCAACTGATGTTTTCTTCAAAGGAGCTTACCATGTTCGCATTCGAAGCCGGCCAACCGGGCCAACCGCAAGCTAACGAAAAAAAGGGCGATCCGCTTGGGGCGCTCTACTGGCTCTGCGTGATTCACTCCAACTGCATCATCGTGTTTCTGCGCAGGGGCTTCGGACGGGAGGCCTTGGGTATGAGGGGGCTTCTCGCCTTGGTCCTTCTGCTGCTGTGCCTCGGCGGTGAGCCGCTGATGATATTGTGGATCGCGGCATTCCTCGTCGCGGTCATCGTGCAGAGGATCATCACCCTCCGGGCGATCCGTAAAGGTGCGGTGATCCATTCGCTATACGCCGGGACACCGTTATTGACGATCATTCCGTTTTTCAGAAAGGAACGTGACGCGATGATTTTGGAAATGATCCTGTGCTTCGCCCTTGGGGCGCTCCTGATGGCCCTCTCACATGTCATGGGCCTGTTCATGATGTTGGGATTCATAACGTTGGCGATTCGCACCGGTATCGAGGATTCTGTTTGTCAGCGGCGCCTGGACAGGATGCGTGACGGCCAGATCGAAGGCCGATTTTACGGCGATCGCATGAGGTGACGCTGCACGCTATCGCCAGCCGAACAAACGAAGTCGCCTTACCATCACCGTCAATCTTTTTGGAGGGTATCGCATGGCCGAAGACATGGCCGCCAAACAGACCGCTATGGCCGAGCAAACCATGGCGAAAGCGCAAGAGCAACATCAGGCCCACGCCTACCAGCAGATGCTGGCTCAGGCCGCGTCGCGGGCGGTTCCCGAGCAACAACAGCAACAGGAGCGTTAAAAGGAGGTGATCCGTGGCGGACGAAAAACAGGACGCACAGAAGCAATCCCTGTGGGAACAAGTTCTTGCAAAGCGAGCGGAATGGGCGAAGGAACAGCCTTCATTGACTGCGCAACTGAAAGCGATGGGGCGTGAGGCCCTGAAGGACGTCCATAACACCCTTAATCAGGTGTTCTTCAGTGGTCATGCCGGAATAGGTGAACCGGGCGCGCCCCTCAACCCCACGCCTCAGATGGTGACGCAAGATCTCGATGTGATGGGCGGTTACAAGGCAATGCTGGACGGTTATTCCACGGCGGGGCCGACCTCCCAGCTTCATGACAAGGGGATGGATCGTTAATCCAGCGTGACGTTCTTTTATTTTGGAGGACAACCATGAAATCGTTTTTTCAAAGGCGTTTCGCCTACACCATCTTGTTACTTGTTGGCACCTTGGGCGGAATGCTCGCCTGGAAGCTGTATTCATCGCATCAGCCGAAACGGGTGGCACTAGACCCGGCTCGCGTCCAGGTCTGGGAGAAGATCGCGCCGCGGCTTCGCCAGGCCGAGCAGCGCGGCGATGAGTTCGGGGAACGGCATCTCCAATCGGTTAAGGATTTTTTCGCCGATAAGCGCGGCCATGCCAACGACTTCGCCGACGATGTGCTTGGCTGGGGCGGCAAGTGGGCATTTTTGAAAGGGAAGTTTACCGCCGATGACGGCAAGGCGCATCAAGCGCACCTGAAGGCGGCCTTTGCCCGGCATATATTCACCGACCGCGACATCCAGGAACGTTTGCAAGAGGTGATCGCCTCCTATCTCGGTGAATTGGAGGGCCAGGAAAACGCCCTGTTGGTCGAGATCCAGGCGGATTTGAGCGAACAGGATTTGCCGGCGTTGCGCGTGCTGGCCATGCAGGAGGCGGGAGAAAGTTTCCGTGGGGAATACCAGAAGATGGTGCAGCAGATCGCGCCGGTTGTGGGGCGTGACCTCAAGATCGCGGTGGGGCGCGAGGCCGTGGTCTGGGTGGGAAGCGACATCGCCGCTGCCGTCACTATTCGGGTCGCCTCGGCGGTCGCGCTTCGTCTGGGGGTTTCCGGAGGGATTCTTGGAACCGGAGCGGCGTCCGGGATGGCCACACTTGGCGTCGGTTTGGTGGTCGGCTTCGTCGTCGATGGAGCGGTGGACTGGATCATGCGTCGGTCCGGCTACGATCCATCTGGCCAGATTGCCGGCGAGCTGTGCGGCACCCTGTCGCGCATCGAAGGACTGATGATCGAAGGCGATCCGGAGGCGAAAGGAATCTACGACAAGCTCCGGCGCCTGCAAGAACATGATCGGTTTTCGATCGTGCGGGAAAAGTGCCGTCATAGCGCCGACCTGATCGGTACGAGTGGCGCCATGGGGCTTCGCCACGAGTTGCTGCGGCTACGGCAGTTTCGCGGCCGGCTGCGGGAGGATGCGCTGAGGAAACTCATCCTGGAGGGGGTGGAATCGTGAAGAAGCTTCTGAAAATCCTGTGTGCCCTGTTTATTGCGGCCGTTGTCTACAAGGGTGGGCAAAAGGTCATCTGGGAAACCAAGGCTACGATCATCCTGCCGCCATCGCTGGATTCGTGGGACCCCACGGAGCGTTATGAGGCGGCGATTCTGGCAGCCAAGAGATTCGGAGGAAAATCATGAGATGGAGCGTTTTGATACTGGCCTTGTTCGCCGGCCACGCGCAGGCCGGCAGGAGCAAAGTAGCTCAGGAGACGGCGGAGTACGTTTTGCAGAAATTCGGGCGGCAAGCGGCCCGCGAGGGAACAGAGGCGATGGCACGAAAGATCGAGGTCTACGCCGCCCGGCATGGGGAGGAGTTCGTCATGGCGGTCAAACAGGTGGGGCCTCGGACATTCCATCTGGTTGAAGAAGCGGGAGTGAACGGGGGAAAGGCCGTTCAGGTCATGGCCCGGCACGGAGAACATGCGGCAACCTGGGTGGTGGCTCGCCCCAAAGGAATGCAGATGTTCTTGCAGCATGGGGACGATGCGGCGGTCGCACTCTGTAAACACAAAGCCATTGCCGAGCCTTTGATCGAGCATTTCGGACAGCCGGCGGTCAAAGCCTTGCAAGCCGCGAATGTTCAGAATGGCCGCAGGCTGGCCATGATGCTTGAAGCGGGGGAATTGTCACGGATGGGCCGCCAAAAGGAACTGCTGGAGGTGGTTGCCATGTGGGGAGACCGCGGCATGGCGTTCGTGTGGGAGCATAAGGCGGCACTGGCAACGACAGTCGGGCTGACGGCTTTCCTGGCTAATCCGGAAATGTTTATCTCGGGTGCGAAAGACATTACCCAGATCGTCGGAGAGAGCGCAATCAAACCCTTGGTCCAGGCTCCTGCGGCGATTGCCGTTGAAGTCGCGCGGGGAACGAATTGGACCTTGATTTTCCTCGCGTTGGGATCTGGGGTTGCTGCCTACTGTTTTGTTAAGCGGTCTTCACTTGGCGAGATGTTCACGAAAGGTCAGGTCGCCTTGTCGAAACTGTTCAAAAAATAAACCTGCCTACTTTGAAAACCAGGGCGGTTTTCCGCTCGATCCGAGAGGAGTGTCACCATGATTATGCTTCTGCTGCTTATCCTTGGGATCATTTGCACGCCTGGGCCGCTGCTTTTTCCTTGAGGCGCATGATCGGGCGATGTCGCCAATGCACCAACCGGCGTCTTTTCTTATCAACCTCCTCTTTTCTCAGAAAGGGATTCCAATGGGTCTCGATCTCTTGATCGCATTGCTGACTCTGGCTGCGGCGTTGATTCGCCTCAGCGGCGGCATGTGATCAGCGGGGGTGGCCCGCCCCCGTCTTTTATTCCAGGTGAACTGTCAAAACTGTAAAAGCTGCATCTGCATGGGCGTGGATTTCTCCCGCCCTTGTTTCTGTCGGAGGATGGTATGAGCGTTGATGAACGGCTTGAAAACATCGAAGCGATGCTGATCGTACTGGTCGAGCGGCAGAAGGTGAAGGAATACTACGAGATCGAGGAGTTTGCCAAGATGGTCGGTAAGTCCTGCTTCACGTGCCGGGAATGGTGCCGCCTCGGCCGCATCCGCGCCGACAAGAAGCTGTCGGGGCGTGGGGCATACGCCAGATGGGTCGTCGCCCACGCGGAGTTGTTGCGCTATCAAAAGGAAGGGCTGCTGCCTTTCCAGCGGCCTCTCTGATTGGGCGGGGAATGCAGCCCGACCATTGTTCTTCTCGGGGAATTTGCGATGAATGAAAACCATCGATTAGCCGGATTCCAGGCATTGCTTGCGTCTCAGAAAGCAGACTCTTACCAGCTAGAAGAACCTGACCGGAGCTTCCGCTTGTGGCGAGATTTGTCGCCTGAAGGCAGGCTCGGATACATCGTTCGGGATGCCGCGCTTTACAACGTACCTTTCGAGCAATTCGCGGAAGCGGTCCGGGAATCTGTTGAAAGTGCGGCCATAGAGGAAGCGTCTCTGCGCCTGGCGATGCGTAGCGGACAGGAACTGCACGATCTGGAAAGACTATTTCCCGACGATGGGCGGACAGAATCGCCCCCCCTTGTTGAACGGGTCGGCGAATTATTGAATGCCAAATCCGCTGAGCATGAAAATGAAGCGTGGTGTCCTGCCGCCGAAGAACAGGCCGCGCTTTTCAAGGAAATGCGGGCGGACTATGCGGCAGGGAAGCGCGAGGACGCGCACGGGCCTGCAAGCGAAGCATTCCAGAGGATTCTCGACGGAAAGGCGCCAGCTCCCGTGGCCGGGAAGGGGAAAGACAACGGCATCGAAAGATAATGTGTGTCGATGACCCTTGAGGAAAGACTGAAAAGGTCGAGGCGATGCTGGTTATTCTCATCGAGCGGCAGAAGATGAAGGAATACTACGAGATCGAGGAGTTTGCCAAGATGGTCGGTAAGTCCTGCTTCACGTGCCGGGAATGGTGTCGCCTCGGTCGCATCCGCGCCGACAAGAAGCTGTCAGGGCGTGGAGCCTACGCCCGATGGGTCGTGGCCCACGCGGAATTGTTGCGTTACCAGAAGGAAGGGCTGCTTCCTCGCCAACTTTTCCTATCTTAAAAGGGATGTGCGCTTCAAACGAGCGCGGCGTGCAGCGACGCCCAAGCCTTTTCGAGGGCAATGAGCGCCTTTCCCAATGTGTTGACCGGGACATTAACGCAAGACGCTGAGGCGAATCCCCAAAGTTGTGCCCCGACCACTTCAGTAGGGACCCTGTCATTTTTTGTAAACCCTAGCAAAACTGGTGTCCTATGCGGCGAAAATGCCGTCCGTTTTTCCTTGCATATTTTTCGTTGTCGTTCTGGCGGCGCGCCTGGCCAAGCGGTTCGCGACGGAAGCGGTTCGTTCAGCTGCGCCTGGAGCAACTTGAAACTCGGATCACGCCGTCAGGTTCTACCCTTTCCACGCTAGCTACTTTCAACGGCACCAACGGTTCAGAGCCGTGGGCCGGCCTTATCAAGGACGGCAGCGGCAATCTGTACGGCACAACGCTTTCTGGAGGCTCCTACGGTTATGGCACAGTTTTCGAGTTGGCCCACGGCAGCGGCACGATCACAACCATGGCTTCGTTCAACGGCACGAACGGGTCGTTACCGTACGGTCGTCTGGTCCTGGACAGCAGCGGCAATTTGTACGGTACAACAGACTTAGGAGGCTTCGAGGGTGGCGGCACCGTCTTCGAGCTAGCCAAGGGCAGCGACACAATTAGCACGCTCGCTTCCTTAGGTGGAGCGGTCACGGGTGCCGGGTTAATCATGGACAGTAGCGGCAATCTGTATGGCACAACACCAGACGGAGGCGCCGTTTACGGTATGGTTTTCGAGCTTGCCCACGGCAGCGGCACGATCACCACCCTGGCCAATTTCACCGGCACCAACGGTGCAAAGCCGGACGGCTCGCTAATCATGGACAGTAGCGGCAATCTGTACGGCACAACCCTGACTGGAGGTGCCTCTTATGTAAATGTAGGTAACCCAGGTTACGGCACGGTTTTCGAGTTGGCCCAGGGCCGCGGCCCAATCATCACCCTGGCTTCGTTCACCAAAGGTTTTCCGCGGGCCGCTCTGCTCATGGACAGCAGTGGTAATCTGTACGGCACAACGACTGGCGACCTCAACGGCAATGACGGCTCCGTTTTCGAGCTTGCCCACGGCAGCGGCACGATCACCACCCTGGCTTCGTTCAACGGCACCAACGGTTCACAACCGTACGCGGCCCTAATCATGGACAGAGGCGGCAATCTGTACGGCACAACTGACGCGGGAGGTGCCTCCTACGACGGCACGGTCTTCAAGCTGGCCCATGGCAGCGGCACGATCACCACCCTGGCGTCGTTCAACGGCACCAACGGCGCAAATCCGTATGCGACCCTGATCATGGACAGCAGCGGTAATCTGTACGGCACGACCTTTGGTGGCGGTGCCTCAAACGACGGCACTGTGTTTGAGCTGAGTTCGGGCTTCGTTGCTACCTTTAGCCCCACCTTGCAATGGGACGACACGAACGGCGCGGACGTGGGTTACAGTGTTACCGGCGTCATCGCCCAAGGCACGACGGTTGATCTATACTGGGCATCGGGCAACCAGTTCGCCGATGTGATCGGTGGCCCGATCGCCGGTGCCAGCCAAGTAGTTCCTGCCGGGACGGCGGTCGGCAGTTATGGTCCATTTCATATCGACGACGCGACTCTTGGCACGCCGCCATCCGGGGCCACCTACCTGCTTGCCGTCGCCGATCCGAACAACCTGCTTGGAAACTTCACCGAGGCGCAGAACGTCCAGGCGTTGGCGCTAGCCCCCGACATTGTCGTTGATTCGGTCAGCACAACGGACTCAAGAAGCTTGACTGTCAACTATCACGTTGACAATGAAGCAATACAGGGCCCATTGACGATCGGGTTCTACCGCTCCACGACCGATCAATACGAGCCTCAACATGCATCCGAGCTGACGACGCTCACGGTATATGACGTCAGTATTGGCTCTCATCACGAAACGGTTAGTCTGCCTGGTGGCCTAGTGCCCAACACAATCACGCCCTATGTCTTGGCGGTTGCTGACCCGGACAAGACCCTCACCGAAACTACCACTGCCAATAACACGGCTTCTTTCCGTACATACGTTATCGGGGCAGTCGTCAATGGCTACGACCGGACTGCTACGGGCAGCGGCGCACCACCACCAGCATGGGTGAGTTTGATGAAAACGGACCTTCAATTAGCGGACGGGTATGATGACGCAATTGCGTTCAGCTGGGCCAGCGGGGCGGAAGACCCGAATGCTATCATCAATGCAGGGGAGGACTTGACCGCTGAAATAGAGGCGGCTGCCGCGAACATCCCAAATCTAATGCCGAACGATGTTATCGACCTCCATTTGATCGGTCACAGTCGCGGCACGGTGGTCATAAGTGAAGCAATACAGAATCTGATCGACGATTCCGTGAACTTTTCCACAACCGGGATCGTCCCCTACCAATTGGCCCACGGCTATTTTAAGATGACCCTTCTTGATCCCCACCCTGCCAACCTCCAGTATGGCCTCAATGCCAGTTTTGCACCCTCATATACTTTGCCTGGGTTGTTACTCGACCTAGAAGCCTTTAGGAGGTACATTAACTTTGACGTTGTGGTTCACGATCCAAAAGTATTCGTTCCCGCTCGGGTCAACGAAGCCGACGTCTTGTTCGAGAAAACAGCTACCAGTGCTTTGTCTGGTCTTGTTGAGTCTGAGTTTATTAATTTGCATGGCCTGGACCCGACCAACATTGATTTCCAGGATCCGTCCCAGACCCAGACTCTAGTTTACAACATGACCGGTCCTGGACTAGGGCATTCGGAGGTCCACGACTGGTACTTGAATAACGTAGTTCTCAACAGTTATCTGGCCAACAACACGACCCCCGCGGCGTTCGGACCACCTTCTGTCCCTCCGACCAGCGACGTAATTTCCGGTGGCCAGGTCGCCACTCTTAACTCTGCCACTCTCCAGACAATGCTTAGCATGTACACAACGATGAGTATTGAAGTTGCAACGAATACCGATCTACAGACCGGTGTCATCCCTGCTGTCAATGGGTTGAGTTCCCCATTGTCACCAACGGTCGTTGCAGTAATTCTAGCCCCGGGCACTTATGGCGATTCCGCATTCAGCCCGCCACCAGGAGTTACGGTATTCCTAATCGGCAACGGGACAACGGTCACCTTCGTGGGCCATTCCCCCGCGTTGATGGTGACGGCGGGACAAGTGATTGTCGAGGGTGTGACCT
>ODAK010008107.1_pt1 | contig 10545 bp, 8 predicted proteins | sample 1539591 | NCBI WGS metagenome assembly ODAK01 (sample SAMEA3539303, study PRJEB22396) | soil metagenome | biome: tundra; feature: field; material: soil | place: USA | collected 2010-05 | depth 0.15 m | reverse complement strand
CCTCGAAGAAGAGCCGAGCGACCTGGCCGACGAGATCAGCGGCCGGACCTTCGTTAACTCCGGGTGTCTCCCGGGCGGTCGTCATCGCTTCTGCCGCACGCTCGCGACTAGGGCGATTCGCTCGTCGGCGCTCATCCGTCCAAGGGCTGACCCGACGCCGACGGCCACGGCACCCGCTGCCAGGAACGCGGCCGCGTTCGCGCGCTCGACTCCGCCGGTCACGATGATCTCGATCTCCGGCAGGGGACCGCGCAGCTCACGAACGTGGCTCGGCCCCAGGGACGATCCCGGGAAGAGCTTGACGAACGTTGCGCCGGCCCGCCACGCCCGGTCGGCTTCGGTGGGCGTATAGGCACCCGGGGTGAATGGCAGCCCTGCGGCGAGCGCGGCTTCGAGGATCTGCTGGTCCAGGACTGGACTCACCCCGAACTCTGCGCCGGCGTCCAGTGCGGCACGGAGCTGCTCCAGCGAGCGGATCGTCCCCGCGCCGACCCGTGCGTCGACGCTGTTGCCACCGCCTGGGCGGGATGCGAGACGGGCTCGGACTGCCGTCAGGTCGCCCGCCGCATCTATGCCATCGAACGTGATCTCGAAGATCCGGATGCCAGCGGCGGCCAGGTCGTCGATCAGCGCGAGGAGTCGAGCACGTGGCTCGATCCGGCGCAGGACGGCGATCAGCCGCGCCTCGCGGATGGCGACTGCGACTGCTCCGGAGCGAAGGTCCAGCGGATCGACCGGCACGGTTCGAGCCTAGGGAACGCACGTATGTGCGTCAAGTGCTCAAATGAGCACTTGCTCGGTAGGCTCTGGCTGGGAGCGCGAACCGGATCGCCAGGCTGGGCTGGGCTATGATGCCGGCCCGGGCGGGAGTAGCTCAGTTGGCAGAGCGTCAGCCTTCCAAGCTGAATGTCGCGAGTTCGAACCTCGTCTCCCGCTCCAAACCCCTCATTCGTGCGCAGCACGACAAGATAACTGGACGGACGGCTTGCTCAGCGACCTTGTGATGTCGCCGAATCGCGTGCTACAACGCTCGACGACACGCTACGAGGCAGCGATCCGGACCAGCACGCTCGGCACAGGTCATGGCACCAGGCACCAACGTCCCATCGGGACGCGCCCGATTGCCGCACGTTACAACCGTCGCGGGTGACTTTTGCCAGCAATGGTCAAGCTCTGAATACCGCCCTCAACCTACAGGATGTTGGGGGTGAGGGGCAGTCCCTCAATGCTGTGCAACAGCAAGCGACTGCTGAGTTGGCATGGGCCAATGCCAATCCACCGGCCGACTGTTATCGAACAGTTTGGCAAGCATTTCACGATGCAATGAACAGTTTTGTACAAGCTACCGCAATCGCTATGCCTTGGGTGCGTTCGTTAACGGAGAGTTTTGCCACGTATCCGCCCGATGCTGCCAGGTTTACAAAAGCTGGCGGTGATGCTTTGGGAAGTATTGCCACTCTAGAAACATCTATCCACTGCTAGGCGCTGGACAGACCTTTAGGGTGATGAGGTTCCCGTTCACCGTCTCCACCTCGGTCATGCGCTCTCTGCCGCAGAGGCGCCAACTGGTCGGTTCTGGGCTGGCAGCGGCCTATCGGCGGTTGCCGGGGACGTACAGCTCGGCCGAGTCGGCCGCGCCGGTGCTGTTGCCGCCCGCTACGAGCACCTTGCCATCCGCCAGCAGCGTGGCCGTGCTGCCCTGGCGTGGATGGACCATCTTCCGGGTGGCGGTCCAGGTCGCAGTGCCGGGGTCGTACAGCTCGGCGGCGGTCGCACGCCAGGCCGCCGATCACGAGGAGAGGGATACAGGAATGTATGGTCTGACTACGGTCTGCCCGGCCAAGAGCCGGTGAAGTCGCTGGCCAGGTAGTGGCCCGCAGGGTCTGCTGAATGCCGGACAGAGTTCACGCCCGTTCGAAAACGCTGAGGCCACCGAAAGGAACGGGCTCAGTGCGCTGCACCAGGAGCGCAAGTCGGGAGTCCGTCGACGCTGTCTTCTCGGTGCGATCGCCTCCCACGTCCTGCGGGTATAGTGGTTCGCGACCCTGATTCACCCGCTCTTCGACCAACGAGGACGCGACCATGACCGCCATCCCATCGACACGGCCAAAGATCACCTACGCGACCGCCCAGATCGACAACGAGCAGCTCGATCTCGAGTACGAGGCCGGGCTCGCGGCGATCCGAGCGACGCTCGGCGAGCACCTTCAGAACGTCGTGGGGGGGCGCGAGGTCGACAGCGCGCAGTCGTCGGCGAAGCAGAGCCCGATCGACGGCGCCCAGCTCGGGACGTTCGCGCTGGCAACGGAGCTCGACGTCCACGCCGCGGTCGGGGCTGCGAGGTCCGCGTTCCCTGCCTGGTCCCGCCGACCGTGGCAGGAGCGGGTGGCGATCCTGCGACGCGCGGCAGATCTCCTGGGCGAGCGGCAGATGCAGCTGGCCGGTCTGCTGTCCCTCGAGGTCGGCAAGAACCGCCTGGAGGCGATCGGGGACGTCGAAGAGACCATCGACCTGATCCGCTGGTCATGTCGCATGGTCGAACAGAGCGACGGATTCGATCGTCCGATGGGCAACCTTGGCGACGCGACGGTCCACACCCGCTCGGTCCTGCGGCCGTTCGGGGTATGGGCCGTGATCAGCCCGTTCAACTTCCCGTTCGCCCTCGCGGGTGGGCCGGCGGGTGCGGCGCTGGTTGCCGGGAACACGGTCGTCTTCAAGCCGAGCTCGGACGCTCCGCTGTCCGCCGCCCACCTGACGAGGGTCATGCGCGACGCGGGCGTTCCCGACGGGGTCTTCAACCTCGTCATGGGACCCGGCGAGACGGTCGGCGCCGCGCTCGTCGATGATCCCGATGTCGGCGGGGTGGTCTTCACCGGCTCGTTCGAAGTCGGGTTCGGTCTGTACAAGCGTTTCGCCAGGACGTACCCGAAGCCCATGATCGCCGAGATGGGTGGCAAGAGCCCTTCGATCGTCGCTCGAACCGCGGATCTCGATGAAGCGGCGGAAGGTATCCTGCGCTCGGCCTTTGCGTTCGGCGCCCAGAAATGCGCTGCGAACAGCCGGATCTTCGTCGAACGGTCGGTGCACGACGACTTCGTGAGGCGGCTGGTCGAGAAGACCGAGAAGATCACCATCGGCGACCCCACGCGTCGTGAGAACTGGCTCGGGCCGCTGATCAGCGCTCGCTCGGTCGGCCGGTATGAGACTGCCGTGGCTGAAGCGCGCCGCGACGGACGCGTATACATCGGCGGCGAGCGACTGAGCGATGCCGGCCTGGAAAGCGGGTACTTCGTCGAGCCCACCATCGTCGGCGGGCTGTCTCACGAGCATCGATTGTTGCGCGACGAGCTCTTCGTCCCGTTCACGGCGGTGGTCCCGGTCGATTCCGTGGACCAGGCGCTCGACTTCGCGAATGACCACATCCTCGGTCTGACGGCCGGAATCTACAGCGAAGACAAGAGCGAGATCGACGAGTTCCTGGCGAGGATCGAGGCCGGCGTCGTGTACGTGAATCGGCGGGCGGGATCGACGACAGGCGCCTGGGCGGGCGCTCAGCCATTCGGCGGCTGGAAGGGATCGACGGCGACCGGTCGAGGCTCGGGCGGCTACTACTACGTGCAGCAGTTCATGCGCGAGCAATCTCGCACCATCGTCGATTAGGGGCGCCGGCCCGCCACACGGATCAGCATGGGCACCGTGCGCGCGCGGCGATTGGTTTGACAGGTTCCGGTCGTCGCCACCAACATGTCCGGTGACATTCTCTCGAACGAAGCGGCCGGTCTGGTTGGTGGACTTGGCCTGGCACCCAGCCTGAATGTCGGCGAAGGGCGGGCGATGGCTCAGGCGGTCCGCGGCTCCGCACCGGACATCGCCGATCGCGGGATCGCGAATCCGATCGCCGAGATCCTGTCCGGCGCGATGCTCCTCGACTGGCTCGGGCGGCGCTTTGGGGACGATTGGCTGCGGCGCGCTTCGTCCGACATTGGGTCCGCCGTGGATCTCGTGCTCGAGGCGCGCCGGTTCCTGCCGATGGACCTTGGCGGCTCCAGCGCGACGCTCGAGGTGACGCAGGCGATCGTCGGTGCCCTGTCCTCCGGCACGCAGGACGCGCGCGCGGGCCGATTTCCAGGATCATGACCTCCGACCGCCGATCGTTCCGTGCGCCCAACCCCGCGGACCGCGTCGGATCATTCCTCGCTGATCTGGGGTTCCGGCACCTCTTCGGCGTGCCGGGTGGAGGCTACAGCTCCGACGTCGTCGTGGCCGCGGGCGCGCACGGCGTTCGGTTCGTCCTGTCGCAGACGGAGACCGGCGCGGCGCTCATGGCGGCCGCCCAGGCGGAGATCACGGAACGACCGGGGGCCTGTATCACGACGCTCGGCCCGGGTCTGACGTCGGTCGTGAACGGAGCGGCCCATGCCCTCCTCGATCGAGCCCCGCTTCTGGTGCTCGCGGACGCCCCGCCCGGGCCCGTGGGTGGAATCGGGATCCACCAGCGCGTCGACCAGCGGATGGTGCTCAAGCCCGTCACGAAGGGCCAGGCCAGGGTCGGCCGCGATCGGGTGGAGGAGACGCTGGCATGGGCCGTCGATCTCGCCACGGCGGCCCCGGCGGGGCCCGTGTACGTGGAGCTGGGGTTCGCCGGTTCCGTCGACGACAAGGGACCAGAAGCCGAGCGCAGCGGCCCGTCGAGCGCGGAGGACGGCGTCACGAACAGCGCCAGTTGGGGAGCCCTCCGAGCCATGATCGCCGTGTCACGGCGACCGCTGGCATTGGTCGGCCTGGAGGTGCGTACACCGGATGACGTGGCAGCCGTCCGCGAGTTCTGTCGTGCGTCCCGGGTTCCGGCACTCGTGACGTACAAGGCCAAGGGTGTCATCCCCGACTCGAGCCCACAATTCGCCGGAGTCCTGACGAACGGGGCCATCGAAACATCCGTGCTTGAGGGGGCCGACCTCCTCATCGGTGTGGGCCTGGACCCCATCGAGCTGCTGCCACGCCCCTGGCCGTTCACGACGCCGATGATCGACGTGAGCTCGATCGAGCATGCCGCGGATGTCCTGCCCATTCGCGGACGGGTGGGTGACGGGCTGGTCGACGGACTGCACCGGGTCGCATCGGCATTCGGATCGACAGAGGGCGCCGAGCGCGCAAACGCGGAGGCGAAGCGCGCTTGTGAGCTCGTCGCCGCGCTCGGGTCCGGGAGGTTGACGCCGACGACCGCCATCTCCGAGCTGGTGGCGCGGTGGGCGCCCGACGTGCGCGTCACTGTCGACGCCGGCGCCCACATGCTGCCGGCGATGCAGCTGTGGCCGGCGGAAGCCCGCGGCGACCTCCTCATCTCGAATGGCCTGGCCACGATGGGGTTCGCGTTGCCTGCTGCGATCGGGGCCGCCCTGCTGGAGTCTGGGCGACGGGTGGTGGCACTCACCGGCGACGGCGGGTTGCTGATGTGTCTCGGGGAACTGGCGACGCTCGCGCGCGAGAACCTCGACGTGTGCGTGGTCGTGTTCGACGACCGGACTCTGAGCCTGATCAAGCTGAAGCAGGAGCAACGAGGCGAGGTCGCCGGCGTGGCGCTCGGCCCGGTGGACTGGGTGACCATGGCGTCGTCCCTCGGGATCCGAGGCTACGCGGCCGACTCCATGGAGGGCCTCCGGGCGAGGATCGCCGACATCGGCTCGAAGCCCGGCCCGTCGCTGCTGGCCATTCGCGTCGAGTCCTTTGACTACGTGCCGGTGCTGCAGGCCATTCGCGGATAGATCTGGAGGCTCGACAGTGGACACGCTCGAACTCGAAGCTCCCTTGCGGACAGGCCTGTTCATCGGCGGCGAGTGGACCACGTCCGCGGGCGGCACCGCCCCTGCTATCGATCCGTCGACCGGGCGGGAGCTTGCGAGCATCGCCCAGGCCACCGTCTCCGATGTCGCTGCTGGCGTGGCGGCTGCGCGTGAGGCGTTCGAGTCGGGGCCGTGGGCGACCCAGCCACCGGTCGAGCGCGGTCGCGTCCTGCTCCGGATCGCGAACCTGATCCGGCAGCGCGCCGAGTCGCTCGCTCGCCTCGAGAGCCTCGACACCGGCAAGACGCTCCGCCAGGCGCGCGCCGACGTGCAGGTCGCTGCCAGATACTTCGAGTTCTACGGCGGCGTCGCCGACAAGATCATGGGTGAGACGATCCCCCTCGGCATGAACATGACGGATTTCACGCTGCGCGAGCCGATCGGCGTCTCCGCGCAGATCATCCCGTGGAACTACCCGCTCCAGATCGGATCGCGTGGAATCGCGCCCGCGCTCGCGGCGGGCTGCACGGTAGTCGTCAAGCCCGCGAGCGAGGCCCCCCTCGGGGTGCTGCAGGTCGCCGAGATCGCGCGCGAGGCCGGGCTGCCGCCCGGCGTGCTCAACATCACGCCGGGGCGCGGCTCGGTGGTCGGCGACGCCCTTGTGGCGAGCCGTGGCGTCAACCAGGTCACGTTCACCGGATCGGTGCAGACCGCCATCGACGTCGAGCGTCGTGTCGCCGAGAACCTGATCCCGACCGTGGTCGAGGCCGGTGGCAAGTCCCCGAACCTGGTCTTCGCGGATGCCGAGATCGATGCGGCGGTCAGGGGCGTGCTCAATTCGATCATCCAGAACGCTGGGCAGACGTGTTCCGCCGGCTCTCGTCTGCTCGTGCAGGACGAGGTGCACGACGAGGTCGTGGGACGCCTCGTCGAGCAGTTCTCCGCGCTGCGGCTGGGCCCGGGGATCGAGGATCTCGACGTCGGGCCGATCATTAGCCATGTCCAGCTGACGCGGATCGCCGAGCATGTCGACCGGGCCCGGGACGCGGGCGCACAGATCCTCGTCGGCGGCGCGCGTTCGGACGCCCCGGAGCTCTGGGGCGGCTTCTTCTACCAGCCGACCGTCGTGGACGGGGTAGACCGGTCGTCGGCCATCGTCCAGGAGGAAGTGTTCGGTCCGGTCCTGTCTGTACTTCGCTTCCGGGATGTCGACGAGGCGCTGAGTCTCGCCAACGATTCCGAGTTCGGCCTGATCGCCGGCGTCTGGACCCGGAACATCGACACGGTGATGCGGCTGTCCCGACGGCTGGCGGTCGGGCAGGTGTACGTCAACACCTACGGCGCCGGTGGCGGGGTCGAGTTGCCGTTCGGCGGCTACAAGCGGAGTGGCTTCGGGCGCGAGAAGGGCCTCGAGGCGCTTCGCTCCTACACAATCGTGAAGAACGTCTGCGTGCTGCATACATGATGGCACGAGCGGCGATGCTTGTCGGCGTCGATCAGGTAGTCGCAGGCGCTCTGGGCTTGATGGAGCGGAGCACCTGATGATCGACGCCACCGAGCCTCGTCTGCCGCGCGTGGCGGACGTAGTCGTCGTCGGTGGTGGCGCTGTCGGGGCGAGTGCGGCGTACCATCTGGCAGCGGCGGGGGCTGGATCGGTGATCCTCCTCGAGCGCGAGCCAGGCCTGGGCGCCGGCTCGACCGGCCGATGCGCAGGAGGCTTCCGGACACAGTTCTCGAGTCCCATCAATGTGCGGCTGTCGCTGGCAAGCGTGCCGCTCATCGTCGGGTTCAAGGAAATGCACGGCTACACAGTCGACGTGGTTCAGGACGGCTACCTCTTCCTCGTCCGCGATGAGGCGGCCTGGGCCTCGTTCAAGAAGGCGGCGGAGATGCAGCGATCGCTGGGCGCGGACGTGCGACTGCTCGGCGCAGCGGAGGTGTCCGAGCTCATGCCGGAAATCTCGACCGACGGCGTGATTGGGGCGACCTACGGTCCGCAGGACGGAATCGCTGATCCCTCCGGCTTGACACAGGGCTATGCGACGATTGCCCGGCGAGCTGGCGCGGCAATCCGGACCGGCGTCGAGGTCGAGCGTATCCTCAGGGACGACAGTGCCGTCATCGGGGTCCGGACCACGGCCGGAACCATCCGCACCCGAACGGTAGTGAATGCAGCCGGACCATGGGCCGGGCGCCTGGCGGCTACCGCCCGTGTGGATGTACCGATCGAGCCTGTCCCACGGACGATTGTCGTCAGCGGGCCGTTTCATGGCGCCCCGGCGCGACGGACGCTGGTAATCGATGCCGCGACGAGCTTCTACTTCCACCGCGAGGGCCCCGGCGTCCTGATGGGCATGGGCGACCCAGCCGAGCGCCCGACCTTCGAACCCCGGGTCGATCAGGCATTCGTCGCCGAGCAACTCTTGCCGACGGCCGTGCGGATACTTCCTGCCCTCGCCGAGGCTTCGCTCGCCCACTCCTGGTCCGGCCTCTACGAGATGACCCCCGACCGTCACCCAATCATCGGCCAAGTGGCAGGTCTCGCCGGGCTGTACTTGGTGAACGGTTTCAGCGGTCACGGATTCCAGCATGCGCCGATAGCGGGCAAGCTTGTTGCCGAGATGATCGTCGAGGGACGCACCCACACGGTGGACGTCTCCTCCCTGGGTCTGGACCGGTTCGCGGCCGGCCGCCTGATTCGCGAGACGCACGTCGTCTGAGGTCCTCCCGCGCCAGACCTACAGGTCGGGGACGCGGCAGCGAGCCCTCGTTCAAGCGTGACCGGAATTGCGCTCGCTCCGGCATCGGTCTTACCATATCTGTCCGGTTCTCCTGCGAGTCGGCGCCGCAACCGAGGGAAAGGTGAGATGACAGACACGGCGCCACCTCACGGGACTGCATCGTCGGATAGCCGCGCGCAGTCGGGGCGAGGAAGCCGCGCCGCACGTGCCGGACAAGTCGTCTACAGAACCTCCCGCGCGGCGATCCTTCGTGCGGCCGATAGCGACCTCGTCGCCAGATTCGTGAAGCGGTACGGGATGGCGCTCGGAGCCCGCCGATTTGTCGTGGGCGTCGCCCTCGATGAGATCGTGCCGGTCTTCCGCGAGTTCAACGCTCGCGGCATGCGCGTGGTAACGGGCCTTTTCGACGACACCGCGCACAGGCCCGAGGACGTGGCCCGGCTTGAGGCGGAATATGCGCGGCAGATCGACCATCTCGCGGACGAGCATCTCGACGCCAACGTGGCCCTGAAGCTCACCCACCTTGGCATCCACGTCGATCAGGATCTGATGTTCGAGGCCGTGCGCCGCCTCCTGGAGCGAGCCGCGGCGCGTTCGATGCGGCTGCGGATCGACATGGAGGAAAGCGGGCTCGCCCAATCGACCCTGGACCTCTACCGACGGCTTCGAGCAGCAGGGATTGACAATGTTGGTATCTGCTTGCAGAGCTACTTGTACCGATCGGAACAAGACCTCGCCGACCTGTTGCCCCTCGGCTTGAACGTGCGGCTGGTGAAGGGCGCGTACCTCGAACCCGCGGCCGTCGCTTACCAGGACAAACCGGACGTCGACGCCTCCTACGTCCGGATGCTGGAACGTTCGCTCTCGGAGGCACAGTTCACGGCCATCGCCACACACGACGAGGCCATCATCGTGCGGGCCAAAGGGCTCATCTCGGAGCTCGGACTCTCGAACGAGCGGTACGAGTTCCAGATGATCTACGGGATCCGGAGGGGACTCCAGCAGCGGCTCGTCGCGGAGGGATACCCGCTGCGCATCGCCGCTCCGTACGGGCCGACCTGGTTCCCGTACCTGATGCGGCGGCTCGCCGAGCGTCCCGCCAACGTTCTCTTCGTCCTGCGGGGTGCCTTCCGATGACGACCGTCGCGGTTCCCACCTTGGCGCGCTACGAGCTGCACATCGGCGGCACGTCCGTCGCCGCATCGAGCGGCCGCACCTACGAGACCGTGAACCCGTACACGCGCCAGTCGTGGGCCACGGTCGCCGATGCCGGGCCGGAGGACGTCGATGCGGCCGCCGGGGCCGCCCGCGCGGCACTCAACGGGGAGTGGGGTCGCACGACGCCGCCCGAGCGCGCGGCCGCCCTGCGCCGCCTGGCGGACGTCCTCGCGCGTGATGCGGAGGAGCTTGCCCGACTGGAGACCCGAGACAACGGCAAGTTGCTCCGTGAGACTCGCGGCCAGATGGAAGCCCTGCCGGCATATCTGCGCTACTTCGCCGGGGTCGCCGAGACGGCCCGCGGCGATACGATCCCGACCGGGAAGCGGAACTTCTTCGTCTACACCCGACGAGAGCCCGTCGGCGTGGTGGGGGCGATCGTGCCTTGGAACTCGCCGCTCCTCTTGCTGATGTGGAAGCTCGCACCGGCGCTGGCCGCCGGCTGCACGATGGTCGTGAAGCCCTCGGACCACACGCCCGTGACCACGATCGAGTTGGCTCGCCGTTGCGTAGAGGCGGGTCTTCCGCCAGGTGTCTTCAACGTCGTCACGGGCTGGGGACCGGCGGTCGGGCAGGCGCTCGTATCCAACCCAAACGTCGACATGATCGCGTTCACGGGCTCGACCGCGGTCGGCGTCGAGGTCGCTCGCGCGGCAGCCGCGCGGCTGGCACGGACCACGCTCGAGCTCGGCGGTAAGTCGGCGCAGATCGTCTTCGCCGACGCCGATATGGCGGCCGCCCGTGATGGCCTGATAGCCGGGATCTTCGCGGCCTCCGGACAGACGTGCATCGCCGGCTCCCGCCTG
>ODAK010008106.1_pt1 | contig 10545 bp, 8 predicted proteins | sample 1539591 | NCBI WGS metagenome assembly ODAK01 (sample SAMEA3539303, study PRJEB22396) | soil metagenome | biome: tundra; feature: field; material: soil | place: USA | collected 2010-05 | depth 0.15 m | reverse complement strand
GGCGCCACCGCCCGACCAGCGGCAGCAGCGGGGGAGCCGTCACCGATGGCTCCGGCTGGGGCGGGTCCCTGCCGCCTGAGCTGGGCCCGGCCTGGGCAGGGCGGGCTGTCACCGCGGGCCAGGTCCCGCCGACCTGCTGGCCCAGCGGTACCCGTTCGCGGTGCCGCGGCCGAGGATCTTGTCGACCGCCGAGCCCACGCTCCCATCCTCGGCGATCAGGTGGCGGATCACCACGATCAGGCACGGGATGGCCCAGAAGTCGCCGCAGACCCACAGGATCCCGGCGCCGATCTGCTGGTCGGCAAAGGGCGGCAGGGTCACTCCCCGGATGTGGTCATAGACGGGATACCAGGAGGCCTGGGTGAACAAGCTCAGGGACATGGCCAGTACCCACATCACCACGTTGGTCGCCACCAGGGCCACGGCCTGGGCTGCTGGCGCCAGCCGTGGCCGCAGCGGGGGAGAGCTGATGAACTGCAGCCAGAACAGCACCCCCGCGATGAAGAAGCTGCCGTGCATCAGCCAGATGTGCACGGCCTGATTGTTCTCCGCGAGATCGAACAGCACCGGGATGTGCCAGGCCACCATCACGATGCTGAAGAACGCGACCGCGACCCACGGCCGGAGCGCCGCCCCGCCCACCGCCCGGGCCGGGCGCGCCCAGCCGCCGCGCATGACCTGCCTGGTCGCGCTGCGGCCCAGCCGGCCGGGCAGGGCGTCCAGCAGCGGCTGCCAGGGGGCGCCGGCCACGATAAGTGTCGGCGCGGCGAACATCAGCAGCAGGTGCTGCAGCATGTGCACGAAGAAGTAGTCGTCTGACCAGTAGTCGATCGGCGACTGGACCGCGATCAGCAGGACGGCAAGGCCGGCGTAGAACAGCAGCGAGCGCATCCGCCGCTGCCGGGTGCGCTCGGGCCGGGACCGCCTGGCCAGCCGCGCCAGCCCGATCTCATGCCAGACCACCAGGATGATCACGATGATCATGAACGGGTCGTAGGACCAGTGCCCGGTCAGGTAGCTCACGATGACCCTCCTCCTCAGCCTGAGGATCCGTAGGGAATCGTGATGCTGAGCGTCTGCGCCGAGGTCCAGCTGGCGGCGCCGGGCGGTAGCTGCCAGTCGGCAAACGAGCTGCCGTGCGCCGTCAGCGCGTCGAGGTGGCCTGCGGGCCCGACGGCGAGCGTAGCCGTCCACCGGGGGAGCGCGGGCAGCGCCCGCCAGGACGCGCCTGGCCCGGCCAGGGCCTCGCCGCGACCGCCCGCCAGTACTAGTCCGACGCCGCCGCCGGTCCCGAAGGATGCCGACAGCGCCCCGCCGGCGCCCGGGTGCAGCGGCGCCGACAGCAGCCAGTGCCCGCCGCCGTCGTTCGACCACGCGGTCAGGATGGTCGCCGCGGGACCGGCGCCGGACTCCAGCACCGTCTGGGTGCGGGTGCCGAGCGTCGCCATCCTGAGTACCTCGACAGCCCGGCCAGCGGTCCCGCCCGTCAGCGCCGCGGGAACCACCGGGCCAGCCGCGTGCCAGCGGCCACCAGTGAGCGCGAAGATACCCGCGGTGCCGGTGCGGCCGCATCGCCCCGCCAGCATCGGCGCTCCGGAGCCGCTGAACGCGGCTGCGGTGAGGCCGGTCAGTCCGCAGGCCCGGCCTGCTGGCGTCCTGGCCAGCGACGCCGCGCTGGCCAGCTTGGCCCAGGACGCTCCGAGGCGGGCCCCTAGCTCGGCCCCGCCGCCCTGGGTCAGGGCTAGCAGCTGGCCGCCCGGGCCGGCCGCGAGGGCGTCGGGAACGTCGGCGAGGCCGGGGCTGACCAGGGCACCCGACGACCAGCTGGCGCCGCCGTCGGTGGTCGCCGCCAGCGGCGAGAAGGTCAGGTCCTGACTGGGCCGGAAGCCGGTCACCAGCGACTGCGGGCCGCTGACCCCGGCGACCAGGCCGCCGTTGCTGGCAACCCCGGCCGGCGTGACCAGCCGCCACTTCGCCGCGCCGGCCGGCCGGGCGAACAGTTCCCAGAAGTCGTCCTGCTGCGCGCTGGAGCCGCCCATGACGACAAGCGCCCAGCCGGTGCCGTTGGCGGCGGTGACGGACATGGCCAGCTGGGGCAGCGCGGCCGCCGCTTCCTGCCCAGGCCTGGGCGCCGGGACGCTGCCACAGCCTGCGATCACCAGGGCGGCGATCGCAGGCGCCATGACGGCGGCCAGCCGCCCGGTCCCGCTCACGACGGCTTCAGGTACTGCTTGGCGGCACTGGACAGCTCGGCGGCGAATGATGACTCTGAGCTTGCCGTTCCCGGGCCCGGATCGAAGTCAAGCTCGGTGCGGGTGCGGCCGCTCGCGTCGATGACATAGGCGATGTCGCTGTGCCCGATCATCCCGCCTGCGGGAAGGATCTGCGCGGCTATGCCGTAGTTCCGCCAGGCCTGCTGCAGCTGGCCGAGACTGCCGGTCAGGAACAGCCAGTTGGGCAGCGTGTTCAGGCGCTCCTGGCTGTCGAAGGCCTGGGTGTAGGCGATCGTGCGGTACACCGGGTTGGCCACGATCGCGACGAGCACGGCGCCCCGCGCCTGTGCGCCGAGCATCTGGTCGGCGGCCCGGAACTCCTGCGCGATCACCGGGCAGTCGCTAATGCAGACCGGGTCAAGGAAAGTGAGCAGCACCACTTTCCCGCGCAGGCTCGCCAGGCTCACCTGCCTGCCGCTCTGATCGGTCAGCCGGAAGGCCGGCGCGCTGAAGTTCAGTGCGGCGCTGCTGCCGTCGAGGGCCTGAGCGATGATCGGATCCGCGCCGGGGCTGGCCTGTGCCACCGCCATCGGTGCGGCGCCCGCAATGATGATCACCACTGCCCAGGCTGCCAGGATGGCCCGCGTGCTCGCCGCGCCGAACGCCCGGGCCAGGCGCAGCGGCCTGAGCTGGCGGCGCCAGGTCCGGTCCTTCGGCGCCGGGTTACTAGCCGGCGCCCGATCACTCGCGGGCGCGGGACCGCTCGTGGCCGGCGCGCCGGTGGCGGCGGCTGCCCCCGCGGCGCCGGCGGTCACGCCAGGTGCCGGCCCCGCAGCCGCGGCGCTGGGTACCGGCTCCGCGGCCGTCGCCGGAGCGGGGCAGCGGGTCAGCGCCAGGTACCCGGCGACCACGATGAGTGCCATCGGGATCATGCTGTTGGGATCGGTGCCGAGGCCGCCGAAGAATCCGAAGTCCTCAATCAGCACCCAGGCCGCGATGCAGATCACGGCCATCACGGCGATCGATGGCCGGAGCAGCCGGGGCTGCCCGCTCAGCAGGCCCGCGCCGACCGCTGCCAGCGCGATGACCGTGGCCAGGTTGACTGCGAAGCCGTGGGCCGCGGTGAACTGAGCGAAGCCGGTCACCCAGCCGGCGAAGATCCCGGGCTGGTGCGTGCCGGCCATCGACTGGACCATGCGGGTGAGGGTGCCCGGCGCGCCATGCAGGCTGCCCTGCCAGAAACCGCGTCCCGGCCACGCCTGCAGCACGGCCATGCCCATCAAGAACAGGCCCGTCACCGCCAGGATCCGCCTGCCGAGCTCCGGGGTCCGCCAGAACCGCTCGGGCAGCGCCAGCAGGGCGCCGGCCGCGCAGTAGAACAGTGCAGCACCCGGCGCGCCGAACAGCCAGGTCAGCCCGGGGGCAAAAATCCCCCCGAACGACTCGCCGAAGACCCAGACCACCAGGCCCCAGCCGGCGCTCACCAGCCCGGCTAGCCGGCCGATGCGGCCCCGCGGTGCGGCGAGCAGCCACGCCCCGATCCCAACCTGGATCCAGACCGCAGCGGCGCCGGCCTGGATGGGGTGATACGACCAGCTCGTTGCGGCCCAGTTGACGACGTGCTGGACCCAGCCAGGTGAGTTGGCGGCGGTCGGCTCGATGACGTTGGACGGCAGGCCGGCCGCCATGCCGGGTTGCGCCTGCAGGATCCCGTCAAAAATCCATAGCACGCCGAAGCTGATCCGCAGCAAGCGGTGCCCGGCGGGCTCGGCGGTCCCGGCGGTCCCGGCCCGGCTCACGGCGCTGCCCGGCAATCCGAGGAACTCCCTGGCGCTGACCCAGGCCATCGCGAGCAGCGCGAGGATGACCGCCACGATGATGCCCTGATGCAGCAGTGCTGCCCGGAAGGCCGCCACCAGAACCGGATTGGTGACGTTCAGTCCGGAGTTCATCCCGGGCATCGAGGTCCACTCTCCTTAACGGCGGTAAGGCGGCTCATCGCAGTCCCAGCGGTCAGCCCGGCAGCGCAGGCGGTGCGGCGCGGGCCGCCAGCGAGGAGTTCGCTGACGCGATCACCGAGTACACCGCCGCGCGCTGCACGTTCAGCGTCGCGAGCGCTTTGCTCAGGGCGGCGGTTGCCTGGCTCCTGGCCCGCTTGTCCGATGCTGCCAGGACTTGCGCGACATCAGTCTGCACCTTCTGGGCGTCGGGAGTCGCCCAGGTCACCAGGCCGGTGACCACGCTGCCGAGATGGAACCTGGCCAGGGACTCCGCTACCTGATACCCGGATAGGTCATCGAGTAGCTCGTTATTGGCCAGCGAGCAGTTCGCCGCACCGGTATTGGCAATGTAGATCGAGGTCGTCACGTCATGGCTGGCGCCCGACTCGACCTGATGGAGCGTGCTCAGGGACTCGCCGACGCCGCCCGCGCACGACTCGACGGCGTAATTCATGTCATGCAGGAAGCCACGGAAGTCGGCGGCACGCTGTGCCTGCGACGGCCGGTGCACGAGGGCCACGAGCACGGCCGCTGCGACCAGCACCGCCCCGGCCACCAGCAGCGATCGCGGGACGCGGCGCGTCGGCCACCGGGTATGCCTGATCGGCACGTACGGCGGATCGGTGCGGGCCGGCGTGGTCACGGGTCAGCCCCGGTCCTCGCGCTGGCCCTGGCTCCGGCGCTGGCTCTGGCTCAGCGAGCCCGCGAGCGCCGCGGGCCTGCCGTCCATGAGGGCAACGCTCGCGGTGAGTTCCTGCACGGTCAGTGCCCCCAGGATGTGCTTGACGATGCGGTGCTTGGCGTTGAGGAAGAAGGTCTGCGGGAGCCCGTACACGCCGTAGGACGTGGTCGTCGAGGCCGGGAACGGATCGAATCCGACCTGGTAGGTGACGCCGGCCCGCCGCAGGAAATTCTCGGCCGGCCCTGCGTCATCGTTCGCGTCGACGCCGATGATCGCGACCGCGCCCCTGGAGTCCCGGTAGAACCTGGCGAGCAGCGGGGTCTCCCGCTTGCACGGCGGGCACCACGATGCGAAGAAGTTGACGATGACGGGGCGCCCGGCGTACTGCGCCAGGCTGACGGTGCTGCCAGTCCTGCCCACCGCCTTGAGCGTGAACGCCCGGGCCACGGGCGGTGACTGCGGCCGGGTCCGGGTCCCGCGGCCGGCGAACGACACGGCCACGATCGCCACGACCACCAGTGCGGCGGCAGTCCAGGCGATGCGTCCGCCGCGGCTTGCCATGCCGAGCCGGCTCGCGATGCCGCGCGGGGCCGCGGCGCCGGGCCGGCTCCCGGTGGTGGCGGACTGCTCGCCCTCCATCACGGCTGCCGGCTTCCGCATGGGTCACCCGCCCGTGCCGGTGCGGGGAGCTGTGCCGGGCCGCCGACCGGCGGCGCTGTCACGGGAAGCATGAACTCGAACCTACTGCCCGCGGCTGGCGCGCTGCGCACCCGGACCTCCCCCCCGTGGCCGCGCGCTATCGCCCGGACCAGCGCGAGGCCAAGCCCGGTGCCCCGGTGCCCGGTCGCGCTTGAGCCGGTCGCGAACCTGTCGAAGATCCGCGCGAGCTCGCTGCGGGGGATACCAGCGCCAGTATCCTCAATGATCATGCTTGCGGTATGAGCGCCCAGCAGCACCGAAAGCCTGATCACGTCGCCGGGCCCGGTGTGCTGGACGGCGTTCTCCAGCAGCGCGTCTATTGCCAGGCGGAGGCGCTCGCAGTCGGCCTGGACGGTGGCCGCGTCAAGGCGCCCCAGCTGCCAGAGCCGCTCCGCGGTGGGCCGCCAGCGCCGCAGGGCTTCCATCACGAAGCTGTCGAGGGCGACCGGCTGCGGGCGCAGGAAATCCGGGTTCTCGGACGCGGCGATGATCAGCAGCCGCTCGCCCAGGCTCTTGAGCCGGGTGAGTTCACCGACCACCACGCGAATGTCGCGTTGTCCCTGCCGGTCGGCCAGATCACGGGCCAGCAGCTCGGCATGGCCCAGGGCGATGGTGATCGGAGTCCGGAGCTGATGGGAGGCCTCCTGGAGGAACCGGCGCTGGGCCGCGAGCAGCCGGGCGTTCTCCTCACTGACCCGGGCACGTTCGGTATCCGCGGCAAACGTGCGGTGCGCGTGCCACATCATCACGCCGAACATCGCCGCCATCAGCGGGACCTCAGCCAGCTCGTCAGCTGGCTGCGCGTGCCGCCAGACGTCGAAGCCGATGGCGGCAAAGGTAGTCGCGATCATCGCGGCCAGCACCCAGGCCGTCGCCTTGGCAGCGGGCCGGACGCGAAAGCCGTAGAGCAGCGCGAAGCTCACCCAGATCAGGTGGAACGGGATCGCCTCCCAGTGCGCGAAGAGGACGATGCCGGCCAGGCCGAGCAGCCAGACCGCGACCCAGGAGAAGTCGAGCCACCAGGGCCAGTGGCGCAGCCCGCCGGCGTGCCGCCAGCTTGCCGCGCCGGGGAGCCGGCGGCTGATTACCGATCTAGGAGGCGAGCTGGTATCCCGCACCACGCACCGTCTTGATGAGCTCGAATCCCAGCTTCGATCGAAGCCGCCGTACGCAGACGTCGACGACATTCGAGCCAGGATCGAAGTCGTATCCCCAGATCGACGCGAGCAGCTGTTCCTTGCCGACCGACCGGCCAGGGTGCTCCATGAGTTCCCGCAGGAGCAGGAATTCGAGCCGGGTCAGCGCGACCGGCCCGTTCCCGATGTTCGCCTCCAGCCTGCCGACATCCAGGATGACCTCTCCTGCCCTGATCGTCTCGGGGCGCAGGTGCCCGGCCGCCCGCAGCTGGACGCGTACCCGGGCGAGCAGCTCGTCCAGCGAGAACGGCTTCGTCAGGTAATCCCGCGCGCCGAGTTCCAGGCAGTGCACCTTGGTCGTGACGTCATCCAGGCAGGACAGCACCAGGACCGCCCGGCCCGGGCGGTCCTGCAACAGCTGGGCCAGCACGGTCCGCCCGTCCATATCCGGCATGACCAGATCGAGGATGACCAGGTCGTACTCGTCGGCCCGGGCGCGGCTCAGCCCCGCTGACCCGTCCGGCGCAGTCTCGGCGTCGTATCCAGCGCCAGACAAGGCGCGGCAGATGAAGTCGCGGATCCTCGGCTCATCCTCGACGAGCAGGATCCGCGACCCAGCCGGCCGACGCGCTGGGCGATCTGTCATCATGGCGGCACTTCGCTTCGCGTAGGCCACATTGGCGGGTGTGGCGATCAGGCTCCCGCTCCTCAGCACCCGATAGGCGCTCAGCAGAGGATCTACTCCTCCAATCGTCCCCGGTCAAGGCTTCGGACCCGAACCGAAACGATCCTGTTACCAGCGGCGACTCCGTTGCGAGCGAGGAGGCGGAGAATCCAATGAAAGCAGTGTTACAACGCTGTGTAGCGGGAAAGATGCGCAGCGTGATCAATCCAGTGCGCCGCGGCACTCGTCCAGCGGTCGCTGATCATGACAATTTCGTCATTCAGGACTTTCGTTCTTGCCGCGATCCGGAGGCTGATCGCAAGATCAGGTACACAGACGGCTTCCGGCCCGCGAACGCGAACGCGGGCGGGCGGCCGGTACTGCTTGCCATGAAGAAGCGAGGTGGTGGCTGGTGTCTCTGCCGGCCCGGGTCATTACCCTGATCGTGGCGTTCCTCGCCGTCGTCGCGGGCGGGGTGTTCGTCGTCGCGCACTACCTGCTGGCCGGCCCGCCGGTGGAGGACTTCGCGGCGGGCCACGCCGCCGGCCAGCCCGTGAACATCACGATGCAGACCGACGCCGTGACTAGCGTGGCCTCGGTGGGCAACCACCCGACCTGGGTCACTTACTTCATCAAGAGCCCGCAGACGGGCGCCTGGGTGCACACCACGCTGTTCTCGGTCCCTGCCAGCACCCGGGTGAACGTGACGATTCTCGGTTATGACGGCTCCACGCCGGTGCGCAACCAGCTCTGGGGACGCGTTACAGGCACGACAGGCAGAGTGGCCTACTACGGAGGGAAGCCGGTCACGGTGGTGAACGGCTGGAACGGGCCCTATCTCATCCAGCACACCTTCACGATCCCCGGCATCAACCTCAGCGTGCCCGTTGAGGCCGGACCAGGGACCTGCTCGGACGCTCCCTGCACGAACAACGCGCACTCGACCACCACTTTCAGCTTCACGACCCCGTCCCGTGCGGGTGTCTTCCGCTGGCAGTGCTTCGTCCCCTGCGGGCTCTCCTTTCTCTACGGCAATGGTGGTCCCATGCAGACAATCGGCTACATGGCCGGCAACATGACGGTGGAGTCCTGATGACCGCGCCCGATGCGCCGGCGGCCGGCGGTCCCGAGCCGCGCCATGGCCTGCGGATCTTCCTGATCTGGCTGCCGATTGCCCTGATCGCGGATCTCCTCATCTGGTTCGCGCTGGGCCCGCACCTCCCGCCGGGAGCCATGTCGACCTCGGCAGCCAGCCAGCAGACCGACATCACCGTGCTGGCGGTCATTGCCGCCCCGGTCATGCTGGTCGTGCTCTGCTACTTCGGGTACGCACTGATCGTCTGGCGGCACCGGGAGGGGGACGAGGAGGACGGGCCGCCGATCCACGGGAACACGAAGCTCTCCCTGACCTGGATAGCGGCCACCTCGGTGATCGTGCTGTCGCTGGCGGTATACGGCACGGTGGAGCTGATCACGCCAGCCGGGGCAGGCGCCGGGGAAGGAAACACGCCGATCTGGCGGCCGAGCGGGGCGGCGCCGCTGCAGGTACAGGTCATCGGCCAGCAGTGGCGCTTCACTTACAGGTACCCGCAGTTCGGCGGGTTCGAGTCCACCGACCTGGTGCTGCCCGTCGGCCAGAACGTGCAGTTCAATGTGACCTCGCTGGACGTGATCCACAGCTTCTGGGCCTACCAGCTTGGCGTCAAGGCCGACGCCAACCCGGGGATCAACAACGTCGCCTACACCAAGCCGCTGCACACCGGCCCGGTCACCGTCCGCTGCTCCGAGCTCTGCGGGCTCTGGCACGCCGACATGACCACGGCGGCCAGGGTGGTTTCCGATGCGTCGTTCCAGACCTGGGCGTCGGCGAGCCGGACCCAGCTGGCCGCGCTGACCAGGAACCTGCCGCCGTACGCGCTGACCTATGACCCCGACCAGGTCTCCCAGCTGGGCAAGGCATTCGCACAGGCCGGACTGTCCGGAGCCGGCGGCAACTACTACGGCTCTCAATACCCGGTGCAGCCATGACGGGCCCGCGGACAGCTCCCACGCTTACTGCCGTTCCTTCCGTGAAGGGGTGACCGGATGGCCATCGAGACACAGCCGGAGAAGGCCCAGCACCCGGGCGGAGGCGGGCCAGGCAGGACCCGCCGGGCCCGCGCCTGGTGGATGAAGCCGGCCCTGCACACCGGGATCATCGGCGGCGCCATCGGCTACCTGATCGGCCACTGGCTCGGCAACTTCCTGGCCGGCGGCTGGACGCAGGTCCAGAACTCCGGTCAGAACGACACGGCGATCGTCCTGGGCTACCTGCTGGGAACGGTCGGCTGGCTGGCCGGGCTGGGAGTATTCAACGACCTGCTCCGCCAGATGGCCGGCCGGCCGGTGCCCCTCCGCGAGGAAGAGCACGCCGCCGCCTCCGGCCTTGCCAGGTACTTCAGGTACTCCCTCGACCACAAGGTGGTCGGCATGCAGTACCTGGTCGGGATGATCGTCTACTTCCTGACCGGCGGCCTGCTCGCGATGGCGATCAGGACCGAGCTGCTGTCGCCCTCCTATCACGTCTTCAGCTCCGCCGTGTACACGGAGATCGTCGGCGAGCACGGCACGATGATGATCATGATGATGTCGTCGCTCGTCCTGGGCCCGTTCGGTAACTACCTGGTGCCCCTGATGATCGGCTCGAAGCGGATGGCGTTCCCGCGGATCGAGGCGCTCTCGTTCTGGCTGACGCCCGCCGCCTTCATCGTGCTGCTGTCCGGGCTTATGTTCGGCGGCTTCCCGTTCGGGTGGACCGGGTACGCGCCGCTCTCGATCCAGGCAACCCAGGGCGCGGACGCCTACGCCGTCGCGTTCGGCATGATGGGCCTGTCGCTGATCCTGCTCGGCTTCAACCTCGTCGTCACGATCATCTGCTACCGCGCGCCCGGCATGCGCTGGAGCAGGCTGCCGATCTTCGTCTGGGCGATGCTCACGACCGGGATGATCATGGTGCTGGCGGCCCCGGTGCTGGTCGGCGGCATGTACATGATGGTGACCGACCGGACGGTGCAGACCGCGTTCTTCGTCGATGACCTCGGCGGCAGCAGTTACCTCTACCAGAACCTGTTCTGGTTCTTCGGCCATCCTGAGGTCTACATCCTGGCGCTGC
>ODAK010008104.1_pt1 | contig 10546 bp, 10 predicted proteins | sample 1539591 | NCBI WGS metagenome assembly ODAK01 (sample SAMEA3539303, study PRJEB22396) | soil metagenome | biome: tundra; feature: field; material: soil | place: USA | collected 2010-05 | depth 0.15 m | reverse complement strand
CACTGTTAGCGTTTTATTCAGACTTCAGGCCCATCTTCGCGCACCAAAGACATTCCACCCCGATCGAGCGTTCGGGTCGCGATCAGGTGCTGCATGGGATCCGGACTGTCACGGGAATCAAACCCGGCTTCCGGCTCAATCGAGGCACCCGTTGGCGGCTGAGCGCATGACCGGCCAACACAGGTCATACCAATGACACAAATATCCGCCGAGGGCGTTCGCGTGGTTCTTGAGGACGCTCTGACCATGCGAAACATCGAGACCGTCCACGCGACGTTGCGTGAGGCGGTTGATCCTCCGTCAGGCGGGGCCACCACGAACATTTCGATCGACTGTTCCGCCGCGACTGAAATCGATCTGGCCTTCGTCCAGTTGCTGATCGCGACACGCATCAGCACCGACCTTGTTGGTCACGCGGTCAGCCTCGCGGTGCATCCGGACGGCGCGTTGCTCGACACGCTGACTCGCGGCGGATTCCAGGTCGTATGCGAGGACGCGTCCGCGTTCTGGTTCGAGGGAGCAGGCGCATGAAGAAGCGAATCCTCGCCGTCGACGACTCCCCGAGTGTCCGTCAGATGGTGAAGCTGACCCTGACCGGTGCCGGGTATGACATCGTTGAGGCCGGTGACGGCGCGGAAGGTCTGAGTAAAGCCAAGGCCACGACGTTGGACATGGTGGTCACCGATCTCAACATGCCGGTGATGAACGGGCTCGGCCTCATTCGTGAGCTGCGTAAGCTCCCGGCGTACCGCGGCGTGCCAATCCTGTTTCTGACCACTGAATCCGATCCCGAAATGAAGAAGCAGGCGAAAGCCGCTGGGGCCACCGGTTGGATCACGAAGCCATTCCAACAGGATCAGCTTGTCGCCATCGTCAAGAAGGTACTCGGCTGATGAATGCAAGCGATCCGGACCAGGTCTTCCTTCAGGAAGCGCAGGACCTGCTTGAGCAACTCGAACACTCTCTGCTCGACCTCGAAAGCACGCCCGGCGACGGCGATCTCATCGACACGGCTTTCCGCGCCTTGCATACGATCAAGGGATCCGGCGCGATGTTCGGCTTCGATGCCGTCGCCGCGTTCACGCACCACGTCGAGAACGCCTTCGATCTCGTACGCAAGGGCAAGGTGACTCCGACGGGCGAGCTGATCGCGGTGGCGCTTGCCGCCAAAGATCATATGCGCATGTTGATCGACCAGCCGGCGAACGCGAGCGCGAGCGCGGGCGATACGATCCTCGAAGACCTTCAGCGTTTCATGACAGCGGCGATTGGATCTGCCTCCGAGGAGCGCCCCGGCGGGGAGCCCGTGGCGACGGAGCAGACAGTCTGGCGCATCCGCTTCAGATTGCCCGCTGACGCGATGGCGACGGGAACCAATCCGCTGCTGTTGCTGGACGAACTGCGAACGCTTGGCGAGGCGTCCGTCACCGCGCTGACCGGCGGCGTGCCCTCGCTCGAGGCGATCGATCCGGGCCTTGGCTATTTAAGCTGGGACGTGACGCTGCGGACCGACCAGTCGCGCGCGGCGATCGAAGAAGTGTTCCTGTTTGTCATCGACGAAATGGAACTCGACATCGAGCAGATCGCGACGGATGGCGACGACGCGATCCCGCCACCGATCGCTCAATCGGATGACGACGCGCCGCTGAAATTCGCGCCGGTCCCGGCCGCGCGGCAAAATCCTGGCGGTGAAACGCGCGAAACCAAAAGCGTCGATACCATTCGTGTTCCGGCGGAGCGGCTGGACGAACTCATGGACCGGGTCGGCCAGTTGGTCATCGCGCAATCACGGCTGAAGGAGATCGCGGCGGCCAGCAACGACGCCGCGATGAAGTCGGTCACCGAGGACATCGAGCGGCTTTCGCTCGAGCTGCGCGACACCACGATGGGTGTGCGCATGCTGCCGATCGGTCAGTTGTTTGGCCGCTTCCGGCGCCTGATCCATGACCTCGCGCGAGACCACGGCAAGAATATCGAGCTCGTCGCGGTCGGCGAGGAAACCGAGCTCGACAAGACCGTGATCGAGCGGCTCAATGATCCGCTCATCCATCTCATCCGCAATTCCGTCGACCATGGGATCGAGGATCCCGCCACACGTGCCGCTTCCGGCAAGGTTCCCCTGGGCCGCATCACACTGGCGGCACGGCACATCGGCTCCGGCGTGCTGATTTCGATCCTGGACGATGGTCGCGGCCTCGATCGCGCCCGCATTCGTGCCCGCGCCGAGGAGAACGGACTGTTCGCACCGGGCGCCAGACTCACCGATGGCGAACTGTTCCAGGCGATCTTTCAGCCTGGTTTCTCGACGGCGCGCGAAGTGACCAGTCTGTCCGGCCGCGGTGTCGGCATGGATGTGGTGAAGCGCGCGATCGACGGGTTGCGCGGCACAATCGATGTCGCCAGCACCGCGGGACAGGGTTCGGAGATCACGCTGCGACTGCCGCTGACGCTCGCCATCATCGACGGGCTGCTGGTGCGCGTGGGCCGCGGCCGCTACGTCATTCCGTTGTCGGCGGTCGAGGAATGCGTCGAACTCAGCATGGAGGAAGATGCCCGCTCACGCGGCCGCAACTTCCTCAACGTCCGCGGCGATCTGGTGCCGTTCCTGCGTTTGCGCGAGCTGTTCAATGCGACCACGCCGCCCGACCGCTATCAGAAAGTGGTGATCGTTTCGGCCGGCGACCTGCGCGTCGGGTTGGTCGTCGATCAGGTGATCGGCGATCACCAGACGGTGATCAAATCGCTGTCGAAACTGCACGCGAATATTAAGATTTTCTCAGGTGCGACCATCCTCGGCGATGGCGCCGTCGCTCTTATCCTGGACATCGCTCACCTGGTTGAGCACGGCCAGCGGCACGAAGAGCGGCTCAAGGCCGCGAGCTAAGGGACTCCCAGGGCATGGCGAAATGGAACGGCAATCGGTCGCTTGAGGTCCTTACGCTCGAGTTGGAGAGCGAGATGTTCGCCGTCGAAGCGCTGCATGTGCGCGAGATTCTGGACCTGGTACCGATCACCGACGTGCCGCGTGGGCCGCCCTTCGTCAACGGACTGATCAACGTGCGGGGCAAGGTCGTTCCGCTCGCCGATCTCCGCGTGAGGTTCGGCATGGAAATGAAACCGCCGACGATCGACACCCGCATCGTCGTGCTTGAACTCGACCTCAATGGTGATCCGGTCATTGTCGGCATTCGCGCCGACAAGGTGCACGAGGTCATTGAGGTCGCCGCCTCGGCGCTGCAGGAGGCACCCAAGGTCGGCATGCGATGGCGGCCCGAATACATCCGCTGCATCGGCAGGCGCGGCGACGACTTCATGGTGGTGCTCGACATCGCGCGGGTTTTCTCAGCCGCCCCGCACGAGGACGCGAACATCGATGCCCCGGTAGCCGAACAGCAAGCCGCCTGGGCCGGATCAGAATCTTTGAAGGAACATTGATCATGCGTCTCACGATAAAATTGAAGCTCGGTCTGGCATTCGCGACCGTTATCGTGCTGTCGGCGGTTACCGCGACGGTGGGAATCATTTATCTTGGATCGCTCAACGAGACGATCGCCGGAATATTACGGGGTCCGGTGCAACGCGTGGCATTGGCGAACCTGCTCTATACCGATCTCATCGCCATATCGCGGGCCGAGCGAAGCGTTCTGGCGGCGCCGACCGAGCAGATGGCGAAGCATTATGATGATGAAATCGTGACCGGCCGCAAGACATTGCAGGTCCGCATGAATGAGCTCGCGGCGATCGACACCACGGAAGGCGCGCGGCAACTCGCTGTATTTAAGACCACCTGGGAGAAATACATCCCACTACAGGATAAGTTTCGGGAGCTCGTCGCGCATGACCGAGCGCAAGCGGCTGAACTGTCATATGACCCGTTGAAAAAGATCGTCGACGACGGAAAGGCTCAGCTCACCGATATTATCGTTTCGAACAATCAGAACATGAAGCAGGCCGAGGCAGGTGCGATACAGCAATATCAAACCGCTCGCGCGCTGCTCATGATCGTGCTGGCGATATCGTTGCTCATCGCGTGCCTGACCGCGACCTGGATCGCGGTGGCCATCAGCCGCGGTCTCCGAAAAGCCATTTCGCTCGCCCATGCGGTGACCGCCGGCGATCTTAGCCAAACGGTGTCGGTGAAAAGCAACGACGAGGTGAGGGATATGGTCGATGCTCTCAACGAGATGACGACCAATCTGCGGGCGACAGCGAAAGTCGCCGACGCGATCGCCGATGGCGAACTGACGACCGAGGCCAAACGTCTTTCCGACAAGGATACCCTCGGCATCGCTCTGGAGCGCATGCTGGGCAAGTTGCGTATGGTCGTGACCGAAGCGTCAAACGCGGCGGACAACGTTTCGGCGGGCAGCCAGGAGTTGTCCTCGGGTTCGGAGCAGTTGTCACAGGGTGCGACGGAACAGGCTTCCGCGGCGGAGGAGGCGTCTGCCTCAATGGAAGAGATGGCCGCCAATATCAAGCAGAATGCCGACAACGCCGCGCAGACTGAAAAGATCGCCCGCCAGTCCGCGGTTGAAGCGCAGCGGAGCGGTGAGGCGTTGGGCCGTGCCGTGCAGGCGATGCAGACGATCGCCGAAAAAATCACCATCGTGCAGGAGATCGCCCGGCAGACCGATCTGTTGGCGCTGAACGCCGCCGTCGAGGCCGCCCGTGCCGGCGAGCACGGCAGGGGGTTCGCCGTGGTTGCCTCGGAGGTCCGCAAGCTGGCCGAGCGCAGTCAGACCGCGGCGGCGGAAATCGGAACGGTCTCCTCGCAGACGGTGAAGGCGGCCCAGGAGGCGGGAGAGATGCTGAGCCGGCTGGTGCCGGATATCAAGAAGACGGCGGAACTGGTCACCGAGATCAGTGCCGCGTGCCGCGAGCAGGACGTCGGCGCTGACCAGATCAACCAGGCGATCCAGCAACTCGACAAGGTGACGCAGCAGAACGCGAGTGCGTCCGAGCAGATGTCGGCGACCTCGGAGCAACTTGCGGCGCAGGCCGAGCAGTTACAATCCAGCATCGCGTATTTCCGCCTGGACGCGAATGCGACGGGTGCGAATGCCAATGGGGCGAACGCGTCGGGGGCAATGCCGCATCGGCCCGTCGTGGCCAATCGGCGTCCGACATCATCGTTCGCGGCGGCCAAGATCGCGAGGCTGACGCCAGCCCGCCCGGCGCGCCGAGGGCCCGATGCGAGCAAGGCGAACGGCGTCGCGCTCAACCTCACCAGCGGCGGCGCCGATCCGCGCGATGCCGAGTTCGAGCGGATGTAAGCCAATGGATCAGCATATCGCGACAACAGACACACAGTTCGTCATGCTTGGCATCGATCGGGAGATTTTCGCGGTCCCGGTCGAGACCGTGGTCGAAATTCTCGACATGCGGGATATGTTCCGCGTGCCCGACGCACCGGCGCATCTGGCCGGCCTCATCGATGTGCGCGGCCGAAGCGTGCCGGTGATCGATCTGCGGGTAAAGCTCGGCCTGCCCGCCAAGGCGGTCACCGAGGGAACGCGCATCATGGTGCTCGAGGTCCCGATCTCCGGAGGGCAACTCGTTCTCGGGCTGATCGCGGACCGGGTGTACGAGGTCGCGTCGCTGGACGATGGGAAACTCGAGCCGCCGCCGGATATCGGCACGAAATGGCGCTCCGAGTACATCCGCGGCGTGGGGCGGCGTGGCGAGCAATTCGTCGTCGTGTTCGATCTGAGTCGCCTGTTCGCGTCCGACGACCAGGCGTTTCTCGGGGTATCCGATCGCCCTCCAGTCCTCGACCGCGACGCCGCCTGATCCATCCCCTTTGTTTCCGGAGCTTTCCACCATGCGCATCACGGTTAAATCCAAGCTGGGTCTTGCATTCGCGGCCGTCATCACGCTGTCGGCCATCACCGCGGGCATTGGGGTAAGCAGCCTGGGGTCGCTCAACGCGACGATCGATGACGTTCTGCAAGGTCCGGCCCAGCGCGTGAAGTTGGCGCATCTGCTGTATTCCGACCTGATCGGCATATCGCGAGCCGAACGCAGCGCGCTTGCCTCACCGACTCCGGAAATGGCGAAACACTACGATGACGAGATAGTCGACGGCCGCAAGGCATTGCGGACCCATGCGGACCAACTTGACGCGATCGACACCGCGTCCGGCAAGCAGAAGCTGGCCGTTTTCAAAACTGAGTGGGAAAGGTACGTCCTGCTGCAGGATCAGTTTCGTCCACTGGTGGCGAGTGACAAGACCCAGGCTACCGAACTTTCTTACGGCGCCCTGAAACATTTTGTCGACGACGGAAAGGCGCAACTGAGCGAGATCATGAACCTCAACGATCAATTCATGACGCAAGCCAAGGTGGGCGCGAATCAGCATTATGAGAACGCCCGCATGCTCCTGATCGCGGCGCTACTGGCATCTCTGGTCATCGCGGCGTCCACGGCGACATGGATCGCTCTCAGCATCGGACGTGGTCTCGGCCGGGCAAGTGCGCTCACTCAGGCAGTCGCCGGCGGCGACCTGACGCAGACGGCCGCGGTTACCTCGCGGGATGAGATCGGAGACCTCATTGGGCATACCAATGCGATGGTCGAGAAACTTCGCGTCGTCGTTTCGGAGGCCTCCGCCGCCGCGGAAAATGTTTCGTCCGGCAGCCAGGAGTTGTCTTCGGGTTCGGAACAATTGTCGCAAGGCGCGACAGAACAGGCCTCGGCGGCGGAAGAAGCGTCCGCCTCGATGGAGGAGATGGCATCCAACATCAAGCAGAATGCCGACAACGCCACACAGACCGAGAAGATTGCCCGCAAGTCGGCGGTCGACGCGCAGACGAGTGGTGAGGCCGTGGCAAGCGCCGTGCTGGCGATGCAAACCATCGCGGAAAAGATCACCATCGTGCAGGAGATCGCCCGGCAGACCGATTTGCTGGCGCTGAACGCCGCTGTCGAAGCGGCCCGTGCCGGTGAGCATGGTAAGGGCTTCGCCGTGGTTGCCTCGGAAGTTCGCAAACTGGCCGAGCGTAGTCAGACCGCGGCGACGGAAATTGGCACCCTCTCCTTGCAGACGGTAAAGGCCGCGCGGGAGGCGGGCGAGATGCTCAGCCGGCTGGTACCCGACATCAAGAGGACAGCGGAACTGGTGACCGAGATCAGTGCCGCCTGCCGCGAGCAGGATATCGGGTCGGACCAGATCAATCAGGCGATCCAGCAACTGGACAAGGTGACGCAGCAGAACGCGAGCGCGTCCGAACAGATGTCGGCGACCTCGGAGGAACTGGCGGCACAGGCCGAACAGTTGCAGTCGAATATCGCCTTTTTCCGCCTGGACGACGCCGTCCACGCGGCACCTCGTGCGGCGTCCCAGCGCGCGGACGCCGCGCCTCGTCGGCCGGTTCGTCAGGCCACCGGAGCAAGGCCCGCGAAGTCCGCAGCGGCCGCGCATACGCCGACGCGCTTTGGCAACGCCAAGGCGAATGGGCTCGCGCTCAACCTCACCAGCGGTGCGGATCATCGCGACGCAGAATTCGAGCGGATGTGAAAGGATGAGCCAGACAACAGGTCCCGCCACAACGCCGACCCGCGGTTATGATCGCCTCAGCCAACGCAACTTTCAACGGCTGGCGACCTTTATCGAGGGGTATAGCGGCATCAAGATGCCCTCGACCAAGGTCACGATGGTCGAGGGCCGGCTTCGACGCCGACTACGGGCGACCGGAATCGCGGATCTGAAACAATACTGCGACTTTCTGTTTGAAAAGGACGGTCTGGCGTCCGAGGCCATACATCTCATCGACGCCATGACAACGAACAAGACGGAGTTCTTTCGGGAACCAGACCATTTCCGCTTCCTGGCCGATCATGTCGTGCCGCGGTTGATGTCAACCGCCCGAGGCGGCGCCGGACCGTCATTGAAGATCTGGAGCGCCGCGTGCTCGACGGGCGCCGAGCCGTATACGCTCGCGATGGTTCTGGCCGATCTCAGCCAACAGATTTCGGGACCGCGCTACGCGATCACCGCCACGGACATCAGCACCGAGGTGCTCGATGTCGCCGTCTCCGGCATTTACCCGGAGGCAATGGTCGCGCCGGTGCCGTCCGAGATCCGGCGCCGTTACGTCCTGCGATCAAAGGATCGCTCCCGAGGCCTGGTGAGAATCGTGCCGGACCTGCGCTCCACCGTGCGGTTCGCCCGGCTAAACCTCATGGATGCGACCTGGCCGGTCGAACGGGAGATGGACATTATCTTTTGCCGCAACATTCTCATCTATTTCGACAAAGAAACGCAGCAGGCGGTACTGCAACATCTGACCGACCATCTGCGCGTCGGCGGCTTCCTGTTTCTGGGCCACTCGGAAACGCTCGCCGGCTTTCAATTGCCCGTGGAACCGGTGGGCCCCACCGTGTTCCTGCGGCGGTAGCACGACCATGCATCGCAGAGTCCGTGTCCTGATCGTCGATGATTCCGCCTCGGTCCGTCAGACGATGACGGCGATCCTGTCCGCCGATCCGGACATCGAGGTCATCGGCACCGCATCCGACCCGTTCGTCGCCGCGCGCCGCATCCAGGAGGAGGTGCCGGACGTCATCACCCTCGATGTCGAGATGCCGCGCATGGACGGCATCACCTTCCTGCGCAAACTCATGGCGCAGCATCCATTGCCGGTGGTGATGTGCTCCTCGCTGACCGAGGACGGGTCGGCGACGCTGATGCAGGCGCTCGAGGCGGGCGCTGTCGATGTCATCCTCAAGCCGCGGATCGACGTGCCGCAATTCCTTCAGGAAGCGAGCATCCGCATCTGTGACTCGGTCAAGGCGGCGGCGCGAGCGCGGCTTAAGGGCGTGCCGGCCAACCGGTCCGATCGGGCCTTGGTGTCGCACGCTCCTGAACCGAAACTTACCGCCGATGTCATAATGCCGGCCCCGGTCGCCGGCCAGGCCATGGTGCGAACCACGGAAACCGTCATCTGCATCGGCGCTTCGACCGGCGGGACCGAGTCGCTGCGCGTCGTGCTGGAGGCATTGCCGGCGGATTGCCCCGGCATCGCCATCGTGCAGCACATGCCGGAAAAATTCACCGAGGCCTTCGCCCGCCGCCTCGACAGCCTCTGTGCGATGGAAGTGAAGGAAGCGGCGGACGGCGACACCGTGCTGCGCGGCCGTGTTCTCATCGCGCCGGGCAACCGGCATATGTTGCTGCAACGAAGCGGTGCGCGGTACTACGTCTCGGTCAGAGACGGGCAATTGGTTTCGCGGCATCGTCCATCCGTCGATGTCCTGTTCCGCTCCGCGGCGCGGTTCGCGGGTGGCAACGCTCTGGGAATCATCATGACGGGAATGGGCGACGACGGCGCGCGTGGTCTGGGCGAAATGAAGACCGCCGGCTCCGCGACGATCGCCCAGGATGAGGCAAGCTCGGTGGTGTTCGGGATGCCGAAGGAAGCGATCGCGCGCGGCGCCGCCGGCAAGGTCATGCCGCTCGATTCGCTCGCCGGTGAAATCATGCGTGCCGGGAAAAGATGACGTACTCAAATGCACATGCGGCGAACGGGGACCATCGATGACGGTGTTTCCGTGGGTAACGCCAACCTGGTGGACCCCGCCCCAGGGAGCGCATTTTGGACAGCCACCCGCGCAGGTCGAGCACGAGGTGCGCGTGTCACTGATGCAGGGCGACATCCATTACAGCGCTGAATCGAAAGTCCTGGTCACCGTGCTCGGTTCCTGCGTCGCGGTGTGTCTTTGGGACAAAGTCCGCGGCGCGGGCGGCATGAATCATTTTGTCCTGCCGGTCGACCGGAACGGCGAGAAAAGTGCGCGCTACGGTGACGTGGCGATCGACGAACTCCTGGCCGGTCTGCTGCGCCTCGGCTGCCGGATCTGTGACCTCCAGGCCAAGGTGTTCGGGGGCGCCGCGGTGCTGCCGTTCGGCAGCGGCCAAACGGTCGGATCCAACAACGTGCAACTCGCGCTCGAAAGATTGCGCCGCGACCACATCAGGATCACCGCGCAACGCACTGGCGGCACGGTGGGCCAGCAGGTCCGCTTCCATACCAGGACCGGCGAGGCCTTCGTTCGCTACCTTCCGAGTGGCAACCGCCGCAAACCCCGGGCTGAGGCGCCCGTACTGATAACGCCTGACGCTGTTTTCACCTGATCGCCGCCAAGGTTTCGTCGCAGCCCGATCAGAACAGGAAGTCTTCCAACTCGGCTGCCGGCGCGGTTCGCGGCGTGGGCGCCGCCAGGGTTGATCCGCCGAAAATGCGGTCATGCACGACCCGCTCGTTCGCCATCGTATAGCCGCGCGCGATCAGTTGCAGCATCTGCTCGACATGGGGCGGCAGTTCAGCGCGATCAGGCGAGCCGGACGGAGCCAGTTTTCCGGCCGCATCGCGCAGCACCTGGCCGATTTCACGTTGGCCCTCAAGCTTCGCGACGGTCGCCACGAGCAACGCTTCCACGCGATGGCTGTCGCGTACAAGATCCACCATCGCGAGATCCAGGCCTTGCCCCAACCGCCGCAGCGTCGCGAGCGAGTCCCGCATGGTCCGCGTTCCCTCGGACAGCACGG
>ODAK010008103.1_pt1 | contig 10547 bp, 11 predicted proteins | sample 1539591 | NCBI WGS metagenome assembly ODAK01 (sample SAMEA3539303, study PRJEB22396) | soil metagenome | biome: tundra; feature: field; material: soil | place: USA | collected 2010-05 | depth 0.15 m | reverse complement strand
GCCTGGCATCTCGCGTCGGCCGGCGTGCTTCTCGGTGGCGTGTCGTTGATCGTCGTGGCCGGGAACCGGCGGGCGCTCGGCCGCACTGCGCGCGAACTGGGCAGCCTCGATGCGGAGGACCGCGAGTGGCTTGGAGCGATACCTGGGCGCCTGCTTGCTGGTGCACCCGAGTCACCGGCCCGGCGCTTCAACGCCGGTCAGAAGGTCAACTTCATCCTCGTCTGCATCCTGCTCGTCGCGCTCTACGTCTCAGGTGTTGACACGATCGTCGCCGGCACCCATCACAACCTGATCTTCGGCGGCCACAAGCTCGCGACGATCGCCCTCTGCGTCCTGGTGGTGGGTCATCTCTACATGGCGCTCGTCAACCGCGCCACACGCCCCGCGCTGCGCGGGATGCTGACCGGCGAGGTGGATCGTGAGTGGGCGCGCAAGCATTACCCGCGCTGGGAGCCGTAGCCGAGCGCGCGGGCTACGCCGTCAACCAAAGGCGCCTACGTCCCTGTGTATGAGACAGCTCCGCATCGCGAGACGCGGACCGTCACCATTGCCGGGTGCGCTTCATGGGCTTGGCCGGCCTGCTCCTGCTCGGCACGCTGTTGATACTCACCGGGGCGCTGGTGGCATGTCGTCGGATCCACAAGTCGGCGTAGCTGGTGAGCCTGCATTTTCAGCGAGGTGCCGCCCTGATGATGGACATAGGGGTAGCGGGCCATCCAGTCGGTGAGCTTAAAACCGCGTGGTGAGAATCCTCTCAGATCCATTTCATCTTCACGGGTTATCCTAGTTACGTGCCGCTTGCTCTCGGTGGACAACAACGAGCATCCGGCCATAGCTCCAGAAGCGTGCTGATCCTTGCCGCCGGCGTTGGTCGTGGTCACCAAAGCGCCGCGGAGGGCCTGCGCGACGAGCTGCTGCGTGTGGCTCCCGATGTGCGGGTGAGCGTGCACAACGGTCTCGGTGGCGCGCGCGGTCCACTGCGAGTCTTCCTTGAGCGCTTCACACACTGGCAGCTCACGCACTGGCCTTCTGCTTATTCGTTTTCGTATTTCATTGGTGTGCGTTGCAGGCTGGGGCGTAAGATCGCGCTGAGAGTGCTCTACGGTGTTGCTCGCTCGCGTCTGGGCTCGCTGATCGATGCTGAGCAGCCTGATGTGGTGGTCTCCACGTATCCCGGGATCACCGCGCCGTTGGGTGTTATGCGCCAACGCGGAGAACTGCACGTTCCGGTGTGTGCGCTCGTCACTGATCTTGCCAGCCTGCATTTCTGGGCGCACCCGGGCGCCGATCTGCACCTGGCGAGCTATCCCGAGTCCCTGCGTGAGATTGCCTTGATCACCGGTGGGGCGCCCGCGAGGGCAGCCAGGCCTCCGTTGGATGTTGCCCACTGGGTCACACGAGAGCGGTGTGACGCGCGTCGCGCGCTGGGCCTGGATCCGGAGCTCCCGCTTGTCGTCGTCTCGGGTGGTGGCTGGGGTATCGGCGACCTGTGCGGAGCGGTCGAAGGAGCGCTTGGCGTAGATCTCCTGCAGGTGATCGTGGTTTGTGGCGAGAACGAGCCCGCGACCCGCCGGCTGAGCAATCACTACTCCTCGCACCCTCGGGTTCGTGTGCTGGGTTACACGCATGCGATGGCCGAGTTGCTCGGCGCGGCCAACGTGCTCGTGCACTCCACCGGCGGAATGACGTGCCTCGAGGCTGCCGCGCAAGGCTGTCCGGTGATCGCGTACGGGTTCGCGCGCGGCCATGTGCGCCACAACATGAAGGCGATGGTGCGCCACGGGCTGATCGGACACGCCAAAGACCCCGATGAGCTCACACGGGAGCTGCGCCGAGCGCTCGGCTGCGCTCAGGTACCCGCTCCCTACCCCCACGACCGGGCGTGCTCGAGCACCGCGATCCTCGAGCTGATCGGCCACACCCCTGCCTCGCCTGCGATGACGCTTGCAGAAGACCGCCCCGTCGCCAGCCCTGCAGCTTGACCACGGCCCGAGCACGCTGCCACCCGTCAATCGATCCCCCGGATGAGCGTCCCGGAGAACCGGCCGGCCCGGCGCCGGCCACGCATCGGCAAGCGCGCGGGCGTCCTCGTGGCGATTCTGCTCGCGGGTCTGGTCGTGCTCGCCCTCTCGCGCCTGGAACTGCACCGCATCAGTCACGCTCTGATCACCGCGACGCCGGGCTGGGTGGCGCTCGCGCTCGTGCTGATGGCCCTCTCGCTGCTGCTGCGCTCCGCCTCGTGGCAGCAGACGCTGCGCGCGGCGCTTCCAGACACGCCGATCGGCTGGGCGCCGGTCGCACGGGCGACGATGATCGGAGTGATGGCCTCGGCGCTGTTCCCGGGACGGATCGGCGAGCCCTCACGCGTGATCGTGCTGACACGCAGGCTCGACGGCCCTGCCAGCAGGCTGCTACCGGTGGTGGCCGGCACCGTGTTCTCGCAGACGCTGATCAACCTACTCGCACTCGCGATCCTCGCGGGTGTGACGTTCACCGGGGTGCCGCTCCTGCACGGACAGCTGTCTGGTGTCACGGCCGTGCTCGCCCTCCCACTGGCGATCTGCGCGCTCGTGCTCGCCGGCCCGCGCCTGCTGAGGGTGGGGAAGCGCTCACGCTCGACGCGTGTCGCGCGCACCGCGAACGAGATCAGCCGGCTGCTCGAGCTGGCGCGGCACGGGCTCGTCGTGTTCGCCCGTCCACGCTACGGGCTCACCGCCATCACCTGCCAGCTACTCGCGTGGGCGCTGCAGTGGCTGGCCTGCTACATGATCGTGCTCGCCCTGGGTCTGCAATCCCACGCGGGCCTGGTGAGCGCCGCTGCGATCCTGCTCGCCGTGAACCTCAGCGCAATCCTACCGGCGACCCCGTCCAACGTCGGCGTTTTCCAGGCCGCGTGCCTGGTCGTGCTCACCGCCTACGGCGTCAGCACGGGACCCGGCCTGGCCTACGGCATCATCCTCCAAGCAGTCGAGGTACTGACCGCCCTCGGTCTCGGCATCCCCGCACTACTCGCCGAAGGCCTGAACTGGCAAGACATACACCCCAAACGCCAATCCCCATAATTATGTGTTGCCCTGTGCGTTAGTGGTGGTGTGTGTCCGCGTACCGTGCGCCAGCTCTCACGGGTGGTACAGGATCACGACTGTCATTCCAGACCGATCAGTGGATCGAGGATCGGGACGCCCGCGGTGATCGCAACGGCGCTCGCGATCACGGCGAGTGAGACGTATGCGTCGACGCGGGCATGATCTCCGTCCGCCGATCGGGCGGGACTCTCGAGCCGGTGTCCTGCGCGAGTACGTACCAGCGCGGCGAGCCAGTTGCCCGCGAACCCGATCGCGCCGGCGAGCGCGAGGATCAGCAGGTGGGCAGGCGTGGATGGGTGGATGAGGCGCAGGGTCGACTCATAGGCGGCGACACACGCAGAGATGAAGATCGCGGCCACGACCGCCAGACCGGCCAGGACGCTCATCCCCACCGCCGTACCACGACATGATCTGAACGACCTCGCGCGAGGTTCCGGAGAAGGCCAGACTCGCGCCCGCGAACTGTGGCCGGCGTGTGCGGGCGCCTCTGCATACGCTGCGTGGATGCGTCGAGGCTTTGCATTCCTGGCTCTGGCGGTGTCTGTGGCGCTGATCGGTTGTGGCAACGCGAGTCGCGCGCGCCCAGCCAGCGGGAAGGCGTTGTTCGCGGAGGACTGCAGTGCTTGTCATTCGCTGATCGGCAATGAGTCGCTGCGTCGCCAGGGCGGTGACTTGCTCGGCTATCGATTCAGCCGCCAGGATTTGCTCGAGTTTGCGCGCGAGATGCCTGTTCGCCATCCGCTCAGCCCGGCGCAGCTGGAGGCGATGGTCGACTACGTGTCCAGTAAGGAGGGATCAGCCGGTGGGCACTAGCTCGCCGACCGCCGCCTGCGTCGCTTCTGAAGTACGTCCGCCAACGACGAGGATCGCGTTGCCGATCGAGAGCACCCCGGCGTCGGAGAGCGCTTGCGGTAGCCGGCCGGCAGCGTGGACGGCGCCGGTGGAGGGGTTGATGGACCACACGCGGTCGGTTTGGGCGTCGAGGTTTTCACCGCGACCGCCGATGAGATACACGGTCGAGCCAAGCGTCGCGGCGCCGGCGTGGGTGATCGGCTGCGCAAGCCGGCCGATCTGAAGTACCGTTTCGGTGGAGGGATCGAAGCGGTAGATCGCGTCGCTCGTGCTGGTCGGTGTAGTTCCGCCGATGATCAGAACGGCGCCGTTGACTGCAGCGACCGCTGCATAGCGCAGTGGCACTGGCAGATGGGCGACTACTCGTGCTGGGGTTCCGGCTCGCCAGGCGAGGATCGTGTCGAGCCAGTTGGTCCCGTCGAAGCCGCCGATGATGTACGCGGTCCCACCCGTCTGCGTGACGGCCACGTCGGATGCCGGTGTGGGCAACACACCGGCCGCGCTGACCGTGTCGGTCGCCGGGTCGAAGCGCAGGATATGGTCGTACTGGGTGAAGTCGCCGCCGCCGAACACGTAGACCTCTCCCGCGAGCGTGGCCGCCTGGGCGTCGTGCTGCGCTCCGGGGAGCGACCCGTTGCCCACCGGCCCCCGCAGGTCGGCGACGAGCACGCCGGCGGTCGAGGTGTCTGCGGCGTCGAGACCTCCGAGCAGGACGAAGCGGCCGCCGCTGAGCCCCGTGATCGCGGGGTCCTGAACGGGCGCGGGCAGCGAGAACAGCGGACGGTAGGCAAGGCTCACGGCAAGCGGCTTGGACGCGCGGCTCTGCGAGGAATGGGCGGCGGGATGCCCCGCTGTCGTGGTCGTGTTGCCGCCGCACCCCGCAACTGCGAGGCAGAGCACGAGCATGGTTGTCACAGCGGGCCGGCGGATGCGCGCGAGCGTAGCCGATCCCGCTGCTCTGGAGAAGATTCGCGGGCCGGGGTGAGCGTTTTCTCACATGCCGTTCTATGCTCGTTTCAGCGTGCGAGCTTACGGTAGGTTGCCTCGATGCTCAGGCTCGCCGGGACCCTTCTGCTCCTTGGCCTGCTCGCGACGGGTTGTGGTTCGGCGAACCAGACGATGCACTCCTCGACCGGGCGCTCGACGCGCTCCTCTGCCCAGGGCGAGCACCCGAGCACGACGACCGAGAACATCTACAGCGCGGACGCGCCGGGTGATCTGTCCTCTGTGGTGCGTCAGGACCCCGCGCTTGTGTATGTGCCAAACAGTCTGAGCAACACGGTCACCGTGATCAGTCAGCGAACATTGAAGGTCATCAAGACGTTCCAAACGGGCGCGCTTCCTCAGCATGTGACGCCGTCGTATGACCTGAAAACCCTTTATGTGGATAACGATCTCGGTAACAGCCTGACGCCGATCGATCCGCGCACGGGGATTCCCGGGACCCCGATCCCTGTCGAGGATCCCTACAACCTGTACTTCACGCCGGATGGCCGCTACGCGATCGTCGTCGCTGAGCGCCTGCAACGCCTCGACTTCCGCGATCCGCACACGATGCGGTTGATCGATTCGTTGCCGGTGCCGACGTGCCGTGGCGTGGACCACATGGACTTCTCCGCCGACGGCCGCTACGCGTTTGCGAGTTGCGAGTTCTCCGGGCGCATGATCGAGGTCGACCTGCACAGCTTGCGGGTGATCCGCACGCTCGTGCTCGGCGACGGGCTCACGAGCCCGCAGGACGTCAAGCTCTCGCCGGACGGTCGCACGCTCTATACCGCCGACCAGGCAAGCGGTGGTCTCTGGGAGATCGACCCCTACACGTTCCGTGTCACGGGCTTCCTGCATACCGGCGCGGGTGCACACGGTCTCTACCCGAGCCGCGACGCGAGCGTGATGTATGTCTCCAACCGCATCGCCGGAACGATCTCCTCCGTCAGCTTTAAGACTCGCCGCGTCGTTGCGAGGTGGCAGATCCCGCTGCCCGCGAGCCCCGACATGGGCGGCGTCTCCGCGGACGGAAACACTCTGTGGCTGAGCGGACGCTACAACGCCGAGGTATACGCGATCGACACACACACCGGACGACTACGCGCCCGCATCCCGGTCGGCGAAGGCCCGCACGGCCTATGCGTATGGCCGCAGCCCGGCGACTACTCACTGGGCCACACAGGCATCATGCGCTAAAGCGGACCCGCAGGGCCCGCTTTGAAGAGGAGGGGCGTGAACGGCAACCGCAACACCCGGCCGCATCGCGGCCGACGCTCGATACCTCCGGGGCATCGTGCGGGTTGCGCTGCCGACGCTGATCGTCGCGCTCGCTGCCGGCGCATCGCTTGCGCCAGCGCCGGTCGCGGTCGCCTCTTGGCTGGCTGGTCGGCGCTGACGGCATTCGACGCCGTAGGGACTCCGAGCGCCGTCTCGTGCGGGTCGGAATCGCTCTGTGTCGCTGTCGACCGCAAGGGGTTCGCGTTCAGTACGTCCGATCCGACGGCATCCGACCCGTCGTGGAGCGAAGCTGAAATAGACCATGGCGAAGCTCTGACCGCCGTATCGTGTGCCCCGAGCGGCTCGAGCGCCACGAGGATCGCAACGAGCGCGGCCGCTGTCGGCCTGCCGCCCGCCTCGAGCTATGCGTTGCGCAAGAAAACGACAGTAAGAACTCTCTAACCAGCTCTTTAGTGAGTAAAAGGCAAAGGCGTCGAATATGGATGCATGACAACCTCGCCTTCGAGTCGCTCTCGGGACGTCGCTCTGCATCGGCTGGCGCGTTGCAACCGCTGGTTGCTCGCCGGTTCGGTGACGCTCACCGGCGTGTTCTGGGAGGTTGCCGCGCAGGCCTTCCCCGGCAAGAAGCGAGCGAGCACTTCGGCGACAGGTACGCATGCCAGTGCCTCTCGATCTCGCCACCATGTGAAGCACGCGCAGTCGCACAAGGCGAGTCCCGCGAAAGCTCTCGAGTCGCCCGCACAGGCGCCAAAAGCGGCTTCCTCGACCGCGACTCGGGCTTCAGGGGAAACCGAGACAACGACAACTGAACAGGCAGTAACGTCCACGCACGCCGCTGCAACCCCGGAAGCACAGACAACCACGACCGAACAAACCGCGACACCAACGGAAACGGCGCAGGCCACGGAAACGCCGACCTCTATGGGTTCTTCTGCGGAAGCGAGCTCATCTTCTGAATCGAGCTCCGCGCCGGTCATCTCCGGGGGATCGTGAGGAAACCGGCGATGCCAACGATGTCATCTACCCCTGTGTCGGCCCGCTGGGAGGCGCTCGGCACGAGTGCGGTCCTGCTGGTGAGCGATCCCGAGGCGCTCGGACGGGCACGAGCGATCGTCGAGCGAGAGCTCGCCCAGATCGACCGCGCCTGCAGCCGCTTTCGGCCGGACTCGGACTTGCAGCGTGTAAACGCCGGCGCGGGGCGGTTCGTGCGAGTCAGCCCGCTGCTGGTCGAAGCCGTACAGGTCGCGCTGCGCGCCGCCGAGCTGACCGACGGCGATGTCGACCCGGCGGTCGGCAACGCGCTGGTGCTCGCGGGATACGACCGCGACTGGACGCTGCTCGAGAAGCCGATCGAGGGGGCCGAGCAATCACAGCAGCCAGTCACGCAGCAGCCAGTCATCCAGGTACGCGTCACGCCCGGCTGGCGGGCGATCGAGATCGACAGGGAGCCAGCCGCAATCCGTATCCCGATCGGCGTACGCCTGGATCTGGGCGCCACCGCGAAAGCGTGGGTGGCCGATCGTGCCGCCGCTGCGGTGCACGAGGTGACCGGAGCGGGCAGCCTGGTCAGCCTGGGTGGCGACGTCGCCACCGCCGGCGCGGCTCCCGAGGATGGCTGGCGGATCTATGTCACCGACGACCACCGCTGCGCTCCCGGCAGGCAAGGACAGACGATCTCGATCCAATCCGGCGGGATCGCCACCTCCAGCACCACGGTGCGGCGCTGGAGCCATGAAGGACGGACGCGGCACCACATCATCGATCCCACAACGGGCGCGCCCGTCACAGAGACCTGGCGCACCGTGAGCGTCGCGGCGGAGACGTGCCTGGACGCGAACATCGCCAGCACCGCGGCGCTGATCCGCGCGACCTCAGCCCCGGCGTGGCTCGAGCAGCTCGGTCTACCCGCGCGCTTGGTGAGCAACGACGGCGCCGTGCGCCTCGTCGGTGACTGGCCCGCACAGGACGAGTCGCGATGACACCGATCGACGCTGTCGTCTCGAGCACCTACTGGTACCTCACGCGATCGACCGGCGCCGTGGCGCTGCTCCTACTGACGCTCAGCGTCGCCCTCGGCGTGACCGGCATCAGCCGCTTCAGCAGCCCGCGCTGGCCGCGGTTCGTGCTCGACTCGCTGCATCGAAACGTCTCCCTGCTCGCGCTCGCGTTCCTTCTCGTCCACATCCTCACGGCCGTGCTCGACAGCTTCGCGCCGATCTCGCTCGTCGACGCGTTCGTTCCTTTCGCCGGCAGCTACCGTCCCTTCTGGCTCGGGCTCGGCGCGATCGCCTTCGATCTGCTGCTCGCCGTGATGCTCACGAGCATCGTGCGCCGCCGGCTCGGTTACGGCGCCTGGCGCGCCACCCACTGGCTCGCCTACGCCTGCTGGCCGATCGCGCTGCTGCACGGGCTCGGGACCGGCAGCGACGTGAAAAGCACGTGGCTGCTCGCGTTGAGCCTCGCCTGTGTAGGGGTGGTCGCGCTGGCGGTTGGGGCGCGCGCAATCAAGGGCTGGCCGGACCACGCCAGGGTCCGTGGCGCCGCGCTCGGCGCCACGGCCGTCTTCGCGCTGTTCCTCGTGCTCTGGCTACCCGGTGGACCGCTCGGGCACGGCTGGGCGAGCCGCTCGGGCACCCCGGCATCGCTACTCGGGGGCACCGCCGCTCACGCCACCTCTGCGAAGGCCAGACGATGACCCCGCTCGCCAAGGCTCCCGCCGCCGGCCTGCCACGGCTGCTGAGGGCGATGCCCGCGGAAGGCGCGATGAGCTTGGGTGAGCACCTCGCGGTCCATGGCGAGCCACCGCTTGCCCGCAGCCGCCGCGAGCGGCGTGAGGCTCAAGCGTTGATCGACCAGCTCGAGCACGCCGGTCTGCGTGGACGCGGAGGCGCGGCTTTCTCCACGGCCACAAAGATGCGTGCTGTGGCCCACGCGCGCGGGCGACCGATCGTCGTGGTCAACGGGGCCGAGGGAGAGCCGGCGAGCCGCAAGGACCGCATGCTGCTCGCGGCCCTACCCCATCTCGTGCTCGACGGCGGCGTGCTGGCCGCCCGGGCGATCGGCGCCGAGGAGGTCATCGTGTGCGTTCCCGAGTCCGCCGGGGATTGTCTGGATAGCGTGGGGCGGGCACTCGCCGAACGTCTGCAACTGGGCGGCAGCTCGCCGGCAATCCAGCTCGCGACCGTGCCCGATCGCTATGTGGCGGGGCAGGAGTCGGCGCTTGTTAACCACCTGGGAGGCGGTCCGGCGATCCCGACGCTCATCCCGCCTCTGCCGTCGCAACGCGGGGTCCGCCGACGCCCAACGCTGATCAACAACACCGAGACGCTCGCCCACATCGCGCTGATCGCGCGTCACGGGGCACAGTGGTTTCGCCAGCTCGGCACGCAGGCACACCCCGGATCGACGCTGCTCACGCTCTCCGGTCCCGTCGCTTATCCCGGCGTCTATGAGATCGAGCCAGGAGCCTCGCTCTCGTCGCTGATCGAGGCGGCCGGCGGCACGAGCACCCCGATCCGCGCGGTGTTGCTTGGCGGCTACGGGGGCGCCTGGCTCGACGGAGGATCGATCTCCATGCTCGCGCTGTCAAACGATCACCTGGCGGGCCACGAGGCATCGCTCGGCGCTGGCGTCGTTGTGCTCCTCTCCCAAGCAGCGTGTCCGGTGGCCGAGACCTCGCGCGTGGCGCACTGGCTGGCCGAGCAGAGCGCCGGTCAATGCGGGCCCTGCGTGCACGGCCTGCGCGCGATCGCGGGCGCGATCGAGGAGCTCGCCGCCGGCGCCGCTTCGGTCGGGACAGAACAGCGCATCGCCCGCTGGAGCTCGCTGGCCAAGGGACGCGGCGCCTGTCGCCATCCTGACGGGGCCGTGCGCTTCATCACCAGCGCCTTGAACGTTTTCGCGGAGGAGTTCGCCGACCACGCTCGCCACGGGCCTTGCGAGGCATGCTCCCGAGCGTATGAGTTGCCCCTGCCGGCGCCGATCCAACTCGCTGTGGCTGCGTGAGGCGATGAGCGTGCGCCTGAAAGTGAACCCGATCGCGTGCGAGGCGCACGGCATGTGCGCCGAGGTCCTACCCGAGCGCATCACGCTCGATGACTGGGGCTACCCGATCATCGACGAGCGACCGATCACACCCGAGCTGCTCGACCACGCCAAGCGCGCGGCCCAGGCATGCCCGACCTTCGCGCTCCTCCTCGAGCGCAACGGCTCATCGCGCAGCTAGTAGGGCTTTGTTAGCTTTTTTGTATGATTCGTTGCTAGCTTGGCGAACTCTTCTTGTGTCTGGTTCTTGGCGTGGGGAGGCTCGTGATGGCGACGATGGGGATGGTGGTGGATGGGCCTGTGGTGGTGCGTGAGCGTTTGGAGGCGTTCCCGGGGAGG
>ODAK010008102.1_pt1 | contig 10548 bp, 12 predicted proteins | sample 1539591 | NCBI WGS metagenome assembly ODAK01 (sample SAMEA3539303, study PRJEB22396) | soil metagenome | biome: tundra; feature: field; material: soil | place: USA | collected 2010-05 | depth 0.15 m | reverse complement strand
GCTCTGGATCGCTCCGGCATCGGCGGCGAGATCGTCTTCTGGGTGGACGTCCTGCGGATGCGCAATTACTTATGACGTTCTGTTTAACTTCGCCCGGTGGTCCGGAACGTTCACCGGCATCTTGCGCAACTGGTCGCGCTGCATCATGGCCTGGAACATGGCGCTCGACGAACAGGGCCGGCCGAACATAGGTCCGTTCTACTGCGGCGGCGTGGTGACCATCGATTCCAAGACCAGGGCCATCACGCGCAGCGGCCAGTACTGGGCGCTGGCCCACTACTCCCGCGCGATGCGCCGGGGCGCGCGCCGCTTCGATTCGCTGGGCGGCATCGCCGGCTTATCGCACGTGGCCTTCGCCAACCCGGACGGCAGCAAGGTGGTCGTGCTGACGAACCCCGGCGCCGCGCGGACCGCCCGCCTGCGGCTTGGGGACATGATGGCGGAAGCGGCCCTGCCCGCGGATTCGGTGACGACCTTGAGCTGGAGTTGATCCCGGTGGGGCAGACGATCGCTTTTCGTCGTCTGCCGATTTTGGTGGAGCACAACACTATTGGGTAGTCGGAACCGCCTGCCCCGCCGTCTTTGCGGCAACCCTGGCGGCCGGCGCTGGCGCGGTTTGAAAATGGCTCAGGCCATCGGCGTAGCGCGACAAGCCGCGGTAGAGAGCCTCCGCCAGCTTTTGCCGATAGTCGGGTTTCCTCAACAGGCTCTCTTCCCGCGGGTTGCTCAGAAACCCGATTTCCGCCAGAACCGAAGGCATGTGCGCGCCAATGAGAACCACGAACGGCGCCGACTTGATGCCACGGTTCTTCGAGGCGGGGACATTGCGCGCCGAGAAGGCATACAGCGCCGCCTGAATCCGCCCGGCGAACTCCCTGGACTCTTCCGCCTTCTCGTGTTTGGCGATCTTCTGAACGAGGTCGGCCAGCTCGAACACCGATTGCTGGGAACTGGCGTTCTCGCGCGAGGCCACGTCCATGGCGTACTTGGTGCCGGTGACGTTGAGGTAGAACGTCTCAATCCCGGCTACCGGCGCGGCTGGCGAGGAGTTGGCGTGAATCGAAAGAAACAGGTCGGCCTTCTTATCGTTGGCCAGCGCGGTGCGCCCCTGGAGCGGGACATAGGTATCGTCGGAGCGCGTGTAGATCACCTCGGCGCCCATGTGCTCCTCGATCAGCTCCCCGACGCGCTGCGCCACGTCGAGAACCACATCCTTCTCGAGCAGCCCGTGCGGCCCCTCCGTGCCCTGATCGTGACCGCCGTGACCGGGGTCGATCACCACCCGCGACACTTTCAGACCCAGGGCGCGGACGAGGGAACTTCCTCCCGCGCTGGTGCGCTTGGCGGCCTTGGCGACCTCAAGCGGCGCGGCAGGCGGCTCCGCGGAAACGGTCTTCGAAGGTCTGGCATCCGGGTTCGGCTCGCGCTTCGCCAATTGCGCCTTGGAGGGCTCCGCGGTCATCTGTTCCGCCGCGGCGGCGAACGGCGCTTTGAGCAGCGGCGGGACCTCCCTCGGCGGCCCCACGTTCGGCTTGGGAAGCGCTGGTGGGACGGCGGTCTTGAGAGAGCTTGGCGCCGTGGACGGAATCGGCGGCGTAGCCCCGGATCGCAATTCGATCATGAGCCGGCTGGGGTTGACCAGCCGCGAGGCCGAGACGTCGGTTGCCTCCGCCAAATCGAGCACCACGCGGGTCACGCCCGGCTCCTTTTGGGCCACCCGAATGCGCTTCAACAGCCGGTCTTCCAACACCTCCGTATAACCGGGCCGCGAATCGACGCGCGGGCGGGCGTTGAGGATATCGAAGTAGACCCGCTCCGGGTTGTGCAGGCGGCCGGTGCGAAAGGCGAAGTCGCCCGACACCTGGACGGCCACCCGCGTTGCGTCGCTCAAGGACCAGTGCCGAACCGCCGTAACCGAGCGCTCAGGCTCGCGTCCGGCCTGAGCCAACAGCAGGGAAACCGACATCGCGAATGCCGCCAGCCACCTCATGCCAAAAGCCTCAGCGCGAAATGTAGCGCACGCTGCCGTCCGCGGCCACAATCTCCTGAATATGGCTGGGACCGGCCGGCGCCGTCTCCACGGGTTTGACCTCCGGAGCCCGAATGGGCTGCGCGGCGGGCGGAGGCGCCTGCCCCGCTAACCGATTCGCCACCAGTTTCACATAATTCCTGGTTTCCTGGAACGGCGGCACGTCGCCGTAGCGCGCCACCGCGCCTTCGCCGGCGTTGTAAGCCGCCAGCGCCAGAGTGTAGTTCCCGCCGTACAGATCCAGCAGGTATTTCAAATAGGCAGCCCCGCCGCGAATGTTCTCCACGGGATCGAACGCATCCGAAACGCCGAATCGCCGCGCGGTGGCGGGAATAAGCTGCATCAGCCCGAGCGCGCCTTTGGGCGAGACGGCATAGGGATTGTAGTTGCTTTCCACCTGGATCACCGAATGGATCAGTTCCGGCGGCAGCGATTGCTCGACGGCGATCCGGTCCACGGCGGCCTTGAAGGACAGGTCTCCCGGCACGCCCATGGCAGGCCGGAAATCCTGTCCGACAACCATTCTCACCAGCTTGCCGGTGCGCGGGTTGGCGCGCACGACGCTGGCAATGCGCGCCGGTCGAAGCCTCTCGCCATCGGGCAACCCGGCGGCATGGAGCGCCGCCGCCAGTCCCAACCCGCAGCTCAGTTTAAAACAAAACCGCATCGAAATGTTTCACCATAGTATAGACCAAACCGCCGGTTCCGGATATACCCGATTGCAAACCCAATGTTATCATTTTCATGTGAGCCGGGCTGGGTACGTGCTGGTGGGAGGCCGCAGTTCCCGAATGGGCCGGGACAAGGCTTTGCTGCCCTTTCGCGGCGGTCCGCTCGCCGAATCGGTGGCGCGCGCCGTGGATCTGGCGGCGGGCAGCGCCACGCTGGTCGGCAATCCACATCTCTATCGCCATCTTGGTTTTCCGGCAATCCCCGACGCTTACCCCGGCCAAGGCCCGCTCGGGGGAATCCTCACCGCGCTGGCGCATACCTCCGCGCATTGGAACCTGCTGGCCGCCTGCGACATGCCCGGTCTTTCCGCCGAATTCCTGCGCCGCCTGCTCGACGCCGCCGAACGCTCCGACGCCGATGCGCTGCTGCCCGCCGGGCCCTCCGGCCGTCCCGAACCGCTTTGCGCCGTGTATCACCGCCGCATTCTGCCGGCGCTGGAGACCGCCTTCGAGCACGGCGTACGCCAAGTGACGGCGGCCCTTCACGAGGTTCGCGCCGCCGTTCTGCCGATCCTGGAAGTCGCGCCTTTTCAGAATGTTAACACCCCAGAGGAGTGGGCCGCGCATGTCCCCTAGCGACCCCTTTCCGCACTACATCGAGTTCCGCCATGTCTATAAGACGTTCGACCAGCCGGTTTTAGTCGATGTCAATTTCCATGTGGACCCCGGCGAGACGGTGGCCATTATCGGCCGCAGCGGCGTGGGGAAGTCCGTGACGCTGTCGCACATCATGGGGTTTCTGAGGCCCGACGAGGGCCGCGTGATCGTGGCGTACGAGGACGCCACCAACCTGCCGGAAGCCGAACTGCGCCGCATCCGCAAGAAAGTGACCATGGTGTTCCAGTCCGGAGCGCTGTTCGATTCGCTCACGGTGGCCGAAAACGTCCTCTTCTCCCTGGAGCTCCGCCAGGACTACAACGAGCGGAACAAGGAAGACGTGGTCGACGGGCTGCTCGAAATGGTGGACATCGCTCACGCCCGCGACGTCTATCCCGCCGATCTTTCCACCGGATATAAACGCGCCGTGGCGATCGCCCGCGCCCTGGCCGCGCAGCCGCAGTGCATCCTCTACGACGAGCCGACCACCATGGTGGACCCGATCATGTCCGACCACTTGGGCGACCTCATGCTGCGGTTGAAGAGGCAGTTGAAGCTGACCTCCGTGGTGGTGACGCACGACCTGGACCTGATGTACAAAGTAGCGGACCGGGTAGTCTTCCTTTACGAAGGCGGCGTGATCTACGAGGGCCCGGTGGCCGATATGGCGAAATCGGATCACCCGCATATTCGGGAGTTCCTGGAGATGGACCGGGTGGTGTAGGCGAATCGGGCGCCGCTACTTCTTTTCGGGGACCGGCAGGGATGTTACGGGCAGCTCGGAGCCTAGCGACAGGGGGAGGTCGATCAGCGCGGCAGTTTGCTCGTCCTCATCGGTTACGCGCAGTTTGTAATGCCTCGGCGAAACGTCGAAGGCCACGTTGCCCTGCGCCGCTTCGGCCGTCTTCACCTCGCGCAAAAGCCCGATCCATTCCGGCACGCCGCGGCCATCGGTCAACTCGTTGTAGGTCTTGCCGTCATCGTCTTCGAGGGTCATGGCGGGAACCAATACGGGAGCGTTGCTGCTGTTGGCCGCGCTGAGCCGTATCAGAAAATAGCGGTTCTGAGGGACCTTGGCGTCCACGCCCTCGCCGATCTTCGTCAACCACTGCGTCTCGAAAACCGTGTAGATGATGTGCCCGAGCTCGACCCGGTCACCCATGTTGGCGTTGCGCGGCTTGACCTGATTATCGCTCGAACAACCGGCGAGCGCGAGGGCTGCCACGAGCGGCAGCAGCGGACGATAGGATGTCATGACAGAAAACATTGTCACGCTTGAACTTGCGGATGTCAATCATGCCGTCCGCGCTACTCAGCGCTCCCGCCAAACTGAACGACAAAACTAAGGAATACCAGCGAATTCTCAGGAACCGAACACTTCGCTGGAGCTCCAAGAATGGCTGTCGATCTCTGAGGCTGGCCGAAATTCCCCGGGCCATGGCTGCATTTCTCCAAGTGTATCTAAAATCACACTTCAATTTCGTCGGAGAAAAAAAGGGACTCTGTCTACCGATGAGAGTAAACAGAGGTTGTATTTGCAGCCAGTTTTGAACAATCCGGAGGCTCTGAACGGCGCCAGCGTGCTGATCGGAGGTATTCCATCGCCGCTCTACTACGTCGGGCCCGGCCAGATCAACGCGCAGATCCCGTTTGAGTTGGATCCTGCCAAGCAGTATCACGCGCTGGGTCGGCGGCCTGCCACGCCGCCTGGGCTTCCACAATCGTGTCAATAGGGCGTTTATCGCCTGACGCGAACATTACGGGCCACTCCGCCTCTCGGCGAGGCTGGTTTCCGAGGCTCCCAGATTGTGGCGCTCCCGGCTTAGACCGCCGGCCGAACAGGTCCAGGATACTCACGGATGGCATTCTAACGCATTGCAGAACCGAACTCATTCTCAAAATAGGGAACCCGTCCTGAAAGAATGGCTTCAAACGCGTCAAGGGATACGTCCTTTCGAATGTCGCGCGTGTGGCCTGATCGTTGTTTCGAAAGAGGGGCACCGCGTTGACCTGCTATATATGGTCGGCAAGCCAACTTGCCGAGGAGCCGGCGCCGTCCGGAATGGCCGAAGCGCGCGTAGGAACTACGGGAACCCGCCCCGCCAAGCAAGCAAGACCCAATGGTGCTCGCCGAGGCCGCGTACAGGGGCGCACCCGCGGCAGACGCCATGCGCCCTGTCGCGAGCTACCATGATGTCAGCTTGGGCCCAAGCTCAATGGACAAAGAGACGATTCGTAAGGCAGTCCGCCTGCTCGGGGCGCAAGGAGGAAAAGCCGCCGAACGCATGACGAAAGCCGAGCGCGTGGCGCAGGCGAGGAAGGTTGCGGACGCGTCGGCGAAAGCGCGGAGCAAGAAGGCGACTCAAGGCGAGTGAGCCGATGCAACGAGATAGATAGCTGTCGTTATTGCTGTCTAAGTCGGCAGAGATGCTGTTCACTGTCGCCTTGTCCTTTTCATCAATGAGAGTACGGCAATTGAGGAGCCTGGAACGTTCGAGGCTATTCTGCATCATGCCTGTAAGGCACACCAAGAGCCTCGTGTATACATCCTTCCTGAACTCCCAGCGCTTTTGACGGCTGTTCACTTCAAACTGATGTTTCCTGTTCGCTTCGTTCTCCGCAGCGTTGTTCTTGTTCGTCAACCAGACGCCAAACAGCGCAAGGCCAGCACCGATGATCCCCGGCACGACAAGCTCCACGAGCCGCATCCATGGGTTCGCTGGCGGCATCTGCACTTGCACGACAATCGGCGGTTGGGCCGGTTGCTGTGCAGCTTGCGACCAGCCGGAAACGCTGATGAGAAACAGCGTGAGCAAAACTCGTCGCATAGTCTACCTCCTGATGGGCGGCATTGGCTGAATCGTAGCACGGCCCTCTGCGGTTTGCTGGTGCCCTTCCGGGCGAGTTCCAGCCGATTGTGGGATTTGCCGACCGCCTTGCGCCGGGTGTCTGCGGAACACCTGGCTTCGCTAATTGCTGGCTGATCGAACTGCCTCTTGCGGGATCTGCCAGCAAAGGACTCGAACGAAAGCGGCGGCTATAGTGGCGAAGCTTTGTGCGGGCCTGGGGCTACGGGTTATACCTATTTGGGCTGTTGCGGAAAGCTGGTAACGACTTCAGGGCCGTGGAAGCGGCCCCATTATTAATCAGGCCAGAAGTAGGTAGACATACTCTACTGCGGAATCAGGCCGCTGCATTGCTGTTTTGTTATACAACGCGTCTACTTACTTATGGCCGGATTAATACAATGGTTTGCCCTCAAGTCCGTGAGGTCTTGTCCCTATGGACTTGTTGTCCGCCACACAATGACACCGGCAACTATGCCGACTATGAAAGCCACTATCACACCCCACACAACCTTATCTCTGATGTCGATTAAACGGTCGTAACGTTCACGCTCCTTTCCGATCAAGAACAGGTTACCCGGAACAATATACTTCCATTGCGGATTCGCAACGAGTATCCAAAGAGCAGTAACGATCCCGGCGAAAAACAGGACCGCAACTAAACCGTCGAACAGCGAACCGCCTGAGTCGGCTTGTTGCCGTTGAATGAGATAGTTCAACTTAGCCGCAAGGTCAGGGTTTTTCAGTATCTCGCTTGCTGACGGCAGGGCGGGCGAGGCCGGTCGTGGCTGCGGGAGTGTAATAAAAAACCGCATCAAATAATACCATATAATGGCAAGCGGAATCGCAACCCACCGAATGGGCTTACGCTTGACAATGATCTCAGAAGCCTCTCGTAGGTCGGCCCCAAGTAGCATGACCATTTCCCGATCATCACCTGTGATTGAGAAGAAAACGGGTACGTTCTCTTTTCGGACATCAAAAAAGAGCGCCACTCTGGTTCCGACTCCACCAGAATTCACATACACCTTGAGATTCTGAAGCCTTGTTGGGCCAGTATTCCTGTCGCTCAACACCTCTTCAATACTCTTGGTCCTATATTCTGAACGGTCCTGGCGTGTTAGCTCGTACTGGATTCGGGGATCAGCTTCCCCTTTATTGAGTCGGGTGGCAATCAGTTCAATCACCTTTCTCAGCCCTGCTTCGTTCAGCAAGAAGCGTTTGGCACCGAAGGTCTCGATAATTGAAAGCGCCACGCTACGTCACCTCCTAAAGCATGTTGCGGTTCAAGACATCGACGATTATAACGCTGGACGAGATGAAAGGTTGGCCTGGGCGACGATTCCGGCGACGATGGAGATCAGACCTTCGGCCCTGTTTGTAGGCGATGGTGAAGTATTCGATTCGTCAGCCCCGGCGAACCAGATCGGGCCGGATTGGGACCGCAATCGCCATACAGCCATTATCCCGGCACGGGCATGTCGGAGGGCTACCGGGCGCAAGGAGCGGTTTTGAGAAAGGTCATTCAGATACTTTTGGTGCGGCTTCCGGCGTGGTCTCCACAGGCATTACGTTTTCGGGCGTGTTAACTACAGCTTTGACGGCTGCGTTCCGCTTGCGAGTTTCGTTCGCTTTCTTCGCCGCTTCACTGCGTTTCTTGGCAGCGGCGTTGGCCTTCCTTGTGGCAGCAGCCTTTACCGCCGCTTCACTGAACCGATGCGGTCGACGACGCCTTGTATCGGAGCGTCGAGTACCTCCACCGACGGATGAGGGTGTCGGCAGGGAAATGAACCGGTGATCGGGGAACAACCCGAGAGGTGAACACGATGTCGATTTGGAGACCTAGTGTAGTGTCCAACAAATAACTGGACAGGCGCTCTCCTTCAGGCGTATGCTGGGACATGGCGTTGTCCAGCGGTCTTTCGCCTTCCGAGCGGCAGCAGGTTCAGCAATGGGCGGCGGCCCACGGTACTCCTCAACAAGTAGCCCTGCGCTGCCGGATTGTGCTGGCCGCCGCGGACGGACAGTCCGACGTGGCCATCGCTCAGCAGTTGTCCGTCAACCGCAAGACCGTCATCCTGTGGCGCGAACGCTTCTCGGAACAGCGCTTGGACGGACTGTGGGAGATTGCTCCAGGACGCGGACGCAAACCGAACTACGACATCGATAAGGTCGCCGCCATTGTGGATGCGACGCTGCAGACCAAACCCGAAGGCATGACGCATTGGAGTTGCCGCACGATGGCCAAGAGTCAGGGCGTGAGTAAGTCCACCATCAACAATATCTGGCAAGCCCACCAACTGAAGCCTCACCGGGTGAAGACGTTCAAGCTGTCGCGCGACCCGAAGTTCCTCGAGAAAATGACCGACGTGATCGGGTTGTACTTGAATCCTCCCCAGCAGGCCATCGTGTTGTGTGTGGATGAGAAGAGTCAAATCCAGGCGCTGGATCGCACCCAACCCGGTTTGCCGATCAAGAAGGGCCGCTGTGGGACCATGACCCACGACTACAAGCGCAACGGCACCACGACTTTATTCGCCGCCCTGGAGGTCTTACAAGGGAAGGTGATCGGCCAATGCCACCAGCGCCATCGCCATCAGGAGTTTCTCAAGTTCCTACGCACTCTGGACCAGGAGTTCCCTGGTGAGGTGGCGCTCCATCTCGTCATGGACAACTATGGAACCCACAAGCACGAGAATGTGCGGAATTGGCTGAAGCGTCACCCGCGCTTCGTGCTCCACTTCGTCCCCACGAGTTCCAGTTGGCTGAACCTGGTCGAGCGTTGGTTCGGCCACTTGGATCAAAAGGCGATCCGGCGGGGCGTGTTCCGAAGCGTAGAGGAACTGAAGGCGTCCATCGACGCATTCCTCACGGCGTGGAACAAGGATCCGAAGCCGTTCGTCTGGACCGCGACGGTAGAATCCATCACGGAGAAACTCTCCCGCTGCCGGCGGACGTTGGAGAAGATCCAGCCCGGCTGCACCAGTTCCCGGAGCCGGAAACGAAAGAAATAGCTGTCCATCTATTTCGTGGACACTACACTAGCGTGTCTCCCGTAGTCCTCTGGAAAACACGCCGCTTGCCGCCTGTCTACAGTCCCGCTCGTGTCCTCTGGTAACCGCCAGATCTGGTAACGAACTGGCTGTTTCCGTTAGCAGGATATTAGCAAAATCCACGCCTCAAACTGCCTAGGACGCCTCTGGCCCGCCCCCTACTTTGCAGCATTCCCTACAGCGGCCGGACCAACCCAATGATATGTGCCAGCCGCTCCACATTCAGCTTGCACGTCTTAGGCGTGTTTTCCTGTTGAAGTTGTCGAGCATCGGGGGCGGACTGCCACTGCGCGCCGCCAGATCAAAGCCCACGTCGATGGTTGCGACTGAGTGGAACCACACCGGCATGGCTCTCCGCCGCAAACTCCTCAGCAACGGCGTTGTGGGAAGCGCCCGCGCCCCACTCCGGTCGGGTGGTCGGCTGCTCTTCCATGGCCGGTTCTTGTGCCGTAAACGGAGGATAAGCCGGCGACTAGGGCCGGGCGGCCTCCGGCTCAAAACTGATTCTCAGACGGCTGCCGGTGGCCTTGGCGTAACGCTGAAGAGTACGAGTCGAGGGCCTGCCGCCTCTGCTCTCCAGCCGGGCTATCGCGGCCTGCGTGGTTTTCATCCGTCGCGCGACCTGTTCCTGGGTCATGCCGGCTCGACTCCGCGCTTCGATCATGGCGGCAGTGAGCGAGAACTCCTCCTCGAGCGCCTTGTATTCGCGCCGATACTTTGGGTCCTTCATCCAATCGTTGTGCAGATCGTCAACGCGCGCGCGGCTCATCGTTGGTTACCTCCTTGGCCCTCTCCAGAGCTAGATCGATTTCCCGCCGTGGCGTCTTCCGGGCCTTCTTGACGAACACCCGCACAACGACCACGCGGCGTCCCTTCGTCGTAACGTATATCGCCCGCGAGATGCCGTCCTTTCCCTTCATGCGCATCTCCCACAACGGGCCTTCGAGATGTCTCACATGGGGCTCGCGGAGCTGATCGAAGCCGTAGCTCTGGATCAGCTCGACAATCCGGCGGAAACGGGCTTTCATGTCGGCGGGCAGGACATCGAGCTCTTCTCGAACCCGGTCGTCCAGCAGTTCTACGATCCACGTCACCTACGCGTATTATTGCATTTTTGCAATAGTTGTCGCCAGCCCGCTCCTTGAGCACTGCGTCTCGAAATAATTCCGCCACAGATCCCTCAAATCCCCTAGAATAACTGTCGGAAGGGATTGCCTTGTTCGGTGGTTCAAGACGTATGGGCAGACCGACAACATTGCTCGAAGGGCTATGCGGTCACGCACTGTCACTCG
>ODAK010008101.1_pt1 | contig 10549 bp, 9 predicted proteins | sample 1539591 | NCBI WGS metagenome assembly ODAK01 (sample SAMEA3539303, study PRJEB22396) | soil metagenome | biome: tundra; feature: field; material: soil | place: USA | collected 2010-05 | depth 0.15 m | reverse complement strand
CTTCGTTCTGCTGGTTCTATTGTACCACCGAAGGACTTGAGGCTGCGTGTACTAGTACATGGACGCCTAAATCCCTCAGTGGTACAATAGGGCCAGAAGAAGCAAGGAGGAGAGAAGAATGCGCGGCCCGAAACCAGCGGTCCTAGAATTGAAAGAGACCGAACGAGAAGCATTGGAAGCGCTTGTGCGCAAGCACAGCACCCCTCAGCAGATCGCGCAGCGAGGACGAATGATCCTGTTAGCGGCTGAAGGAAAGAACAACGAACAGGTCGCCCGAGAACTGGGAGCTTGCGCCGATACGGTTCGCACCTGGCGTATGCGCTGGCTTGGTTGGCAGAAGCTTTCCTTGGAAGACTTTTCCATTCCCGAGCGACTCAGTGATCTTCCCCGACCTGGGCGGCCCTCTGAGATCACCGCAGAACAATTCTGCCAGTTGATCATGCTGGCGTGCGAGCAATCAAAAGAACGCCCCATCACTCATTGGACGGGGCGCGAGATTGCCGACGAGGTCATGCAACGCGGCATCATTTCACAGATTTCTCCTCGACACGCAGCCCGGCTGTTAAAAAGGGGGACCTGCAACCCCACTTGATTCGCTCTTGGCTCACCCCGCCGGCTGATCCACAGAAAGATGCAACCATCCGAGCCATTTGTCGGGTCTATCATGACGCTCCATCTTTGGCTAAGCAGGGCGAACTCACAATGAGCACAGACGAACTCACAGGCGTCCAGGCACTTGAACGCAAACATCCAGGATTGCCTCTGGCTTGCGGAAAAGTAGAGCGACGCGAATTCGAGTATGAGCGGCATGGAACCCGTAGCATCATTCTCAGCCGCGATGTGGTGACGGGACAGATCGTCGCCCCTCATACTGGACCCACGCGAACGGAGGAAGATTTTCTGGCCCACATGCAGGCAGTCATTGCGAGCGATCCCAAGGCCACACGCTGGCACATCGTGTGTGACAACCTCAACATTCATCAGTCCGAATCTCTGGTCCGCTGGGTGGCCGACATTTCAGGAATCCAGGAGCATCTCGGCAAGAAGGGCGAGTATGGGATCTTGGCGTTGATGCCACGTCGAGCCGCCTTTTTGAGTGATCCGACCCACAAGGTCGTCTTCCATTACACCCCTAATCATAGTTCCTGGATGAATCAAATCGAAATCTGGCTTTCGATCCTGGTGCGCAAAGTGCTCAGGCGTGGCTCTTTCACGAGCGTGGCGGATCTGGAAACGAAGGTTCTGGCGTTCATTGACTATTACAACCGCACGATGGCTAAGCCGTTCAAGTGGACCTATCAGGGCAAGGCGCTCACCATGTAAACCACTGAGGGATTTAGGCGTCCGTGTACTAGTTACCAGTAGTAATAGTTTGTTTCCTACGACAGCCCTTCTCACCAGCAAAAAAGGGCCGTATGAGCATCTGTCAGTGACAGTGGTTGGGATCACTTGGATGCACCCAGTATACTAAAAAAAGAAAGAGAGTATGGTGAGAGGGAGAATCAATGCGAACCAAGGGACGAGAGCAGGGACGATTCGTGGCGCTCTCCGGCTTCCGAAAACTAGCAGGCCCGCCAGGTGGGTGCTATGAGGTGCTCATTGTCGATGGGAATGGCAAGCCTGTTTCGCATCTCTGTGAGTGGCATCGCCTGCGCAAACAGCTAGGCCCTAACGGCACCAAGCGGACGTATCTCAACTTCCTGCAACCGTTTTTTGCATACCTCCTCTCGCATGGCTATGCCTGGAATGCTGCCCCTGAGCACATCCGTAACTACGTCAAATCCTTTCTTCTGGAAGACCTCTCCTGCAAAGTGAGCCGTGATACGGATCTCGATGGCTATCGTATCACTCTGACCGGAAGTTCCCCGCTGTCAGCCAGTAGCCTGCGAGTCTTGCTGGCCGCCATTCGCGACTTCTATGCGGTGATGGCTGAAGCAGGGTTGTACGCCTATGATAATCCCATGCGCTCTGAGTTGCTTCATCGATGGAAACATGAGCACAGGAAAGCCATTGCCAACAGTGGTGCGCCAGATCGTGCAGGTACGCGGTCTGAGAGCTGGCATGAAACAAACAAACAGCCCACTGCTTTCTTTCGCCAGCGCAGAGGAGAAGCGTGGAAGCCCAGTGTCCCCCTCACTTCCGAGCAGATCCAGCAGCGCATGAACACCGATCTCGACTGGATGACGTGCCATGCTTCAACGCAACGAGATCGCCTTGTGCTCATGATCCTGCGTGAGACGGGAGCCAGGCTCAGCGAAGTGCTCTCCATGTGTAAATGCGAACTTTAAACTGGTGGAATCTGTACAATTATCCTGGCGAATGGAGAGAGGCAATTTCAGAAACAAAGATGGCTTGTTTGGCTTGTAAAGCGAGATGAGTAACAAACGAAGAAGACAGGGAAAATCAAAAGTCACCAGGATAATTGTACAGATTCTACCAGTTTAAAGTTCGCATTTACACCATTGGCAACGGAGGAGAAGCCAAAGTCGTGCTGCAAAAGACCAGCAAGGGCAAAACGATTCAACGACGAAGCACAGGGTGGGCGACCATCATGAAAGCCCCCATGGAAAAGGTGCTGAAACGACTCAAAGAACGCGGCTTCTGTACAGGGGAGGGAGAACCGACAGCCAAAGGACTCTGGACCTCATTGGATACAGACCAGATCATCCAACTCTACAGCAGCGTCAACCGTGGTCTTCAGAACTACTATCGCTTTGTAGACAACTGGAAACAATGCTCTCGCATTCAATATATCCTGAAATTCTCGCTGGCAAAGACGCTGGCGCAGAAATACAAAATCTCCGTCCCACAGGTCTTTCAGCGCTTTGGAAAAGATCTCTCACTTCTCATTCAGGGTCGAGGAGGAAAGCCAGATCGTCAGGTCAGCTTCTATCAGAACCAGGACTGGGCGAAAAAGAAACTGGCCTTCCAAGGAGGAAGCCAGGACGACATGGATGTTGTGCGAATCCTGGTTCGTCTCCGAACTCGCTCGAAGTTGGGAAAACTCTGTTGTATCTGCGGCGAAGCACACAAACAGATCGAGATGCATCATATCCGACATATTCGGAAACTAAGTAATAAACGGGTGGCAACCGGCTTCAATCGGCTCCCGCGAGCCATGAACCGCAAGCAAGTACCCGTCTGCTCAGACTGTCATTGGAAGATCCACCGAGGAGAGTATGATGGACTCAAGCTCTCCAATCTTATTGTTTGTCGAAATACTCGGTTCTGGCTCACTTTTGGTGATGCTTCGATGCTCTCAACCCAGCCCTCGCCTCGTAAGAGGCTGCTTTTCTCATTCGTCCGTCTGTTTTTCTGTCCCAGCGCTTCTGGCCTTGTTTGAAGCCACTCTCCATCACCAAAAGTGAGCCAGAACCAAATTCTTTTCATCAAACGGTCTATAACTTTTCGTGGTATCAGGACGCAACACCGGCAAAAACGGCGCACTCTGCCAAATAACTTTTCGTCACCGCAGGCGGGTAACGTTTTCCACTCGTCGGGCATTCGCAAATGACCATTTCCATCATCCCCACGAAAAGTTATCTGGCAGAAGCAACGCCGTTCCTGAAGCCAACTCAGCGAGCCATGCGAAAAGAATTGCGTCAGAAACAATGACGTTGCACTTTTCCCTGGGCGGTCAACCACGAAGATCAAACGGCCATTTGCTGATTGGAAAAGTTTTATGGCAGAGCCAGACGACTCACAAATGGCTCCAAACCGCTTTGCTGGCTCATCCAGAGATTTCCGACGAAAAGATATGGTACCGAAAAAATGAAAAGTTATTCGACCATCAACAAATCTGGCGTATCTTCCGCGCTAAACAAAGATGGTAGTGGCTCTTGGAGAGCCGGATGCACGGAAACGTGCACGTCTCGGTTCGGCGGGGAGGGGTTGGTGTTCCTGAGCAATCAGGACCTGGCCTCTTACCCGACTCTTTTCGTCAATTCCACACCGATAGGCCTGATAGCAACCAGCAGGTGCAAACCATGCCGCGTCTCTAAATAAACCAGCGAAAATTGTGCGGCTAACCTCGTTACGCTGCGAACGAGATCAGGAGAAGCCGCTATGTCCCGAAAAAAGATTGTCCCGCTTTTTTATTTTTCGGGATGATTTATGCCTCTCTTCCCATTTGCTGTCTACTCCCCCATCTGGACACCACCATGGCAAGCAGAATTACCCCGAGGGCAATGTTTCTCGTAACTTGAATGGTTATCAATACTCCCTTGTAGAACTCGGCCTGACGTACCTCCTCCTCCTCACCCTGGCTCTTCAGCCATTTCACCTGCTCATCGTAGCTTAAAATCTCGGAGGAGCTAAGATCAGTAGCCCCGTCACCTGATAGTCTTCGAATATCAAACACGGTGGTATGTATACATCTATCGTCCAGTCCCATAGAATCTTTCCCGCAGATGATTGGTTGAGACAGGGCGTACGACTCTAGCACCACACACATCACGACGACGATCCCGCCGCAAAGGGCAATGATCCCTAGCAATCCTTTCCTACGGGCCAATCTCGATAACATCAGAGAGAGCTTATTCCTCATAGAGTTCCTCCTTTGACAAAGCAAGTCGATGACACTCTTATTGAATTGGCTCCTACGGCTTTCTGCCCTCCTGTTGAATCTACATTGTTGTTGAGCCTACAGCTGTAAATTGTGCCATGAAACTGGTGGAATCTCCTCACCGCTTATCCACAGGAGGATGAGAAAGATTCCACCAGTTTCATGGCACAATTTACAGATGATGTCTTTCATTTTACCAGATTTCCCGCAGTTGTTTCGCCGGTTTATTTAGAATGATATCGAATTGTCTGTCTGCTCCTCACCTGTTTCCTCTCAGAAAGAGTATACAGGATGTCTAGGAGATAGGCAATATATCGCATCCCATTGGGTAGGGCTTATGCGTTCAAAAAAAGGCAAAGAAAAAAGAGACAAAATTCCTCTTCTCTGGTAGGATGAAGTTCTAAACAAAAAAACAATCCATCCAGAAAGAAGAGGCACATGCAGTAGAGCGAGTCCAGGAAAAAAAGTCCAAAGGAAGCGAGCCAGGAACTCCAGAAGGCCATTGATTGGGAGAAAGCGTTTGAACCGATCCAAGATCACCGAAGGAAACAAAGGCAACAGTACAGTATTGCGGCAATATTGACCCTGGCCCTCGCAGCCCTCCTTTGCAATCATCTGTCGGTTTTAGCAATAGCAGAGTGGGGAGCCTCTCAAAGTGATGAAACAAAACGAGCATTAGGGTTTAAGAAAGGGATCGCGCCACATCAATCAACTATCCATCGGGTAATGCGGCGTCTTGATCCGAAACAAGTAGAAGAAGCGTTTTGTCACGTCTTTCATCATCTTTCAGAAACTCCAGCGCAGGAAAGAGGAGCAACAGCCTTAGCAATTGATGGAAAAGCGCAACGAGGAAGATTGAAGTTTGAGGAAGAAGATGAGTATAAAGTGCATGCGGTGAGTATTTGCGACCACCAAACAGGCATCGTCTCCATTCAAGGGCATATTGCTCCATCACCTAAAATAGAAGAGAAGCAAGAAGAAGAGAAACGGAAAGAAAGACCATTAGAGGGAGAGAAAACGGAAATTCAAGGGAAGCAGAAAAGGAAGAAAACAGCGAAACAAGCAGAAGCAGAAAAAGCAGCAAGTGAACTGGCAATCGCTCCTTTTTTACTGGAACCTCTGGATTGGAAAAACAAGGTCCTCACAGGAGATGCACTCTATTGTCAACGTGCCTTCTGTCGTTTCGTACGCAAGGCAAAAGGGGATTATCTGTTTCTCGTCAAAGGGAATCAGCCCCTTCTGTTGGAAGAGATCCAAGTCCTTTTTGCCCTACCAGAAGAGCCAAAACATGCAGGAGAGGGAATGCTCTTTTTACCAGAAGAACACTTTATTACGTATACAACTGGTCATGGACGGTGGGAGATGCGCACCATTCGGGTCAGTTCTGAACTGAAAGGACATTCCGACTGGCCTGGACTCGAACAGGTCTTTCAGATTCGCCGACGATGGAAAGAAAAAGGGCGCTGGCACGAGTCTCTGCGCTATGGGGTCACGAGTTTACCAGCCACAATTGCAACTCCAGAGCGCTTACTCCAGCTCAAAAGAGAGCATTGGACCATTGAAAACGGTCTCCATTATGTGAAAGATGTGACCATGGGAGAAGATAAGAGCCTTGTGCATGTCGATCAGGGGCCAAAAATTCTGTCTGCCTTACGCAATACCGTTATTGGCCTCTTGCGCCATGCAGGGTTTCATACCATCGCCGCTCGCATGCGCTACAATAGTAGTCATCCAGAAGCAGCTTTCGCGGTTCTGACTCTTGCCCTTTTTTTGAACGCATAAGCCCTAATACGTTGACCCCATACGAAAGGAAGGTGGGGTTTGATTTTCTCGGTTTTTCAGTGCGTCAATTCCCTGTAGGCAAAACGCACACAGGAAGAAACACGGTTGGAAAACCATTGGGGTTCAAAACGATCATCAGACCAAGCAAAGAAGCCATCAAACGACACGTTCTCGCTCTGAACCACCGGATGAAGAAAATGCGATCGTATCCGCAATGGAAACTGATCAAAGAACTCAACTCGGTGATTTGGGGATGGTCCAATTACTACAGGACGGTTGTTTCGTCAGACACGTTCTCAGCCTGTGATCGCCTTGTCTGGTTCCAACTGCAAAGTTGGGCGAGACGACGACATTCGAGGAAGAAAAGAAGCTGGATCGATGCCAAATACTGGAAACAGGTTGATGGGAGAGACACCTTCTGCACCCCACAAGGCGCAAAACTTCGATTGCACAGGGATACGGCCATCCAAAGACATAAAAAGGTGAGAGGAACAGCGAGTCCGTATGATGGAAATTTACTCTACTGGAGTCAACGCCTGAAAACGCATCCCTTGATGCATGCGAGGAAAGCCAAACTTCTTCACAAACAAAAAGGGAAATGTCGATGGTGTGAACTCCTCTTTCGAGATGGGGATATTCTAGAGATTGATGTGCGCCGCTTCGACGGCAGAGAGTGAGTGCACCTAATGGTGTGAGAACTGATGGAATGTTCTCTGCACACCCCACTTACCCTATCCCTCGAAAGAGGAAGGCGACCAGCGCATGTGGGGAAGGCCACGTAGGGGGAAGTCATCAATCCTCTGAGTGGTCAGTGCAAGGCGTGTATGGTGAAGACTAGACTGTTTAAATCCTAGTTCCACTGGCCTTTTCTATGGCCCTAACGGAAGATGGCTACAAACGTTAGGACTAGCGTCTACGTTCTGATTGGTCGATTCAGGGGGTATCTATCGACGCTAGCAGACCCTTTGTACGAGGGACACAGGGACGAACGGGGCACCTGGGCACGCTGTATCTCATTCTGCCGTAAAGGCGGGATGCCCTAAACAGGGAGCAATCCCTGCATGGGTACGGAATTCTCGTAATACCCAAAGTGGGCCTGTAATGGGTTCCGCAGACTGGACCACAACGAAGTGCTCACAGTACTGGTATGAGGATAAGCAAGTAGTAATACTCGTGAAACCAACTATACCAGGGGGAAGGGGAATAGTTTACGTAGCCAACAGTTATCTGAAAGCGAGGATGTGCTGATGCTATCCGCTACAGTGATTAAGAGATTAGAGGCACTTGAGACGATCTCAAAACAAGGGAAACGAATAAACGGAGTATTCCGGCTGCTGGAAAATCCAATCTTATGGCATGAAGCGTATGCCAACATCTACTCCAACAAAGGGGCAATGACGCCAGGAGTAGACGGAGTGACATTAGACGGGTTCTCTGAAGAACGAGTCACGTCAATTATTACACGACTCAAAAGCGGAACCTATCACTTCCAACCCGTTCGACGGACTTATGTGCCAAAGAAAAACGGGAAGAAACGACCATTAGGCATCTCTTCTGGAGATGATAAACTGGTCCAGGAGGTGGTACGGATCATCCTGGAACAAATCTACGAACCAGTCTTTCACGACAATTCGCACGGATTTCGACCAAGACGATCACCGCACACAGCTTTAGAACAGATAGGGCGTCAATGGACGGCGGTCAAATGGTTCATAGATATGGACATTCGAGACTACTTCACCACCATCCCACACGAATTATTGATGAAATTGCTCTCGAAGAAAATTGAGGATACACGCTTCCTTCGCCTCATACAAGCCATGCTTGATGCAGGCTATCTAGAGGGCTGGACGTATCATGCGACCTACAGCGGCGTGCCTCAAGGCTCGATTGTCACGCCCCCCACAATGTTGCAAACTCTGGGTATTTTTTTCCGAAGGGGAAGATGGGGTGAGAGGATTGACACGAAAAATGACGTGAACATGTTCCTGGTCAATCTCTACTCGTTTGACCAATGCACGAATGATCTCACGACGAGCAGACCAATCAAGTGAGTGCAGTCCTTCTTTGATTTTGGAGACAAAGTCTTCCAGCCGACCAAGAATTAACCGCAATTCTCGTTGCAGGCTCGCTTCGTCTTTGAGGTTTTGAGCTTGTCGTTCCATCTGCTTGAGCCGTTCTCGCATGCGAGCGATCCGAGGTTCGAACTCCATTTTTTCAATGATGCCATCGGCATAACTATCAATCAAGCGAACGATGCCTTGCCGAAGTCGTCCGATTTGTCCTTCCAGTCCACTCAATTCGCTGCCAGCGTTCTCTTGCAAAAACCGTCGTTGATATTCCTGCTCCAGCCGCTCTGGATGCTCGAGGAGCCGACACACTTCCTCCCAGACCGCCTCATCGACCAGGTCCGTTCGCAGTTGTTTATTGCTACAAATACGGACACCGCCAAAGCGATAGGCATCGGATCCGATGCAGCGATAGTACGCATATGCACGAGGATGACCTTTGCGCGCGCTGGGACTGATGGCTTTGCCGTAATAAGCATACCCGCAACAGCGACACACAATCAAGCCCTGCAGCAGATAGCGAGCTCCTCGTTGTGGGATGCGCGCCCGTTTCCGGTTTTCTTGTAACTGTTCCTGTACCGCGTCAAACAATGCAGCATCAACCAGAGCGGGAACAGGAATCCTCATCCATTGCTCGGAAGGAACATCCTGATGAGAGTAGGCGCGTTTGGGCTGCAAGCTTCGCCCTCGTTGGGCTCGCAGCCGGGGCCGAAGCGGCTCAACTGCGGTTTTGCCGAAGGCCGCCTCGCCCTTGTACGCGGGGTTGTTGAGCATTCCGCCAATAGTCGCCCGATCCCAGGTTGTTTTGCCCGTTCGGGTGTGCTCTGGCGCGGCTTCTAGACGGCGGCGAACCTCTCCAATGGTGCAGCGATCTTGCCCAACCCATGTAAAAACCTGACGTACCACTCGTGCCTCTTCCAGCAAGATCTCAAAGCGTGCTTCTCCTGCTCCATCTTGTTTGTTCACATAGCGATACCCGTAGGGAGCACATGAGAGCACACTCACATTGCCAACTTGGGCTCCATGCCGCTTGCCGCGCCGACTCCGCTCCATGATTTTCGCTCGTTCATATTCGGCAATCATTCCTTGGACCTGGAGTAAAAGCTGATCTTCAGGAGTTTGTCCAACTTCCCGATTGAAAAAGATCACCTCGACTCCTGCGCGGAGAAACTCTTCCAACAAAAGGACTTGATGGGCATAATTGCGTGCAAGGCGATCGGGGCAATGGATGTAGAGCTGATCAATACCACCAGCAGCTACCACATCGCGCAGGCGCTCTAACGCGGGACGAATCAGTGTAGACCCACTGTAGCCATCGTCGATAAATTCTTGCTCTGAGACCAGCGTCAAACTCCGTGCAGCAATCTGCCCTCTGAGATCAGCCAGCTGACTCTCGATGGTTTTGGCTTCACTTTGCTGTTCAGAAGACACTCGAGCGTAGAGAGCCACTTGAACGGTATTCATTGGATATTCCTCTCTGTACACGATTCTGTTTGTTGAGATGCCGTGATATCTTGCACTGGGAGTGTTTTGACTCGTCGTCGAATTGTAGGCACGAGAAGCGTGTACGCCTCTTGCAGAGAGGCTGAACCCAAACGACCAGGCTCATACATGATGTGGATCTCCAGTCGCTCGTGGTTGCTGTGAGATGCTGTTCTCATCGCCGATGTTTGAATCTCGTGGAAGTGCGTCCTGGCTCTGTGGGGTACAACGCAATGGAGCTCCTTTGAATCCATCTCCGTACGCTGAACAAAGACGTGTGCGCGGGATTCTTTCCTCAAATTCGAATCCTACCACCTTTTTTGCTACATTGTAGGAGGCGTGTGCAGTCCCATACTCAGTAATATCTACTTGGACAAATTTGATACGTTTGTCGAAACAGTCCTGCTCCCTAAATACAATCAGAAAAAGCGTAGAGGGAAAAACCCTTCCTACGAGTACTTCGAGCACGCTATTGCCCGTGCCAAGCGAAGAGGAGATCGGCATGCAGTTCACGTCTTACGAAAGCAACGACGGAAACTGCTAAGCCAAGACCCTCAAGACCTCAACTATCGCAGACTTCGCTACATACGGTATGCAGATGATGTGCGCCACTTAACCCGTTGCTCGATCCCTCTCGGAGAGAGGAGAAGTT
>ODAK010008100.1_pt1 | contig 10549 bp, 7 predicted proteins | sample 1539591 | NCBI WGS metagenome assembly ODAK01 (sample SAMEA3539303, study PRJEB22396) | soil metagenome | biome: tundra; feature: field; material: soil | place: USA | collected 2010-05 | depth 0.15 m | reverse complement strand
CTGGCGCGCCAGGTGTGATTCTATCTCGCAAGTATTCCGAGATGCGGCTCGCCGACCTCAGCGGCGCTGGGGACGCGATTCGCGACTTGAAATTGTAGCCAGTTGACGCCTTCCAGCGAATTGCGCGCAGAAAGCGTGTTGATACATGTGCGGCAACGTGGCGGGCACGAGGTTCAACGCGGGCTCTGCACTGTGTGCAATACCCCAATCACTCGGATCACGGGCTGGCGCCTTCACCACTGCATCCCCCGTGTGATGGGTGGTTCGCAGAGCGCCGAGAACCGCGTTCTACTTCATCCGGAGTGCCATGACAGGGTTCACAACCAGTGCATTCCTGTTTCGAAACCGCGTCTCCCTGAAAGAGGCGTTCGAAGGGCTTGAGCTGTGTGAGGGGAAACTTTCAAGCACAGTTCTTAGAGGGCTGGACGGGAGCAATCCCGTCCGGCTACTCGGTAATCAACTCGGAATGCGAGGTGACCACCAGCTCTTAGAGGTTCACTTGAAGGCGTTACCCGGATGCCCCACTGAAATCCGATTTGTATAAGAGAATAAAGAGAATAGATCGATTCGAGCGTAAGCGCCGAACACAAACATTTTCACCCTTGCGGCGCACGTTTGTCAGTGATCTATGTCGCATCGGGAAGTGCGGTCGCATTCGGGCGGATGATTAGCCGCGGGATCTGCCCGAGTATCCGGTCCGTTTCGCTGCCGAGCCTGCCTGGGGCACCTTCCCTGCGGTTACACTGACCAGCGGTTTTTCAGCGTCCCCCTCCTTGGAAGAATAGAGAAATTCTTCGATTTCCTCGATTCGTTCGCTGGCGTCAAGGTAGCCAATCTCAACGAGGTCTCGCGTGTACCTGGACGTGAATAGCAGGTAACTCATCAGATCCGCACAGGAAGCCGCGTCTCGTCCCAAGCTGGATACAAAGTACTGGATCAGAGCGGGCATGTCTCTCTGGTGCTGCTCCGCCAGATCCGATAAATTGACCGAAGGCGTGATGACAAAGGTCCCCACTGACCGTATCTTTTCATGTCCTTCAATCCCAAGCTGATTGATGTGGCCATCGTTGAGCAACTGATTCAAATGTTCAAGGTGCTCGAGGTCAGTTGCGAGATGGTCCAGAAACATAACGTTCAAAAGAACTCCCATCACTTGCGCGATGGAAGGGTTTCTCTCATCCGTGGTTTCCTCTTGACTTTCTTTATTTCCGCAGCGGACGCCGATCGCGAAAACCTTCTCCGCCCCCAGGCGGATCACCGGGCTGAGAGGCTGTTGCAGGCGCGCACAACCATCGCCGAAGAAGGCGGACCCACGCGGGGTTTTGAGTTTTACCGGCTGGAAAACCATAGGAATAGCCGAGGACGCGCAAACGTGGTCGACCGTCATCTTGGTCGCAACCGTCACCAGTCGGATCCGCTTCCAGAGCGGATGGCCCTTCCTTCCCTGAATGAAGAGATAGCTTTTGCCCGAGTTGTAGTTGGTCGCAGAAATCGCGAGAGCGTAGAGGTCCCCGCGCTTGATGTTTTCCTGGATTCGGTCGCAGTCAAGGTGCTTATTGAGAAAATGGCGTAAGGGAGTGGCATCTAATAACGATCGGGCATTGCCTCCCCCCAGAATCGCTCCAAAGGAGAGATCGAGCATCCAGGTTAGGGAATTCCGCGCCTGGGACAAGAGACCACAGTTAAAGATTTCGGAAGGTTCGAGAGTCGCCCAAGCCTCCGCAATACGCTGGGTTGCAAGAGCAAAATCGTCGCAACCTGTGGCAAGAGCAGCACCATTAATCGCTCCTGCGGAAGCGCCTCCTATGATCGGAAAAGGATTACCCTGTGTTCGGACGCGTTTCAGTTCGCCAATGCGCTTGAGAACACCGGCTTGATAAGCGCCGCGAGCACCGCCGCCCGTCATGACTAGACCGACCGCGTTTTCCATCTTCCTCCCTCGCTGGGCCCGCTTTGGGAACATCCAATTCAGTCACAGCTTCCCGTGCAGCCGCACTCAGTCACAGGGATTTCCACTGCCTGGCTTCGTAGCGACGTCACGCAACCAAATCCGTGGAGTGCTGCGATGACAGGCGTCTTCCCAACCTCCATGGTTCTGTATATAGGCCTGCCCGATCGGCGATTCAATTGCCCGCCAATGCTATTCAACCTCACTGGGCCCACCCTCCGCTGTGACGAGACTCACAACGCTGCGTGGAAAGAATTCGGGGATTCTGGGCCCGCCGACCTTCTCCTGAAAAGGGCGGCGGAAGCGCCGGGGGGCAGCGGAAGAATCTGGTCGAGATGCTCACGTTCCACCCAGAGCTGAAATTCGCCCGGAGTGTCGCCGGTGTCTTCGCCGCGCTCGAACATGGTGACCACGACGACTTTGATTCGAATCGGTCCAGTCGGCGCAGAGGTCTGGGCGGAGAGATAGCCAGAATAGATCGTGGACAGCGCGAGCGTGAGGACCAGCCGCTTAGGAAGACTGCACGTGAAATCTCCGCGTGTTGCGCAATGTCAGAGGTACGTCTTTGACCCTGCCGATTCCCGGATCCTGGCATAACCAGGCTTGATGGCGGAATAGATGAAATTGCAGCGTTCTTTGTACGGCAAGAAGGCGCTCTTCACCGCATTGATCGTGATTCTCTCAAAATCGTCCAGGGACAGGCCAAACGCGTCTGCAGCAGCTTCAAATTCCTGGCTCATCGTGGTATGACTCATCAGTCGGTTGTCCGTATTCAAGGTAACGCGGAATTTCTCTTGATAGAGAATCTTGAATGGATGCTCCGCCAAGCTGGGCGTAGCGCCAGTGTGGGCGTTGCTGAGCAGACAGATTTCCAAGGGGATGCGTTTGTCGAGAACGTACTGAGCTAGATCTCCCAACTTCACTGCCGACTCCGCCTTGAATCCTCGCAAGACCCGTGTCATTCCAGCTCAAAATCAGCAGTGCGGGTCTTGCTGTTGTTGCCCACCGAATCACCGGCGCGTAACTCCACGCGATACGAGCCCGGATCAAGCTTCGTGACGGGTATTTGGAGTCCTAACGGAATCACCGGATCTCCAGTTTTTCCCTGCGGGATTCTGTCACGAACGCTGAATTTCTCCTGTCCGCTCTTGCGCTCCACCACCTTTAGCTCAAACGCAACGCCCGGAGGACTCGGACCTTTCAAGAGTGGTTCGTAGATCTGCGCGTAGAGACCGGCCACATCGGTCTTCTTGAAATGGTTAGACGCCGACGGCGAAATCTGCATGCCCTGCACCAGCAAAGGAGTCCGATCTTCGAGCAATTGGCTATCGAGACCCGTGGCGACATCGGATGCACGGTGAATGTTGTTGCTCAGGGCCAACCCGCTGATGCTGAATTCCTTACCACCGTACGGGTCGATCAAGAGCGGGGTTTCGAGTTTGCCAAAGCTCTCGTTGCCGCAACTGAACACGACTCTTAGTTTGTACTCGCCGGAGGCGATGTCAAACTGATTTTCGTAGTGAAACGGCTCTTTCTGGAATTCTTCCACTTCTTTCTTGCCGTCGAGGTCCACATTCGCGGTATCGCTGAAGCGCGCAGCAATCGAGCCGTCCGGCTTGTAGGCGATCCCTAATATGTTGACGGCTGCATGTTGTTTCCCTTTCACCTTTTCAAACTTCAGCGCCGCGGAAGAAATATCGACGGCAAGATGAACCTGGGCCGTGTTGGGCGAGGTGTAGAAAAAAGGCGCTTGCATCAAAGCGGTGACGTTGCCTTTCATCTCGCCGCCAGCCCGCGTCTCCAAATCTTTCTCGATTGGGTTTCCAGCCAGAAGATCCGCCGGCCTGGCGTTGCAATAGCCACTTCGTGCGCGGACCGTGGTTCCTCCACGGTCCACTTTCACCTTCACCGTGTGGCAGCTCCCTTCGTCTGAAACTGCAGGCTTGTAGCCGAGAAGGTAATACTGATTTTGATCTTTGGCGATCCTGTCCAGACCACCCAACAAATCATTGGTGTTGACGATCACAAACCCGCCAGTGCCGTCGGCGAGTTGATAGAGAACCTGCTGGTTGTCAGAAGCGCTGGCTGGGAATGGCGGAACAATCGCCCGGGGCTGAGAGTAGGGACTGTAAAGGTTCGTGTTGGCTCCGCTTCCCGTTCTGCCGCCGGTTCCACCGCTACCGGTTCCACCATGACCGCCGCCAGTCGTCCCGCCTCCACCCTTAGTCCCACCGCCGCCGTGACCGCCGCCTCCGGTCCCACCGCCCCCAGTACCACCTCCGCCGTGACCACCGCCGCCTCCAGTCCCACCGCCTCCACCGCCACCTCCTCCGCCGCCGACATGTTGCGGCGGAAACTCAACCGGTTCCGCAAAAGCCGTCAGCCGAAGGATTGGGCGAGGAGACTGCGTAACAGGATAGTGAAGTGCAGCCGGGATGAACGATACTGATGCGGAATCGGTCGAAGGCAGCACCAGACGGCCATGGGGCCCTAACCCGGGCGCTAAGTCCGGAACCACCAACCCGCGAACGTCGATGGGATAAATGGCAACGTTCGCTTTATTGCACGTGTCGATAACCGCGGTCAGCTCCGACTGGTACTCTGGGTTCATAGAAAAACCCGAGGTCAGCATGACCAGAGTCTTACGCCCCGGCACGGTGGACAGGCTCTTGGCGAGGCTTCGCAGAGCCAGCAGCACGGTATGAATGCCGAAGTCCGCTTCCGCATTACTAAGGGACGGAGCCATAGGCGGAGGGGCCAACGACGCTACCATTACCGGTGGCTCCCCGCTCGGAGAAACTGTTGAGCCCTTTAAACCCATCACTACTTGCTTCAACCGGTTCGCGTCGGCCGTAAAGTTTTGCGAAATGTGAACGGTACCGCCGAAATCCGCAATGGCGATCAAACGATCGGGCCCGGCGTTGGCATCGATAAACTTCGCCGCCGCAGCCCGGGCTTGGACCTGATCGCCCATGTTCATCGTCGAGTTGTCAAAGAACAGAACCATGTAGCGCGGTCGTGCGTCTGAGACACCGGTGCTCTCCTCAAAGGAAAAACTGCTGACGGGCTGTTCCTTGCCATCTTCCCAAACCTTGAAATCTTTCTGCGCAAGATCGCGGATGTAGTTGCCCTTCTTATCGGTGACCACGGTGTCCACTAGAACCAACCGTGTCTCCGAACGGAACACCGCCGGGTCCGTCGAGGCCGCCGCGGCCGCTCCGGTAGGCTCCTGGGCGTGTACCACGGAGTTGTCTGAGCCTCGTTCGAGGATTGCCCAGCAACTAGCCAGACAAATGATGCCAATCAGAACAACCAGCCGGCGATTGCGCATACCTTACCTCCAGAAGTCTCTTTTTCGCGAATCTCAATCTAACGAATTTCAACCGTCCCATTTTCGGCGGACATCAACTGACCTTCCGCGTCCCTCACTACCAGCCGGACCATATAGCTCCCCGGCTTCACGTCAAAACTCGTCTTGAGCGTGATGCCCGAGCCAAGTTTATGTTCCAGAGTGTCATCCTTCAAATGCATCGTAACGGTCTTCTCCATCCCCTGAATGAAATTGCCATTGCGATTGAACAAAGCCGAGACACACGTCAAAACCTCATCGTTTCGTCCCTCGATTTTTTTAAAGTGCAGAAGTCTTACGTCAACGTGGGCCAGGACGATCAGCTTGGCGTCGTCCTCACTCGCCTTGAAAAACTGCGTGTGCAATTTGACGGGAAGATTATGCAACTCCTCCTGGGAAAAGGTTGCGTCCTCGATTTCCTGCTTGGCCTGTTCCGTCGGATTGGCGACGTTTTTGGGCGCGTAATAGCCGCGGCGCGCCTGCAGGCTCAGCTTTTGCGGGCTCTTTACTGTGACCTTCAGGCTGTGATAGCTGCCATCGAGCTTCAGATTTTGCGGAACAAATGCCAGCACGTAGGAATATTCGGGCGTCTCGGCAACCCGCCGCAAGCCTTCGTCAAGATCGTTGTTGTTGTGAAAGAAAACGCCACCGGTGCTGTCAGCCAAAACGGCGAGCAGGTCGTCCTGAGCAGAAGCGGCCGCGGTCTCGATGAAAGCCTTAGCCGGAGGCGGCGGGTGTGGAGAGTAGTGACTGGCGTCCCCGCCCGGCATGACGACATACAACCCGCGAGCGTCCAGCGTATTGATGATGACTTGCGAGCGCACCGCGCGGTCGATGATCTCGGTATATTCGTATTCCATTTGCGGGGTAATGAAACCAGGAGAAATAAGGACAACAGTCCGTTGACCGGGCATCCTTGAGAGGCTGTGGACCACCTCTTTCAGAATGCCGAGAGAGATTCGGCTTTCGTGGTCACCGGCACTCAATACTTCCGAACTGGTGGCCTGCACCATTGGTAACGGGTTTGGCGGTGGCACGCCTTGAGGAGCAGGGTTGCATGCGGCTTCTTCCTGAAGCGCAACCTGCGTAGCTTGCGGATCGTTCTTGTTGACGATCAGGTCCGCCTGGTAGTAGCTGATTTGGAGGCAATCGCCGTTAAGCCCGCCGGTGATGGGCTGCGGCTGCAGACGCAACAAGGTTTCATGCAGCTTACCTCGATCGTCGGTATAGTCCAGGATGGTACGGCCTGAGGTGGTGAAGATGGCGGCACGATCCATGGGCCGCAATTTAGAGAACTGGCGTTCCGCAGCCTGCCGCACGCGGGCCAGATCGCCGAATTCCAGATGCACATCATCGAACAGGTAGGCTATAAAACGCTCGGGCACATCCGGCACGTGTCCAGCATTTGACGGTGTGTCGCCGGGAGAAACATCGCCAGTATTTTCGTCCGCCGTTTGTCGAGCCTTCGCAATCAGAGTTCCGGGCTGCTCGACCTCGAACTGGCTGATCACTTGCGGCTTGCCTTTGTCGAAGACTTGAAAATCCTCTTTCTGAAGATTCCCGACCGCATGTCCCTGGGAGTCGCGGACGACTACGCGCACCAGCACAAGCCTTACATTTACCTTGAAGGTGGTGGGTTCGTCGTGAGCCGCGAGCTCTGTCGAGTTCTGCTTCACCTCTGTCGTGTTCTGTTTAATCTCAGACTGCGCGGCAGGAGTCGTAGCTGGCGTCTGTTGAGACGAATCCTGCGCGAGTGCCGAGGTCGGGCAAATGAAAAACCAAACGGCGCACAACAGAAAAGAGGTAAGCAATCTGGTGTTGAAGGCAGAATCTTTGGCACCGCCGGATGTCACAAACCGCGTGGCTTCTGAAGAACTCCTCATAAGACTTCCAGCAATCGTGCGGGGGAAAGGCGGGGGTCCCTCAGTCGATCCAGACCACAGGCCGGATTCCCTTTGGGCGTCTGATCCTGCCGAAGAGTGTACACCCGATTCGCAGCTGCGCAAGCTAAAGCGCGCCGAATCTCAGGGAGATGTCGCTTAAGGTCGGCCCGACACGCACCGTCACCCAAGAGTTCGCCAAGCAGGCCAGGACCGCAGTACTTCTTTCCCAGCGCTTTCTCATACGCTCGGAACAGCACGTCAGGCGGTTTGCAGGCCAGAGTGATAATGTGTACTCGTCATGCTACTAAAACGCCAACCCGCCACCGATCGCTATGCACTGATGAGCCGCACAACGGCCTGGTTTCTGGTCTTTTTCGGCTTCACCGCCTTCGGTTTCCTGAATTTTGAGTACCGCTACCTGGACGACCTTGCGAACAACTACCAGCATACGTTTGCCGTGCGCATGCTCGAGGAGATGACCGGCGCCTATACCGGTCTCGTGCTGTTCCCGTTGGTGGTCTGGCTGGTGCGGCGAACGCGTATCCGGCAAAACAACTGGTCACGCACCGTGCCGCTGAATCTCCTCATCATGGTGGGGTTTTCGGTGTGCGACACGAGGTTGATGAGCCTCAGCCGCAGCGTACTCTCGCCTGTATTCGGGCTTGGAAGGTACGATTACGGCATCATGCTCTACCGCTACCCGATGGAGTTTGCCAAGCACGTTCTTTTATTCTGGATTGCTGTGGGCGCAATTTACGTGGTCGACTCCTACCGGGAAGCGCACAACCGACAGCTAGCCACAGCCGAATTGGAGGCCCGACTGGCCGAAGCTCAGCTGCAGAATCTACGCTTGCAACTGCAGCCGCACTTTCTGTTTAACGCGCTCAACACGATCTCCTCTGTGATGCACGAAGATGTAAATCGCGCCGACACCATGTTGGCGCAGTTGAGCGATCTGTTGCGGCGCACGCTGCGCGCGGCCCATTCCCAGGAGGTTCCGCTCGAAGAGGAACTGGCACTGCTGAAAAGCTATCTCGCCATCATGGAAGAGCGTTTCGGAGAGGATCTGACCGTGCACTTCGCGGTCGATCCAGCTCTCTCCGAAGCTCTCGTACCGCAACTCATCCTCCAGCCTCTGGTCGAAAACTCCATCCGTTACGCGCGAGATCCGCAAACGTCGAAGGTCGAAGTGCGTATCATTGCGCGCCGCGACAACAGCAACCTTCTGCTTCAAGTACGTGACAACGGACCAGGAATTCCTGACATCGAAAAGGGCGAATGGAAGAAAGGCGTTGGGCTCTCCAACACCGAAGAGCGGCTGGAGGGCCTATACGGAGTCGACCATCAGTTGGTTCTGGAGAATGGGGGCGGCCTTACGGTCACGATTCGGCTTCCTCTACGGACGGCGGTAACGGCCTTATGAACCCTGCGCCTTCGTTGCGGGCGTTTGTGATAGATGACGAAGCCCCTGCCCGCAGGAAGATACTTCGCTTTCTCAATCAGGACCCGGACGTCACGGTTGTGGGAGAAGCCAAGAACGGCCGAGAGGCGGTGCGCAGTATCCAGCGAACCAAGCCCGACCTGCTCTTTCTTGACGTTCAGATGCCGGGGATGGATGGCTTCGACGTGGTCCGTGCTCTCGAACCGGGACCAATCCCCCGAATCGTGTTTGTCACCGCGCATGACCAGTACGCCATTCAGGCTTTTGATGTGCATGCTTTCGGCTACTTGCTGAAGCCGTTTGACGAGGCCCGCTTTACCAAGGTATTGGGCGATGCCAAGAAGCATCTCTCCAAGGACCTGGATAACGAGATTGCCGCGCGGCTCAAAATGCTCTTGGCGGAGGTGCAGCAACAGCGGCAAAAGCCCACGCGACTGCTTGTCCAGCAGGAGGGACGAGCATTTTTTGTTTCTCCCGGCAAGATTGACTGGGTTCAATCGGAGAAGAACTATTTGAACCTCCACCTTGGCGACCAAACCTACACGATCCGGGGAACGCTAGAAGGACTGGAGGAGAAGCTGGATTCGTCACAGTTTGTGCGCCTGAATCGCTCATGCCTGGTGCGCCTCGATTTTATCCGCGAATTGCAAAACTGGTTCCACGGAGAATACAGGGTTGTTCTGCAGTCGGGCGTCACCCAGACTTGGACACGCCGCTACCTCAACCGCCATCCTGAACTGCTACAGAAGCTCTGAAACATAAAGTTTTCGTCCCTGGATCAGGCCCGGAGTGTGGGCTGTCCGGCGCAGTCGACCCAGTCTCGTTGCGTTGGGGTGCAGGAATCCATGAGGATTTATCTCGACACTGGGAGGCTGGGTGAAACGCGCGACTCTAGCTGTTCTCTTTCTGGTTGTAGCGTTCCTCAGCATTGCCGCCCTAGCTCAGGAACCAATGGCCCCCCCGGCTGTGCCCCAAGCATATTGGCCGACACACGGATGGCGATCTTCCACACCGGAAGCGCAAGGCATGGACTCGGAGGTACTCGCGCAGGCTTTCGATTACGTCCGGCAACACCAGATTCCAATCCATAGTTTACTGATCGTGCGCAACGGTTACGTTGTGCTGGATGCATATTTCTATCCCTTCCAGGAGGGCCAGGTACACGACGTGGCGTCGATGACAAAGAGCATTACGTCCACGCTCATCGGAATTGCCATCGGCGAGCACAAGCTCAGCGGCGTACGCCAGCCTGTGCTTTCGCTTTTTCCCGAACGGAACATTGGCAACCGCGACCAGCAGAAAGGCCGGATCACCATTGAGCACCTCTTGACCATGACCTCAGGCCTGGATTGCCATTTTGATCACGGCGAAATCACCCTGAAGGAGATGATGCAGAGTAAGGACTGGGTACAGTTCATGCTCGGTCTCCTGATGGCAGCAGAGCCCGGCAGCAAATTTGAATATTGCAGCGGGGGCATGCACCTGCTTTCGGGAATCATTTCTCAGGCCACGGGTAGCAATGCGCTCGAATTTGCGCGACGTGAGCTCTTCCAGCCTCTGGGCATTGAAGGCGTCATCTGGCCTTCCGATCCCGACGGAATCAGCTACGGTTGGGGCGATCTCCACCTGCGGCCGAGCGATATGGCCAAGATTGGGTACCTGTGGCTCAACCAGGGGCGCTGGGAAAACCGGCAAATCGTCCCGACGGAGTGGATGCGGGCGGCAACGCAAAAACATTCGCATCCCAACTTTGGCAGCGGGGAATACGGGTATGGATTTTGGGTATATCCGGAAAGGAATCCACCTGAATACGAAGCACTGGGGCGCGGAGGACAGCGTATCAACGTTACACCGGCCAAAAATATCATCGTCGTGTTTACGGGTGGAGAATTCGAACCGGGAGACATCGGAAAGTTTATCGGAGAGTC
>ODAK010008098.1_pt1 | contig 10550 bp, 7 predicted proteins | sample 1539591 | NCBI WGS metagenome assembly ODAK01 (sample SAMEA3539303, study PRJEB22396) | soil metagenome | biome: tundra; feature: field; material: soil | place: USA | collected 2010-05 | depth 0.15 m | reverse complement strand
TATTCGCATTCTGCAAATATAACACTTTTTTAGTATCTTGTTAGCGGTTTAGTATTATTACTGCCGAAGCGGTAGCTTTAAGTTCGGGTATGGATGTTAAAAATCCCAGCATACACAGTCCAAGAGATTTTAGTGTAAAGCCAACCGGCAATCCGGGGGAGGTAAAGCTGTCAACCAAACATGCAGATAGGGCAACCTATATTTGGCAAATGACTAACGATGCCACAGGTGCAACAGGTTGGATTACCATTGGGCAGGCTACACAAGCAACCCTAATAAAAACAGGGCTTACAAGCGGTACCCGTTATTATTTTCGGGTGGCTGCGGTAGGTAAGGATGGGCAAGAGCCATGGAGCAATATTATCAACACGATTGTTCTTTAAACAATTGCCTGTTTATAAAAAACCCTTTGCGAAAGCAAGGGTTTTTTTGTGTTTTATATTTATCATGTAATTATTTGTTCGTTTTTTAATTACCTTTGTCGCCCGACATTTAACCCCCTGCCCCCAAAGGGAGGAAGTTCCATACTTTAATTCCCCCTTTAGGGGTAGGGGGGCTAACATACATTCTTATGAAAGGTAGAAAATTATTAATGATACCCGGTCCAATAGAATTTGAACCTGCAGTATTAAGCATGATGAGCAATCCCACCACCAGCCACGTAGCTCCTGATTTTATTGATGCTTTCGGAAGTTGTATCGAAATGATGCGTAAAGTTTGGCAATGCCCAAGCGGACAACCATTCATTGTTGGCGGCACAGGAACTTTCGCTATGGATATGGCGGGTTCCAACTTAATTGAACCCGGCGATAATGCGCTTGTAATTTCAAGTGGGTATTTCGGGGATAGATTTGCCGAATTATTAAAACGATATGGCGCAAAGGTGGACTTGCTTTCGCCCGAAATTGGTAAAGTTGTTTCAACAGAAGAAATAGAAAACGCTTTAAAGCAAAAAAAATATAAGCTAATGACTTTTACGCATGTTGATACCTCCACCAGCGTAAAAATTAATCCTCAACCCATTGCCGCCTTAGGTAAAAAATATGATGTTCTAACAATATTAGATGGCGTTTGCTCCGTTGCCGGAGAAGAAATAAAACAAGAAGAATGGGGAATTGATGTGGTGCTTACGGCTTCTCAAAAAGCGGTGGGCGTTCCTCCGGGATTAGCACTTTTAGTGGCTTCTCAAAAAGCTATGGAAGCATTTAAAAACAGAAAAACGCCTGTTGGAAATTACTATGCCGACTGGGGCAACTGGCTTTCCATCATGCAGGCTTACGAAGGCAGAAAACCTTCCTATTTTGGTACTCCTCCTGTAAATTTGGTTTTCGCATTAGAAGTTAGTTTAAAAATTATTTTAAAAGAAGAAATCGAAAAAAGATTTAAACGTCATAACACTATTGCATCTGCATTCCGCGCTGCTATGAAAGTATTAAAGCTGGAGTTAATTCCTGCGAATGATGCTATAGCTGCAAATACTTTAAGCGCGGTTTATTTACCAAAAGATGTTGCGGGTACTGATTTTATTCCTGCTGTATCCGCTGCCGGAGTTATCATTGCGGGGGGGTTGTTGAAAGACAGCAAACCTTATTTCAGAGTAGGACACATGGGTTCTGTCAATCATACTGATATATTAGGCACCATTTCGGCTATTGAAACAGCATTAAAAAAATGCAAATATCCATTCACACCCAATGCCGGAATTGATGCAGCGCAAAATATTCTTAATCCATAGCCCCCAACCCCTAAAGGGGAGGCAGGGGTTAAACGAATACTTAAAATAATAATAAATCAAATCACGCCTCCCCTTTAGGGGTCGGGGGCAAAGGGGGCAAAAATATGTTCAAAGAATATGATGTAATTGTTGTTGGTGCCGGTCATGCCGGATGTGAAGCCGCTGCCGCTGCCGCCAACATGGGTTCTTCTACCCTATTGATTACAATGAACATGCAAACCATCGCACAGATGAGCTGCAACCCCGCTATGGGTGGAATTGCCAAAGGACAAATTGTGCGGGAGATAGACGCTTTAGGTGGATATTCCGGTATTGTTACCGATAAAACTGCCGTTCAGTTCCGAATGCTTAATCGCTCCAAAGGTCCTGCCATGTGGAGCCCCAGAGCGCAAAGCGACAGATGGAGGTTTGCAGAAGAATGGCGTTTAATGCTCGAAGCTACTCCCAACCTTGACTTTTGGCAAGATATGGTGAAGAGCTTAATCATTTCCCCCTCTCCCACCGGAGAGGGTCGGGGTGAGGTTGTCGGTGTAATTACCGGAATGGACATTGCAATACGAGCAAAATCAGTTGTTTTAACCAATGGAACATTTTTAAATGGTTTGATACACTTAGGCGAAAAGCAATATGGTGGCGGAAGAGCAGGCGAAAAATCTTCTACTGGAATAACAGAACAGTTGATTTCTTTGGGCTTTGAAGCAGGAAGAATGAAAACAGGCACACCTCCAAGAGTGGACGGAAGGTCCTTGGATTACTCTAAAATGGAAGTGCAGCATGGCGATGAAAAACCTAATAGATTTTCTTTTGCCCCACCACTAAAGGGAGAAACAAGTATTTACTCCCCTTTAGGGGAAGGGGGCAAAACGCAACTTCCTTGTCATATCACTTACACAAATGAAGAAGTACATGAGATATTAAGAACAGGATTTGAAAAATCTCCAATGTTCTCCGGACGCATCCAAGGCTTAGGACCGAGGTATTGCCCGAGTATTGAAGATAAAATTACCCGTTTTGCTGAGCGGGAACGTCATCAAATTTTTGTTGAACCTGAAGGATGGAATACAATTGAAATATATGTAAACGGTTTCTCTACTTCGCTTCCTGAAGATGTGCAATACAAGGCTTTGAAAAAGATTCCGGGCTTTGAAAATGTTAAAATGTTTCGTCCCGGCTATGCTATTGAATATGATTATTTCCCTCCTCAACAGTTGCACTTGTCATTGGAAACTAAATTGATTGAAAACTTATATTTTGCCGGACAAATTAATGGGACTACCGGCTATGAAGAAGCCGCTTGTCAGGGTTTAATGGCAGGCATCAACGCACATTTAAAGGTCTATAAAAGGGAGCCCTTTATCTTACAGCGTTCCGAAGCTTATATAGGAGTATTAATAGATGACTTGGTAACCAAAGGAACCAACGAGCCTTATCGTATGTTTACTTCCAGAGCTGAATATCGCATATTGTTGCGTCAGGATAATGCTGACATTCGCTTAACGCCAAAATCTTTTGAACTCGGCTTAGCTAAAAAAGAAAGATTAGATAGAGTAAAACTAAAGCAACAACAAACAGCAGAAATAATCAAATACTTTAAAACAGAAAGTATAGATCCTTCAGAAATTAATCCTGTATTAGAATCAATTGCATCTGCACCCATTATTCAAAAGGTAAAGATGTTTGGAATATTGGCACGTCCAACCATTACTCTTTTAGATTTTACTTTACATTCCAAAAAAGTAAAAGAGTTTATTTCAAAATATGATTCTGAAAGCATTGAACAAGCTGAAATTTTAATGAAATACGAAGGTTATATTTCAAGAGAACATGAATTGGCAGATAAGCAAACAAGGCTGGAAGACCTTGCCTTACATGATGATTTTGATTATAAACGCTTAACCTCATTATCAACTGAAGCAAGAGAAAAACTTACAAAAATTCGCCCACGAACTATCGGACAAGCTTCACGAATATCCGGAATAACTCCTTCTGATATTTCTATTTTGATGATCTATTTAGGAAGATAATTTTGATTTGTTTCACGTGAAACACATAAAATATGAATAAGCATGTAAGAGCAAAAAAACATTTAGGTCAGCATTTTTTGAAAGACGAAGATGTTGCTCTTAATATTGTGAATAGTTTAAAAAATCTTTCTTTATATAAAAAGGTATTAGAAATTGGTCCCGGCATGGGTGTTCTTACAAAATATCTTATTACTAATTCCGCTTTAGAAACGTATGTTATAGAAATTGATAGAGAGTCTATTGCATATTTAAAAAAACATTTTCCAACTCTTACGAATAGAATTATTGAAGGGGATTTCTTGCAGTTAGACTTTAATAATTTATTTAATAATGAACCTTTCGCTGTTATTGGAAACTTCCCTTATAACATATCTACCGAAATTTTATTTAAAATTTTAGATCATAAAAATCGGGTTCCGGAAGTAATTGGTATGTTTCAAAAAGAAGTAGCTGAGCGCATTGCATCCAAACCAAGGAATAAAACGTATGGTATTACAAGTGTTTTACTTCAGGCATTTTATAATATCGAATATTTATTTACTGTAAACGAGAATGTATTTAATCCGCCACCAAAAGTAAAATCAGCGGTGATTCGTTTAACAAGAAACAATATACAAACTTTAGATTGTAACGAAAAGTTATTTAAACAAGTAGTGAGAGCCGGTTTTAATCAGCGGCGAAAAACGCTTCATAACTCTATCAAAGGATTCAAATTAAAACTAGACTTCATAGACCATAAATATCTCACTCAACGTGCAGAAGAATTATCTGTTGCTGATTTTGTTGCCCTTACAAATATGATAGAAAGTTAGTTTGAAATGATTCAGGAGGTTGTTTCAAAATTCGATTTTTTATTGTCAATGACTTCGTAGAAAATGTTTTCACATAAGAAACGCAGATAATTATCTGGGCGAGAAATAACTCATTGTTAATTTCAATCTGTGATTTGCATTAATATTATCTTTGTGCAAACTCGACAAGCCTTATGTTAAGAGCCTTTAAAAAAATACCGCTTCTTCTTTTTTTGTTTCCTCAATTTTTATTTGCCGGAAAAATTCTCCCGGATAGCGCAGATTTTCGCAGAACAGAGAAAATAAATATCTGCACAGAACAGAGAAATCAGCGAGAAAATAAGCTTTGCGTTGATTCTCTTAATAGTTTTAAAAAATCTCCTACTACTCAATATTTTTATGAAAATCAATTTGAAAATTCTGATTCCATCAATTATATAGATAATTCCTTAACTAATTTTCAGAATTATTTGCCTCGAAATCACTTAGGGAATAGTGGTTTGCCATATAATAGTTTATTTCCTCCTTCTGTTTCAGGTAACGCCGGATTTAATTATTCGAAAAATAATTATTCCAATTATTTTTTTTCTCCTCAAAAAATTAAGTTTTACAACACCAGAACTCCCTATACCGATTTGTTTTATATTATCGGCTCAAAAAAAGAACAAATTTTCAAAATGACATTTTCTTATAATGTCAAAAAAAATTGGAATGTTACAGCCGATTTTAATCGGATTCGTTCCGATGGTTTTTATCCAAGGCAAAATACCAACGACAATTTTATTGCTGTGTCGTCCAATTATAAATCGAGCAATAATAGATATTATTTTTTAGCAAGTATTATTTACAATAGCGTGAAGAATGCTGAAAATGGTGGTGTTTTAGCCGATTCTGTTTCAACTACGGGGGTTAATTTATCGAATGCAAAAAGAACCAATATCAATAAAAGTGTATTTTTTAAACAGTATGTAAACTTTGGTTCAAGAACAAATGACACTTCAAAATTAAATGCAATTATTCCGGAAAGCAGATTGATACTTACTTCTATGGTTGAAAACACTATTTTGAAATATGATGATTCAAGCCCAACACCAGGTTATTATTCCAATATTTATAATGATTCAGCAAGTACAGCCGACTCTGTAACAATTAATAAAATTGATAATGAATTAGCCTGGAAACGACTTGACAACAATAAATACAGAGGATTGGTTGATATTTTTGGCGCATGTTTTAGCTTAAAGCATCAATTTGTTTCCATCAGGCAAAATGAAATTAATATTTCATTTAATAATATTATTACGGGTGCTGAATTTTATAACACTTATACAAAAAATAAATTTTGGTGGAATATATCCGGAAAATATACATTGACCGGTTATAATAAAAATAATTATTACACATCAGCAATGTTTAAAAAAGCGATTAAAGATAGCCTGAATATGCTGATTTTAAAGGCTGAAACGAAATCGCAGAGTCCTGATTTTATTTACAATCATTATTCTTCTAATAATTTTAAGTGGAATAATAATTTTTTGCAAACACAAGAATCTACTGTGGAAATAAATTTTTCAGCGATAAAATATAATTTCTCTCTTGGCGCTAATTTTACTAACTATACTAACTTATTATTTTATAATAATGCTGCGATTGCAACACAATATAAACCACAAGTATCCGTGATGGCTGCTTCTTTGAAAAAAAATTTCAAACTATCTAATTGGCATCTTAATAATAAAATTATTTATCAATATGTTCCGGGAGGAATAACGGTAATAAGGTTGCCCGAATTTGTTTTGGAACATTCGCTTTTTTATGAATCTTCTCCGTTTAACGCTGCAATAAAAATGCAAATAGGAGCTACTTTATTGTATACCTCCGCATACTTTGCGAATGAATATATGCCTGCTACTGCTCAGTTTTATTTACAGAATGAAACAAAAACAGGTAATTATCCTTTTATTGATTTTTTTATTAATGCACAAATTAAAACAGTACGCATCTTTTTAAAAATCGATCATTTGAATAGCGGATTAAGTGGAAATAATTACGCGCTTACTCCCAATTATCCTATGAATACAAGAGCCATAAAGCTTGGCATATCATGGAGATTTTTTGATTAGAAATTTAGTTTAGAGTTTAAAGAGTTTGTTGTTCGTAGTGTAACAAACGCAAAACAACAAACAACAAACAACAAACTCTAAACTGAATTTTTACGTTTTTTGCTTTTTCTTTTTAGCCGCAGGAAAAAGAACATTATTTAAAATTAAGCGATACCCCGGTGAGTTAGGATGCAAACTTAAATCGGTTGGCGGATCTTCAACACGGTGTTCGTAATCTTCAGGGTCGTGCCCGCTATAAAATGTGAAAGTCCCTTTTCCAAATTCCCCGTGAATATAACGCGCTTCATTGGCTGCTTTATTTTCCCCTAAAATCAATACATTTGGCTTGATGAAAGATTTATTAAATCCAACGGTTTGTCCCCAAAAACCTTTAATAATCTGCTCGTGATTTTGACAAAGCATAGTTGGAATTACATCCCATTTTGCTGAAAATTCAAACAGCGTAAACAAATCATTTTCCTTAGTTACGCCATATTTTTGTTTACGGATTGTATAGGTATCAATGTTAGACTTGCTGTATTCATTGGGGTTCGTGCTAAGCGTAAAATTAGTAAACGCAAATGTTTTTGAATAGTCCAATTTTGAATTGTAATTCGGAGTAGTTCCATCACCATCAAACATACTTTCACAAATATCCAAACCATCGGCTGCAAGGGCTATGTCGTATGAATCAGGTGCAGAACACATGGCAAATAAAAAACCGCCACCTGAAGTAAAATCACGTATTTTTTTTGCAACCGCCAATTTCATTTGAGATACTTTATCGTAACCTAATGCTTTAGCGCTGGCTTCTAATATGCGTTGCTGTTCTTTATACCAAGGCGCGTTATGATAACCCGCCCAAAACCGCCCATATTGTCCGGTAAAATCTTCATGATGAAGATGAAGCCAATCATAAAGCGGAAGTTTATCTTTTAAAATTTCTTCATCATAAATAACATCATAAGGAATTTCAGCATACTTGAGTACCAATGTTACAGCGTCATCCCAAGGCATTTTTGTTTTCGGAGAATATACAGCAACTTTAGGAGCTTTCTCTAATTTCACCGTTTCCATATTAATTTCCGGATTAGAAATTTCAGTGAGAATATCTGTTGATTTAGCATCGGCAATTACTTCAAAAGAAACACCACGAATTATACATTCGTTTTCTATTTCCTTTGCATCTTTAATCATAAAACTACCCCCACGATAATTTAATAACCAACTCACTTCTACATCATGCTTAAGAGCCCAATAGGCAATTCCATAAGCTTTCAAATGATCTTTCTGACTTGCATCCATAGGAATAAGAATGTAAGCAGCTTGCGAAATAATGCTGGAAAAAACAAGTAGAAATAAAATTGTTAAGCGTTTCAATGGAAATATATTTATTGGTTTCTTATTACAAAATTAATGTTTTTATAATGAGATTTTGTACTATTCATTGTAAAAATTATGTCAATAAAAATATTTGCAAACCCAACTTACAGTGCGCTCTAATTATGAATTCTATTTAAAATAAAAAAGCCCTCCGACGATATTTGCCGAAGAGCTTTTTAAAGAAACGATACTATTTACTGAATCACTAATTTGCTGAAAGCGGTTTCTCCACCCTTTTTCACTTTTATAAAATAAACTCCTTTCGCTACATTAGAAAGGCTAATTTCTTTTTGAATGTCTTTAATGGAGCCCAATTGTTCATCCAACACAATGCGTCCATCCACAGATAAAACAGTAATTTCAGCGTAACTTATTTTTGTATCTTTTAGGGAGATGAAGAAAATGCCTTCTGTTGGATTTGGATAAACTAAAAGTTTTAAGTTATCGTTGTCATTATTAACGATGCCGGTAGCACATACATGGGTAGTTAAAATCATGGTGTCAGATGATACACAACTTGTACTATTATCAATAACAGTGTAAAGCATACGAACAGCTCCCGCTCCTGTAATTGACAATGTTACATTAGGGGTAGTCGCACTGCCTACTATAGTTACAATTGTGCTTCCTTGAGTGGACCACAAAGGTGTCCATCCGGTTGCAGTGCTTCCGTTTATTAGAAAAGCAGTATTTCCAACGCATGCTGTGCGGTCGGGTCCGGCGTTAGCGCCAATTGTAATTGTTATTTTATGATTCGAAGAACATCCGTTTGTTCCGGTTATTGTCCATACAACAGTTGTTGTTCCTTGTGGTAGTCCCGATACAACAACCGAAGTAGCGGATTTAGTAGTCAAGGTTCCTTGCCCACCACCGGCAATCGACCATACGCCTGTTTCTCCGGCAGCCGGAGTATTTCCGGTTAATGTAAAAGATGTTGCAGTAGAGCATGATGATAAGGAAGCTGGTCCAGATGCAGTGGCAATCGTAGGTCCCGGATTTATGGTAACCGTCAACGAGTCGCGGGAAAAGCATGTACTGCCAGGACTTGTTGTTCCTAATGAAATAGTATAATACAATTTGTAAGTTCCGGCGCTTCTTAATCTTATACTGACGGTATCATTATTCCCGTTGGGGACAAAAGAAACATTGGTGTTAAGAACTCCTGCCGCTCTTGTCCATACAGGAATTCCAACCGATGCAATACTTCCATATAATTTAATGGTATCACCAACGCATCCCGTCACATTACTGCCGGCAACTGCTGTTGTAGGGGGACCAACAGCAATTGTCATATAATCAGTGGCAGTACATACGCCATTTGTTACTTGCCACCCTAAAGTGTTAATCCCCGGTGAAAGTCCGGTAACTGTACCTACTGTGTCCAATGTTGTAACCGAACCGGTTACTGAACCCATAATAAACCACTGTCCGGTTCCAACAGCAGGTTTATTTCCCAACACAGTAAATGTAGTTGTTGATCCATTGCAAGATAGTTGGTCAGGACCAGCATTAACTGTTAGTGCCGGATTTATGGTAAGTGTCAAAGAATCCTGAGTTGTGCATGGGCTATTAAGATTTGTGGCTCCAACAGAAATAGTATAATACATTTTATAGGTTCCGGCAACTCTTAACGCTACCATTACTGTATCATTATTGCCATTTGGAACAAAACGTACATTGTTTGTGTTTGCAAAAGTAACTCCGGCTCTAGACCATATTGGTGAACCTGAGGATGCAACACTTCCATATAAAGTAATTGTATCGCCTACGCATCCTGTTACATTGCTACCTGCTACTGCTTTAGAAGGAAGGTTGTCGATTATGATAACCATATCATTGGTAAAGGTTGCAGCACAAGCTACATTTGAAACGGTCCATCTTAATGTATCCGTTCCTGCGGAGTTAAGTCCGGTAACCGTTGATAGTCTATTGGTAGGAGTAGTGATAATGGTGGTTGAACTATTTGTTCCATTTAATTTCGACCACATACCGGTACTTCCTGCCGATGCCGCTGTTGCCCCAAGAGTTACTGTCTGGCCTAAACATATTGTTTGGTCTGCTCCTGCATTTGCTGAAGTAGGCGCAGCCTGAACAGTAATTTTTACGGTGTCTTTAATTCCGGTACATGTGGTACCATTGGTAATAGTCCAAATTAGTGAAATTGTTCCTGCGGCATTTAAGCCGGTAACAGTACTTGTTGGGCTTGTTGTAGTTGTTATTGTACCTTGTCCAAAGCCTATTTTGGTCCAAGTGCCGGTAAAACCGGTAGGCAGTGTTGCTGCAAGTGTTGCAGTTGCACCAACGCAAACAGTGAAATCTGAGCCTGCTGCTGTACTGGCAGCAGGGCATTGAGCTTGTAAGCTTAAACTCGTGGAGCAAATTACAAGTAGTATTTGAAGTGATTTTCTCATGATAAATTATTTTATTAAATTGATTATTAAGTGTTTCCGTAAAAAGTATAGCAAATATATAGATAGTTTCATTACAAATAAAATAATTTATCATGAGAAAATCA
>ODAK010008096.1_pt1 | contig 10551 bp, 11 predicted proteins | sample 1539591 | NCBI WGS metagenome assembly ODAK01 (sample SAMEA3539303, study PRJEB22396) | soil metagenome | biome: tundra; feature: field; material: soil | place: USA | collected 2010-05 | depth 0.15 m | reverse complement strand
GAATTGACCGTTTAAGTTTATGCCCATCATCGTCAATCTCGACGTGGTTCTCGCCCAGCGCAAAATGCGGCTGAACGATCTGGCCGATGGCGTGGACATCACCCCGCAAAACCTCTCCGTCCTCAAAACCGGCAAGGCCAAAGCCATCCGCTTCTCCACGCTCGCAGCCATTTGCGAACACCTGCAATGCCAGCCCGGCGAAATTCTGGAATACCGCCCGGCGGAGCCGTCCCCAAAATCGTAGCAGCGGACGTGAGTCTGCTCATTCTTCATCAAAATAAATTTGAGCCGATGCCCGTCGGCTGCTACAAATCTTGAATGGTTTTGACCCGGAAAAATCTGGACTGGTGGTGCGAGCGCGGAATTTTATTGCTCGTGCTGGGAATGTTGACCTTCGCGCCGCTGGCGTTTGGCGCGGTGGATGCGTGGGCGTTTCTGGTGGTGCAAGGACTCGCGGCGGGCGTGTTCGTTTTGTGGGTCGCCCGGTTGTGGCTGGACCGCAAACCAAAATTGCTCTGGCCGCCGCTGGCGTGGGCGGTCGTGGCGTTCACGCTTTACGCGGTCGCCAGATACTTCACGGCGGACATCGAATATGTGGCGCGGCTGGAAATGATCCAGGTCGTGCTGTTCGCGTTTTTATTTTTTACGGTGGTGAACAATCTGCACGGGCAGGACGAGGCGCTCATCATCAGTTTCACGTTGATCGCGCTGGCGACTTTGATTGCGGGTTACGCGGTGGCGCAACTGGCGCATCATTCCAACCAGGTCTGGAACATGATCTCGCCGTATCCGGGCCGCGCGTCAGGCACCTTCATTTCGCCCAATAATCTCGCGGGTTTTCTGGCCATGCTGCTGCCGCTGGCGCTGGCGTTTCTGCTGGTCGGGCGCGTGAGCGTCGTGACGCGGATTTTGCTGGGCTACGCGGCGGTGGCCATGGTGGCGGGTCTGGCGGTGACATTTTCGCGGGGTGGCTGGATGGCGGCGGCGGCGGGAATTTTTTTGCTGCTGGGAATTTTATTGGGCCATGGGAATCACCGGTTGAAGGCGGTGCTGTTGCTGGTGGTGATGCTGGCGGGTGGCGGGTATTTCACCTCGCACTATTTGTCCAAAACGGTGGGTTATATGCAGCGCGTCGCCAGTCCGGACGGAGACAGCGGGTTGAAGGTGGTTGACGCGAGTTCGGATTCGCGGCGGCAAATGTGGGGCGCGGCGGCGCAGATGTGGCGGGACAATTTTTGGTGGGGCGTCGGCCCGGCGCATTATGATTATCGTTTCCGCGAATACCGGCCGGAAATCGTCCAGGCCCGGCCCGACCGGGCGCACAATGATTATTTGAACCTGCTGGCGGACTGGGGCGTGGTGGGCGGGGTGATTGTTTTTGCGGGAATTGGAATTTTTATTTTCGGACTGGTAAAAACGTGGCCGCACGTCCGGCGCGAGGAAAATGATTTTGGCCACGGACAGAGCAACCGTTTCGCATTTTTTCTGGGGGCGGTCTGCGGGCTGGCCGCGCTGGCGGTGCATTCGGCGATGGATTTCAACCTGCACATCCCGGCCAACGCGCTCATCGGCGTGACGCTGCTGGCGCTGCTGGCGAGCAACCTGCGGTTCGCGACCGAGCGGCACTGGTTTCGGGTGCGTCTGCCCGTGACGCTGGCATTGACGTTCATGCTGGGCGCAGTGGCGGTTTATTTTACGTCACAAGACTGGCGGCGGGGTGGCGAGGCCTGGTGGCTGGCACGGGCGGAAAAACTGCCGGTTTTTTCTCCCGCGCGGGCGGCGGCCTTGCAGCAGGCCTTCGCGCATGAACCAAAGAATTTCCAGACGGCCTACGAAATTGGCGAATGTTTCCGCACCCAAAGCTTGGACGGCGGGCAGGATTTTACCGCGCTCGCGCAAGCGGCGATGGACTGGTATGCGCGCGGCACCGGGCTAAATCCACACGATGGCTACGACTTTTTGCGCACGGGCATGTGCCTTGACTGGATCGGGAAACATGCCGAGGCGGAGCCGTTCTTCAGCGCCGCCGAGGCGCGCGACCCGAACGGCTATTACATGACCGCGAACATCGGCTGGCACTTCGTCCAGACCGGCGACTACGCCGCCGCGCGGCAGTGGTTTCTGCGCTCGCTGAAACTCGACAGCCATAACAACAACATCGCCCAAAACTACCTCCGGATTTGCGAGTCAAAACTGCTCCAAAAGGCTTCCGGACAACCGCTGCTGCCGTCCGGATTTTGAAAGAAAATAACAATTGACAATCCTTGCGAACAGCGGCTATAGTCTTTCAGTTTTAAGTGTCAGAATTAAGTGTCAGAAAATTTATTTATGAAAAACTACAAGAACATATTCGCTGCCTCGGTGTTTTTTTGCGTGCTGACCGGCGTGGTTGCCACGGCATCGGCGCAGGACTCCAAACCGGGCTTTGCCACCGTGGTTCGCATCGAAGGCAATTGCACCTACTCGCTGGATAATGGGGCAGTCTGGCATCCGCTTGTTCCCGGCAAATACCTTGCCGCCGGCTCACAAATCCGCACCAGCGACAATGGCGTGGTGGATGTCATCCTCGGCAAAGCGATTGACCTGCCACAGGCTAAATGGGCGCCCGAGCGCATCTCCCTCGCACGCGATCAACAAGTCCGGGGCATGATTACCTACACGCCTACGGCTGAACAAAATGTCGTGCGGCTGACGCCCAACACCACGCTGGCCATTGATAAACTCAACACCACCGATACCGGGGCGGACACGGTCAGCGACACCGAACTGGATTTGAAGCAGGGTAAAATTTTTGCCAGCGTGTTAAAACTTTCCGGTGCGTCCCAATACATCGTCAAGATTCCCAACGGTATTGCCGGTGTCCGTGGAACCAAGTTCAGCCTTGATGCGGGTGGCTCCGTGAACGTTTATGAAAGCAAAACCGGCGGACTGGCGCTTGACATGACCCTGCCGAATGGCACCAAACAGACGTTTCAAATCCTTGAAGGCCAGTTGATCGATCCAGCAACCGGATCTCCAGCGTCCATCCCGGCGGCACTTGTCGGGGAATTGAACCGAATTTTCACCGCACTGAAGACCCTCTACATTGAACAGGTTAATTTCACCTTTGACCGGACCATCACTTACGTTTCCCCCACCATCAATCAATTTCAATTCAGTCAATTTCAATTTTAGCCAGAAAACTACTTCACCAAACCAGCGCAGCCTTGAGTTGCGCTGGTTTTTTGTTTAATTCCACAGCGTGCAATTCAAACGCCTCAAACGCGCACCGGTTATTCTGGTGCTGCTGGTGCTGGCGCTCGTTGGCGGCCTCCGGCTGCGCAACCCAGATTTTTTTGACCGGCTGGAGCGCATGACCTATGATTTGCGCGTCCGCACCGCGCAAAAATTTCCCGCGCCCACCGCCACTAATCTCGCTTTCGTCTCAATGGAAGATTCCAGCATCGCCGCCATCCGGCACGGATTGCTGGGGCGACCTTACGGACTTTACTGGCCGCGCCACGTTTATGGCCGGCTCGTCGAGGAACTCTCCGCCCAAGGCGCAAAAGCAATCGCCTTCGACGTGCTGTTCGGCGAATTGCGCCCCGACCACGCGCCAGTCGAAATGGTCGTCGGCGACCCCATTGAGTCCGACGATTTTTTCGCGCTGCAAATGCGCCGCGCTGGCAACGTCATCTCCGCCTTCACCACCGAAGTCACGCCGCCCGATTTGTTCACGACCAATTCCCTCGCGCTCGGCGACATTTCCACGGAAAAAGATTCCGACGGCGTTTTGCGCCGCATCAAAAGTTTCAATTTGAAATGGCATCCGGCCTTCAAATCCGCCGCCCGGCAACTGGGAATCAATTTGGAAAACGCCCGCATCGAACCGGATAAAATTCTGCTGCCGCAGCCCGACGGCAAGGACTTCACCGTGACACTCGACCACGATGGAAATTTTGACCTCGCGGATTTTGTCGGCGATGAAATTCCCAAAGGCTGGAAACGCCACGACCAGCCGTGCACGCGTGTCTGGGATCTGGGCATCGTTATAGCCGCACAGGATTTGAACCTAGATTTGGATCGCGCCGAGGTGGATTTATCGCGCGGAAAAATAATTTTGCGCGGCGCGAACGGCGTCGAACGCACGATTCCCGTTGATGCCAAAGGTTATTTTTACATCAACTGGCAGTTGGCAGCGACCAGCGCGAGCCTTGCACGCGCGCCGGTTGAAAATTTACTCCGGCAGGACAAACTCCGGCTGCTCGGCCAGACCGAAGGACTGCGCGACGACTTTCGCGGCAAGCTGGTTGTCGTCGGTTCCGCCGCGCAAGGCAACGACCTTACCGACCGGGGCGCGACGCCTTTGGAAAATGATACTTTGCTCGTCAGCAAACACTGGAACGTCGCCAACTCGGTCATCACCGGCCGGTTCATCCAGCGGACGACGCTCATTACGGAAATGGCGCTCATCATTTTTCTCGGCTTGCTCGCCGCATTTCTGACCTGGCAACTCCGCGCGTTCACCGCTTCCGCCACGACGCTGCTGCTCATTTGCGGCTACATCGGACTGACGTTTTTTGTCTTCGTCGAATTCCGCTTCTGGCTGCCGATCATCTTTCCCGTCATCGGCGCGATTCTGTGCGAACACGTCAGCCTCGTGACCTATCGCGTCGTGTTTGAGGAGCGCGAACAGCGCCGGGTCAAATCCGTTTTCTCCAAGATCGTCGCGCCAACGGTCGTCAATGAACTGCTCAAGGCCGAGAAGCTTTCCCTCGGCGGCGCGCGCTGCGAAGTCTCCGTGTTTTTTGCCGACGTGCGCGGGTTCACCACGCTCACCGACCAGATGCAGGAGCAGGTCGCCGAATTTGTCCGCCACAGCCAGCTTGACGCGGCGGCGGCGGAAAAATGCTTTGATGAATCCGCGCGTGAAACTTTGGAGACCGTCAACCTATATCTCGCCGCCGTGGCGGACTCGGTCAAAAAATATAACGGCACGCTCGACAAATACATCGGCGACTGTGTGATGGCTTTCTGGAACGCACCTGTTTCAGACGCAAAACATGCGTTGAACTGCGTCCGCGCCGCCATTGATGCGCAACGGGCGATTTTTGAATTAAACCAAAAACGTCTCGCGCAAAACGCTTCGCGTGAAATTGAAAACCGCGCCCGGGCGTCCGCCGGATTGCCGCCCAGGCCGATGCTCGTCGCGCTCCAGCTCGGCACCGGCATCAACACCGGTCTCGTCACCGTCGGCCTGATGGGTTCGGACGCGCATATTTACAACTACACCGTCTTTGGCCGCGAAGTGAACCTCGCCAGCCGGCTCGAAGGCGTTTCCGGCAGCGGCCGCATCATCATCAGCGACACGACCTACAACCATCTGCTGCGCCTCGATCCGAAGCTGGCGTCAACGTGCGCGGAACTGTTTCCCGTGACCGTCAAGGGCATCCGCAATGCCGTCCGAATTTACGAAGTGCCGTGGCAGACGAAGGAATAGTTTTGAGTTTTGAGTTTTTAATTTTAAGTTAATCAGGTCGAGACGTTGAGCCGTCGGCCAGCTCAAAACTAAAAATCAACAATTACAAATCAACCATGCGCACCGCGATTTATCCCGGCAGCTTTGATCCGCTGACCAACGGCCATCTGGACGTGATCCAGCGGGCGGCGAAACTGTTCGACCGCGTGATCGTGGCCGTGGCCAAAAACGAGAGCAAACATCCGCTGTTCACGCTCAACGAACGCGTGGCGCTCGTGAAAAAAGCCGTGGCGCAACTGCCCAATGTCGAGGCCGATTCCTTTGACGGCCTGCTGGTGGAATACGTCGCGGCGCGCGAGGCCAAGGCCATCGTGCGCGGGCTGCGCGCCGTTTCCGATTTTGAATTTGAGTTCCAACTCGCGCTGATGAACCGCAAGCTGGACGAAAACATCGAGACGATTTTCATGATGCCCAAGGACACTTACACATTTTTGAGTTCGCGCATCGTGAAGGAAATCGCGCGGCTGGGCGGCGAGGTCAGCCAGTTCGTCCCGCCCAATGTGCAGACGGCCCTGACGAAAAAATTGAAGCCGGCGAAAAAGTTTAAAGTTTGAAAGCCATGTTAAAGTTCAACCTGCGCCATCTGGAGGAGGACGAAATTCATCTGCAAGGTGAATTGCCGGTCGCCGAGCTGGATTTTGGCGTGACCGATGAAATGGTTCGGGCGGAAAAGCCGTTGCACTACGATTTGCACGTTGAACAACTGCACGACAGCCTTTTGGTGACGGGCTCGCTGCGCCTGACTTTGGAATGCGACTGTGTCCGCTGCCTGAAAACCTTCACGCAGGAATTGAAGCTGGATGACTGGACGGTGCATCTGCCGTTGGAGGGCGAGGGCAAGGTGTCCGTTAATAACGATTGCGTGGACTTGACTCCGTTTGTGCGGGAAGATACGCTGTTAGAATTTCCGCAACATCCGTTGTGCCAGCCGGACTGTGCGGGATTGAGCAAGAAAATCAAGGCCAGCAAGGCCGAAAACAAAGAAGACCCGAAGCCATTGGCATGGGTCGAGCTGGATAAACTGAAACTAAACAACTAAATTTATGGGTGTTCCAAAACGCAAACCGTCCACGAGCCGGCAACATATGCGCCGCGCTTACAACAGTGTTCTCAAACTGCCGCAATTGGGCAAATGCCCGCAATGCGACGCCCCGGCGATTCCCCACCGCGTCTGCCCGGCATGCGGATTCTACAAAGGCCGGCAAGTGTTGACCGTCACGGCGGGCGCTTAAAAAAATTAGTTCTTAATTTCTAATTTTAAGTTTTGGTCGAGGAACGGTTCGCCGCTTCAACTAAAAACCCATAATTAAAAACTTAAAACTAATCATTTATGCGCATTGCAGTGGATGTCATGGGCGGTGACCATGGCTGCGGTGTCGTCATCGCCGGCGTGAAACGCGCCTTGGAGGACAACAAAAGCATCTCCGCCATCTACCTCGTCGGCAACAAGGATGAAATCCATGCTGCGTTGCCACCGCGAGGTTTTCGTGACCATCGTGTTCGCGTCGTCCATGCCACCGAAGTGGTGGAGATGGATGACAAACCGGTCGTTGCGCTCCGCAAAAAAAAGGATTCCTCGATTGGCCGCGCCGCTGAACTCGTTCAGGAAGGCAACGCGGACGCGCTGATTTCCCTCGGCAACACCGGCGGCATTTTTGCGGCGGCGACGTTCAAGATCGGCCGCATTCCCGGCGTGGATCGCGGCTGCATCTCCGCCGTAGTTCCGCGTCAGGGCAATGAATTTGTGCTGCTCGATGCCGGCGCGAACATCGAGTGCAAGCCGATCCATCTCGCGCAGTTTGCCGTGATGGGCAATGTCTATTCGCGCGAAATTCTGAAACGGAAAAACCCGCGCGTCGGCATTTTGAGCATCGGCACGGAAGATTCCAAGGGCAACGAACTCACGCTCGAAGCCTTCAAGCTCTGCAAAAAACTCGACCTGAATTTCATCGGCAACATCGAAGGTCACGACCTTTTCAAAGACCATGTTGATGTCGTCGTCTGCGACGGTTTTGTCGGCAACATTGTTTTAAAGACTTCCGAAAGCCTCGCCGTCGCGGTGTTCTCGATGCTCAAGCGTGAGCTGACGCAGAACACAAAACGACAGATTGGCGGGTTTCTGGCGAAAGAGGCTTTTCGCGCCATCCGCCGCCGCATGGACCCCGAAGTTCACGGCGGCGCGCCGCTGCTCGGCTTCAAGAATCTTGTGTTCAAGGCCCACGGCTCCGCGCGCGAACGCGCCGTGGCCAGCGCCATCCGCGTCACCGCCGCGTCCATCCAAAACCAGATCAACCAGACCATTGCCAGTGCCATCGCCGCCGCGAACAAAACCCTCGCCGCCGCCGATGTCTCCGTTCCTGCGAACTCATGAAAAATCCGCGCGCCAAACATAATTTCCAGGGCCGCACCTGCTCCATCACCGGCGTCGGTTCGTATGTGCCGGAAAAAATCCTGACCAACGCCGAACTCGAAAAAATGGTCGAGACCACGGACGAATGGATCATTTCCCGCACCGGCATCAAGGAACGCCGCATCGCCGCCGCGAATGAATTCACTTCCGACCTCGCCTCCAAGGCCGCCGCCCGCGCGATGAAAATGGCCGGCATCACCGCCGGCCAGATTGATTTGATCATCGTCGCGACGCTTACGCCCGACATGCCGTTTCCTTCCACCGCGTGTTTCGTGCAGCGCAAAATCGGCGCGGCGCGGGCGGCGGCATTCGACATCGAAGCCGCGTGTTCCGGTTTCATCTACGCGCTGGAGATCGGCCAGCAGTTCATCATGTCGCGCACTTACGAAACGGTGCTCGTCGTCGGCGCGGAAAAACTTTCGTCCATCGTGAACTGGAAGGACCGCAACACCTGCGTGCTTTTCGGCGACGGCGCGGGCGCGGCGATTTTGCAGCATCGCGAAAATTCCCACGGCCTGCTCACCGCCGTCATGGGCGCGGACGGCAACAAGGCGGATTTGCTCTCGATGCCCGGCGGCGGCAGCGCCTGTCCGGCCACGCTGACTTCCGTCGCGGACGGCCTGCATTTTCTCCGTATGGACGGCAAGGAAACTTTCAAGAACGCTGTGCAGGCGATGGTTTCCGCCGCGCATGAAGCGATGCGCCGCTGCGAAATTGACATCACCAAAATCAAGTGCGTCATTCCGCATCAGGCGAACCAGCGCATTATTGATGCCGTCAGCGACCGCCTCAAAACGACGCCAGAACAGTTGTTCATCAACCTCCACAAATACGGCAACACCTCCGCCGCCTCGGTCGCCATCGCGCTGGATGAAGCGGTGGCGTCGGGGAAAATCCTGCGCGGCGACCTGATTTTGCTCGTTGTTTTCGGTGCCGGCCTGACCTGGGGCGCAGCGGTGATTGAGTGGTGAGCTAATCCGAAAGATTTAAGCCGCTAATTTGACGGATTCGGACGACGTGTTAAGTTAACTTAACTTTATGAATTTATGAGCGCAAAAAAATTGACCGGCGCAAATTCCCTTCAACCGCCGGTAAATGTCTCGGGGCGTAACGCGAAGCTGGAACTTTCCGCCGAAACCGTTTCCGTCCACAAAAACGGCATTGAATTCCGCAGCCCCACGGCCTTCAACGAATGGAGTGAGATGACCGTCTCGCTGCAATCGCCGCTGGACGGCAGCCGGCTTTCCTGCAACGGCATCGTTGTCGCCTGCGCGGGCAACAAACATTCAGGCTACCATGTCTCGATGTTTTTTACCGGCATGACGCGGCAGGCGCAGGAACGCCTGAATGTTCTGGCACGGTCGGAACTTGGCGCGGGCTGAACGTGCCGAATTTTCAAAATAATGTGCAACCCTCGAACAAATGTTCGGGGGTTATTTTTTGACTCTGGCGCTGCAAGTTTTTAATCTGTTCAGATGAAAATCTTGCTCACCACCACTTCGTTTCAAGACACCCCCGGAGCGCATCACGATTTGCTCGCAAAGACCGGTTGGGAAATCATCCACGCGCGCGGCCCGCTGAACGAAGCCGACACGCTGGCGCTCGTCGGCGATGTGGACGGCTACATTTGCGGCGACGACGCCATCACGCGCAAAGTTTTGGAAAAAGCGCGACCGAAGTTGAAAGTCTTGAGCAAATACGGCATCGGCGTGGACAAGATTGACGTGAAGTCCTGCACTGAATTCAGTATCCCGCTACTCTTCACGCCCGGCGTCAATCACACGACGGTTGCGGAACACACTTTTCTTTTGCTGCTTTCGCTCGAAAAAAATCTGCTTTACCACACCGACTCCACGCGCAGCGGCGGTTGGAAACGCAAGACCGGCCACGAACTTTTGGAAAAGACCATCGGCATCGTCGGCCTCGGACGCATCGGCAAGGAAGTTGCCATCCGCGCCCGCGCGTTCGCCATGAACGTGATTGGTTTTGACATTTATTGGGACGAGAAATTCGCCAATGAACATGGCGTGAAACGCGCCGCGTCACTCGACGAAGTTTTTGCCGCAAGCGATTACATTTCGCTGCACACGAACCTCACGCCGGAAACGCGCGACATGATCAACACCAAATCCATCGCCAAGATGAAAAAGGGCGTCCTCATTTTGAACTGTGCGCGCGGCGAGATTGTGAACACGGCGGACATGGTTGCCGCGCTGAAGTCCGGGCAGGTTGGCGGTTACGGCACGGACGTGCTGGATCAAGAGCCGCCGCCCGTTGATCATCCGTTGCTCAAGTTGCCGAACGTCGTTGTGACGCCGCACGTCGCGTCGCGCACTTACGAAAGCGTGGTGCGACAGGCCACGACCGCCGTGAAAAATCTCATCCTCGCGATGAACGGCGAAAAACCCATCGCGCAGGTCAATCCCGAAGTGCCAGTGAAAAAAGTTGTTTGAATTATGAAAGTGAAATACTTTGCAGACACGGACACGCTGCACATCGAGTTGTGGCCCGGCCCGGTTTCGGAAACCCGCGACCTCGACGAGAACACGCTGCTCGACCTCGACCAAGCCGGGAACATCTGCGCGCTGACGATTGAACACGCGAAAGACCGCGCCGGGATTCC
>ODAK010008095.1_pt1 | contig 10551 bp, 10 predicted proteins | sample 1539591 | NCBI WGS metagenome assembly ODAK01 (sample SAMEA3539303, study PRJEB22396) | soil metagenome | biome: tundra; feature: field; material: soil | place: USA | collected 2010-05 | depth 0.15 m | reverse complement strand
GAGCGTGCCTGCGTCATGGAAGATATTGAAGTCCGGGTTGGAGAAGGTGTCGAGTGCATGGCCACCTGCCTGGTGGGGGCGATGCAACCTCTCGATGAAAAGCGGCTTGGCGCAATCGGACAATTGCTTCAAAACCTGTCTGTCCTGCACCACGACGAACGCCCAAGGTTCTTCATGGATAGCCGTGGGAGCGCGCACGGCGGCTTCCAGCAATATTTGAATGGTGTTGCGGTCAAGTTCATTCGGCGCATAAGCGCGCACGGAGCGCCGCGCAAGGATGGCCTCGAATACGTTTTTTTCCGGTGGCTTCTCGTTAGCAGGCAGGGTCATGATCTTTAACTTCCTGAAAGCAGGCGCCACACGGTAGCATCAAATCATCACGGTGTTAAGATGCATCCCCGATTGATGCATCCCCGATTGATGCATCCCCGATTGATGCATCCCCGATTGGAATGAACCGCTGGTCCAACTCTCATTTCATGGTTATAGTCGAGTAAATGCAAAAATTCTGCCAAGTGGCTCAATCCGGAATGCATTTCAACATGGCTAGATTGAGGCGTAATACGCAAGCGTTAACAAACCCCGTTTACAACACTCTGGACTTCAATGCGTGCGGGGCTTTGAAGCAGCGCGTATACTATGTTTCACTTTATCTGCTCGGGTTTTTTCCAGCCTGCTCCTGGGTTAAATGTCGTGATCGCTGCTGCGACGGTTTTCGTATTCTGACCCAGATCCTTCTCGTAGATCACACCATCGTGATTGACAAGAAAGCTCGTGACTCCCGATGCGCCGTAACGTGCCGGATACGCGATGACAGCAAACCCGCCGATCATCTTGCCTTTAACCAGGTAATCTCGCGCACCGTCCGGTGCGTCTTCTCCCTGGCCGGTCAGAATACGGTAGTAGTAACCGTGATAGGGCTCGCGCCGCAACACGCCTGGGCGCGCATATCCCTCATCGGCAGCGGCGGCAAGCAGCGCACCGAGCGGACTCGGCGCTTCGTTCGCCTTGGTCGGCCAATACAATCCGTCGCGTTTGCCAGGGCTGCTGGTGAACCGAGACGCATAGACCGGAACACTGCCGCTATCGGGGTGCCGCGCCGCATACTCGCGTTCCGCATCGACAATCGCCAAGCACACCTGCATCGTCTCGAGTTCGTTGCGGCCGATTCGCCGCTTGAGTATTTCATCCTCGCCCTTGACCGTGTCGAAGCGCCAGCCGTCAGGATACTTGACCAACGGGATCGGCATCGGCCATTCGTCCTTTCCGATGACGAGGGTCGCTTGCGCTTCGCTTTCAAGCACCACTTTGTTGGCCTCGTCGTAGGCTTTGCTGAACACCACGCGGCTGTGCGCGTCGGCGACCGCGTCGCCCGAACTGAGGAGCTTGCTGCCCTCGGGTCCGAAGATGGCGCGCAATGCGGATATGTCGTTCGCCTTCACGGCCTTTATCAACGCAGTGACACCCGCCTGCGGGGATTCAAAGGATTGCTGCGACGCCGCCGCGAAGGACTCCGTCGGCGCGATGAATGCCAGTCCCAATGCGCAAATGATGGTTCGCGCGTTGCGCCGGCATGTGCTCATGCGCCAAAATATTGTTTGCGAAATATTCACTACCTGTTCCTCCCGTTTGCACTGCATGTTGAGGTCATTAACCGTTGCATTTTCGTATTCCATTTGCCGCTTATGGGTGATGTTCGGCTAACGGCACCGGGCTTCATCGTTGATCCCGACGTGATGACCCGCGCGATGAAGCAGGCTCAGAAGATCTGCCTGAAGGCTCAGAAGATCTGCCTGAAGGCGCAGAAGATCTGCCTGAAGGCGTAGAAGACCTGCCTGAAAAGCTGGCATTGCCGCGCGCGCTAAAACTACGCACGTCGGCACCGCGCCCGACATTCTCGAAAGCATGCGCCCTTGGTTCAACGAACGGTTGGCTCACGCTCCGCGGCGCCATCGTTTCCCGTGTTTCAGGCAAGCGGGCCCTTACGACAGGTTCCGTCGGTAAGCGATTGCCGGGTTCGCCAGGACGCACGTTTACTCTAGGCTCATGTCCACGAAACTCCGGGCTTGACGCAGGCGTTGCGGAAGCGCGACCGAATTGCCGATTCAGCGACGCATCACGATATGGAACCCCGTGACGATGCCCTGGATCGTGCTGCCACGGATGACCATCGTCCGTATGTCGATGATCGTGATCGTAGACACGGTGGTTGCGCCAATCCCACGACCCGTAAAAGAAATCGGCACCGATGCCGATACCGATGCCCCACGCGAATCCGCCATACCAGCCATAGCCATCCCATGGCGCCCAGAACACGGGCGGGTAATCCGGCCACCACCAGGATCCGTAGACCACCGCTGGGTCGTAGTACGGCACATATACCACGTCGGGATTCGCCGCCGCGACTTCGATGCTGTCGTCCGATTGGGTTACCTGGATTTGCGAGTTGGAATTCAGATTGCCGGCCTCCTGCGCTTTTTGGCGCAGCTTCTGAACCGTGTCCATCACTTGCGATTGTTGCGCGAGAAACGCATCACCCAAGCGTTCGGTCCACTCGATTTTTTGGTCCAGAGTTTGCAGCACTTGCGGGAAGGCGACCAGCGATTTAATGCTCGGATCCCAATCCCGGCTGTCTACAGCCTGAACCGCCGCATCGCCCTTGAGCGCGGGATTGGCGCTCGACCAGCGCGCCGCCTCGACGACCTCCAACGGATAGGTCGCCGCCATCAGAATCTGCGATATCAAGGAGTCCGGATACAGCGCGATCGGCGCCAGCATCTGATCCAGCTCCTGTTGCGAGAATGTCGGATTGCCCTCTGCGGGCGGTACGTTCTGGGCGGACGCCCCCATCAGAACCAGCAGCAGCGAGAAGATAAGATACTTTGCGTACTTTTTCATAAATAGCCTATATGGACAAAGCTGGCGAACTAACTTCACTTACAAAAGTTGCACTTCCGAGTTGAATCCACCTAATACAAGACGAGTACTTTTGCCATGGTAGGCCTCCTGTGGTTGAGAGTTGTCGTGACCGGGCGGTTTACATCGGCGGCTTCATGCCGTCCTTGCCGATCAGGATGCGCTGTGCCGTCAGGCTGCCGTCGGCGGCTTGCTGTGTGATGATGAATACCTGCGCACCGGCCTTGAGCACCGACTTGTCGACGGGATTAAAGGTGACGATGGGCACGCCCTGCGGCACGATGATCTTCTGGCTGCCGCCCTTGTAGCTGAGCGTCAGTTCCTTGCCATTGTTGGTGTTTACGATTGCATCAACGTTGGCGTTGGTCATGCTGGAGCCGGGTTCGAGGTCCCAGTCGTAATGGCCTTCCCCGGTGCCCCTCTGTGCTTCCGGAAACAGATGCACTTCGCGCGCCTGCAGAGGTGTTCCTGGCCCCTTCTGGATCGCGGTCACGCCGACGAAGCTGCCCTGTTTGATGTCGCTCATCCTGAGCGTGGACAGAACGTTGATTTTGGTGTTGTCGGTGACATTCACCTTCAAATCCTTGCCTTCACGTGTCTTCACCTGAAGCTCATGGTTGTCGAAGCCGGTAACGGCGCCCCGTATTCTCATGGTGGGCTGCGACTGTGCCAGCGCATTCACCAGGCCAAAAAAAATCGTGCCCACTAACAGCAGTGCTTTAACTTTGTTCATAATGTGCTCCCCGAGATGCCACTTTGATGAAGGTAAAGCATACTGCGACCGGGCTGGATTTTCAATACATGATTCCAAGTATTGTTCGGCTACTCCATGCCTCCATTGGGTGTTGCACGCGGATTTGAATTCGCGTGCAAGAATGAACTTGGGTATAGAAAGCTGACTATCTCTGCACATGGACGAGCCACTGGAAATTCACCTGCTCGTAATCCTCGCCCTCCGCCAGCAGGAAGGAAGACTTGTTGTGATCGTCATGGGCAATTAGCCCAATATAATCATCTAGCCTAGGATCCAACGTACAAACAGCATCGCTGCCGAATCAAGTCGGGGCAATCCATCTCCCAGAGATTTGAGCGTCTGCTTCTGGCCGACTGCTGCTGGTCAGTTCCGGATCGAATTTGACTTCGTGTGGAGGGCCGAGTCCAATAGGAGCCTGGAAACTCTATGGGTAGTAAGGATCACGATGGAAAGTCATACTTCCCCCACAACGTTGGGGCCTGACAGTTTCGCTGCCGCCTGTGCCGAATGCGGTACGGCTTCTCACGAACGGCAATATGTCCGCATACTCGGCCGCCACACCTGTGAGCATTGCCTCCTGAATTCCCGCAAGCGCCTCGGCGGTCTGGAAAACGACCCTTATGAGATGTTCGTCGAATCCCTCGCCGAAGCCATGGACTTGAGAGAGCGGGAAACCGGACTTCATTCCAAGCGGGTCGCGACGCATACGCTGCTCTTGGCAGCGCATCACTATAAAAGGGTAAGCGATCTCCGGGAAGTCTACTGGGGCAGTCTGCTCCACGACATCGGGAAGATCGGCGTGCCGGATGCCATTCTCCTGAAGCAAGGGCAACTGTCTGATAAGGAATGGCAAATCATGCGGGAGCATCCGCGCAACGGTCATCACATCCTGCAGAATCTACCTTTTCTCTCAATGGCTGCGGACATCGTTCTATGTCACGAGGAACGTTTCGATGGCTCAGGCTACCCGGCAGGGCTCAAGGGTGAGGAAATTCCCCTGGCAGCAAGGCTCTTCGCCGTCATCGACACACTGGACGCCATGACCTTCGATCGCCCTTACCGCAAGGCGCTACCCTTTGACACCGCCAAGGCGGAAATCCTGCGCATGGCCGGTAGCCAATTCGATCCCAAGGCGGTGGACACTTTCCTTCGCGAAGAGGCTGCCTTGCGGGAAATGGCCGCCATGGAGTTCCCCTCCGCTAAATAGCGCCCCGGGACAATGCCCTCCCGTTGGCGTCCCGTGTGCCGGCGTCCGTATAACAACCCCCAATATACTGGACAGTGAGTGTTCGACCTGAACGCCCGCTTTGGCACCTTGCAGCGGTCAGAGCCCGATCCATAAGAGACGGTCGCGATTTAATTAAATGCGTGGGCGACGTGGTATAGCTGTTCAAAAAGAAAAGCGAAGCTGACCTCTTTAGCTGCTTTTAAATTGTGTATAGTCGAAGGCCTTGCACTTATCCGCGTGCTTATTCATGCGGCTACGACAGCGATTGTCCTCGGATACGAAAATATCACAGTCACTATCAGCTGTTTCCGCAATAATGGCATCCTTTGACTTCTTCGAGTCGCCCCGGTGAGAGTTGTATATGTCACCATTACTCGTTCTCGCAAGACCTGCGATCGCATAATCAGCTATAGCAACTGCCTCAGTTATGCAAGTGATCGGAAAAAACTTAGGAATACCCTGAAAATGGCTTTCTTTGAGTTCGCCCACAATTATTGGGGAGACCACGACCTCTAGCATTCCTGTTGCGATTTTCTTGGCAATATCACAGGTTACCGCCTGATCACCTGATCAGCGGCCAGCTTATCGTAAATATTGGTGTCGAGTAATACACGGAACATGGTGATAGAAACTAACGCCTATACGATTAGTGATGATAACCATTATCTTCTCCGTGATGATCCCCACGGTCGCCTTCATGATGGTCTCCACTGCCATGCCCCTCATCTCTTGGCCACCAGATACAACCCGACAGCGTCAAGATTGTCAGAAGCAGAATTGCCAGTCTGACCAAAAGTAATTTTTTCATCTGCCATCCCTCCCTTCTATGTTAAATCGTTACGTTCCGACATTTTCATGTGCAGATTCTTGGCTGCAATATTGTAGATTAATTCTAAGATGGTCCTGCGGTAGTTTACTTCAAATTGAATGTATAGCGGGGTGGCGGGGAAGAACCAAACCAAAAAAAGCCCCTCCAAAATCTGGGAGAGGCGTCTTCTCATTCCTACTACTCATACCAGGAATATGCGGCGACCATCTTGGCACAGCTGCCTTCGAGTGTCGTTGCCCGGCTGCATGCAACTGACGCCCGAAGGGGTCCGCCGCCGTCCGGCGAGAGGTGATGCAGTCGGAGTCCAGAATAGCCTGGTCACTCCGCACCCTGCTTTTCTGTTTTTGATCTTTACAAACCCTCCAAGCTACCACCAAAAGGTGACTACGGAGCAGAACTCCTGGAACTGCGGAACGAGGGAATCGACGCGCGAGCTTACCGAAGACTCATCAGGTAAGCCGCTAAAAACCTGTCCAGCTTCACCGGGCAAGTTTTGCGTCGAGGCGACAAATTGAGGTGCGCAGCACGTTGCCCAGCAACCTTAATTTGACCCGAGTTCCGCAACGAACCTTGCACGTTTTTCCTGACTATCTATCAGATATTAAAGCATATATCGAACAATTATATGTAATAGTACATGTAATTTACCCAAAGAGTAAATAAAGACAGGTTTTTCGTACGAAAGTATTTTTCGTACGAAAATTGAACCGCTGAAAGCGGCCTGAAAGGCGTTCAAACTTGTTATTCTATTGAGGCGGCTGTGTGTCGTAGGCTTCTTTTGTGTGTTGGCCATGGGCGTTTACGAAGTCAGCTTTTTATGGTTGCGTCCTACTATGTTTGGTGTCAGGTACAGCGTGCCACCATTATCCGCATCCAAGTGATCTGAATAATTGGCCTGATCACAAAGCGCCACTATCCGCTTTCTGGCTGTTAATTATCAATCTCAAGGTTTAAACCACCGGCTTTAGCCGGTTAGCTTTAGCCTTGCAAATTCAGCGAGAGTGGAATAACCGAATCACGTTCCTCCCCGCTGGTGTTGCGCGTTTAGCTTGGCGCAAGCAAGAGGACTTTAGTCCTCTGCGCCTAGCTGCGCTAACCCACCTGCTTTAGCTGGTGGTAGTTAAGATGGCAGCATGAACTGCCGGATCGTGCCACGAGCGGGCCATCAGGAGAATCGCCAAGAAGGACCGCTTCTCGGCCTTACCGGACGCTGGCGATTTTATGTAAAGGCTGTTAGTTTGGCCTGCTGGAATGTCTGCTTCCGAACATTTCTAGGGGGCGCTAACGACACTGAGCTGACTTTCGATTGTCGCAAGAGCGGACGTTCAGCGTTGTGCTCTGTGTCATGCCACAGCAGACAGCCGTTTATGTTTTTCTCAACTTGGAAAAGATGCTTGGTTTCCAAGGACGCAGCGCTACAACCATGCTAAAGGCAGACCTCTGCTCGATGGGTAGACCGGCGTCCTGATGGTTGATCGCATTGAACTCACTAACAAGCAACTCCATTTTTTTTAGCATGGTCTTGCAGGATGACTCGGATAACATTCCAGGAGCGAACATAATGGCTTCGTTATCTGCCTGGAAATTTCCCACGAAATAATCCTGCTTCATGCGTTCAGTGAAGAATGCCAGAATGGGCCCGTTTTTCCGCCATGAAAAATTTGTGGTCGTGAGGAGCTTGAATCGATTATTTGGCAACAGTTCAATCAGTTTTAATTTATCCAGTTTTATAAAACAACTAATTAACTCAGCTTCAGTAAACTTATATTCCCTGAAGATGGCATCAAATGACCAGCCATTGATTACAAGAAAAGACACAAGAAGCATCCTTGGATCCGATACAAGTTCCTTTTCCTGCTCCTCAGTTAATTCGTTTAATCGATACCTGTTAGAGTCAGCCATCCTTACAAGGTCAGCTATTTCGAGACCCATCAGCAAACAAATCTGATCCAGTCGTGCGAGAGTGAAATTACCCGTTGCAAACAGACGCTTGATACTGGCTTCACTCAAGCCTAAACCTTGGGCGACATGACGGTAGGTCATGTTGCGAGTTTTTAAAAGCTTTTTTAAGGCATTCACCAGTATGTGAGATTTCGTCATAAATTCACCGGGTAATAAATAAGTATTATAAAACAATACCAGTCGTTTATTTATAACACGTTATTCGAGATAAATGTTGCTCATTATGATACTTTCGTCAATGATCCCTCCCGTCTTGTGCAGCAGTTTGCTGCTCAGACTATGCAAATTAGAGTTTTTGTGAAATTCGGTAGATGTTTTTTGTAATATTTTTTGAATTGGCAGCAATTTTTAAAACAATCTGTAACATAATGCAACAGAAGAAAATTTTGTTTGGCATGTTTAATTTTAATAATGAAATGGAGACTGCGATGCGTAAATATTTTAGTATACTTCTGATAAGTGTTTTTTTCATTACGGCGTGTGCTGCGCCGCAACAAGGCGGGCCGAGCGCCGAGCATGGACTGAGCGGCGCCTTTCAAGGGTTGATGCACTTGATTCTGTCACCCATACAGATTGCCGCCGGATTACTGGAGGGGGTGGCTGCCTTGCCCTATTACGCAGGGACGGCGCTGGCTGACATCAATCAGGGAATGGTGCAGGCACAGGCAAAAATTACCTTGGACGATACCTATGAGGGTGCTTATGGCAAGCGCATCAATCAGGTGAATCCATCCGGGGATACCGGGGAAGTGTTCCGTCGCATGAAGCATGCTTCGGAGTATTTCCAGAAAGTGTTGTCCCATCAAGGGGTGGCGAATGCCTCCAGCTACATCCTTACCAGTATTGATACCGCCAAGAATGATGGGTTTACCCTGTTTGCCATTGTGTACCGTCCCGCCAAGAACATTAACGTAATTGACAAGTATGACGGCAAAACATTGCGCAACTTTACCAGCGATGACCGCATGTACTACGAGCCATTCCAGTTCGATGCCAAGGGCAATCCACAGGATGTAATTGTGGACTGGGCGGGCATACCCACAGACCAATCTGCCAGCCAGAAACAACAGGCCGTGTTGCTTACCCTCGCCGCCAATGCCGTCGCTTCCGAAAAAAGGCGTCCGGATTACTGGGTAGCGGAGAAGCGCTGGATAGACGGGCAGTTCTCTGAGATCATGAAAACGCAAAACCAGAAAGTGGAACAGGCGATGAAGATTTAGTCTTTGCCATTTTGGTATTAGCCGGGATGTCAGCATGATTGTTTCTTGAGGTGTTCCAGTTATCCGGCACACCTCTTTTGTTTTTGAAGCCAGACCACAGGGGGCAATGATGAACCGATTTAACAATGTGCTATTGGGAATTTCTCTGCTGTTATTGCAAGCATGTGCTGCGACTCCGCCGCTGGAGGCACGGCATCAGGCATCCGGGTTGAATACCCAGTTCAATGGGGATCAATTGGCCTTCGCGGATTATGTGGCGAGCAGCCGCGCCATGATTGCCAAGACACATGCCGGACTCAACCCCACCGAGGCGGAGAAGGTGATTGATGGCAATGCGCCGTTTGAACTGAAGCCGGCGGCCAATTGTCCGGAGGGGCATGGCAAGCCCTACCGGCGAGGTGTGCTGCTTACTCATGGCCTGACCGACTCCCCTTATTTCATGCGCTACCTGGCTTCATTCTTCCATGAGAATTGTTTCCGCGTCATGGTGATACTGTTGCCGGGACATGGCACGCAACCAGGCGACCTGCTCGATGTAACCTGGGAGGAGTGGGCAAAGGCGGAAGCCTATGGCACCGATAAGCTCGCTGCTGAGGTCGATGAAGTTTATCTGGCAGGGTTCTCAACTGGCGGTGCGCTGAGCGTTTACCAGAGCCTGCGCGATAATCGGGTGCGCGGCCTGTTCCTGTTTTCCCCGGCATTCAAGGTCTCCCCCATGGCTGCATTGGCCAATCTACACAAAATTTATAGCTGGGCATCACCATCGGCCAAGTGGCTGGACGTTATGCCCGACAAGGACATTTATAAATATGAGTCATTCCCCAAAAATGCGGCAGCCCAGATATACGCTCTGACGCAGGAAGTAGGCTCGCAATTGCGGGAGCATGAGGTGAACATCCCGGTATTCGCCGCAGCCAGCCAGGACGATACATCGGTTTATAGCTCGGCAACTCTGGAATTCATGGCGCGTACGCGTCACCCCTCCAGCAGGATGGTGCTTTACACCACCGATGCGAAAAAATTCCCTCCGGGCATACTGGCAGAAAAACTGGAGCTGGTGAACAGCGTGCTGCCGGAGCAGAAAATATTAAGTTCTGCACACACTGCGATTGTGTTGCCCCCGGAGGATATGCACTATGGGGTGGCGGGTAATTACTCCAATTGCATTCATTATTACCCTGACGAGATGGGAAAATACGATGCATGCAACAACAAGCCCAAGGAAGATTTGCAAGGCGAGTTAACCAAAGAAAACCTTAAGATGGGCACCTTGCGCCGTTTGATGTATAACCCAAATTTTGCGGCGCTTAAAATTTCGATGAAGAAGTTTATTGATAGCTTACCGTGATTATTGGTACAAGCTTCGGCCATCTTTGCCTAATATATTAAGGATTACATAATCCCGCATCAGGCCGGATTGGTGAGTCTTGAGGTCATCTCAGACGATTAACATCGGCCGGTCAGTCTGTTTGACCAGTGTATTGAGGAAATCGATGATCTGCGAACTCTTGATCGTTCCTTCATGTAGATTTTCATGGTGAATGATGAACTTCTGCTATTGGGAACATTCTCGAATGACTGCAATTGGCTGCGGTTTCAACCGGTCGATGCAACACACTAGAATCTGCGTAAGCAGAAGGAG
>ODAK010008094.1_pt1 | contig 10552 bp, 9 predicted proteins | sample 1539591 | NCBI WGS metagenome assembly ODAK01 (sample SAMEA3539303, study PRJEB22396) | soil metagenome | biome: tundra; feature: field; material: soil | place: USA | collected 2010-05 | depth 0.15 m | reverse complement strand
AAGCCGGCGCGAGACGTGCGTGTTGGCGATATGCTGCGCGTTAAAAATGATGGCGGCGAGTTCCACATTGAAGTTCTGCAACTGAGTGAAATGCGCGGTCCGGCCAGCGTGGCGCAGACTCTCTATCGCGAGACGGAAGCGAGCAAGGCATTGCGCCAACAGGTCGCTGCGGAGCAGAAAGCGATGCAGCAGTTTGCCCCGCTGCCCTCCGCGCGGCCGTCGAAACGCGATCGCCGCAGGATCATTCAGTTTCGCGGACGGCCGTAGCGAAGCCGCTATCAAATCCTATGTTTCCGAAACTTCATTGGGCGACGAGCGATTCCGGCGCTCCGTTTGGAAAATGCGCACACAGCATTGTAAATGTAATGAAATCGATAAAATTCTCAGCTACAGCCGACTTTAGTAGACTCAACATCAGAATGTTTCATGCCACCCGACCGCATTTTCGCCGCCTCATTGTTCGCGGATTCACTGCACTTCTGACACTGCCTCTCGTAGCTGCGGCGCAGATTTCGCATGCCCAGGGCACGCATCTGTGGACCCAGACACGGCTCGAAGATTTTGAGAAGGGCACGCCTCAGGGCGTCGCCATCGGGAGCAGCGGCGATCTGCGCGAAGGGCCGGCCCTGCGCGACCTTGTAACTACACCGTCGACATTCGTCTGGTCCGTTGCCGCGGACAAGAGCAACGCCTACGTGGCAACCGGTTCGCCGGCAACAGTGCTGCGAATCGGCGCACAAAAAGATGCCAAGCCCTTCACCCTTTTCGAGACAAAGGACGTGAGCGTGCAGGTGGTGCGGCTTGGACCCGATGGGGCGCTCTATGCCGCAACGGTTCCGAGCGGCCGCGTCTATAGGCTCAACGCTGCCGCCACAGACAAGCAGGACGAGGCGAGTGCCACGATTATCTTTGACGCAGCCAAAGTAGATCGCGCCAAAGGTGATTTGGACGCCAAGACCGCAGAGAGCAAGCCCGGCGGAGACAATGGCGAAGCGAGATCGCACTACATCTGGGATATGACGTTTGACGCGCAGGGCCGCCTCTACATCGCTACCGGCGGACCGGGCGTCGTGTATCGAGTAAATCCCTCAGAAGCAAAACCGGACGGAAAGGCCGAGGAGTTTTTCCGCAGCGATGAGCAGCATATTCGCTCGCTGGCATGGGATGCGAAAGGCAACCTGATCGCAGGCTCCGATGGATCGGGCCTCGTGTATCGCATCAGTCCACAGGGCAAGGGCTACGTGCTGTTCGAGGCACCGCGGCGCGAAATCACTTCTGTTGCTGTCGCGCAGAACGGCACAATTTATGCAGCCAGCGTCGGCGACAAGAGCCACAATCCACTGCCGCCGCTGCCGGTGCAGGGCGTGGGCACCGTGAGCTTTACCATCGTGCAGCCGGGCTCATTGCAAGCCGCGAATGCCAGCGCTTCCGCGCCCGAAGGCACAGAGATTTACGCATTGGCCGAGGGCCAGGCGCCGCGCAAACTCTGGTCGGGCAAAGATGAAATCATCTACGCCCTGGCCGCGCGCCCCGACGGTTTGCTCGCGCTGAGCGGCAATCGCGGACGCATCTTCCGCCTACAGCAGAACGGCGACTACGCCGATGTGGCTCATCTTGAAGCGCAGCAAGGCTTGAGCATGGCCGTGACGCGCGATGGCGAAGACGCGAATGGAGTATTCATCGGAACCGGCAACACCGGAAAGCTGTGTGTGCTTACAGCGGCGCAAAAGCATGAGTATGCCAGCGATGTGCTCGATGCCGGCGCGCTGTCGCGCTTTGGCCGCGTCGAAGTAGATCCCGGCTCGGAGAAATATGAATTGTGGACGCGCTCTGGCAACGTCGAGCAGCCCGTGCGCGGGAAGAATGACTGGGGCTGGTCCGATTGGGAGCCGCTCAAAGAGGGCGTTGTCGCATCGCCTGCCGGGCGTTTTTTGCAGTGGAAGGCGGTGCTGCATGATGGAGGCAAACTGGGTGGCGTTGGCGTGAACTACCTGCCTGTGAATGCAGCGCCGGTCATCGACGACATGGTGGTGGCAGTTGGCGCGCGGCTCAATCCGCAAAACGCTACGGCCGGCCAGCAACAGACTGTCAATATTGCGTTCCCGTCAACCAATCAGAACGCAGGCGTCTCCACCGACTCGGGCACAAACAGCCCGCTGCAGGCGCTCAAAGACCGCACCGGCATCACCGTTCGCTGGGCCGCGCATGATGACAACGGCGATGACCTGACGTACACGCTCTTTCTGCGCGGCGACGGAGAGAAGGCGTGGCGACCGCTCAAGGATGGCATCACTGAAAAGGCGTACAGCTTCGACGCCGCACTGATTCCCGATGGCGGGTATCAGGTAAAGGTCGTTGCATCCGACGCGCCGTCGCACACGCCGGGCAGCGCATTGACCGGCGCAAAAGAGAGCGAACGTTTTGAAGTGGACACGACTCCGCCGCAGGTCAGTGCTCTACACGCGGTCGAAGAAGCCTCAACATGTGCGCAGCCCTCGTGCCCCAAAACGGCGCGCGTCACCTTTGACGCCGAAGATGCATTTTCACCTATTGCGCACGCGGAGTATTCGCTCGACGCTGGGTCCTGGCAGTACATCGAGCCAACCGGAGAACTCTCCGATTCAAAGCGCGAACATTACGACGTGCACATTCCCGCGTCGGCGCTCACTGCAAAAACAGGCGAGCATCTCATCACCGTTCGCGTCTACGACAGGCATGACAATGTAGGCGTGGCAAAGACGTTGGTTCAAACGCAGTCCAGTTCCGGAACAAAGTAGGCAAGATGCGCTTTGAGCTCTACGTGGCGGCGCGGTATCTCAGGGCGAAGCGACGCCAGGCTGTCGTAGGCCTCGTCACAACGATCTCAATCGCCGGTGTTGCGGCGGGAGTTGCAGCACTGATCATCGCGCTGGCCATCACGAATGGCATGCGTCGCGATCTGCAGGAGCGCCTGCTCGGATCGAGCTCTCACGTTGAATTGATGCGCGTAAAGTCCGACGGCATTCGTAACTGGCAGCCGCTGATTGGGCGCTTGCAGCACTTGCCTCATGTCACCGCCGCAGCGCCCGGCATCTATGAAGAGGTGATGGTTTCACGCGGGCCGCGCGCTGGGTTTGCGCTGGTCAAAGGTATCGATCCCGCAGAGGAACGGACCGTCAGCAATCTGCTCGATTCAATCACCAGCGGGTCAGCGAAAGAGCTGGACCCGGAAGCGCCTGCGCCTGCCGCAAGCACAGAATCTGCGGCTGATGATGATGCTTCGGCGTCTGCAGTCACTGCGGCTTATCCGCCGCTGATCATCGGGAAGGATCTCGCCGAAAACATCGGCGCGCAGGCCGGTGACAGCGTGCTCGTAACAAGTCCGCAGGGTGAGTTGACGCCGCTCGGACTTACACCGAAGTATCAGCGCTTTCGCGTGGTGGGAGTTTTTCATTCCGGCTTTTATCAGTACGACGCGGCGTGGGCATTTACACGTCTGACGGATGCGCAACGGCTCTTCAGCGAGCCGGACGTGCTCTCGGTGATCAGCTTTAAAGTCGACAATCTCGACCACGCACCCGCCATCGCCCGGCAGATCGAACAGGCAGCGGGGCCCGGTTTCATGACCACGAATTGGATGGAGCAGAATCGCGAGCTGTTTCGCGCACTCAAGCTGGAACAGGAAGTGACGTTCATCGTTATCGCGCTCATCGTGATCGTGGCCGCGCTCAACATTCTCATCGCGCTCACCATGATGGTGATGGAGAAGACACGCGACATTGCAGTGCTGATGAGCTTCGGTGTCGAGCCGGGGCAGGTGCGGCGCATCTTTCTGTTGCAGGGCTTGCTGATCAGCGTGGTCGGCACCGCGTTCGGCCTGGTGCTCGGCTATCTGGCCGCATGGGCCGGCGGGCATTACCACTTCCAGCTTTCGCCTGAGGTCTACTCGATCGATACTTTGCCGTTTGCGCCGCGCGTGATCGATGGAGTAATCGTTGCCGCCGTGTCCATCGGCATCTCGCTGCTGGCCACGTTGTATCCCTCGTATGCAGCAGCGCGCATTCGCCCCGCGGAGGCGCTGCGATACGAATAGCCGCACCGGAAAAATGAGCGTCTGGGTTTTTAGAGAAAATCGGCAGACGGGAAGCGGCACGGATCAGCCAACTGCTCTAAACCTGCGCGTCTTCGGAACGCCCCTTGATGAGGTTGCGATCTTTCGCTTCCTTGAAGCGGACATCGTTCTCACGCATCAACTGCACCCACTCGGTAGTCGATAACATCTGCCGCGAACGCGACTGCTTGATGAAGTACATGGCGGCGCAAACCAAAACACCTACACCGATACCGATGGATTTAATAATCATGAAGCCAACTCCACGGGCCGCTGCGAGAGCACTCTATCGGATCATCACGCAGCAGCGAGATGATGTTATGTTCGCAGAATTCCGGCTTCAATTCACAAGATAACGTCGGGCGACGTTACCTAAGGAATATCAAGTAACAATAGAGCCAGGTGCAGCGGCGGCCACGATCGTCGGACCAGAATCGACCCAGGCTCCCACAGCACTCATTGCGGCGTAATGATTCCGCCCACAGCGTGGCGCCGAGGCAGTACGATGCCGCGGTGATCGACTTCGCTGGCTGCGGTGGGCTGCCGTTCGCTCGTGGGCAGGCTGGCCCGCTCCATCAAGGCTCCGCCACATGCGGGACACCAGTCCCCGATGGTCTCTTCGCCGACCACGGCCCGGCACTGGGTGCAGATGCGTTCCATGCTCTTAAGCTTACCGGATCCCGGTGAACGGATTTGATCTGGCGAATTCCCTACCCTAAGGTCCCCGGTACACTAGAGGGTATGCATTCCCCCGTGCGCCTGGTGGCGATTGATATGGATGGCACCCTGCTGCCCACCGCTTCTCAGGTGATCAGCCGCCGCAACGCGCAAGCCCTTAAAAACGCCCAGGATGCCGGGATCACCGTCGCCATCGCCACTGGCCGGCGTACCGCCTATACGGCGCCGCTGCTGGCACAGTTGGGCTTGCGAGCGGATACGCCCCTCATCACGTCCAATGGAGCAGTGACTCGAACCCTGGGCGGCGAATCGCTCGACCGTTCCCACCTCGAAGCGCGGGTGGCTCGCGAGCTTTGCGGCATGTTACGACCGTTTGGAGTGATGGTGTTTACATTCGACCGGCCGGGGCGCGGAGAGCTTATTCTCGAAGATCTGGATGGAGCTACGGGCCGGATCGCGTTGTGGGTCGAGGCGAACCGCGATGCCATTGAGGTTGTAAAGCATTTAGAGCAGGCGCTTCCCGACGGCGACGACCCGATTCAAGGCATGGTGACAGGGGGATTGCTCAAGATGCGGCAAGCCGAGGCAGCGCTCAAGGCGAGCGAGTGGAGCAACGACTGCGAAGCGGTCCGTACCGAGTATCCGGTGCGCGATTTGTCCATCCTCGATCTGCTGCCGCCAGGTGTTTCAAAGGGCTGGGCGCTCGAACGGCTAGCCACCCGCCTGGGCATAAGTCGTGCCGAAACAATGGCCATCGGGGACAATTGGAACGATGTCGACATGCTGGAATGGGCCGGCCAGGGTGTGCTGATGGCCAATGCAGCCCCGGAGCTGCGTCGCCTGGGTAAAACGCGCGGATGGACGCAGGCTGCCCTAAATGACGAAGACGGCGTAGGCCAGATACTTGAGAAGGCGATCGCAGGTCAAAGTGCCAATGCGAACACGCCCTCTGTTAAAGTTTGAATCATTACGGAGCTTGAATTGCGGATTGGTACTCATATCGGGCATGCGGGAGTCGTGCTGCTGCTGGTTGCGGCTGCGGCGGCCACACCAGCGCATGCGGGCGAACGCGTCCTCCTGAGTAATGGCTTCGATATGCGCTGCGACCACCACGCTAAGGTCGGCAGCGAGATGCGCGTCTATACAAGTGCCGGCGAGCAGGACTACATCGTTCTGCGGCCTGAAGAAATTACCAGCGTCGAGGTGGTTCCCGACTCTCCACCGCAGCCCGTTCCCACTCAAACCAGACCACAGGCCGAATCCCACCTGAGCCCCGCCGATTTGCATGAGATGCTGGCCACGGCCGGTCAGGAACACAACATCGACGTTGACCTGCTGGCCAGCCTTGTGAAAGCCGAGAGTAACGGCAATGCGCACGCCGTGAGCCGGGCCGGCGCCCGCGGACTGATGCAGCTCATGCCCTCGACTGCTGCCGATATGGGCGTCGATGACAGCTTCAGGCCAGAGCAGAACGTGCGCGGCGGCTCAGCCTACCTTGACTGGCTGCTCAACCGCTATCACGATAACCTGGCGCTGGCGCTGGCCGCCTACAACGCCGGACCTGCAGCGGTCGATCGTTACCACGGCATCCCGCCCTTCCATGAAACGAAGCTCTACGTGGCGCGGGTAATTCATGAGTACAACGGGCGGGTTCTGGCGCGTCAGGCAGAGGCGCGGCGGGCCACCGCTTCCGCAGTTCTGGCTTCGAGTCACGGATCGCGTTAAGTTCGAGCACTCTTCGCGTCTGCACAATTAGAATCTATGCATAGAGCGAACGGAGATAGCTTGAAGAAGAGTCAACTGATTGTAGGTCTAGTGGTGCTGGCCGCCCTGGTCGCGCTGTTTATCTGGGGACGGCAAAAATTTCACTTCGACTTCGGGTTATTCCGGTCGCAATTGGCGCTAGCCGACTGGCGCAGGATTCTTTTCGCGACCGGCTGCATTTACCTGGCTTACGTTTTCCGCTCCGTGCGCTGGGCTTTGCTGCTCCGCCCCAACAAAAAGGTGCCGCCCTTCGCGCTGCTGGGCTCGCAAATGATTGGCTTTACCGCGGTCGCGCTCATTGGCCGTGTCGCTGATCCAGTGCGGCCATACCTTGTAGCGAAGAAGACCGGCCTCCCTCTCAGTTCGCAATTTGCCGTTTATATCGTGGAGCGGCTCTTTGACGCTGGTGCGATGGCACTTATCTTCTCGACGGTCATTTTGCTCACACCAGCGGGCGCATTGCCGCACCCTGAAATCGTGAAGCGGGCAGGCGGGTGGGGCATGATTCTCACCGTCGCTGGCGCTCTGTTTCTGGTGGCCGTGCGGCTCGCCGGGGGCGCGGTGGCGACATTTTTTGAGCGCACCTTCAGCATGGTTTCAGAAAAGCTGGGCCGCGCCGTGGGAGACAAGATTCGCACTTTCCGCACCGGGCTCGACACGATGCGTACCTTTGCCGACTTTGGCGCGGCCGTGGGGCTGTCGCTGGGCATGTGGGGCGTGATCGCGCTGTCCTACCTCGAAATTGCCAGAGCCTTTACGGCGAGCCCGCAGCTGGCTTCAATGACCTGGGCAAAATGCATGCTGCTGCTGGCATTCAGCGGCGGAGCGAGCGCCTTTCAGCTGCCAATCCTGGGTTGGTTTACGCAGATTGGATTGGTCGCCGCGGCACTTTCCAGTTTTTATGGCGTTGAGCCTGAGGCTGCAACCGCCTGCGCTGCGACCCTGTTGCTGATCACCTTTCTGAGTGTGGTTCCCGCTGGACTTATCTGGGCTCATTTCGAGCATGTGAGCCTGCGCAATGTGACGCAGGAAAGCGAGCATGCCGGCGAGGAATTCGCCGTGGACGAACCGGCTAAAGCGGCGGAGTAATCACAACAACCGTCCCATCTACCTCGCCCAGCCCAATGATGGGTTCGCTAAAACGTATGGTCTCGGGCGCAACCGCGCCGCCGGTCATCAGCATACTCATCGCCTGCTCCATCGTCAGGTCTGTGTCAGTAATGCGGCTCAGCGGCAACAACTGCAAAAGCGCCGACGTTGGATTGATGGCATTTGGAAGCAGCACTGCCCCCAGTTCCACACCGGAATTGGTATCGACGAGCGTTCGCGTCAGGAACCCGATGCTTTTTTGGCCGGCGATGGGAAAATCAATCAGGACCACGCGCTGACCGGAATCTTTCTTGACCATCATCGAGTCGATCAGCTGCCGAACCGAGGTGTAGATTTTCGCCACAAACGGCAGCCGCTCCAGCAGCGCCTCAAACACGTTGAGAGCCTGTTTCCCAATCACTAGCGAAGTAACCCGGCCAAGGCCGTACAACACGCCCAGCGTGAGCAGAATGGATAGAACCGACTGGATCCCCGGCTCGCTCACCCAATCGCCCGGGAACAGGGCCGCAAGCAGGTGCACCAGTGGCAATCCTGCCTTTGCCAGGGCGCCGAGCACAAAGCTGAAAACCAGCCAGGTGACAAAGAGCGGACCGGCAGTGATCAGGCCGGCCAGAATATTGCGCTGCAGATCGCGCAGTGTATGGGAAACGACCGGGTTCATACATTGCTCCTGAGTTCGAGAATACGCGACTGCGGCGGCGGCCATTCCCACGCTCAAGACTCGCTGCAAGTGCAACAGAATGCACCCCAGCATGCAGAGATGCCATGTCCCTTATAGTTATGGAGGAAGGTGTTTCTATGATTCCACTAGGTTTTGACCTGAACGAGCCTGGCCTGCCGGCACAGAAGCCGATCGATGTGCCCCGCTCGGGGGGCGAAGCACCAACGCCTCCCGCTGAATTGTCCGGCCCAATCGTGCCCCGAGACTCTGAGCGCGGCGGCCGCAGTACGGCACGAAACGGCCAAGTCGCTGCCGGGAACCCTGCTCGCGGCGCTAAACCCAGCAATTTTCAGCGGGCGATGGGGGCAGTGCGAGCCGTGCTTCCGACCGTGCAGAAGCTGCTTCCCCTGCTCGAGGGCAACATCGCCTGGACGGCTGCGAACTTCCTTGCGCCTTCAGGACAGTCATCAGTCGATCTAACGCCCGTAAAAGACGCAATCAACAAGATTCACGCTGACCAGGTGGCCATGCGCGGCCATGTCGCCGAGTACGATACTGCCTTCAGCCGGATCGAGGACCAGCTAAAGACAGTTACGGATGCCCTGGAACGCAACGCGAATGAGCAGAAGGACCTGTCAGAGGATATCAGCCGGCTTCGTAGCCGAACTTCTACGATCCTTTGGATAGCGTTCGGACTGCTAATCGTTTCGATTGCGACCAACGTGTTCTTTTACCTGCAAATGGTGCACTCGTCGCGGTAAGCAGGATGGACAGACTTCCCGGATAATCCGCCCAGTGCTTGTTGCATGCGATTTTTGGAACCTCCAGTCGATTTTTTCGCCTCACCTTCACCTGGTTTTGATATCGCCGATATAAGTTTAAATTTTACGAATGTCAATTTGAACTACTTAGCTCTCTTTTATGCACTTCGTGATGTGAATCATTGCCAGTCGTATTTTCGTAGGGCTAGTATTCCCGGTAGTCCAATTGGGGATAATTCGCCCTGTGTCAATGCGTTGGTCTAACTGAATTCACAGAGCTTCACTTAACGAGCGGCGTTTACCAGCGTCCGCGTACGGAGTGCCTCCTTATGGCGTGGTATGCCTACTGCATCGGTGAAAAACAAGCTTTTCCTGAATTAGCCCGTCATCGCAAACCTGTTCCGCTCGAATCCGTTCACGGAGTCAGCGGCAACCAGGTCTTCCTCTACCCCGCTAGCGACCTCGCCGTCATCGTCAGCGAACACAACCCGGCAGAAGGACTGAGCCAAAAATCCGGCGTCGATCATGCTCGCGTTATCGCGGACTGCTTTAAGCATTCCACCGTGCTGCCCTTCCGTTTCGGTACGGTCTTCAGCGATGACGAGAGTCTTCGAAAATCCATCCGGTCAAATCAGCGTCAGTTTCTCGGCAATATCGACAAGCTGCGCGGCAAGACTGAGATGCATTTGAAGATCCTGGTCGACGATTGTTGCAGCAAAGAGATCGAAAGGGTATCGTCTACCGACAGAGTCGGCCGCGAGTACCTCACCAATCTTCGCGAAACAGCCACCCGCCAGCGTGAACGCCAAACCCGTGCACGCGCGGTCACCTTCCAGATGCATCGCTTATTCATGCCGCTGGACGAAGAAATCAGCTGCCGCCTGACGGAAAGCGGCAAGATGATTCTGGACATCGCTCACTTGATCGACCGTAAATATGTGGAGCGCTACCAGAACAAATTTGCCAGCACCAGCGTGATGATGCGGGATTGCCAAATGCAGGTTTCAGGCCCCTGGCCGCCCTATCATTTCGTTCACCGGCTTACGCGTGGAGCTCACGTTCAGCCGCAAGTTGCTCCTCCTGGACTGGCCGCATCGCCCGAGGTTGGCGCTAGAGCAGCGTCGGCCGCGACCGAGCCTGTATCCGCGCTCGCCTGAAATGATTGCAATTAAAAAAGCTCCGGCTGCCGCCGGAGCTTTTTTGTGCCCCTTCGCCTATAGCAGTTTGTCTACGCGTATTCCGAAACTGCTCTAATTGCTGGTTGTAGGCGCATCCTTGCGGCGCGTCAGCACAAATGTGCTGCGCCGATCTTTTGAGGCGTGGTCGATCTGCTTCCAGAACCCCACAAAATAGTCGATTGCCGAGATGGTTGAGACCAGCACGGTGAAATAGATGGCGGCGATTGCCACCCAATTCACAGGAATAACCACCAGGCCGAATTGCCACTGGTACCAGCGGTGAGCAAGGATAGATCGGAAGAGCACACGT
>ODAK010008092.1_pt1 | contig 10553 bp, 13 predicted proteins | sample 1539591 | NCBI WGS metagenome assembly ODAK01 (sample SAMEA3539303, study PRJEB22396) | soil metagenome | biome: tundra; feature: field; material: soil | place: USA | collected 2010-05 | depth 0.15 m | reverse complement strand
GCTCGCCGTGCTGCCGGATAGCCCGGGCCGGCACCGTTCGGGATCCGACCTCGAAGCCATCGCGCGGATGCTCCGGGGTCCTGGATGATCCTTGTGAGGTCTTGCTGATCATCATTCCTCGTCCGCTGAAGTCAACTGGACGCGCGGCGGTCTGCTTGTCAGGTCGTCGGAGGCCTATGCCGGCCTTCCTTTTCGCGCAGACACGATGCGCGAGCTGCCTGCACTCGGCCGAAACGTGCTTTCGTGCCCGTCCTCCCAGCGCACCTCGTAGCGAGCACCCAGGGGCGACTCGATCACCTTGATGATCTCCCCTTCCCGAGGCGACTTTCCGACTTTCTCCGACTCCACGATGATCCGGTCTCCAGCGTTGGCGGCCATTCCGACATCTCCTTGGTCCGTGTCCGTTTAGCAGCGCTATGGTTGGGCCACAAGGTGTGGCTGGCAGGGATGGCTTCCCGCCCGCTAGCGGGGGAGTCCCGGCCCTCGAGCCGGGCCTCCCCCGGAATGGGTCCGCGTCAGGCGACGTCAACCTTGACGTGCTGCGGCTTGACCGCTTCGCTCTTCGGAAGGGTGAGGGTCAGGAGCCCGTCCTTGAACATGGCCTTGACCTCCTCGGGCTTGATCGCGGTCGGGGTCGAGAAGCTGCGCTCGAACGAGCCACGGCTGAGCTCCTTGTGGACATAACCGCCTTCGGTCGTCTCCTTCTCCTGGCTGAATGTGCCCGTAATCGTGACCAGGTCGTCGGCGATCGAGACATCGAAGTCCGCCGGCTTCACACCAGGCAGGGCGATCTTCGCGACGATGGCTTCGGGCGTTTGGAACAGATCCAGCGCCGGCATGACGGGGCGATCCCCGTTGGGCGGCCAGATCGGTCGCGTGAAACGGTCGTCGAAGAAGCGCTCCATGGCTTCGCGCAAGGAAACCACTTCGGCGAACGGCGAGGGTCGACGAATCAGCGTCATCGCACTACCTCCTGATGGCCAGGACCGCGGTGCCCGCCACCCGGGCACTCCTCGCGACCTTCCCAGTACTAGGTTCGCTCGGTGAGCGCCGCCGCGCTAGGGCCGACCGGCCCTTCCTGCGGGCCTCAGCGGCACGTTCGGGCCGTTCGGCCCTTGAACGCGGTTCGGATGGCCGATGCGCCGCCACGAGGGGCGCTCGAACCTTGAGATCAGCGAACGATCCGCGGGTTTTCGGCAGGCTGCCAGGAGGATCCGATGACGCCAGAGCATGTGACAGACACACGCACCCTGGTCTGGATCGACGCCCGCGCGGCCGTCATCGTGAGTTGGCTCGACGACCGGGTGCTTGCCGAGCAAGGTCGCAGCATGTGCCTGACGCCGCAAGCTCGCCTCCTGCTGGAGCACGCGGTCGCCGTCGCGGCGGAACTCGAACGCGCGCACACCGACCATGCGGCCTTCGGCGACGGCCGCATGGATCACATTGCCATCGGGGCGTTCTCCACGGCCGTCAGCGGGATCGTTGCGTCATGGCCCTCCGCGACGTGGGCGCCTCGCCCGGGCCATGACCCATGCTGAACCTGCAGGGACTGCTGCGCCGGTTTCGCCCGCTAGCGGTCCCTCTCGGGCGGGCCAGTCCGGCAACCGTCCCGGTCGACCGTACGGCCGATCACATGGCCGAGCTGGCGGACGTGTTCGCGGCGATCGATGCGATCGACGATGAGGCGGAGCGGGTCGAGGACGGGGCCCGCCAGCGAGCGCACCAGGCCGAGGCCTCTGCCCGCGCCGCCGAGACCCGGCTGACGTCGACCGCCCGAGAGCGGGCCGCCGCGGAGCGCGCCGCGGCGTATGTCGAGCGCCGGCGGTTGGACGAGGACGCGATCCGCGTCCAGCTCGAGGCCGCGACCGAGGAGGCGCACAGGATCGAGCGGGCCAGTCGCGCGCGGATCCCCGCCTCGATCGACAACGTTCTGCGCTGCGTCCTTCTGAGTCCGCCCAGCTGAGGCGGGCCGACGGAGATGCGAGTGTCATGAGTACAGCGTGGGTGGCTGGTGGCGTTCGGGGCAGGTCGCTGATCCGTCGGCGGCTCGGCCGGACGGGGGCTCGTGCGGTCGCGACCAGTCCGTCGCTCGAGCTCGCGATCCACCAGCTCGTCCGCTCGCCGTATGTGCACGACGTGCGCGTCGGCCAGTCGCTCGCCGAGGCGCAGCGAGCAGTGTCGGCCACCGCGCTCTGGCACATCCGGGTCCTGGCGGGATGGCTGCCGCGCGGAGGCGCCGAAGTGGTCCGCACGCTCGCCGGCGGCTGGGAGATCGCTAACGTGGCGCTCGTCCTCGCATCGATGCGCGCCGCCGCGCCGGTCGCGCCCTACGAGCTGGGCGCCCTCGCCACGATCCCGCGGAGGCTCCTCTCCGCGTCCGCCCCGAGCGACGTCCGCCGCTCGTTGGTGGTCTCGGCTTGGGGCGATCCTGACACTGACGAGCCATCGGAGCTGCTGAGCTGGATGCGCCTTCGGTGGGGAGAACGGGTCGCCGCGGCCGTACCGGGCGCGTCCGACTGGGCGGCGGGTTACCTCGCGCTCGTGGTCGCACGAGAGCTCTTCGTGGAGGGCCGGCGCCCCGGCCGGCGCCGGTGGCCCGCCTGGCCGCTCGGGACCGGCTGGGAGAAGGCCAGCTCGATCCCCGACTTCGCCCACCGGGTAGCGCCCCCGGCTCGCTGGACGTTAGCGGGAGTCGAAGACGGGGCCGGGTTGTGGAGTGCCGAGGCGCGATCGAGGTCCGCCATCGAACAAGCTGCCCTCGAGCGGCAGAACCACAGCCGCCCGGGAAGTCCGGAGGATGTCGTCGCAAGCGTGGCGCTCCTCGGGGTGGATGCCTGGAGGACTAGGGCCGCCCTCGAGGTTGCAAGCCGCGGCGGGCAGGAGATAGAGGCCTTCGATGCCTTGGGCTGAAGGACTCCAGCCGGCACGGATGAGCCGTGTCGCCATCGTTGCCGCGGACAGGCGCCTTCGCGACACCCTCGTCGAGCTGGCAAGAAGTGGCCTGATGGAGGTGGACATCCGGCCGGTCGGCGAGCGACCGTCGACTGAACAGGCGGCCGCCTTCGCGGCCGGCGTATCGGATCACATCGCCCCGGCGACCAGGATCGCCGCCGACCGTGTCACCCCGCGCGTGACGGCCCGCGCGCGGGGCGTCGACGAGCTCGAGCGGGCCGAGCGCTGGGACCTCATCGCCGGCGAGCTCGAGCTCGGCCGCATGACGGCCCAGGCGATCAAGCGTCGAGGTGCGGCGGTGCTCGTCGGCTGGACCCCGCGGGCCCGGGTCGCGGAACTGTCCGGGCGGCTCGCGGCGCTTGGGACGGCAGTTCAAGAGCTGCCGCCCCCGGCGACCGCAGAGGCGCCGACGCTCCTCGTGGGGCCCCGCGCGGGCCGGTCTCTCCGCCCCCTCGTCGACACGTATGGCACCGTCCCCTACGCGGATATCGATCCGGCACTCTTCGCGGGGCTCTCCTACATCCTGATGTTCGGGGCCATGTTCGGCGACGTCGGGCACGGCATGATCCTCGCCGCGCTGGGGCTATCCCTGCGGCGAACCCACCATCCGGCCCTCGCGTCGGCGCGCCGGGTGTGGGCCCTCATCGTGGGCGCGGGCCTGGCGGGGGCCGGAGGTGGTCTCCTGTACGGCGAGATGTTCGGGCCGACCGGCCTCGTCCCCGTGGTGTGGCTTCGCCCGCTCGACCAGCCGGTGATGCTGCTGGTGGTCGGCGTCATCGTTGGCTCAGTGCTCCTTGGCGTCAGCTATGTCATCGGGATGGCCAACCGGTGGCGTGAGGGCGGAGCGGGGCGACTCCTGTACGCCTCGTCGGGTATCGCCGGGACCTCGGCCTACCTTGGGGCCGGTGCCGCCGTGACCGGGACCGTCGTCGGCAGCCCGGCCCTCCAGGTGGCGGGTGTTGCAACCGTTGCGCTTGGGCTCGTCCTCCTGTTCGCGGGCTTCCTGGGGGCGGCGGGCGGCGGGCCGACCGGCGTTCTGCAGGCGCTTGTCGAGCTCTTCGACACCATCGTGCGGACGGCGGCGAACGCCCTCTCCTTCGCCCGGCTGGCCGCATTCGGATTGGCCCACGCGACGATCGGCGGCATCGTCTGGGCAGCGACGACGGCGCTGTGGACATCTGGGGGCGCCGGGCTACCAGCGGCGGCTCTCGTCTTCATCGTCGGTAACGTACTGGCATTCGCCCTGGAGGCCCTGGTCGCCGCCCTGCAGGCACTCCGCCTGGAGTACTACGAGCTCTTCTCCCGGATCTTCACCGGTGAGGGACGGGTCTTCGCGCCGTGGCGCGTGACCGTGATAGACGAGGAGGACCTATGACTGGCTGGCTTATTGCGCTGCCCGCCCTCGGCGTGGCGGTGCTCCTCACGCTGGTGTGTCGCAGGAGCTATTCGAGGGAGAGCCTGCGGCGCCTGCCCTACCTCACCCTGGTCCCCCTCGCGGCGGCCCTGGCCTTCGTGCTCCTGGCGCTCACAGCTGGCTCTGCCGGCGCCCAGTCCGCCACGAGCACGTCGTCCGCCGGTGACAGCGCCTGGGCGGCATTCCTGGGCGCTGGGATCGCGGTCGCAGCGTCGACCATCGGGGCGGCGATCGCGGTGGCCTACACGGGCGCGGCCGCGCTCGCCGCGATGAGCGAACGGCCAGAGCTCTTCGGGCGCGCGATCGTCATCGTCGGCCTCGCGGAGGGAATCGCGATCTACGGGGTCATCATCGCGGTGATCCTCATCGGACGCACATGAACCGGGTCGTGGTCCTGGGCGAGCCCGGGCGCACCGGGGGATTCCGCCTGACCGGGGCGACGGTCATCGAGGCCACCGGGCCCGTGGAGGTGGACCGCGCCTGGCGTACCCTCCAGATGGACACGACGCTGCTCATCCTCACCCCGATGGCCGAGGCGGTCGTTGGCGTCCGCCTGCCCGAGCGTGCACGCCTGACCTGGGTGGTGATGCCGGGATGAACCTCGAAGCGTATCGTCGCGGGCGGCTCGAAGACGCCCGGGCCAACGTCGAGCGGATCGCCGCGGAGGGCGAGTCGATGGCCGCGGCCCGGCTCGACAAAGCATCGCGCGCGGCCGACCTGATCATCGCCGAGGCCCGCGCGGACGGCGCCGCGCAGGCGGGTCGCGAGATGGCGATCACTCGAGTCCACGAGCAGCGCCGGTCGCACCGCATGGTCCTCGAGGCGCGGCGGAGGGCCTACGAGGACCTGGGCGAGCGAGCGAGCGCGGCAGCGCGCGAGTTGAGGCCGGATCCGGCATACCCGGCCCTCCTCGATCAGCTCGAGCGACTGTCCCGGGAGCAGCTCGGTGACGGTGCCCGCATCGAGCGGGACCCGGCAGACGGCGGCGTCGTCGCTGAGGCCGAGGGACGGCGGGTCGACTACTCGCTGGCCGCGCTCACGGAGCGCTGCCTGCGCAGGCTTGGAGCGAAGGTCGAGGAGCTGTGGCGCTGAAGGGGCGGGCCCGGGCCCAAGCCGGGCCGCAGGCGGCAGCTCCAGGCGCGGCGTCAGGGCGCGTGGAGTCCCCCGTCACGGTCGAAGGGACGATCGTGCGGGTGAACGGGCCGATGGTCGAGATCGAAGGTCTGGCCGGGGTCTCGCTGGCCGACTTGGTCGAGGTGGGCCCGGGGAGGCTGCCGGGCGAGGTCACCGGTATCCGAGGCGCGATCATGACGGCCCAGGTGTACGAGTACACGGGTGGCCTGCGCGTCGGCGACCAGGCGACGAGCGACCGGCAGCCACTGTCGGTGCGCCTCGGGCCGGGGCTGATCGGAGGAGTCTTTGATGGGCTGCTCCGCCCGCTCGCCCGGGCTCCTGACTTCCTGAGCCCGGGCGCCTTCGCCGGGACGGCGGCGCACGGTTCGGAGGCGGAGTTCCGGCCCTCGGGACGCGTCGGTAGCCTCGTGTCCGGCGGCGCCGTCCTGGGACGGGTGCGCGAGAGCCTGGCGATCGATCAAGCGATCCAGGTGCCGCCCGGGATCGCCGGCGAGCTCCGCCACCTCGCACTGGCCGGCCGTTACGCGCCCGACGCGGTGATCGCGCAGGTGGCCGATGTCGACGTCCGGCTCTCAAGCCTGTGGCCCGTGCGACGTCCTCGACCCTTCGCCGAACGCCTGGACCTGGAGGCGCCCCTCGCCACCGGCCAGCGAGTCCTCGACCTCTTCTTTCCCCTCACGCGGGGGAGCACCGCAGCGGTGCCCGGTGGCTTCGGCACGGGCAAGACGATCCTCCTCGAGCAGATCGCCAAGTGGTGCGACGCGGACGTGATCGTGTATGTCGGGTTCGGCGAGCGTGGCAACGAGATGTCGGACGCCCTGAGCGAGCTTCGCGAGCTCGTCGACCCGCGCACTGGCCGGCCGCTCCTCGAGCGGACCGTGATCATCGCCAACACCTCGAACATGCCGGTCATGGCCCGCGAGCTGAGCATCTACACCGGCATCACCGTGGCCGAGTTCTACCGCGACATGGGCTTCGACGCGGTGGTCATCGCGGACTCCACCTCCCGCTGGGCCGAGGCCCTTCGTGAATCGGCGTCGAGGACGGGCGCCCTACCCGTGGAGGAGGGCTACCCGGCCGAGCTCCCCTCCCAACTGGCGGCCTTCTACGAGCGCGCCGGGCGGCTCCGCACTCTGGGCGGGGGCGACGCGACAGTGTCCATTATTGCTTCGGTCTCGCCGCCTGGAGGCGACAAGACCGAGCCCGTCACTTCGCACACGCGGCGCTTCGTGCGGACCTACTGGTCCCTGGACCGCGACCTGGCCGCCGCCCGCCACTATCCGTCAGTGAGCTGGCGCGACTCGTTCGCCCGGGACGCGTCCCGCCTGGGCGTGTGGCACGCGGCCAATGGCGACCCCAACTGGCTCGGGCGCCGCGGCCAGGCCATGGCGATCCTTGCCCAGGCCGACCGCCTTCAGTCAGTCGCTGAGCTCATCGGAGCAGCCTCGCTGCCCGACCCCGAGCGCGTCGTCTTGTTGACTGCCCGACTCCTTCACGAGGCGGTCCTGCAGCAGAGCGCCGTGAGCGACAACGATGCCTATTGCGCGCCGGCCAAGCAGGCGGCGCTCCTCGATCTCGTGCTCGCCGTCCATGCCCGCTGCCTGGACCTGGTGGGGCAGGGCGTGCATGCGTCCGAACTCGAGGAAGTGGACCTCTCGGACGCCGCACGGGCGCGCGACGAGGTCGGTCCGGACGACGCGGCAGCCGTCGGGACGATCAGGGACTCGATCCTCGGACGACTCGCGGGGCTGGCGCCGTGATCCGGGCCCCGGTGGAGTACTCGACGATCACCTCGGTGAAGGGTCCCCTTATCGTCGTGGAGGGGACGCGCGGCGACGTGGGGTGGGACGAGTTTGCCCAGATCCGCCTGGCGTCTGGCGAGGTACGCCATGGCGTCGTCCTCGAGGTGGACCATGACCTGGCCGTGGTCCAGGTCATGGAGGGCACCGCCGGGCTCGATCCGCGTGCCAGCCGGATCGGGTTCGTCGGGCGCCCGCTCGCCATTCCTGTAACCGAGGCCTGGCTGGGGCGCGAATGCAACGGGCGCGGCGATCCCATCGATGGCGGCCCGCCCATCCTCTCGAACGTCGAACGCGAGGTGACCGGGTTCGCCATCAACCCTGCGCGACGCGACACGCCCAGCGAACCGGTCATCACCGGCGTCTCGGTCGTAGACGCGCTGACCACAGTGGTGCGCGGCCAGAAGCTGCCGATCTTCTCGGTGGGCGGGCTGCCGCACCTCGAGCTGGCCGTCCAGATCGCGGCCCAGGCGCGCGTCGGCGACGCACCGTTCCGGGTGGTGTTCGGGGCGATGGGCATCACCCACGCCGACGTGGCCGCCGTGCGCGCCGGCCTCCAGGAACGGGAGGCCGCGGGCGAGCTCGTGCTCATCATCAACACCGCCGCCGACCCCGTCGTCGAGCGGCTCCTCACACCGCGGCTCGCCCTCACAATCGCCGAGCATCTGGCCTTCGACCTCGGGTTCCACGTGCTCGTCGTGCTCGTCGACATGACCAACTACTGCGAAGCGCTGCGCGAGATCGCCGCCGCTCGCGGCGACGTCCCGACACGCGGCGGTTACCCGGGCTACCTCTACAGCGACCTTGCCTCGATCTATGAGCGCTGCGGCCGTATTCGCGACCGGCCGGGATCGATCACCGAGATCCCGGTGCTGACCATGCCGGGCGGCGACATCACGCATCCGGTCCCGGACATGTCCGGCTACATCACCGAGGGCCAACTCGTGCTATCCGCGGACGCGTGGGCACGCGGGATCTATCCGCCCGTGGACGTCCTCCCCTCGCTGTCGCGGTTGATGCGGCGAGGCACCGGCGCCGGCAAGACCCGGGCAGACCATCCGGCGATCGCCGCTCAGCTGTACGCTTCGCTGGCACAAGCCCAGCGCGCCCGGGAGATGGCCGAGCTCCTGGGGGTCGCTGCGCTCTCGCCGACGGACCGCCGCTACCTCGACCTCGGCGACGCCTTCGAACGCCAGCTGATGACCCAGGGAATGGCCGAGTCGCGCACGATCGAAGAGACGCTCGAGCGAGCGTGGGGGGTCGCCTCGATCCTCCCGCAGCGTGAACTTACGATGGTGAGCCGGAGCCAGATCGAGGCCTTCTATCAGCCGGGAGGCAGAGGTGGGCCCGAGCCGGGTGGCGGAGGCGCCCCGGAGACCGCGCCAGGGCTTGGCCAGGGCTGACGGTGCCGCTTCGTGTCCCTCAAGGCCGCACCGGCCGCCTCTGGCTCCGCGAGCGGCTGGCCGTCGCGGAACGCGCGGCGGACGTCCTCGAACAGAAGCGGCGAGTCCTCCTCGAGGAGTCCCGACGTCTCCTCCACTTGGCCGAGGAGACGCGCGGTACGTGGGAGGATGCCTGCCGCCTCGCCGAGACGTGGCACCTGCGGGCGGCGCTCGTCGGCGGTGAGGACCAGTTCGATGCCGCGGCCGCCTACGTCGGCGGCCCAGCGGAGGCGCGAATCGTTTGGCGGAGCTCCATGGGGCTCTCGTATCCGGGGGACGCGGAATGCCTCCTCCCCGACGCGGTCAGCGTCGCGGGCATCGCCGACACAGCCGCCCTCCACTACGCCGTGGCGGCGCAGCGGGCGGCCCTCGTGGCAGCCGTCGCGCACGGCGCCGCGCAGCGGGCGGCTGATCTTGTCACGAACGAGCTGGAGGCGCCGACGCGCCGCCTTCGGGCCATCGAGCGCCGCTGGATCCCTCGCCTCGAGACGGCTCTCCGCGAGGTCGGGAAGCGCCTCGACGAGCGTGAACGCGAGGACGCCGTCCGGGCTCGGTGGGCACAGGAACGGCTGGAGGCGGCTGGGCGCGGACCGTCGCTCGGCTAGGGCAGGTCGAGTGCTTCAAGTGGGCCTGGGTAGTGAGTTGCTCCTACTCATCGAGCGCGGCCATTCGATTCTTGCTTTCGATTGGCGACTGGGTGGAGCGAACCTCCGACAGGGCCGTCGCCCGAGCCAAAGTTGACGGGTTGGGCCTCGGTCCCGCTCGATGTAGATGCGCTCTGAGTCAGCGCGGCGGGCCATGGTCGCAAGGGGAGGCCGGATGGCCTGGCTCGCGCCACGACGGTCGTTGACGGCGTCAGTGACTTGTTCAAGAACGAGTACCGTAAGTTCCTGGCCGCGCGCGGCTGGTTGCCGTGGACGAGGACGCGGCTTCCGCCCCGGGACCCGAGTCTTGGTTCAGGTGGCTACTCGAAAGGATCATCAAATGGCATCGTTAGAAGAGCTTCGACCCATCAACCGCATTCGGGCTGCCGCCGAGCACGGTGGTGGGCTGGATGCGTCGGATGAAGAGGCCCTGTTTGCCGCGCTGGCCCCCGAAGAGGCCGAGCGCGCTGCTGTCGATGCGGAATGGCGCGCCTGGCACCGGCACCCGGCGACGCATCAGCATGAGGCAGACGGCAGCGTCACCTATTGCTGCCGAGAGCACAGTCCTGAGCGCTGGCCTCTGATGGCCACGCCCGTCGGCCGCCAGGGGTGGTGATGGTCACGGATCTGCACCGTCGCCCGGGCGCGGGTACTGGGTGTTGACCTGACCCTGGCGGTTTGGTGGCTCGCCCGAGCCCGACCGGAGGATCGTCCGGTAGAACCGGGCAGGTTGGCCCAGCGAGCGCCTGCCCGCCGATCAGGTAGGTCGACCCTGCAGGCGCCGGAGTACACGCGAGGAAGGCGGTCACGACGAGGAATAGGACGGCCAGTCAGCGAACCACGGTTGATCGACGTTCACTGGCTCCGGCTTTCCCGCGCACGCCGACTGGTACGCTGACGCGACATCCAGCGGAGAGGGTTCCTGACCAGTCGAGCGCCCGATCCGAGCCACCCCGAGTTGTGGGAGGCCGATCGGCCCTGTCCGAAGTGCTCGACGAAGGCACCAGGCGCCTACGAGAACCCGGAGCTGCTGGCCTACGGCGGCCAGTTGAACCCGGGTCCGGTGGCACGATGAGGCGTCGCTGGCGACTCGACCGAGATGGCTGGCGCGAGCTGCCGCGTTACCTCGGCGCGCTCCTGACCGGCCCGATGGATCTCTACTACGCTG